>Ga0136634_10000553_pt1 | contig 16081 bp, 13 predicted proteins | sample AntDrymUQ8332106_2_FD_104654 | JGI IMG/M metagenome (GOLD analysis project Ga0136634, IMG submission 104654) | Polar desert sand microbial communities from Dry Valleys, Antarctica - metaG UQ833 (21.06) | ecosystem: Environmental > Terrestrial > Soil > Desert | place: Antarctica: Dry Valley... | reverse complement strand
TAAAGATGCGTGAGATATAATGTTCATCAATGTCTGCTCTTACTTTAAAACCACTCAGTACATCCAGTTGTCCCAATGACTGACCTTTATTTTTTGATTGGCCTACTTCCGCATCCAGGGAAGTTAATTGTCCGTCAACCGGGGCTCTTACGATCAGGTCGCCCACTTTTCTGCGCATGAGGGTCAACGCATTCTGCATTCTGGCGTAAGATTGGCCCATCTGGCTAATCTGCAGCTTGCCGGAAGCAGAATCATTTTTCAATGTTTCCTGTGTTAAGTTCTTCCTCCGTACCTGGTATTGATAGGTATTTTCTGATGATCTGAATTCCTGTGAACCGATCGCCTGTTGATTATATAATTTTTTATTGAGCATGTATATCCGTTCTGCTTCCGCCATAGCATTGTCAACCTCAGCCATCTGGTTCAACTGGCGGATTGTGTTTTGTTCGGCATTGTTCCGCGTGTTTTGCATCTGTGTCAATACATCAAAAACGGCAGTCTCCTGATTCGACAAGCTAAGTTCAAGATCTGTATTTGCCAGGCGCAGGATAGGCTGGCCTTTTTTCATAATAGCACCATCTTCAACAAATAACTCTTCCACACGTCCCCCTTCAACTGCATCGAGATAAATGGTTGTAATAGGAAGAACAATACCATTGACCGGAATATTTTCCTGGAAAGCGCCCTTGGAAATTTGAGTAATGGTGATCCGCTCGGTATCAACATTCAATCTCGATTTTCCTGATGTGAAGTAATAGCTTCCTGCTATCAGGAGAATAATTCCGGTAATTCCGGCTATGGTAAGAAGTCTTTTCGTCGACCATTTCTTTTTAGCAACAACTCTGTCCACTTTAATCCTTTATTTTAAGAGTTTGAAAAAAGCCACCCGGCCAATCACAACCGGGTGACTATACGTTCATAAACAAAACCAACTGGTAAACATCCTCGGAACAGTATGCCAATATATAACTACTATGATTTTCAAATTTTTAAATTCAAATTATCTACGAAGCTGTTCGTTACTGTTACACCTTGTGTTCGGTTTTGATACAATGGTAGCAACCAATAATTTATACGTAAAAAACTAGTTGACATGCCTTTGTAAACATGGTATAATAATAGTTTCATAATGTTGCATTTAAAATAAGATATTATTTGAATGGTTTAAATGGTTCTAAGTGTAAGGGCGGGAGCTATTACAATTTTCCTGGCGTTTACATCTTTCGAATACATTTGAACGTGTAATCCCTTTTATCTATTAAATTTCAAGCATTCCCGGTGGTTTTAAAAAATGCATGCATACTGGTCATCGACGACGACATTGATGTTCTCACCGCAGTGAGATTGTTGTTAAAGACTGAAGCGAAAGAGGTAGTCACAGAAAAAAATCCCGAAAATATCCGGTGGCTGTTATCGAAGCAATCGTTTGATCTGATATTGCTTGACATGAATTTTACAAGTTCCATCAATACGGGTAATGAAGGCTTATTCTGGTTGTCCAAAATCAGGGAATTTAAATCGGAGGCTGCAATCATCATGATCACAGCTTATGGAGATATTGATCTGGCGGTTCGTTGTCTAAAGGAGGGGGCTGCTGATTTTGTGGTCAAGCCATGGCACAATGAAAAACTGATCGTTACAATTAAGGAAGCACTGGCACGCAAAGGACATCCAAAATCTTCCGTTTCCTATTCCGGTACTGCAGATTCGATCATCGGGAAAGAATTATTGGGCGAATCGGAAGCCATGCAGGATATTTTTTTTAAAATCGAGAAGATAGCACCCACCGATGCAAATATCCTGATACTCGGAGAAAATGGCACGGGCAAGGATCTTATTGCAAAAGCGATCCATCAACATTCACTTCGGAAAGCCAAGCCGTACGTTAAGGTGGATGTAGGCGCCTTAACAGATTCGTTATTTGAAAGTGAATTGTTTGGTCATAAAAAAGGAGCTTTTACCGATGCGCGGGAAGACAGGGTCGGGAGGTTCGAGACTGCGGAAAGCGGCACGCTGTTTATGGATGAAATCGGAAACATCTCTTTGCATCAACAGGCAAAACTATTGAGTGTATTACAAAACAGACAGGTCACGCGTTTAGGTTCCAACCAGGCCATCCCGGTTGATATAAGGTTGATTTGTGCTACCAACCTGCCTTTGAGTGAACTAGCCAATGAGTCGCGATTTAGGAAAGATCTTATTTACAGAATAAATACGGTAGAGATCTTAGTACCTCCTTTGCGAAAGCGCGATGACGATATTCTTTTGCTGGCAAAACATTTCAGTCATTTATACAGCAATAAATACCTTAAACATGGATTGACATTCGACGAAAAGGCGATGGATAAATTATTAAGTTATCATTATCCCGGAAATGTTCGCGAATTGCAATATACCATTGAGCGGGCTGTGATCATGTCGGATGCAGATGTTTTGGAACCGAAGGATCTTATCTTTTCACCCATTGAACGGGCACTGGTGGCCGATGAACCAAGAGAAACCAAGCTAAGCGCAGTTGAAAAGAATACTATTCTGCGCGTTATTGAAAAACACAATGGCAATATTACCCGGGCCGCAAAAGAACTGGGATTAACGCGGACTGCTTTGTATAGGAGACTGAGTAAATACGATATTTGAGGGCGAGTTGATGATGGTTCATCACTCATCGTTCATAGAAAGAAAAGAACAAGGCATCAACAAATTTTTAATTGATTACATTAACTACCATACATTAATTTGTCAACTAGTGTTTTGTTAAGCTTAAATTGGCGCTCTTGATGCGATGGTAGTGAATATGACCATCGGCATCGCGGCTGTTTGTGTCGCACAAACACCCGGAGTTGCAACACAAAAAACTTGACAGGATACTAGTTGTATTGACCATGAACAAAGAACCATCAACCAGCATCCCACACTTCCCATGGCATTAAGACAATTCGAATGGCGCATACTACTGAGAGTAATTCTCTTATTCATTACCCTTAGCGGTGCCTCCTTACTGTTAGTAAAAACATGGTATGTTTACCTTGCATTTGTATTACCGGTTATCATCTACCAGGTTATCGAATTTTATCGGTTTCAACACAAGGCGCATGTTGAATTGGATCAATTTGTTGAAGCCATTCATTATCGTGATTTTTCCCGCTACTTTGATGTAAAACATGCCCCATTGGAATTAAAGCCATTACGCAAAGGCTTCAACGAGATCAATTCAACTTTTAAGCTTATTTCCAAAGAAAAAGAAACACAATATCAATACCTGCAGAAGATTCTTGAATTGGTCGATACCGGAATATTGTCGTACGAGATTAGTAGCGGTGATGTTGTATGGATGAATGAATCATTAAAAAAAATGTTACAACTGCCTTATCTGAAAACGATTCAATCTTTGTCGAAGCGCGATCCGGGGCTTTACAAGGAAATAATGGATTTGAAATCCACTGATCATAAAATAGCCACCGCACACCTCGAAAGAAATACTTTCAAAGTGTTGTTATCAGCAACTGCATTTCAAACTGATGGAAAAAAATACAAACTGGTCGCTTTTCAGAACGTTAGTGAGGCATTAGATGAAACGGAATCAAAAGCCTGGCAAAAGCTGCTGAGCGTGATGACGCATGAGATCATGAATTCAATTGCACCAATATCATCACTGGCGGATACGCTGAAAAACCGGCTGAACCAATCTGTCGCCGCGCTAAAAAATGAATCCGGATCTTTTGACGATCTTGAAATTGGTATCGAAACCATTAAAAGGAGAAGCGAGGGCTTACTGAAATTCGCGGAAACATACCGTAATCTGAATAAGATCACTGCTCCGAATCTTAAAAAAATATATGTCCGGGATTTGTTTGAAAACCTGAATCAATTGATGCAGCCTACGCTGGAGCAAAAAAATATCGAATTGGAAATCATCCTTAAAGATCCCGACCTGATGTTTGAGGCAGATACCAATTTAATAGAACAGGTGCTGATCAATCTTGTAGTAAATGCTATCGAGGCAATAAAGGACAAAAAGTCGCCCCGGATTATTTTATCTGCCTATCTATCGGCAAATTTTAAAACAGTTATAAAAGTTGCTGACAATGGAACAGGTATGACAGAAGAAGTGCTGGACAAGATATTTATTCCTTTTTTCAGCACCAAAAAAAGTGGCAGTGGAATTGGATTGAGTCTTTGCAAACAAATTATGATGCTTCATCGCGGCAATATCCAGGTACAATCTGTAGAGGGGGAGGGGACGGCGTTTATGCTTCAATTCTAGAATACTGGTCGGGAGTCAGGATAAGACAAGGTAGATGTTAATCTTCTGTCTATTGACTGCCGACTCCAGACTAACTATATAGCTACTCCCAACGACTTATCACGCTCTCCACCTATTTTTTTTACATGCCAGTTCTCAAGCATTTTTACCAATTCTTCGAGCTTCAACGGTTTGCTTAGATAGTCATCCATGCCTGCACGCAGGCATTCGTCCTGGTCGCCCTGCATGGAATTAGCCGTTAATGCAATAATAACAGGCTGTTTCAGGCTGCTCTGGCGGATGATACGGGTGGCTTCAAGGCCATCCATTTCCGGCATTTGTACATCCATTAATACAATATCGTAATTGTTTTCATTGAGTTCTTCAATGGTTTCTTTCCCATTTTCTTTCATGACAACTGCCGTAAATCCCAGCCGGCTTAATATGTGCTCAATTAGTTTTTGATTGATGAGATTGTCTTCCGCCACCAGAATTTTCATCGGGAACTTTTTTGCAAAATCTTCGGACAATACCTGGTTGGTTTTTTTCTCTTCTGTAATTGAATTTCCCTGTGGTCTCAGCGAATTGAGAATATGTTTGCACAACACAGATTGTTTTGTGGGCTTATTTAATATAGAAGCGAATAAATGACGATGATTTTTACTGTATTCCTCACCAATAGAACTCAGCAAAATAATAGGAACCGTTGGAAATTTATTTTTAACAGCCTGGGAAAAATGAACCCCGTCCATTTCGGGCATTTCCATATCGCTGATGACTAGATGAAATTCAGCCTGCTCAGTTAAAATTTTCAATCCTTCGGATCCTGACGTTGCTAATACAGCGGTTAATTTCCATTGTTCGAGCTGACCTTTTAGTATGTTTCGATTGGTTTGATTATCGTCGACTACCAACACTCTTTTTCCTTCAAGCCCGGACATATTCTGGTGTACATACGTTCTAAGATGTTCCTGGCTTGCTTTGGTAATAATATTGAAGGTAAACGTTGAACCCTTGCCAGCAATACTGGTTACCAAAATCTCCCCGCCCATTAAATGTATCAGCTTTTTCGAGATCACCAGGCCAAGTCCTGTGCCGCCATACTTTCGTGTAGTGGTTGAATCAACCTGCGAAAAAGATTTAAATAACCGGCCAATTTTATCTTCGGGAATTCCTATCCCGGTATCACGAACCTCGAAGGACAGGTTCATCTTTTCATCCAGTGAATTCGTCAATACACGAACACCAACAAATACTTCCCCTTTGGTAGTGAACTTGATAGCATTCCCAACAAGGTTCATCAATATTTGTCGAAGTCTTAGCCCATCACCAATGACTTGCGCAGGTACATTGTTGTCAATTTGATAAACCAGGTCCAATCCGGCAGCGGCAGACTTTTGTCCAAAAACATCGAGTACTTCCTCAATGCAGTTTCGCAGATCGAAATCCTGCTGCTCCAATTCCATATTACCCGATTCTATTTTCGAGAAATCCAATATATCATTAATCACGGTGAGAAGACCTTCGCCACAGGTACGAATGGTGTTTGTAAATTCGCGTTGTTGGTCTGTAAGCGCCGTTTCAGCTAAAAGTGAAGACATTCCGATGACGCCATTCATGGGCGTTCTGATCTCATGACTCATCGTAGCCAGGAAGGTACTTTTAGCAAGGTTGGCTGCTTCAGCTTCTCCGCGGGCTTTGCGTTCCTGTTCCGTAACAATTTCAAGTTCTTCCGTACGATCCCTGACCTGTTGTTCCAGTTTCATTTTTTGTCCTCTGATAATATTCATGCGAAATACAAAGAATGCAATCGCTGCTCCTGCAAAAAACAAAATAATAAGCACTTTAAACCACCAGGTCATCCAGAATGGAGGTGTAATGGTTAGTTGTAGTGATACACTTTTGGCAGCCCATTCGCCCTCATTGTTTAAACCCCTGACCTTAAGAACATAAGTTCCCGGTTCCAGATTGGTGTATGTCGCCGAACGTTTGGTTTCAACATGATTCCAGTGCACATCAAATCCTTCAAGCTTGTAAGCGTATTTCTTTCTTTCCATCATCGTATACATCAAACTTGCAAACTCAAACGAGATGACTGAACTTTTATAAGGGATTGTGATAGATTTGGTTTCGCTGATATCCTTTTTTAAGGGAGAAGGATCTTTTTCATCTTTCGCGATAGGTACGGGTTGGTTAAGAATCAGAAAATCGGTTAGCACAATTGGTGGTTCGAAAAAATTGTCCTTAATGCGATCGGGGTAAAATTTGTTAAAGCCATTATTGCCTCCAAAGTACATTTCTCCGGAACGCGTTTTGCAATATGCCATTTCCTTAAACTCATTCGATTGCAGACCATCAGAAACCGCGAAATTTTTAAACGTTTTTCTTTTTGGGTCAAACCGGCACAAGCCTTTATTTGTACTGATCCAGAGATTGCCCATTGCATCTTCCAGAATTCCGAACACTACGTTATTGGGTAACCCGTCGGCTGTTGTATAGTTCGTAAATTCATTCTTCACTCGATCAAAATAGCTCAATCCGCTCATAGTCGAAATCCATAAATTGTTCAGCTTATCCCTGTAAACATTACTCACGTTATTATTGCTAAGAGAATTCTTGCTTTCATCATGAGTATAACGACTAAATTTTTTTGTTTGCTTATCGAAAATATTTAATCCGCCTCCATAGGTTCCGATTATTAAATTGCCATTATGGTCCTCCGAAATTGACTGAATTTTGTTGTCACCAATACTACTCTGATCATTGTCATCATGCAGGTAATAACTAAAAGACTGCGTTTGGGAATTGTATAAATTCAAGCCACCGCCATGAGTACCTATCCAAATGTTTTTATCACGGTCTTCGAAAATGTACCAGGCATGATTAATGTTTAAACTCCCAGGTTTGCCGGGTGTATTTCTAAAATGCTTAAATGTATTTTTCTTCCGGTTATAAACCGAAATTCCATCTCCCCAGGTTCCGATCCAGAGGTTGCCGTCACTATCTTCACGCACATTTAATACATGATTCCCACAAATTGAATTGGGGTTCCCTTTCTGATTTTTATAATGCGTAAAAACACCCGTTTCCGGATTGAACCGGTTAAGACCACCACCATCAGTACCTACCCAGATATTTTTATCCGAATCTTCATAGATACACAATACTTTATTATGACTTAAACTGTTTCCCGAAATATGTTTGAAATGAGTGAATTTATTGGCATCGCTATTTCGGTAGCAAACACCGCCGGAAAATGTTCCCAGCCACATATTGCCTTTGGCGCTTCTAAAAATGGAATAGATAGAATTATTGGTCAGACTTGTTTTGTCAAGCTCGTCCTCATCATATCTCTGAAAACTATTTTTAAGATGGTTGAAAATAGTAAGGCCAGCATTTTCTGAGCCAAGCCATAAATTGCCCTCCAGATCTTCTGCTATAGCATACACCACGTCATTTGCGAGACTGTTTTGATTAGCAGCATCGTGACGGAATTGTATAAATGCTTTGTTTTTTCTATCAAATAAATTTAACCCGCCGCCCTTTGTTCCAATCCACATATTGTTATGACTATCTTTAAAAAACGACCCAATGTTGTCAGCACTTAACGACTTTTTATTTTTCGGATCGTGCCTGTAAACTGTAAATGTTTTCGAGTCAATGTTGAAGATGTTTATTCCTCCGTTCTGTGTACCTATCCAAATATTACCCTGACCGTCGTCAAGTAATTTGTTAACCAGTACATCATTTATACTTTGGCCATCATTTTTTGGCAGGTATCTTGTAAACTTGTTTGAAGTTTCATTGTACATATTCAAACCAGCATCTTCTGTGCCTATCCAGAGGTTGCCATCCCTGTCGAATTGCAGGCAATTAATCAAATTACTCGACACAGAATTTTCGCTATTCGGATCGTATTTGAAACGAGTAAATTTGTTTTTGCCGAAATCAAATTTGTTTAGGCCTCCACCGACTGTTCCTACCCATAGGTTTCCCTTTGTATCCTCCACGATTTGCCCGATGTCGTCACTAGAAATGGTGTTTTTATCCGCAGGATCATTTTTGTAAACAATAAATTTATAACCATCATATCTATTTAAGCCCTCTCTTGTCCCAAACCACATAAAACCCCGGCTATCCTGTAGGATGGATTTTACATGGCTCTGGGAAAGCCCGTCCGCGGTGCCAAGATGATCGAACTTGATATTGGTTGCCTGACTGTATGAAGAAAAAGCGAAAAGTATACAAAGAAGGGTAACACGGATTTTCATAGAATAATTTGATCTCAGTCGGATAATAAGTAATTAGCTGCCTTCAATCGTTTGGCGAATAACTCATTCAAACGTCATTAGTGAACGTAAGAGGGGAAAACTGCAATCTTTTTTAGTGTAATAAGGGTAAATACCTTCTATGCGCCCTGTAAAACCTGTACAGGTGCAGCAGTGTGTTTGAGCGGCTATTAATTGGCGCAACAGAAACTTATAATCTTATCAATTGAGGAGAGGTCTAAACACTAAGCTCAAACCTTGTTTTAAGCCAACTGTCTTTAACCGGTATTATCCATTTATTTAATAATTCGTCTTTATTCTGTACCAGGTTATTGAAATAGGGAATTTCTCCCGATATGAAGTTGTTGTCTATGGCATACTGAAGTTGAGAGAGTGGCAACATTTGTATCTTGTCTTTTACCACAAAAGCCAGCAGTTGCCTGTCGAAAAGCTGTACATGAAATGCCGTTTCCATGTTTTTGACCAGTCTTACCGAGCTATCTGTACTACAACCACTTACTCCGGTGGCTGTTTCATCGGCCATTAGTATGATGAACTGACCAAATAACAAATTGCCATAGCCTTTAACCGGTATACCATGCGATTGCCACGAACAAACAAACTCTTCCAGCATATTTTCCAGCTTTAAAGCTTCCTGTAAAACAAACAGCCGGTTACACTGATAAATCCAAACTTTCGATGAAGAAGAAAAATCTTCCGGTAGCAAATGTTGATAATTCCAATTCATGGTGCAAGATTATTGTGAAGATTAGCAAATTAGCAAATTTGAAAATGAAAACGTGAAACGAGCGGACTCAAAATTTAGAAAAGTGAAAATTAGCAAATTAGCAACTGTGAAAATGAAAATAGAAAAATGATGAGATTCAAAATTAGAAATGCAAAATCTAAATTGAGTTTTCAAAGTGCTAAATATTTTCAGTAGCACCTACCAACATATGAACATGCGAACCATTTCACATTTGGTAATTTGTTAATTGTCACATAACCTTACCGCATCCCCGCCTCAATCAATTCGGCCACATCCAATACCTGAACAGCTTCTTCCTTTTCTTTTGATTTCACGCCGTCGGTGAGCATGGTATTGCAAAAAGGACAGGCGGCAGCAATAATGTGTGAACCGGTATTGATCGCTTCATCGGTTCTTTCCTCATTTATGCGTTTAACCCCTTTTTCTTCCTCCTTGAACATCTGTGCTCCTCCGGCCCCACAGCAAAGGCCGTTTGAACGACAACGTTTCATTTCAACCAGCTCCGCATCCAGTGCTTCCAATACCTTGCGGGGTGCGTCATAAATATTGTTTGCACGACCCAAATAACAACTGTCGTGGTACGTGATGCGCTTTCCTTTAAATGAATGAGCATCGTTCAATTTTATTTTTCCTTCATCAATGAGTTGTTGTAAAAATGTGGTGTGGTGTATGACATCATAATTACCACCGAGTTCAGGGTATTCATTTTTCAGTATGTTAAAACAATGAGGGCAGGCAGTAACAATTTTTTTAACGCTGTAATTATTCAGCACCTGGATATTTTGGTAAGCCATCATTTGAAACATGAATTCATTGCCAGCCCGCCGCACAGGATCGCCCGTGCACATTTCTTCTTTTCCCAGGATAGCATAGCGGATACCCACTTTATTCAATATCGTGGCAAAGGCCTTTGTTATTTTTTGAGCACGCTGATCAAAACTCCCGGCACACCCCACCCAGAATAATATTTCCGGTGATTCACCTTTTGCCATCATCTCGGCCATTGTGTTTATATGCATGCTGCTTAAGTTTTTTTAATTATCACAAAAGGATCACCAGTAACAGGTCAAATATATTTCAAAAAGAAATGTAAACACTTTAATAAACCTGCAATTTAAAAGGCTTCATACCGTAGCATCCTCTATTTTTGTACATGTAATACAGTTGTATGCAAGCTGATGATAAAACGATACTTATTCGCAATTATAACTTATGGTCCAACTTAAGCGATGATGATTATGATGAATTGAATATTGTACACAACTTCATCGAAACAGCAAAAGACGATTATGTTTATTTTGAAGCTTTTCACCACAACAAGCTTTATTTTATTAAGGAAGGATATATACGAATTGGTTTTATCAATGATATGGGCATTGAGGTTATACGCGAAATCATTCAGAAAGGAGAAATATTTGGGCAGATAACACTGGAGAAAAATAATCTGAATGGCGAATTTGCCAAAGCCTATAAATCGGATGTCAGTTTATGCGCGTTTACTATTGATGATTTTCAAAAACTTCTTCACAAAAAACCCGAACTGGCATTAAAATTCAGCAGGCAGATTGGAAACAAATTAAGAGTTATTGAAAACAGGTTGGTCAACCTTCTTAATAACGATGTAAAAACACGGCTGCAACATTTTTTGTGGCAATTGATCCAAACAAATCATGGAATACAAACAAAGGAAGGTTTTTGTATTGCTAACTATCTTACCCATGAAGATATTGCACACCTCATCGGTTCCAGCAGGCAAACGGTAACCACACTACTCAATGAGTTGGCGTCCGAAGGAATTCTTATCTACAAGCGCCAGGAAATTTCTTTTCCCGATGTTAATAAATTACAAAAGCGCATAAGTGTCATATAGGCGACAGGGAAATGCTTTGCTCGGATCTAATTTTGTTTCGTTGATTTCTTATAAAATATGTTCGTTTCACGGACGAATTTTTTTTGGGATTGAAAATTTATTATCGGAATTATATGAAACAAGTAATCTTCTCTTCTATTTTCAGCGTATTTACTTTTATTGCTTTTGGACAGGATTTGGCTTTGCGTAAGAAACATTTTAATCTTAATGATGGGGCCGCACTTAGCGGCTATGATGCTGTCGCTTATATCAATCAATCCAAAGCCATAAAAGGCAGTAAGGGTCATGTATTCATGTACGAGGGTGTCAATTATTATTTTGTTTCGGTAGCAAACAGGGAGGAGTTTAAAAAGAATCCGTCGAAGTACGAGCCAGCTTATGGGGGATGGTGCGCTTATGCCATGGGCTCAAACGGTGATAAAGTCAGCATTGATCCGAAGACCTTCAAAATTATAAATGGAAAATTGAACCTTTTTTATAATAAGTTTTTTAATAATACGCTTGAAGACTGGAACAAAGATGAAGAAAACCTGAAGAAAAAGGCTGACATAAACTGGCAGAAAACAGTCCGTTGAATCTTATAGTCACCCCAAAACAACAGTATGAAATTCTCAAGTATTGCCATCTGGATATTGCGATTGCTGGCAGCGATCATTTTGCTACAAACACTTTATTTTAAATTTACAGCACATCCTCAATCCGTACAGATCTTCGAAACATTAGGAATGGAACCGTGGGGAAGGATCGGCACCGGAATTTTCGAGTTGCTAACCGCTATTTTGTTATTATATCCGCGAACAACCGGTTTTGGTGCCGCGCTGGGTGTGGGATTGATGAGTGGCGCTCTATTCTTTCATTTTACCAAATTGGGAATTGAAGTTGACGGTGATCCGTTGCTGTTTATTTATGGCTTGATAACATTCGTGTGTTGCTTACTATTATTGTTCATTTATCGGGATCAATTATTGAATCTGATTAAAAAAAGGCAATTGTTATGAAAAGGAAATTAAATGTTTTGATGTTCTTTGTTTTTTTATCGGCATCCCTTGCTGCGCAAAGTCAATCCGCCTCACGCGTTGACCCGTTTGTAGATATTACAGGCACTTTTGGAAAGGACCAGGGTTCGGGTGCTGCTTCGTATGTATATAATTGGAAGATTGGGAAAAAACAGAAAATTGAAATTGGATTGGGTGCGAGATGGACTACCTATTTTGGCAAAAAGAAAGATTTTCTGACAGCGGGTCCTGCTAAAAAAACAAGAAGTTCTACAACGCCTTTTCTCATCTTTTTTGCAGGGCAGGAAGAACAAAATTTCGATACCTTAACCGTTCAGCGGCCTTTGACGAATTCTTTAAACCTGACTGTCAATCTGGGATACAATCTTTCCCGTAAATGGTATGCGGGCTTTAATATTGATCTGATTGGTGTCTCATTCGGCCGGAAAAGCAGTGGTATTCTTACCAGTAATGGAAGAACGACCACTGAACCCAATGCCAAGCCAACTTCATTTAATGTGTTGTTAACCGGAGATCATGACCGGGGCACACTGAACTCGGAATTTTTTGTGAAATATAAGTTGAACGATCAATGGGCATTAAAAGCTGTGTACCAGTTCATTTTTGTTGAGTACACCACGGAAATGCAAAAGCAGCAATTTTCTGATGGTTCATCCAACGATCGTTTTCGGAATAAAGCCAATAATGTTGGATTGGGAATCGCCTATCACTTTAAAAAATAACACCAATGAAAAGTATCTTCATTTTACTAATGGCTGCTGCAGTATGCATGACAGCCTGTACCAAGAAAAGTTCCAGTATAGCCACTCCTGTCACTAATACACCCATTCCTGCTAACGATGTTCTTGACTCTACGAATGCAGTTCTCCGTTTTGAAGGAAGCTTCAAAAGCGGTCCCTGGGGAACAGTAACAGGTATAGCACGGGTATATGAAAGCAATGGCAAATGGCAACTCAGGCTGACCAATTTTTCAACAAGCAGTGGCCCGGATCTGAAAGTTTATTTGTCTAAAGAGAGACAACCGTTGAATTTTATTAAGTTGGGAAACCTCAAATCATTTTCCGGAAGCCAGTCGTACAGCATTGCTACAGTGCCTGACTTCACGCAATACCGCTATGCATTAATCCATTGTGAGCAGTTCAATCATTTGTTTGGATCTGCTGAATTGATGATGCCCTAACTCTTTAAAGGGTGAATTTCACATTATCGGGGATAATTATAACCAGCGCTCAACGAAAGCTTTGATCTTTCTAAAGCTAAAACTATGAATCGGTTTCTATTGATAATGGCAGTGATCACGATGGGTTTTTCGTCTGTATCTCAGGTTTTTGAGCCTGTTGATGAGCAGTCCTCGATAAAATTCAGGATTAAAAATTTCGGATTCAACGTGACAGGGTCTTTCACCGGTTTGAATGGCACCATCAAATACAACCCTGAAAACCTTGCTGCAAGTAGCATGGAGGTAACCCTGCAGGCCAAATCTATAAACACAGGCATTGATTTGCGTGACAATCATCTTCGCAAAGAAGAATATTTCCATGTAAAAAACTACCCGGTCATTCGGTTTGTTTCGGTCAGGATCACACCTTCCTCCAAACCAGGCACACTGTTCATGTTTGCTAAACTCACCATTAAAAATGTTACCAGGGAAATATCCTTTCCTTTCACGGCCGTTCCACACCAAAACGGCTATTTATTCAATGGCGAATTTAGAATTAACAGAATCGATTTTGGCGTAGGTGAAAGCAGTTCTGCGTCCGATAATCTTACCGTGTTATTGAAAGTATTTGCCCGGAAATGATGAATGCGTGTACAACTGGTATATAAAAATTTAAATGGGCGCTTTGTTAATAGAAAAATAATATTATTTTGCATCCTTTAAAACAGAGCAATGCAATTACAACAAGCTGTAAATAATGTTTTTGTACAACTTGCGGGTACCCTTCAGAAACTTTCTCCCCAGGAGTATGTCAAGCCCTGTAATACGTTGTTCAGTAATACAATCGGGCAACATGTACGGCATATAATTGAATTGTTTCAATGCCTTGAAAATGGATACGAAACCAACATGGTGAATTACGAAAAGAGGCCAAGAGATATTGCTATTGAAACTGACAAGGAATTTGCCGGGCGGCTATTGCAGGATATTTTTAAAAAGCTGAACCGGCCCGATAAGGAGTTGGTGCTGGAAGCCTGCTATGATGAACTAAGCCTTGAGCCAATTACGATTACAACTAATTATTACCGCGAGATTGCATACAATCTTGAACATACTATCCATCACATGGCACTGATACGAGTTGGTATTACCGAAGTATCCGGAATTCAATTGTCGGATGATTTCGGCGTGGCTTCCTCGACTGTTAAGTATCGCAAACAATGTGCACAGTAACTTTCATTCCCTCAGAACAGACGATTTTTCTAACATCCAACCGCGATGAAAAGCATAGGCGATCCGTTGCCTCTGCGCCCGCAGTGTATGAGGGTAATACCGGCAAAATTTTGTTTCCCAAAGACGGGGATGCCGGGGGCACCTGGATCGCTTCTCATGAAAATGGCAATGCGATCGTTTTTCTAAACGGAGGTTTTTTTGCGCACACGCCGAAACCTCCTTACCGCAAAAGTCGTGGACTTGTATTGGTGGACCTGATTGATCATCCGGAGCCATATCAAAATTTTCTTTCTATCAGTCTGGATGATATTGAGCCATTTACTGCGATCCTGTGGGATGACCACCGGTTGTTTGAATGCAGATGGGATGGTGAACAAAAAAAATCAATGCAGCTGGATGAAACGAAGCCATATATATGGTCTTCTGTAACACTGTACGATCCTTCGGTTATCGCCAAAAGAAAGCAATGGTTTGAACAATGGATCGATCCAAAAAAAGCTCCTTCACCGCGCGAAATATTAGATTTCCATCAATTTACGGGAGATGGTGACTGCCACAATGATTTGATGATGAACCGGGGACAGGTTTTTACAGTGAGCGTTACTTCGATGTCCATTTCAGATAATCATGCCGAAATGCGTTATCTCGATATTAAAAACAGCCAATCATTTCAGCTGGAGATGACATTAGAAAAATCAATGGCGGGAAAAAAATGAATAGTATACAGCGAATCCTGCATCGTCCCTTCTTTATCAAATTATTGAACTGGGAATACTGGAGTTTTGCGGCCGTATATACTGTATTGTATCCTGTATGGATTTTCTTCTGTTTACGAGCGCGTTCCTTCTTCTTTTTTGCCGCATCCAATCCTTCCATTCAGAATGGGGGCTTCCTGAACGAATCCAAAAAGGATATTTATGCCATCATGCCGCCCCATCTCTCACCTAAAACGGTGTTTTTTTCTTTGCCAGCAAATACAGAGATGGTTATCCAGCAGCTACACGTGCAGGGGCTTGGATTTCCTTTGATCGGTAAGCCCGATGTAGGCGGACGGGGACGTGGGGTTAAGGCGTTGAAAGATGAGTCAGCTGTTAGAAACTATGTGAAAAATGCATTCCTCGATTTTCATATACAGGAATTTGTTTCATTTAAGAACGAGGTGGGTATTTTTTATTACCGGTATCCGGATCAGGAAATGGGTTTCATCTCCGGGATTGTGCGAAAGGAGTTTTTATCTGTGGAGGGAGATGGGAGAAAAACGATGAAGGAATTACTGCAGAATGAAAAGCGAGCCATACTACAAATGAATAGCCTTGAACGCATGTACGGGAAAGAACTTCATTCGGTGCTACCGCCCGGTGAGAAGAGAATCCTGGTGCCTTACGGTAATCATGCAAGAGGTGCAAAATTTTTGGATGTTTCTAACCTGGTGGACGATGAACTGACAGCAACAATAGATGCTGTTTGCAAACAGGTGGATAAATTTTATTTCGGGCGCCTCGATATCCGTTACAATACCTGGG
>Ga0136634_10000552_pt1 | contig 16193 bp, 10 predicted proteins | sample AntDrymUQ8332106_2_FD_104654 | JGI IMG/M metagenome (GOLD analysis project Ga0136634, IMG submission 104654) | Polar desert sand microbial communities from Dry Valleys, Antarctica - metaG UQ833 (21.06) | ecosystem: Environmental > Terrestrial > Soil > Desert | place: Antarctica: Dry Valley... | reverse complement strand
GCATTATGATATAATTGCCCTGAACTATTTTATTCAATATCACCTTCACCTGCAGTTAAAAGATGCAACAGAATATGCACGTAAAAATGATGTGATCATAAAAGGTGATCTGCCTATTGGAGTGGGAAGAAACAGTGTTGATACCTGGATGTACCCCAGCCTTTTTCATTTGGATAAACAGGCCGGAGCCCCGCCGGATGCCTTTTCTACTACAGGCCAGAATTGGAGTTTCCCCACTTATAACTGGGAAGCAATGGCTGTGAATAACTATGCGTGGTGGCGACAGCGGATGGAGCATATGGGAAATTATTTTGATGCAGTGCGCATCGATCATGTAATTGGGTTTTACCGGATATGGAGTATACCACTACATTCCATTGAAGGCATATTGGGAAAATTTGAACCTGCAATACCTTTGAATAAAACTTTTTTTGATAATATTGGATTATCCTTCAACGAGGATAGGTTTTGCAGGCCTTATATTACTGACAATATTTTAAATAATTTATTTGGTGACAGGGCAGTATGGGTAAAAGATACTTTCCTTAGTGCAGATTATTTAAAAAATGAATTTGATACACAGCAAAAAATATCGGAATATTTTAAATTAAACCCTTTAAATGCTGATTTAAAACGTGGCCTTTTTGAAATTATTTCCAATGTTATTCTAATAAAAGATCAAAAACCACCCCGCCATTATCACTTCCGGATAAACATACACCAGACGTCATCATACAAAGAGCTTCCACATCATGAGCAGCAAAAGCTGGATATATTGTATAACCGGTATTTTTTTGAAGATCAAAATGAGCTTTGGGAGAAGGAAGGGTATAAAAAATTAACTGCTTTAAAAAGTTGTACCAATATGTTGTTGTGTGCAGAGGACCTTGGTATGGTTCCTGAAATGGTACAAGGTATGCTCAATAAAATGCAGATATTATCCTTGCAGGTTCAGCGTATGCCACAATCTTCAACTGAAAATTTTTCTCATCCGCGTAACGCATCGTATTTAAACGTTGTTACACCCTCAACCCATGATATGAGTACAATAAGAGAGTGGTGGGAGTTTGAAAAGCGGCACATCCAGTATTTTTTTAATCACCTCCTGGGACAGGATGGTGAAGCACCTCAGCATTGCGAACCCTGGATATGCCAGGAGATCATGTTACAACATTTTCAATCAACCGCGATGTGGAGTATATTTCTTATTCAGGATCTTTTTTCAATAAACGGAAACCTCCGGAGAAAAGATCCAAAAGAAGAAAGAATAAATGACCCTTCAAATCCTGAACATACATGGGATTATCGTATGCATATAACTATGGAAGACCTGCTCAGAGAAAAAGAATTCATATCAGAAATTAAAACCATGATCCGTGGTAATGGCAGGTAACGTATGCGGGTAACCTATAAAACATATAATCTTCCATTTGCGCATCCGTTTACCATTTCAAAGGGAACAAAAACGCATCAACCCACATTTGTTGTGGAGCTTGAATACTTTGGTGTAAAAGCTTATGGCGAGTCTCCATCGATTACCTATTATAATATTCCGGTTGAAAAAATGGTATCTGACCTAGAGCAAAAAAAAACATTCCTGGAAAAATTTTCATTCACTGACCCCGAACGATACTGGCATTACCTCCATCATCTTTTTCCTAATAATCCTTTTCTTGTTTGTGCATTAGATATGGCAGGCTGGGACCTGTATGGGAAATTAAAGCGTATTCCATTATATAAATTATGGGACCTTGATACGGACAATGCACCCCTCACAAATTATACCATCGGCATAGATAGTATTGAAAATATGGTATCTAAAATGAATGAACGTCCCTGGCCGGTATATAAAATAAAACTTGGTACCACAGTAGATATTGAAATAGTAAAAGCATTGCGGGAACATACTGGTGCACGGTTCCGTGTTGATGCGAATGCCGGATGGACATTGGACGAGGCTTTAAAAAAGATACCCGTATTAAAAGAATTGAATGTAGAATTTATTGAACAACCTTTGTCAAAAGATGATTGGAATGGTATGAAAGTATTGTTTGATAAGTCTGTTTTGCCATTGATAGCAGATGAATCCTGTGTATCGGAAGCTGATGTTTTAAAATGTAATAAGCATTTTCATGGAATAAATATAAAGCTTACTAAATGCAGTGGTATTACACCGGCAAAAAGAATGATAGAAAAAGCCAAAGAACTGGAAATGCTTGTAATGATAGGTTGTATGAATGAAAGTTCCGTGGGTACAGCTGCTATCGCACACCTGGCACCGTTAGTAGATTATGTAGATATGGACGGCCCGCTGCTGCTTGCAGAAGATATCGCAAAGGGAGTAACTTTTAATTATGGAAAAATACAATATTCGGAAGCACCGGGGTTAGGCATAACTATAAACTAAAAAATGAAAAAGAAACCAGCAAAAAAAATTTTATTTATTGACAGAGATGGAACTTTAATAAAAGAAGCACCGCCAACATACCAGGTGGATACATTTGACAAGTTGGAATTTTATCCGCATATATTTGAGTATATGCGTAAGATTGCGTGTAACCTCGATTATGAATTGGTTATGGTAACAAACCAGGATGGAATGGGCACGGCATCTTTCCCTGAAGAAAGTTTCTGGCCTGTACAAAAATTTGTAATTACAAGTTTTGAAAATGAAGGGGTGCAGTTTAATAATATTTTTATTGACCGCTCATTTATAAAAGATAATAGTGCATCACGTAAACCCGGAACTGGAATGTTACTGGAATATCTTAATAATCCTGCCTACGATATCAAACGTTCATTTGTAATAGGAGACAGGATAACGGATATGGACCTGGCAAAAAATTTAGGATGCAAGGGAATTTGGATAAAAAATGATGATCAGCTCGGCGCATCAGAGATCAGTGATCCGGCAGCATTAAAAAAAACAATTGCTATTGCTACTCCTGATTGGAAAGAGGTGTATGAATTTTTAAAAGTGAAAAGGGAAAAGTGAAAAGTGAAAAGTGAATAGTCCCGATAGCTATCGGGAGTGAAAAGTGAATCGTTACTGCCAACTGCTAACTGCTAACTGCCAACTGCTAACTGCCAACTGCTAACTGCTAACTCCCCACTCCCCACTCCCTACTCGCTACTCCTTACCAAATCTTCACTCTCAAACTATCAGGCCTGTACATTTTATCTCCTGGCTTAATATTAAATGCTTCATAAAATTCCGGCACATTTACAACCGGCCCATTAACTCTTTCTTTCGGAGGTGCATGCACATCTGTCATAACCATATTGGCAAGGCGGTCATCTTTTATATGGTATTGCCACCCTAATGCATAGCCTAAAAAATAACGTTGCAACTGGCTCAGGCCGCCGATTTTTTTATTGTTTTTAAAAGCTGCTGTTTTTTTAAATGCATCTAAACCCAGCAACATACCACCCAGGTCTGCAATATTTTCTCCCTGGGTTGCTTCACCATTTATGTGTAGTGTATCAACAGGGTTAAATTCCCCATATTGTTTAATAATTAATTTTGCTCTTTTCAAAAACGCTTCTTCGTCATTTTTATTCCACCAGTTTATAAGGTTACCTGCGGCATCATACTGCCGTCCCTGGTCGTCAAAACCATGTGTGATTTCATGACCAATAGTGGAAGCTGCAGCATATCCATAAACCATTGCATCATCAAGTTCTTCATCTTTATAACCCGGTACTGCAAAAATTCCGGCAGGCATTACAATTTCATTGTTACTGGGATTGTAATAAGCATTATAAGTTTGGGGTGTCATTACCCATTCTGATCTATCTACAGGTTTGTTTAGTTTATTTATTTCATAATTGTGCCACCATTCATTAGCTCTTTGTATATTCAGAACCCAGGGACCATTGTTGATTTCCAAACTGCTGAAATCTTTCCATTTATCAGGGAAGCCCACTTTTTGCGTGATCTTAGCAAGTTTTTCATAAGCTTTCAGCTTGGTGCTATCACTCATCCATGTAAGATTTTTTATCCGCTCTTTGTATGATTCACGAATATTTTCTACAATATCTGTGTATCTTTTTTTTGCTGTTGAATTAAAATATTCTTTTACAAATAACTGGCCCAACGCTTCACCTATTGCAGTTTCTTCCGCATCCAGCACCCTCTTCCATCTTTCTCTTGGCTCAGAAGCACCGGTTAATGTTTTGAAGTAATTAAAATAATTATTGTAAGTAACCGTGTCAAGGTAATCAGCATAATTTTGAATAAGCCGCAACTTTAAATAATTTTTCCAGGTATTCAAAGGGGTAGCTTTCAATTCCTTACTGAGTGTGGTAAAAAATTCTGGTTGGCCTACGATAACCGAATCAACTTTATCAATACCTGTAATGGTTGAATAAGCTGTCCAGTTAAAAGCCGGTGCTATTTTTGCAAGATCCGGTTTACTCATTTTATTATAATTCTTATATGGATCACGAAGGTCAGCGAGTTTACGGCAGGAGCCTGCTAATTTAGTTTCCAAACTAAACACATCATTCGAAACATTTGTATTTGCATTGGAATCCAGTTGCAGGAATGTTTTACGCATATATTCCCTGTAAGCAGCTTTAACTTTTTTAGTGCGCTCATCTGTATTAAAATAATACTCCCTGTTCGGCAATCCTAACCCGCCCTGGTTTAACCTGAAAGCCATTACCTCGCTGTTCTTATCATCCTGAGTAACGTAACCGGAAAAAAATGCATTCACACCTTTTCTCTTTAGTGCTGAGCCTACTACTGCCAGCTGTTCCGGATTGCTGATATTATTAATAGCATCTATATCTTTTTTCAAAGTCGACAATCGTGCATTGTTGATACCCAAAGAATCCAGCCCGCTTTTCCAGAAGTCACCGATCTTTTGTGTAATAGTTCCTTTTGGTGAATTTTGAGTACTGGCATTCTCATTTATATTCTTAAGCTTTTTATAAATTTCCTCCTGAACCATATTGCCTATTCCCCAGCGGCCTTCCCCTCCCGGTATGGGTGTTTTTTTTATCCATCCACCATTGGCATATTTAAAAAAGTCTTCACCCGGATCAACTGTTTTATCCAGGTTGTCTGCAAGTACATCCCTGTAAATGATTGCTGTTACTTCTGAAGTTGATCTTGTATCCTTGTTGTTACAGGCAATTAAAAACAGAAGGATTAAAAAAGTAATAAGTTTTTTCATTGGAGTCATTTATAAAATAAATGTAGTGAATGATCGGAAGTTTTAAATAAGAATATGACAGGAGGATGCAGTTATAAAATAAAGTAAATTATTTATTTGGTATTTACCATCCCATGCTGCTGTATTATTCGCAAATCCAATCATTTTTACGACTTTCGTATTATGACACCGCAAAGAAGTGAAAGACTGGTAAATGTTTTAAATAAAAGACAATTTAACCTGGCTGTAGTTCTGGAAAACGTTACAGATCCCCATAATATATCTGCAGTTATGCGTACCTGTGATGCTGTGGGCGTACAGGATATTTATATTCTTAATACCATATTGCAGAATCAAAATAGCTGGAGCAGTAAAAGTTCTTCAAGTGCAGCGAAATGGCTGACTATACACCAGTTTACAGATGTTGAAGAATGCTTCAATGCATTAAGACATCGGTTTAATAAAATCTACACCACCCACTTAAGCACGGATGCTGTAAACCTATATGAGCTTGATCTGACCCAATCTGTAGCATTGATTTTTGGAAATGAACATAGTGGAATAAGTGACGAACTTATCTCCCGGTCGGATGGAAACTTTATTATCCCACAGGTTGGGATAATAAAATCTTTAAATATCTCAGTGGCATGCGCTGTAAGCTTGTATGAAGCTTTCCGCCAAAAATCAATTGCAGGCCATTACAAATTTTCTCATCTTACAGAAGGTATGGTTGACAATTTAAAAGATCAGTGGGGCTTAAATGAAAAATAAATACAGCTTTACTTTATTCTTCTTTATATAAACATTGAACATAATGCGCTAAATTTACAGCAAAGCATTGATTGATATTGATTTGTGATTTCACTTGGCATATGTTTTGACGAATTTATATTTTTATACTCTAATGATTTACCATGGCAATTTTTAAAAAAGAAATCGCTTGCTTTCTTGTAGCTGCTTATTTACTTATAACAGGAAGTTGCAATACGAAAAAGGATAAGTTCCCGGATACCGATATGTATGATTTATCATCTCCTAAAGTTGTTACCCTGCCGGAAGCATTAGATGAGATTTCGGGTATAGCTTATTATCCAAAAGATACCAGTGTTTTTGCCATTATTGATGAAGATGGTATATTATTTAAAATTCCTCTTCGTAATCCGAAAGCAGTGCGTCAATGGAAATTTGATAAAAAAAGAGATTTTGAAGAACTTATTTTAATTGACAGTGTTTTTTATGCTTTAGTTAGCAATGGAGATATAGAATCAATCCAGTTCAGAGGCCAGTCTATTTATACGGAAAAAAGCAATTTTTCTGGTGAATCAAAAAAAGTGAACGAGTTCGAGTCTATGTTCCAGGAGCATGATTCGTCGCGGATAATTATATTATGTAAAAGCTGTGAAGATGATCCAAAAAAATCATTCAGCTCTTTCGCATATAATTATAGGGATACTTCAAAATCATATATGAGTTATATAAATTTTGATATGACCGAACTTGAATCAAAGCTAAATGTTGATAAACATCTTAAAGCCTCTGCAGCTGCTGTTAATCCCATTACGAATGATATATATCTTATATCCTCTATCCAGCAGTTATTGGTGATAACAAATAGTAAAGGGGAATTTAAAGAATTGTATAAGTTAAATCCTGCCATTTATAAGCAACCTGAAGGAATGGCGTTTACCCCTGCTGGTGATCTTATTATATCAAATGAATTCGCCCAGGATGGATTTGCAAATTTATTACTGTTAAAAAACAAAAAGAAAAGCAGATGAGAAAAGCATTTTTATCACTGATGGGTTACTTTATCATATTTTCTGTAATTGGCCAGGATACAATTCAGACAAGGATTGTATTGATAGGTGATGCAGGTGCACTTATTAATGGAAAGCATCCTGTGGTGGAAGCAGTAAGGAATCATGTTACTTTAGATGAGAACACAACCATTATATACCTTGGGGATAATTTATATAAGACAGGGCTTCCTGATAATTCCCTTCCAACATATGATATTGCAAAAGCACCTTTGGATTCACAAATTCACATTGCTGGCAAAAGCAAATCCAGGGTTTATTTTATACCGGGCAACCATGACTGGGCAAATGGAGGTGCAAATGGCTATGAATCTATTTTAAGAGTTCAGTCATACATAGATATTTTAGCTAATGAAAGTGTAAAGATGTTCCCCCGTGATGGATGCCCCGGCCCGGTAGAAGTTAAAATTTCGGGTGATGTAACTCTAATTATGATGGATAGCCAATGGTGGTTACACGAGAAGGATAAGCCTGGGATAGAATCTGATTGTGAATATAAAACGGAATCTGAAGTATTAATACAATTGAGCGAGCTTCTTTCCAAAAATTCAACCAAGCTTGTATTGCTTGCTACACACCATCCATTTAAAAGCAATGGCCCACATGGAGGATATTTTACTTTGAAGCAGCATATTTTTCCATTTACTGACGTAAATCCTGGTTTATATATTCCGCTTCCCGTTATTGGTTCTGCATATCCGTTGACACGGGCGGTTTTTGGTACAGAACAGGATCTTAAGCATCCTTTATATCAGCATATGATAAGTGCTATAGATAATGTTACTAAAGGTTATAAAAACATCATTCATATTTCAGGGCATGAGCATGCATTGGAATATATCGTGGACAGTAGCCGGTTTTATATTGTAAGCGGCAGTGGCACAAAGACAAACAGGGTATCCAAAGCGAGGAATACAAAATATGCTGCAGCCCTGCAAGGTTTTGCTGTATTGGAAATTTCAAAAAAGAAAAATGTTGATGTTAAATTTTATACCATAAATAAGGATAAAAGCAAAGAATCTTATGCATCTCATGTCACGGATTTTTCAAAACTTCCCATAACTGCACCGGATACACTAAGAAATATAGAATTTGCTTTTGAAGACAGTGCAGTAATTTCTGCCAGTGACAATTACAAGAATTGGAGTGGTTTTAAAAGTGTTTTCCTGGGCACTAATTACAGGAAAGAATGGAATACGCCCATTACTTTAAAAGTTTTTAATATAAAAAAAGAAAAAGGGGGTTTGGAAATTAAAAGTCTGGGAGGAGGCAAACAAACGAAATCCTTACGGCTTGTAGATAAAAATGGAAAGGAATGGACATTGCGTACTGTTGATAAAGATCCGGAAAAAGCATTGCCGCAGAATTTACGTGGTACGCTAGCACAAGGCATTGTACAAGATATGATATCTGCCAGTTATCCTTATGCACCATTGGTGGTGCCCGATCTTGCAAAATCAATTGGCGTTATTGCAGCACAACCGGAATTTTTCTATGTGCCTGATGATCCTGCTTTGGGTTATTACCGCCCCCTGTTTGCAAAAACAGTTTGCATGCTGGAAGACCGCGATCCCACACTGACAGATTCAAACAGTGATGATTCGAAAAGCACAGGAAAGGTCATTAATAAAATGCTGGAAGATAATGAACACCATGTTGACCAGGAGAAAGTATTAAATGCGCGGTTACTTGATATGCTCATTGGTGATTTCGACCGGCATGCAGATCAATGGAAATGGGGAACCGATGATACAGGCAAAGGAAAATTATATTATCCTATTCCAAGAGACCGTGACCAGGCCTTCTTTCATTCAAACGGACTACTGGTGAAATTTCTTAAAGGTAAAAGCATGCCCTTTCTGGAAGGATTTAATAAAAGGATCAAAGATATAAACGGGCTCAATTTTGTGGCAAAGGATTTTGACAGGATTTTTCTCAATAACCTTGATGAACCTGCATGGCAAAATACAATAAACAGTTTTACAACTAATATGACCGATGAAGTGATAAGGAATGCTGTAAAAAAACTTCCTGCACCCATTGCTTATATAGATGCTGACAGAATTGCAGAAAAACTGATTAACCGCAGAAACCAGCTGAAAGTGAAAGGCATTAATTACTACAAATTTATTTCAGAACGGGTAACCGTTACCGGTAGTAATAAATCTGAATATTTTCATATCACACAATATGAGGACGGACTTACACTAACGGCTTATAAAAAAAATGATAAAACTGACTCTGGGGCAATAATGTATAAAAGGATATTTCATGATAAAGAAACAAAAGAACTTGTTATTTATGGACTAAACGGAAATGACAAATTTGAAATAGATAATAATGTAAATTCAGGTATGAAGCTGAGGCTTGTAGGCGGGAAAGGAAATGATACTTTTAACCTCAGAGGGAATGTACTGAATTTTGTATATGATCTTACAACCGAGAAGAATGCATATCTGAAAACGAGAAGAACAAACATGGAAGTTGATAAAGAAGCCTCTATTATCGCCTATAATAATTCTGGTTTTAAATATAACCGTTTTGATTTTCCAAGTATAAATCTTGGTTATAATGCGGAAGATGGCTTTTTGGTGGGAGCCGGATTTAAATCCTGGACATACGGATTCAGGAAAGAACCGTATTCCACTTATCAGAGATTCAGTACATTATTTGCCCCCACTTATAAAGCATACCAGGCAAAATACGAAGGGGTTTTTAATAAAATGATTTCAAAATATGACCTATTGGTTAATGGTGATATTGTAAGTCCCACCCTGAATAATTTTTATGGCCTGGGCAATGAGACCAAACATGATAAATCACTTCCAAGGGAATATTACAGGGTGCGATATAAATTTGTATCTGCAGATGTTCTTATTAGAAGAAGGGTAAATGAAATAATACAATTTTCTATGGGGCCAACGTATTATCATTACTGGAATAAATTCGATGATAATAAAGACCGGATACTTGCTAACCCTGCTTTAATTGGCAGTGACTCCGCAAGTATATTCAGTAAAAAAAGTTACCTGGGCGGAAGAGCAAAATTTGATATCAGTTATATCAACAACGAATTAAATCCTACCCGGGGTATTACATGGTTCACTGATTTTACAAGTTTACGTGGCTTTAATAATAATACGCATGCATTAACGAGGTTAACTTCAGATATGACTGTTTATGCAAGGGTCTCTGAACAAAGTAAAATAGGTGCCATTTTACGATTTGGCGGAGGTCATATTTTCAGTAAAAACTTTGAATACTTTCAGTCACTAAACCTGGGAGCTAATAATTACCTGAGAGGTTTCAGAAAGAACCGTTTTTCCGGAAGGTCTATAGCTTATGGTAGTGCTGAAACACGGATAAAATTATTTACATCCCAATCTTATATAATACCTGGAGACATTGGCCTTGTAGGTTACTTTGATATGGGCCGTATCTGGCAAAAAGATGAACCTTCAAAAAAATGGCATAATACTTATGGTGGTGGCTTATACCTGATACCGTATAATTTGGTATTTATATCTGCTACAATTGGATTTTCTGAAGAAGACCGGCTTTTTAATTTTTCATTAGGCACCAAGTTCAACTTAACGTTTTAATAACCCAGGATGGATTATTCGAGTCTTTATAAAAAAACAGAACAATTTGTAACAAAAATTTTTAATGAATATCAAAACCCTCAATTACCATATCATAACCTCCAGCATACAAAATATGTTGTAAACAAAGTAAATGAAATTGCCGGTCATTACAGGTTAAATGAGGAGGAAATGTTTATCCTCTCTACCGCTGCCTGGTTTCATGATACAGGATATCTTATTGCTACAGCATATATTCATGAAGAGAAAGGCGTGGAGCTGATGAGATCTTTTTTGGAACAGCATAAAATAGATTCAGAAATTATTTTAAAAGTGGAAGGCTGCATCATGGCAACCAAGTCTCCGCGTAATCCACTTGGAATATTGCAACAGATACTCTGTGATGCAGATACTTACAACCTGGGGAACAAAGATTTTAAAGAAAGCAACAAAGCTGTTTATAAAGAACTCAGTTTAACTGACAGGAAACCAGATTCAAAGCAGGCGTTTGATATTTCCACATTGAACATGATGGAAAATCACCAGTACTTCACATCGTATGCACAGGATCTTTTAAATGAAAGCAAAAAAAGAAATATGAAAAAATTAAAGAATAATATAGAGCCGGTCGATCCAGAGGCCGGCCCGCAAATAACAGAAAAGGAAGGTACAACCAAGGGTATGCAAACAATGTTACGTCTTACCTCTACCAATCATATACAATTAAGTGAAATGGCTGATAACAAAGCCAATATACTTATTTCAGTTAATGCTATTATTATCTCTGTAATATTATCAGTATTGTTACGTAAACTGCAAACAGATCCTTACCTGGCAATACCCACAATTATATTTTTACTCTCATCCGTTTTTACAATTATTGTTGCCATATTGGCTACGAGGCCAAAAGTAAGCGAGGGTACTTTTAATGAAGCTGATATTATCAATAAAAAAACCAACCTTTTATTTTTTGGCAATTTTCACAAAGTGCCACAAGAAAAATATGAAAGGGCAATGCGAACCATGATGCGGGATTCTGATTATCTGTATAGCTCCATCGTTCAGGATATTTACCATCTTGGAACGGTACTGGGAAAAAAATACAGGCTTATCAGGCTGGCCTATAATATTTTTATGGTTGGCATTATTTTATCAGTAATGGCATTTGCTACTGCCGCATTTCTTAACCAGGGCCCGCCAGCCGACGCACCTGCAGTTACCAACTCAAGTGGATCACCTTTTTAAAATTGTGTATGTTTTTTAACAGAGATCTTAGTTGGCTTACTTTTAATCACCTCGTACTGCAACATGCTAAAAAAACAGAAGTGCCCCTGTATGAGCGATTGCGGTTTCTTGCAATATTCTCTTCAAATCTGGATGAATTTTTCAGGGTGAGGTATCCCACTATCGTTGCATTTTCCAAGCTTGATAGAAAAACCCTAAAAAAAGAATCACTTCTTCAAACAGGAGATATATCAGAAAATATACAAGCCACTATTAACACCCAGCTTCAGGAATTCGGAGATACATTATTGAACAAAATCATTCCTGAGTTAAAAGAAAATAAAATTTTCTTTTATTATAATTCGCACATCGATCCAAAACATACAACGGAAATCAGGGAGATCTTTTTATCTCAGGTATTATCTTTTATTCAGCCTATTGTATTGGGTGCTGATACAAAGTATGAGTTTACCCCGGAGAACAATCAGATTTACCTGGTTGTTACACTAAAGGATAATCTTAAAGATTCTATCCGCCATATAATTGTAAATATACCTTCCAAAAAACTGAAAAGGTTTTATGTTCTGAGCCCGCTGGATGACATACAATACGTAATATTCATTGATGATATCATCAGGGAAAATATCAGCATGCTTTTTCCGGGCCTCCATATTGAAAGCGTATACTGTATAAAATTTAACAGGGATGCTGAATTAAAGCTTGATGACGAATATAGCGCTGATCTCCTTGATAAATTGGAAAAGCGGTTGTCAAAAAGGGATCATGGTGCCACCTCACGGTTCCTGTATGAAAAAGGCATGCCAGCAAATTTGCAATTTTTTCTGGCCTCAATTTTCCAGGTAAATCTTGATGATATGTTTGAAGGAGGAAGATATCATAATCTTAGTGATCTTTTTGCTTTTCCATCCTTTGATAAATCATTGCAGTACCCTGTATTCAAATCAATTTCTTTTCCTGTATCAACAGCAAATGGAGATATATTCTATAGTATAACCCAAAAAGATATTTTACTTCATCTTCCATATCATTCCTATACACCTGTATTGAGTTTTTTTAACCAGGCGGCTGTAGATGCCGATGTTACAAATATTTACATAACATTATACCGGGTGGCTTCTGAATCGCATATAGTGAACGCTTTGATCAGTGCTGCAAAAAACGGAAAAAAAGTTACTGCCTTCATTGAATTAAAAGCAAGGTTTGATGAAGCAAATAATATAAAGTGGAGCAGGATGATGAAGAAAGCAGGTATCACGCTTATCTATAGTGAGCCCAGGATAAAGGTGCACTCCAAGATTGCACTGGTACAAAAAACCATTAACAATCATCTGGTTTCATTTGCTGTTTTAAGCACTGGCAATTTCAATGAATCAACTGCATCATTTTATACGGATCATGTTTTGTTTACAGTAAACAGGGATATTTCAAACGAGTTAATGCAGCTCTTTGAGTTTCTTCAGAAGAAGAATGTACATATTGAAAAGAATAAGCTGAAATTTCATGAACTGATTGTTTCTCAGTTTAACCTCCTTGGTGAGTTCGAAAGGTTGATTGATAAGGAAATTAAAAAAGCAAAAAAAGGATTACCGGCCTTGATACGGATTAAAGTAAATAACCTTGAAGAACCTTGGTTTATAAATTTATTATATAAAGCAAGTGCGGCGGGAGTGCAGATAAATTTAATTGTCAGGAGTATTTGCTGCCTTGTGCCCGGTGTTGATGGAACAAGTGAAAATATTACAATCAAAAGAATCGTTGACCGGTTTCTGGAACATACCCGCCTGTTCATTTTTGGCAGTGAGGGAGAGGACATGGTAGTTGCAATGGGATCGTCGGATCTTATGACCCGGAATCTTCGTCATCGCATAGAGGTATGCGTTAAGGTTAAAGACCCGCAATGCAAAAATGAACTCGTTGATTATTTTGAAATACAATGGAGTGATAATACCAATGCCGTAGAGATTTTAAGCAATCTCGATTACAAACATGTAATGGAAACAGATAACCGTATTAATGCCCAGCAGGAAATTTTTACATACCTCCAAAGCAAGCAATGGCAGACATAGATAAATCATATTCAAATTTCTCGGGGTTAAGTAAATACAAGTTTAGAAGTGTATTGTATATTGCTATTTTCTGGACACTAATTGATGTATTTATGATGCTTTTAAGCGACCTGGAACACTTATCCAGTCCAATAAAAGGTATTTTATTAAGAGAGGTTTTTGTGTTCGTGATGAGTTTAATTTTGGGGTATTTATTTGTATTCACTTTAAAAAAATTATTCAGGAAATATCCCTTGTGGATCAACTTTATTTTTAAGAGTTTTCTTTTATTAGTGACGGCCTTTTTCATGAATTTCCTGGTACATTTTACGGAGAATCTTTTTATTCAGAAGATGGGCCTGGTAAATTCCATGAGAACTTTTTTTAATGAATCATTACAACCAGAATGGCTCCTGCAAAAAACATTTTACTGGATTATTTTGTTTATTGTTACACAGTTGTATATGGAGATAAATGAAAAATATTCTCCCGGTGTTTTTGTAGATATTTTAATGGGTAAATATTTTAATCCAAAAGTTGAGAACCGCATTGTTATGTTCCTGGATCTGAAAGATTCTACACCTATTGCAGAAAAACTGGGCCACCAGCAATATTTTTTATTTATCAGGGAGTTTATTTATCACGTATCGATGGCACTTATTGAATATGATGGACGAATATACCAGTATGTAGGGGATGAAATTGTAGTCTCATGGCCAAGCGATAAAAAGAATGTTAAGTATGCTTTAGCTTCGGTTATTGAAGCACGTAAAAATGTGCAGAGGAACAGCGAACGCTTCCGGAGAAAATTTAATATAGTTCCTGAATTTCGGGTAGGCATACATATTGGAGATGTAACAGTAGGGGAGATTGGCATAATAAAAAAAGACCTTGCAATGAGCGGTGATACAATGAACACAACCGCACGTATACGCAGTGCATGTAATGAACTTAATCAGAAATTTATCGTATCAAAAGAAATTATTGATTACAGTGATATGAAAGACTGGCAAAGTGAAAGCTTGGGAATTGTAGACCTGAAAGGTAAGGCAGCAGGATTAGAATTATTCTCATTGAAAATATAAATATTCCTGGATGCGAAGAATTTTAAAAAATTCCATTTATAAAACTTCCAACGCGATCAGGTTGTTATCTATCGAAAGTGCAATTGTGTTGATTGCATTCTTTTGTTCTATAGCATTGGTTGCAATACTTATAAAAGAGGTATTTCTTGATAAGGCCTTTTCAGTAGATGATAAAGTATTTAACCTGTTTAAAGGTTATGTAAGCGACGCGACTACTTCTTTTTTTAGTTTTTTCACAATCTTTGGCTCACATTCTTTTTTAGTTCCCGCTAATCTTGTGCTGATGGGATATGCTTTTTTTATCATGAAGGATAAGTGGTTTGGTATAAAGATCACTGCTGTAGCGTTCAGCAGCCTTTTTTTAATGTTTGCATTAAAAATGTTTTTTAACAGGCAACGGCCTGATATCCCATTATTAGGAAAAGTGCCGGGTTTAAGTTTTCCCAGTGGGCATGCCTTTATGAGCTTCGCATTTTTTGGTTTACTGATTTATGTAATTAATAAACAGGTGGAAAATAAATGGCTCAGATACCTGCTCATTATATTATGCTTATGCCTGATTGTTATTATCGGTCTCAGCCGGGTATATCTTAGGGTTCATTATGCCAGTGATGTAATGGCGGGTATTGCCATAGGACTAATCTGGCTGGTGGTTTCGCTGGGTATATTAAATTATATTGAGAAAAAACGAAAAGCCAGAAGGTTAAATAAAAATCTGCAACATACCGGGCAACAATTATAATGCCCTCAAGGCATCGTGATTGATTTACAATTTAGAGTTTACCCCAGTGTTTTTTTTACCACAATCTCTGCAAATTATAATGATATTTTCTGCGAATTTGCTGCTGACATTTGATCTTTTTCCTTTTATTTCAATTTCTAAAGAATCATCATATGGCTGCCGGGAAACAAGCTTGAATTGGTTATTTATTTTAAGACCTACTTTATCAACATATAATAAAAATGAAGCAGTATTATTTTTTACCCCCACCATTGTGCAGATATGACCTGTTACTTCTTCATCAAGTGTTTTCTTTACCGGCATTTTCATTATTCCTTTTGAATTTGGAATAACATCGCCATGTGGATCCACAGTTGGATAATTTAGGAATTTATCAAGTTTATTTACAAGTTTCGGGCTTTGGATATGTTCCAGTTGTTCGGCAACTTCATGCACTTCATCCCAGGTAAATTCAAGTTTCTGGTATAAAAAAGTTTCCCATAGCCTGTGTTTGCGAATTACTTCTACCGCAAGTTTCCG
>Ga0136634_10000551_pt1 | contig 16198 bp, 15 predicted proteins | sample AntDrymUQ8332106_2_FD_104654 | JGI IMG/M metagenome (GOLD analysis project Ga0136634, IMG submission 104654) | Polar desert sand microbial communities from Dry Valleys, Antarctica - metaG UQ833 (21.06) | ecosystem: Environmental > Terrestrial > Soil > Desert | place: Antarctica: Dry Valley... | reverse complement strand
GGCGGCTCCAGCCGCTACCCCCACCGGGCCGCGGACGCCGCCCCCGTCCGCACCGTCACCCACAGGATCGTCCTGCACCCGCTCCCACCGAGACCAACCTGATCTTTAAAAGAAGTGGCATTGTGGCGGGGTCCTGCGTACGGCTCACCATGAGGTCGACTTTGCCGACATCCGTTCCGTGTGGGTCCGTACGCCGTCGGCATTTGCGTTCCCGGACACGATGTCTGCCGCCGAACGGGACTACGCTCGGCGCGAAGCGAAGATCGGGGTGGGCGGCGCGCTGCTGGCACTTCCCGCAGTGTTGTGGGTAAACCGGCCCGACCTCGCCGCCACGGCCGTGTACCGGCCGCTGCAGTGGGCCGTCGCCGCGCGATGCGGGATGGCTGTTCCGCGATCACTCGTCACTAACGATCCCGTGGCAGTGCAACGATTCGCAGCGAGATCTCAGCACGGCGTCGTGATCAAACCCTTGACCGCGAATCTCCTCTACGAGGACAACACGTACAAGATGGGCTGGACCCGGAGACTGTCCACCGACGATCTCTCCGATCTGCGTGGAATCGACGCCACCGCGCACCTCGTCCAGGACTGGGTAGAGAAGACGTGGGAATGTCGGGCCGTCGTGGTCAGTGACGAGGTGTTCACTGTCGCTATTCATGCCGGATCCGAGGCTGCGCGAATCGACTGGCGCTCCGATTATTCCGCACTTTATTATCAAGTGATCGACCTACCCGCTGCCGTGATTAAATCCCTGCGCGCTATCATGAATGAACTCGGTCTCGTCTACGGCGCTTTCGACCTGTCGGTGAGTCACGACGGAAACTCGGAGGTGTTCTGGTTCCTGGAGATCAACCCTGGCGGACAGTATGGATTCTTGGAAGGTGCGACAGGAATTCCGATCACCGACAGCCTCGTCCGGTTTCTGGCCGAGGGGGTTGCCGAATGACCGTTGTCGTTCCTGAATCGATGTGGCGAGAACTAGCACGACAACTCGCCGACGACATCAGCACTGCGGGGAAGCTGCACACCCCGGAGTGGCGGGCGGCCGTGCAGGACGTACCCCGACACGTCTTCGTGCCGCGCTACTACACCGATGACAAGGACGGCCGGTTGCGCCGCTGGACCCTGCACGAACCCGTCGACCCGAGCAGCGTCACGCGCTGGCTGGAGCTGGTGTACTCACGAACAACGCTGGTGACGCAGGTGGCGAAGTTTGCAGACCGGGGCGTGCAGGCGGCGGTGTCCAGTTCCACCAAGCCCGACCTCATGATCCGCATGCTCGAGGCGCTCGACGTCACCGACGGTATGCGCGTGCTCGAGATCGGCACCGGCACCGGCTACAACGCCGCCCTCGTGCGCCACGAGGCGCCACCATTTCCGTGTGGGGATGGAAGATCCCCGCCGTTGTCCTGTCGCAGCAGGGTGACGAAGCTGAGGGCAGTCTGACCGCGGAGGCGCGCGGAAGGATGGCAAGCGGCCCTGACAACGCCGGGACGTGCTGGTACTGCCAGACGGTGCGGGCTCGGCAAGCGAGATGAGAAGCCGTACGTGAGGAACCAGTGTGTGAAGCTCCGTAATCGTTGTGCCGGCTCCAACCTGGCGGATATGGGCCGGTGTGCAGTGCACGTCACCGGGGATGGTTCTCGGGGCGACTCCGTAACCGGTTCAGGGTGCCGGGGTGGAGGCCACGTCGAAGGTCTGCGGCGTAGGTGTGGCGATGCTGCCGGAGTAGAGCTGGGCGGCTCACTTGTCGAACGGATGGTGGTGAACGTGGGAAGCGCTCGGATGCCGCCCGAACCTCTCGGCAACCGGTCGGGAGCAGGGCGGGCTCGTCGTCGGCCGATGGCATCCGGGCGTGGCGGAGTCCTCGTAGTAGTCCGAGCGCGCGAAAGGCGCGTACACGGCGAAGGAGGACAGCAAGTCAGCAGCGGAAGGACCGGAATGCCAGGAGGACGTCGCCGGTGAACACCGACGAGCTGGAGTACGCCTTGTTCAAGGCGGAACGCCGGGTACTGGAGATCCAGACGAAGCTGCACCGCTGGGCCTGTGATGACCCTCGTCGCAGGTTCGACGACCTGTTCAACCTCGTGGCCGACCCCGCGTTCCTGTTGGTGGCGTGGGCTCGGGTGCGGGGCAACAAGGGAGCCCGCACGGCCGGAGTGGACGGCGAGACCGCCCACTACGTGGAGGCCGTGCGGGGCGTCGAGGTCTTCCTCGACGGGCTGCGGTCCGCGGTGCGTGACCGCAGCTTCTGCCCGCTACCGGTCCGGGAGCGGCTGATCCCGAAGACGGGCGGCAAAGTCCGTCGTCTGGGGATCGCCACGGTGACCGACCGGGTGGTGCAGGCGTCCCTGAAACTGGTGTTGGAGCCGATCTTCGAGGCGGATTTCCTCCAGTGTTCCTACGGGTTCCGCCCGAACCGCCGGACACATGACGCGGTGGCCGAGGTGCGCCACTACGCCGCCAACTCCTACGAGTGGGTGGTGGAGGGCGACATCAAGGCATGCTTCGATGAGATCTCGCACCCTGCGCTGATGGCGCGAGTACGAGCCCGGATCGGAGACACACGCGTCCTGGCCCTGGTGAAGGCGTTCCTGAAGTCGGGGATCCTCGGTGAGGATCGCCGGCTGCGGGAGACCACCACCGGAACCCCGCAGGGGTCGATCTTGTCCCCGTTGCTGAGCAACGTCGCTCTCGCGGTCCTGGACGAGCACATCACCCAGGCCCCGGGAGGGCACGCTGCCGGTCGCTACGGCCCGAACGGGCGGATGGGGCGTCGTCGTCGAGGACTGCCGAACTTCCGGCTGGTTCGTTATGCCGACGACTGGTGCCTGCTGGTGTCGGGCTCTCGGTCCGACGCCGAAGCTCTCCGGGACGAGATCACCGACGTGCTCTCCACGATGGGCCTGCGCCTGTCGGAGGAGAAGACGTTGATCACCCACATCGAGGACGGCCTCGACTTCTTGGGGTGGCGCATCCAGCGCCACCGCAAACGAGGCACGAACCGGTATCACGTCTACACCTACCCGGCGCGGAAGTCCGTTCGCGCGATCACGGGGAAGGTCAAGACGCAGTGCCGGAAGACGGGCGTCGGACTGACGCTGGATGACCTGCTCGTCCATCTCAACCGGATGATGCGGGGCTGGTGCGTCCACTTCCGACCCGGAGTGTCGAGCACAGCCTTCAACTTCCTGTCCCACTACGCGTGGGAACGGGTGATCGCATGGCTGCGCAAGAAACACCCCAGGATGACATGGAAGGAACTGCGACGCCGCTACTGCGGCGGCCGGTGGTGGCCCACAGGCGAGGCCACGGACCTGTTCAACGCGGCGAGAGTGCGCACGACGCGCTACCGCTACCGAGGGACCGTGATCCCCTCGCCCTGGCCGCAGACCACATGAGTCGAGTCACCACGGCAAGGCGAGACCTGTGGAGCGCCCGTTGCGGCGAGAGTCGCACGGCGGGTGCGGGAAGCGGCCCGGAGAAACGGGCTGGTCGGAAGACCAGTACCGCGCTCCGGGCCGACTTTCACCTCTCGCACCGTCTCGGCGCAGGGAAAGTGTACTCCGTCGACGACGCCCGCGACCGGCTCGCGCTGCTCGGCTACGCCCCAACCCTGGCCGCTGTGGACGGCATCGAGGGGTTGCCCGAACACGCCCCATTCGACCGCATCATCGCTACGTGCGCCCTGTTCGCCGTACCCGCCGCATGGATCACCCAGCTTCGCCCCGACGGGCTCGCACTCGTGCACATCGAGGGCCCGCTCGGCGCCGGGAACCTCCTGGCCCTGCGCCACGTCGCCCCCGACACCGTGCAGGGTCGGTTCCTGCCCTGGTGGGGCTGCTTCATGCGCCGCCGCGCCACCGCGGGCCCGACCGTCGGCACCCCGCGCCCCGCACGCACCGGCGCCGCGCCGACCACCCGCACGACGGCGGTCGATCCCGCGCAGCTCGACGGCGGCGCTCGGTTCCCGTTCCTGGCCCAGCTCCACCTACCACCCGGCGTCTTCCGCAGCATCTGGCGCAGCGACAACGGCGACACCATCACCGAACTCCGCGCCCCCGACGGATCGTGGTCCCAAGTCACCCGCGAGCCCGACGCTGACGACCGGTACCGGGCGAGGGAGGCCGGGCCGACTCCGCTGTGGGCAAAGGTCGAAACTGCATGGGAACAGTGGACCGACCTCGGCGCGCCGGAATGGCACGAGTTCGGCCTCACCGCGACACCGACCACACACCAGATATGGCTCGGCGATCCCGACGGCCCGGCATGGCCGCTGCCCGTGCCCATCGACCGGTGATCCGACGGCACCGATCCGAACCACCGTCAACACCTGCTCCGACACTACGGAGTCAGGAACGATGCGGTACACCTACCGGCCGAGTCGCTGCCGGATCAACGCCTGCATGTCCTCGAACGGCGCCGCGTCCGGGTTGCGACCGGTGCGCATGATCTGCTCGGCCTTGGCCAACATCCGGTAGTACGACCCGGGGTCGCGCATCTCCATGTGCGCGGTGTGCCGCCACTTGTTCAGCAAGTCGCGCACTTCAGCGAGGTCTTTGGACTGCTTCGCGCGCTCCTACACGACATCCCACTCGCTGTCGAACTCGGCGGTCAGCGCCGGCGTCAGGCACGCGCGGATGGCCTGTGGGTCCGGCGGCGGTGGCGCCGACGCGGGGTCCGTCCATGACGCCGCGGGAGAAGCTATACGCTCACCGTAGCCTGTGGGGCTCGGCAACTCGATGCAGCGTCGCGACCGGCGCCGCTCCTGTGACCCGACGGACGTCCGAGACGGGTCCGAACGCTCGCTCGCCGTTCACCGGCCGGTGCCATCGGCGTCACCTGCCGCTCGAACGGGTCACCGACGCTGGGCAAGGTGACTCCAGGCACTCCCCCGGCTGGGCCCCCCGCCACGCCCTCGGCCCACAACAGGCGCGACGTGCTGCGGGCTGGCCTGACCGCCTCGGCGGTGCTCGCCGTACCCGGCGCTGCGCTCGCCGGGTTCGCCAGGACGGCGTCGGGTGCGCCGGCCGCGCCGCGCGGCAACCCGTTCACCCTCGGCGTCGCCTCCGGCGAGCCTGCCGCCGACGGCATGGTGCTGTGGACGCGGCTGGCCACCGATCCGCTCGCCGAGGATGGGCTCGGCGGTCTGGGCGAGCAGAGGACCGACGTCGAGTGGGAGGTGGCCACCGACGAGGGCTTCGGGCAGGTCGTGCGGCGCGACACCGAGACCACCGGGCCCGAGCTCGGGCACAGCGTGCACGTCGAGCTTGCCGGACTGCAGCCCGGTCGGGAGTACTTCTACCGGTTCCGCGCCGGAACCGAGCTCTCCCCCACCGGCCGGACCCGCACCGCGCCGCCCGCGTCGCAGCTGCGGCCGCTGACGATGTGTTTCACCTCTTGCGCCCAGTACGAGCACGGCTTCTTCACCGCCTACGCGCGCCTGGCCGAGGAGGAGCCGGATCTGATCCTGCACCTGGGCGACTACCTCTACGAGTACGCCGCGAACGACTACATGGCCCCCGGCGGCAACGTGCGCGACCATGTGGGGCCCGAGGCCGAGACCCTCGCGAACTACCGGCAGCGGCACGCCCAGTACAAGACCGACGTCGACCTGCAGGCCGCGCACGCCGTCGCCCCCTGGCTCGTCGTCTTCGACGACCACGAGCTGGACAACAACTGGGCCGACGAGGTCCCGGAGAACCCGGACACACCCCAGCCGAACTTCCTCGCCCGCCGCGCGGCCGCGTTCCGCGCTTACTGGGAGAACATGCCCCTGCGCGCCGCGCAGCGCCCGAGCGGTATCGATATGCAGCTCTACCGGCGCGTGAACTGGGGCCGGCTCGTCACGTTCCACATGCTCGACACCCGCCAGTACCGCAGCGACCAGCCGTGCGGGGACGAGTTCAACACCGACTGCGCCGAGCGCTCCGACCCGGCCCGCTCGCTGCCCGGCTCGGAGCAGGAACGCTGGATAGCCGAGGGGTTCACCGGCTCCCGTGCCCGCTGGGACGTCCTGGGACAGCAGGTGTTCTTCTCCCAGGTCGACTTCACCCCCGGCGCCGGTCGCGGGTTCAACCCCGACGCCTGGGACGGCGCCCCCGCTTCGCGCGACCGGGTGGTCGACGCGTGGGTGCAGGCGAAGGCCCGCAACGTCGTCGTGCTGACCGGTGACGTGCACGCGCACTGGGCGGCCGAGGTGAAGCGTCGCTTCGACGACCCGGCGGCGCCGGTGGTCGGCACCGAGCTGGTGTCGAGCTCCATCACCTCCGGGGGCGACGGCTCGGAGTCGCAGCCGGATACTGCGGCCTACCTCGCCGACAACCCGCACATCCGCTTCTACAACAACCGCTGCGGCTACGTCCGTACCCGGTTCACCCCGACCGAGATGACCGCGGACTTCCGGGTCCTGCCCTACGTACAGCGGCCCGGTGCCCCCGTCGAGACGCGCGACCTTCGTCGTCGAGGACCGGAGGCCAAGCCTGGCTCGTGCGCGGAAATAGTCGCCCAAGCGTTCATATCCGCGCACGACCCCCCGGGGCCAGAGCCAGGGCGATCTCGGACAGGGTGCCCCAGGACCTCGGTGCCGTAGCGGGGACCGCAGACAGCAACCTGCACAAGCATGGTCACGCCTTCCTTGTCAAGCACACAGATCCATCCAGTCGACGTACTCTCCGCAGGGCTCGCTACGCTAAGCTGCCGAGCATGCTCGATAGTTACCATAGGATCCTCGTGACCGGCGGTCTCGGATTCGTCGGCCGGCACCTCGTCGAAGCGCTCGTCTCGTTGGGGAAAGAAGTCACTATCCTCGACAACGTCAGCACGGCGACCGATAGGCACCCCCCGCCGGAGACCACACTGCAGGTAGCGGACATCCGGAACTCGGATCAGGTCGCCGCGGCGGTCGCCGGGATCGAGATGGTCTTCCATCTGGCCGCCAACGCCAACGGTACGCTGTCGGTCACCGAACCCCGCCTCGACTTCGAAATCAATACCGTGGGGACGTTCTCGCTCGCCGAGACGCTCCTGGACAGCGACATCCGTAGGCTCGTGTACGTGTCGTCCGCATCGGTGTACGGCAGACCGCGATACTTCCCGATGGACGAGGAGCACCCGACCAGGCCCTTCGTGCCCTATGGCGCGTCGAAGCTCAGCGGCGAGGTGGCCTGCCTTGCCCTGCACGCCGCCTGCGGCCTTCCGGTCGTCGTCGGTCGACCGTTCTGCATCTACGGGCCGGGGGACAATCCCCAGGAGGCGATGGTCGAGGTCGGCCGCTACCTGCGTTGGCACCTCAACAACCAGCCCATCCAGATCGTCGGTGACATCGACCGGAAAACACGGGACTTCGTGCATGTCAGCGACCTCGTGGCCGGCCTGCTCATGATCGCCGACCGGGCGGAGACCGGCGACGTCTTCAATATCGGCTCCGGTCAGGAGACATCGATGCGGCAGCTGGTCGAGACAATCGGCGCGGCCACCGGACATGAGCCCGAGCTCCAGGTGATATCTGAGATCACAGAAGACACCTATCGTCTCGTCGCGGATACCTCCAAGATTGAAAAAATCGGGTACGCCCCGGCCAAACCGCTGTCCGAGGGAGTGCGCGAGCTGGCCGAGTACCTGGGGCCGAATCCGGAACTTCCCGGTGCACCGACAATCTTCAGCCGTGGCCAGCGGGCTGAATCGTGACCCGTCGACCGATTACCGGTGACCCACCGGGGTGACCAGTACCTCGGTGACCGGCATCGAGGAGTCCGCCGGCAGGTCCAGCGGCGACGGTGGCGCACCCGCGGCGAGCAGGTGCGCCCCGAGCGCGGCCACCATCGCACCGTTGTCGGTACACAGCCCCGGGCGGGGGACCCGCAGCACGAGTCCCGCGGCGTCGCAGCGCTCCTGCGCCACCACGCGCAACCGGGAGTTGGCCGCGACGCCGCCGCCGAGCAGCAGCGTCTCCAACCCCCGCTCGCGGGCGGCGCGCACGGCCTTGGCCGTCAGCACGTCGACCACGGCCTCCTGGAAGCTCGCCGCCACATCCGCGACACGCACCGGGGTGCCCGCCCGTTCGAGGGCCTCGACATGCCGCGCGACCGCGGTCTTCACCCCCGAGAAGGAGAAGTCGAACGGCGCGTCCCGGGTGCCGGTCAGCCCGCGCGGGAAGGCCACGGCGGCACGATCGCCGTCGCGGGCCATCCGGTCGATGTGCGGGCCACCGGGGAACGGCAGCCCGAGCAGCCGCGCGACCTTGTCGAACGCCTCCCCGGCCGCGTCGTCGATCGTGGCCCCGAGCGGCGTGACCGGACCGGCGAGGTCGGGTACCTCCAGCAGGCTGGAGTGCCCGCCGGAGACGAGCAGCGCCAGGCACGGCGGCAGCGGGCCGTGCACCAGCGTGTCCACGGCGACGTGCGCGGCCAGGTGGTTCACCCCGTAGAGCGGGACGTCCCAGGCGGCGGCGTACGCCTTGGCCGCGGCCACGCCGACGAGCAACGCCCCGGTGAGCCCGGGGCCCGCGGTCACGGCGACGGCGTCGACGTCGCGGCCGGCCACCCCCGCGGTCGCGAGCGCGCGGTGCACGGCCGGGACCATCGCCGCCACATGTGCCCGCGACGCCACCTCGGGCACCACGCCCCCGAAGCGGGCATGCTCCTCGACAGAGGAGGCGACCTCGTCGGCCAGCAGCACGACGGCGCCGGGCTCGACGCGCACCACCCCGACCCCGGTCTCGTCGCACGAGGTCTCGATCCCGAGGACGATCATGCCCGTGGCTCCCGCCGCATCGTGTGCGCGTCGGCGCCGCTGGGCTGGTAGTAACGCTTGCGCAGGCCGACGACCATGAAGCCCTCGGCCTCGTACAGCCGCAGCGCCGCCGCGTTGTCCGTGCGGACCTCCAGGAACACCGTGGCGGCGGCCGCGTCGGCCACGGTGAGCAATCCGCGCAGCAGCGCCCGCCCGATCCCGCGACGCTGGTGCGCCGGGTCCACGCCGATGGTGTGGACCTCTGCCTCGGCGTCCGGCGGGTCGGCGACGAACACGAGCCCCGCGTAGCCGACCAGCCTGCCCCCGTCGCGGGCGGCGAGGTAGTGGTGCCCGGAGGAGGCCACCTCGTAGCGGAAGGCCAGCTCACCCCACGGATCGTCACCGGAGAACAGCAACCGTTCCAGCGCTGCGCAGCGGGCGACGTCGGAGGTCCGCAGCGCGTCGATCACTACCGTCGCCGTCATCCGACGCTCACCCGTTTGCGGGTACCCGGCTCCACGGCATCGGGACGGCGCAGGTAGAGCGGCTCCAGCGGCCCGGGGGCGAGCCCGGCCCGCAGCGCGGCGGCCGCGGTCGCGACGAGCCCGGCGGGCGAGGGTGACTCCGGGTCGAGCACGGGCAACCCGAGCAGCGCACCCGACCCGCCCGCGACGGCGACCGCGCCCAGCTCGACCACGCGCCCGGCCACCACGGCGGGCGCCTCAACATACGGGCCATCGATGCGATCACCGGCACGGTCGTAGGCCGCCCAGTAGATCTCCCGGCGACGGGCGTCGGTGGCGACGAGCAACGGCCCGACGACGACCGCGTCCCGTGCCGCGTCCCAGGCAATCGCGTCCAGGGAGCAGACCCCGTGCACGGGGACGCCCAACGCGTCGCCGAGCGCGGCGGCGGTGACCAGGCCGACCCGCAGGCCGGTGAACGGGCCCGGGCCGATGCCGACGACGACGGCCTCGACGTCGCGCAGCGCCACACCTGCGTCGGCGCACGCGGCGAGGATCCCGGGCATCAGCAGCTCACCGTGCTTGCGGGCGTCGACGGTGACCCGGACCGAACGCTGCACGACCTCCCCGCCGGTCAGCGCGACGACGCCAGCGGTGATCGCGGGCGTCGCGGTGTCCAGGGCCAGCACGAGCACGACGAGAAGCCTACGAGCGCGGCCTCGGCGCGGGCACAAGGGGCGCTCACCAGCCGGCGATGAGCTCCGGGAGATCGACGAGGCGCTGGAGCACGCCGTCGGGACGCGCGTCCACCGGCACCTGCTGGACGGCCGGGATGTCCGAGTGCGGCACGAGCACCGCCTTCATGCCCACGGCCTGGGCGCCGCTGATGTCGTCGTAGGGACGGTCGCCCACGTACACGCAGCGCGCCGGGTCGGTGGCCCCGACCGCGTCCATCGCGGCCCGGAAGGCACTCGGGTGCGGCTTGGTGAAGGGCAGGTCGCTGCTCCATACGCACCCGTCGAACAGGTCCAGCACGCCGTCGCGGCGCAGCCACTGCTCGTGCCACGCACCCGGCAACGCGGTCGAGGAGAGCACCCCGAGGGTGTAGCCGCGTTCGCGCAGCGTGGTGAGCATGGGCACGGCCTGGGGGTCGGTGTGGGTGGCATGCACCCAGAACTCGCGGTACACCTCGAGCGCGTCCTCGTGGTGGTCGGCGGCGGCGTCGGCAAGGACCTGCGCGAGGGTGAACGCATGGTGCTCCGCGCGCACCGTCGCCCAGCGAGCGTCGTCGGCAGCCAGCAGCGCGTCCGCGAGATCCGCGGCACGGTCGGGATCGTCGGCGTGCAGCACGTCGGCCAGGCAGCGCCAGCCCGCGAGGTGGTCGATCGTCTTCCAGGGGGTGAGCGTGCCACCCCAGTCGAAGATCACCGTGTCGATCACGTGGCCTCCTCCCCCATCCGGTGCACGCTCGCCACCCGGACGCCGTCCTCGCGCCGGGTGAGCCGCACGAGCAGGTGCCGCGCGGCGAGCCGCTCGGCCACGCCCTCCCCCCACTCGACGGCCACCACGGCACTTTCGAGGTCGGTGTCGAGGTCGAGGTCGTCCAGCTCGGCGACGCCGCCGAGGCGGTAGGCGTCCACGTGCACGAGCGGCACGCCAGACCCGCCGGGCAGGGGGCGGTGCTCGCGGGCGATCACGAACGTCGGCGAGGTGACCGGCCCGGCCACGCCCAGCCCGCGGGCCAGCCCGCGGACGAGCACCGTCTTGCCGGCGCCGAGCGGGCCGGACAGCACCACCAGGTCACCCGCGCCCAGCCCGGTCGCGAGCCGCTCGCCGAGGCACTCGGTGTCCGAGGCCGCCGGCAGCTCCAGCTCGACGTCGAGCTCCACCGGGGGGGTCATACTCGCCGCCGGGACCGGCTGCGGGTCGCGCCTCGGTGCAGCAGCCCGACCAGCGCCTCGTCGAAGGCCGCGGGCTGCTCGAGCATCGGCAGGTGCCCCGCGCCGGGAAACCGCACCAGCGTGGCGTTCGGCAGCTCGGCGGCGATCACCTCGCTCTGGGTGAACGGGATGACCCGGTCGGCGTCGCCCGCGGCCACCAGCACCTCGCAGCTCGCCAGCGCCGGCAACGCCGCGATCCGGTCGTGGCTGTCGACGGTGTCGGCAAAGTCGGCGAGCGCGTCCACGGCGTTGGTGCTGATCATCGCGTCGACGAGGTCGACCAGCCAGGGCGCGACGCTGCGGTCCCCGTAGGCGAGGTTGCGGGTGATCGCCCAGATCACCTCGCCAGCGGCCCACCGCACGCCCTCCACCAGCACCGGCTGCAGCCGGGCGAGGAGCCCGACGCCCCGGGTCACCGGGTTGCGCCGGGACAGCAGCGTGGCGGACAGCCCGGCGCTGCCCACTTCACCGGCCGCCGTGGACACCAGCGCGACGCCCGCCACGCGCTCGGTGAACAGCGCCGGGTGCTGCTCGGCCAGCGCCATGATCGTCATGCCGCCCATCGAGTGTCCCACCAGCACCAGCGGCCCGTTGGGGGCCAGTGCCCGGATCACCGCGTCAAGATCGTGGCCGAGCTGGGCGAGAGTGGCGCTGTCCCGGGACGCGCGCTCGGAGCGTCCGTGGCTGCGCTGGTCGTAGAGGACCACCCGCACGGCCGGGTCGGTCAGCTCCGAGAGCGAACGGCGCTGGAAGTGCCAGGTGCGCAGGTCCAGTGCGAAGCCGTGCACCAGCACCACGGTGAGCGTGGCGCGACCACCGGAGGCGTCGATCTCCTCGCACGCGAGCCGCACGCCGTCGTCGGCGGTCACCGAGGACGGCTCCCCGGCAGGGTGGAGCCCGGGCTCGACGATCCCCCCGACCAGCTGGGTGGCCAATCGCCGCCGCTGCGCGACGAGCTGCGAGCGCTTGCGGGCGGCCACCCCGACGGCGACGCCGGTGACCGCAGCCCCCGCGGCGTCCGCGATCGCGCCCCACATCGGAGGTCTCACCACGGTGGTCCGCCGTCGACGAGCGTGCGGGTGACGCGGCGCCCGTGCACACCGGTCACGATCTCGTAGTGGATGGTGCCGAGCTCGTCGGCCCAGTCCTGGGCGGTCGGCGCGCCGGCCAGCAGTACCCGCCACCGGCTCGCACGGTCCAGCCTGCACGGCACGCTGTCGGCGTAGCCGATCGGAAGCAGCGCGAGCGTCGTGGCTGCAGGCGTCGTCCACTCGTGCCCGTAGGACACGCCCTCGCTGGCCGGAACACGTTTCACCAGCGCGACCCGGGCACGCAACGTCATCGCCGGGTGCAGCGGACCCTCCGCGGCCGGGCGGTCCAGCGGGTCGAGGACGTACCCGGCAATTCCGGGACGGACGAGGTCGAAGTGCAGTCCGGGCCGGGTCCGGGTGGCCGCGGATTTGGCGAGGTGCCGGATCGGAACGAGCCCGCGATCCCGCGCCGCCTGCCACGCCGCCAGGAGTCGAGCGGCCTGCCGGTCGATACCCGGGTGGTGCGGCGCGTCGGCGTGCGCCAGATGCGACCAGACGACCTCGGCCGTCCCGTCGGCGACGGCCTTGGCCGCGTCGTCGACCAGATCGGACCAGCAGCAGGGCTGCGCGCCGTTGCGGGAGAGCGCGGTGTCGACCTTGAGGTGCAGTCGCGCCGGGCGGCCTGCGTGACGCGCGCCAGCCAACACTGCCGCGAGGTGCTCGCGGGAGGCCACAGACAGGTCGACGTCGGCCGCGACCGCCGTCGCGAAGTCGTCACCGGGTAGGTGCAGCCAGGACAGCAACGGTGCGCTGATCCCCGCTTCGCGCAGTTCGTGGGCCTCCTCCAGCGTGCAGACACCCAGCCAGGACGCGCCCGCCTCCAGCGCGGCTCGGGCGACCGGGACGGCGCCGTGCCCGTAGCCCTCGGCCTTGACCACCGCCATCAGGGCGGCCCCGGAAGACGGCTCCCGCAGCACCCCGACGTTGTGCCGGACCGCGGCGAGGTCCACCACCGCTTCGGCCCGCGCTGAACCCGCCGCATCACCCACACCCGAATCATCGCATCCAGGACCCACAACCCCGCCGAACAGCACTCCCGCCGCGCAGGTTCAAGGCGAACGTGGAGCTGGTGCGCTCTGCTCCACGTCGCAACGGGCTCGGGAGCGGTCTGCGACGACGATGAGCATGCTCCCGTCTGGGCCTGAACGATGAGGTCGAGAGGAACCAGACTTGCCGAGCAAACGTTCCACCTGATCTGCTTGTTGATCAAAGGCTTGGTCGCTGCCATCGGCCGGGGTGACGAACGTCGTAGCGCTGGATAGCTACACTGCGTACTGATACGGAGCAGGTCTTGGCGAGTGAAAGTTGCAGAGCCATGAGTAAAGGTGAGAGCAAGGATACACCGTTCATCGGACAGCGCATCCAAGAAATTCGACTCTGGCGCAAGTTGAGTCTCCGAGCTTGCGCCGAGCTGGCAGGATTTTCGGCGTCGCACTTATCGCGGATCGAGAACGGCGAGCGACCCGTGGACCGCCGATCCACGCTTGAAAAGTTCGCAACCGTGCTGCGGGTGGCTCCGTCAGAATTGCTCGGAGGCCCCGGTCACAGTGAGCTTGCTGACGTCAGCATGAGCGCAACGGTTGAGAAGTTGCGACTGGCTCTTTCCAACGTTGAGATAGGCGATATGATGGAGATTGACGTTCGACCATGGGAGGAGACAGCGGCACACTTAGATGCGATTTACGAACTTCGCGCAGTTGCCGATTATGAGGCTATCGGCGAAAGGCTTCCAGACTTGATTCTTGACTTACATTCACATCTTGACGGAGTTCACCGCACTTCCGCACTGGCGGGCCTGGCGGAGTGCTACTACATAGCCCAGTTCACCGCAAGGAACCTTGGAGTCGTCGACCTCCCTCAGGTTGCGTCAAAACATATTAAAGACATTACAGCCGAACTAGCGGAGCCGGAATGGATAGGGCTGGCGGCATTCTCCAGAGCACACGCTATCAATTCAACTGCACGCGAGCGATCACTCGCAGTCGCAATACATGGTATAGACGATATTTCCGACAACCTCGACAACCCGCACGTTGCAGAGGTAACTGGAATGCTACACCTCACCGCAGCGCTCGCCGCGCTCACGCTCAACCGACCGAGCACAGCCTCAGATCATGTTCAAGAAGCGGCGGATATCGCCGCACGTCTACCAGCCCTGTCCGGAAGAGGGTTCGCGGGCCTCTCTTTCGGGTCCGGGAACGTCAATATTTGGCGTACGACGCTTGCGGTCGAAGCTGGTGCGGGCGGTAGGGCGGTAGAGATTGCGCGAAACATCGATACGGCCACGCTGCCAGAATCCCATGCACGGCAATCGGCGTTGTGGACCGAGGTTGGCCGAGGCATGGCTATGGAACGCAGCCTGAGAGACGACGCAGTGCACGCATTCCTCAAAGCAGAAAAACTAGCGCCGCAACGTTTCAGGTCCGACAAGTTCGCGAAAGAAATCATCGGTGATCAGCTTCGCCGCGCTCGCCGTAATGCGGGTGGTCGAGAGCTTCGAGGGCTAGCCTATCGGATGGGCATAGCTCCGTAGCCAGCCAGCCCATAATGTGCCACGTTACAGTAGGGGCCTCAGAACTCTTTGACACGTGCGTTCGGCTCATCGCCTGCACCATCGGATCAGCAGAAAGACCGCTGTCCCGGCCACCTAGACGATGACAGCGACAGTGCCGCGTACGCACCAAGCCGGCGTCTTCAGTGATCCTTACCTGACACCCAACCAGCGGCGGCCGGGACTGCCAAGACAGCGCCGACCGTCGAGCGGCAGACGCCCTCAACGGTATACTGATGTACTGAAAGCAGAACGGCCGAGCGCATTGTCGCCAGCCCAGCACAGGGCTGCCGCAGCTTGCACTACCAGGGCCGTCGCGCCACGATCCTCCTGATCTGCTCGTCTGTCGGACTGCCGCTCGACAGCACTGTCCGGAGCTGATCGACCAGTTTAAGCGCACTTGGTTTACCGGTCTTCTCTCGAACCCACCGTTCACCGACACTGCGAATCTGAGCGTGGTCTGTCCACCCTTCATTCGCAACGGGTATGGTCGCTATAACATGATTCGTAGCGGGATCTGCCCACCTCTGCTCACCGCTAAAAACGTACGCCAGCGTGTCGCCTCGGCGCCATCGGATCGTGAAGCCGTCCTCCAGGTACACCCATCCGATCGGGGCTGACTGAGATACGGGTCTACCGCGTTTAGCCATAGGTTGTGCTCCATGTTCGAGGAGTGGAATGGCCATACCGATGACGGGCCTCTGCCAGCGCCACCGGTACGGCCATTACCCCTGGCCATCAGGGGCAGTCGTAACGCTAGATGCCATAACCAGCCCACTGTTGCTTTTAAGGCAACAGGAGATCGTTGCTTTAAAAGCAACCCCTTGCCCCGCCCGTCTCATAAGATGCCGCGCCATGACTTTCGAACTTTTCTCAGCGGTGGCAAGGTTGATCACCACTCATCCTGGAACGGCCGTAGCAACGAGGAACACCAGTGGTAAGATTGGGTACAGTGCCTGCCGTTTGCCTGGTCGAGACGCTGTCGCACCGCCACTGGCGACGTACATAGCGGGCCAGGTAAAGCTAGCGGCAGCACAGACTTTAAAACTGGCAGTTCGGCATTGGGGACCGGAACCAACAAATACGACGTCGTACCCGCACCTAAATTCTCGCACGTCGCCGCGTAAACCGAAGCTACCGCCGTGGCTGATGTGCGTTATAGCAGTCCTCATGGTAGCCGCACTTACTATTGTGATCATTCTGGCTGACGCTCGATAACGTTCCACCCGACGATGAGCGTCGTCGAACAGCACAGACGATTTAAGGCGTCCCCTCCAGTAGTGTCGGTTTCAAGAAAATCCTCCAGCGCGGATAATTTCGCATCGCATCGCATCGCATCGCATCGCATCGCATCGCATCGCATCGCATCGCATCGCATCGCATCGCATCGCATCGCATCGCATCGCATCGCATCGCATC
>Ga0136634_10000549_pt1 | contig 16270 bp, 16 predicted proteins | sample AntDrymUQ8332106_2_FD_104654 | JGI IMG/M metagenome (GOLD analysis project Ga0136634, IMG submission 104654) | Polar desert sand microbial communities from Dry Valleys, Antarctica - metaG UQ833 (21.06) | ecosystem: Environmental > Terrestrial > Soil > Desert | place: Antarctica: Dry Valley... | reverse complement strand
TGCCACAGCGTCGTGGCGAGACCGTCAGCCAGCAGCCACAGTTCCCCTGGCCCTCGGCGTGGATGAGATCACACCCGATAGGGGCACCGACAACGAGGTCCCCTCCCGCTCGGAGACCGTGCACCGCGCCCTGTTGTCCTCGCGCGCTCGTTGTGGTCCTCGCAGAGTCCACGGGCCCTGCGAGGACCACAATCGGCGCGCGGATGTCCGGTACCGACGTCGGCGTCGGGAGCGGACCGCAGCGATATCCAGGGACGTTCGGTGGACGCCGGGCACGGACGGGCACGATGATTAGGTGCGACTCGACCGAACCGATGAGGACATCATCGCGCTGCTCGTGGACGACGCCCGCAGCAGCTACGCCCAGCTCGGCGCGCGCGTCGGGTTGAGCGCGTCGGCGGTGAAGCGGCGGGTGGACCGGCTGCGGGCGGGCGGGGCGATCACCGGGTTCACCGTGCGGCTGGACCCCGCGGCGCTGGGCTGGTCCGTCGAGGGCTACATCGAGCTCTACTGTCGGATGAGCACCTCGCCGGAGACCATCCGGGCGGCCGTGCACCGGTTTCCCGAGGTCGTCGACGCCAGCACCGTCTCCGGCGAGGCGGATGCGGTGCTGCGCATCCTCGCCGCCGACATGCGCCACTTCGAGCAGGTGCTCGAACAGATCGGAGCACAACCGTTCGTCGCCCGCACCAAGTCGGTGCTCGTCCTCTCCCCCCTCCTCCGCCGCCCCGCCACCCCCGCGAGTCGGTACGAGGTGGCGCGTGAGTCGACACAATCTGGTGCACACAACGATCACTCGCCAACGTGACCGGTTCCGCAACGATCCGCCGCTCCGAGACAAAAGATCGTGGTTGTGGCGCGTCGCGGCCGTCCTAACGTGGTAGGTGCCCGACCTACCCGTGGAGCGAGCCCGTGACCAGCGTCCTGCCCCACCCGAGCGCTTCGCGCGAGCGTGTCGCCACCCGCCGGCACTACCTGATGTGCCGGCCCGAGTACTTCGCCGTGACCTACGCGATCAACCCCTGGATGCGTCCGGAAACCCCCGTCGACCGTGACCGCGCGCTGCGTCAGTGGGACGTCCTGCGCCGCACCCACCTCGAGCTCGGCCACCGCGTCGACCTGCTCGAGCCCGTCCCTGGCCTGCCGGACATGGTCTACACGGCCAACGGCGCCACGGTCGTGGACGGCGTCGTGCTCGGCGCCCGGTTCCGCCATCCCGAGCGCGCGGCCGAGGCGGCGGTCCACCGGGCGTGGTTCCGCAGCGCCGGTTTCGCGTGCGTCGTCGAGCCGGAGTTCGTCAACGAGGGGGAGGGCGACCTGCTCGCCGTGGGTGAGGTCGTGCTGGCCGGCACCGGCTTCCGCACCGACCCGCGGGCCCACGCCGAGGCGGCCCGGGTGCTGGGCCGGCCGATGATCACGCTCGAGCTGGTCGACCCCCGGTACTACCACCTCGACACCGCGCTCACGATCCTCGACGACGACACCATCGCGTGGCTGCCCGAGGCCTTCGCGCTCGCCTCGCAGGCGGTGCTGCGTGAGCGTTTCCCCGACGCGGTGCTCGTCGATCCTGCCGACGCCGCGGTCTTCGGCCTCAACGCGGTCAGCGACGGCCGCCACGTCGTGCTGCCCGCGCAGGCCACGCGGCTCGCGGGCGCACTGGCCGAACGCGGGTTCACTCCTGTCCCCGTCGACCTCTCCGAGCTGCTCAAGGGCGGTGGCGGACCCAAGTGCTGCACGCTGGAGGTGCGATCATGACGGCGACGCTGAAGACCGCCCCGCCCGAGAACGACACAGCCCACCACGAGCTGTTGATGCGCGAGCACTCGGCGCACAACTATCACCCGCTTCCGGTGGTGGTGGCGCACGCGCACGGCGCCTGGGTCACCGACGTCGAGGGCCGCCGGTACCTGGACTGCCTCGCCGGCTACTCCGCGCTCAACTTCGGCCACGGCCACCCCGCCCTGCTGGCCGCCGCGCACCGGCAGCTCGACCGCGTCACGCTCACCAGCCGTGCCTTTGGCAACGACCAGCTCGGGCCGTTCTGCGCCGAGCTCGCCGCGCTGGTGGGCAAGCAGCTGGTGTTGCCGATGAACACCGGCGCCGAGGCGGTCGAGAGCGGGCTCAAGGTCGCGCGCAAGTGGGGCTACGAGGTCAAGGGCGTGCCGGCGGACCGCGCACAGATCATCGTCGCGGCCGGGGGGTTCCACGGGCGCACGATCAGCATCGTCAGCTTCTCCACCGATCCGGACGCCCGGGGCGGGTTCGGGCCGTTCACCCCCGGCTTCACGGTGGTCGACTACGGCGATCCGGACGCGCTCGCCGCCGCGGTCACCCCCGACGCCGTCGCGGTCCTGATCGAACCGGTGCAGGGTGAGGCCGGGGTCGTCGTCCCTCCGGCGGGATACCTGGCCCGCGTCCGGGAGATCTGCGACGCGACCGGCGTGCTGTTCGTCGCCGACGAGGTGCAGTCCGGCCTCGGCCGCACCGGCCACCTGCTCGCCACCCGGGCCGCGGGCGTCGACGCCGACGTCTACCTGCTGGGCAAGGCGCTCGGCGGCGGGATTCTGCCGCTGTCCGCTGTGGTCGCCGACGCCGACGTGCTCGGGGTGTTGCGCCCGGGGCAGCACGGGAGCACGTTCGGCGGGAACCCGCTCGCCTGCGCCGTCGGACGGGCGGTGCTCGAGCTGCTCGCCGATGCCGGGCCCGACGGGATGCTGGCCCGGGCCCGGACGCTCGGCGAGGTCCTGCACGGGCGGCTCACGGAGCTCGTCGGGCACGGCGTGGTCGGGTTGCGTGGCCTGGGGCTCTGGGCCGGGATCGACGTGGACCCGCGGCTGGGCACCGGGCGCGCGGTGAGCGAGGGGCTGGCGCGCCGCGGGGTTCTGGTCAAGGACACGCACGGTTCGACGGTCCGGCTCTCGCCGCCGCTGGTGATCACCGAGGAGGAGATCGGGCTCGCGGTGGACGCGCTCGCCGGGGTGCTGGCGGAGCTGAGTGGTTCGGCTGCGCTGCGCGTACCCGAAAGTTGTCCGGACGGTCTCGATCGGGGGTGTTGTTCGTCGTAGAGTAGCCACCATTGGGTTGACTTCGCTTGACTCCACCTTGTGTGTCACCCAGGATGCGTACTTGGACGTGGTTCAGGTACCGTCTGAGTTACGTACAGGAATATTGGGTGAATCCGATCATCGTCGGGCACGGCGAGGATCGGAGGACGAAGGAGACAGCGGAATCGCCGGCCTGCCGTCGGGGACCTGCAGGTATCAGGCTGGACGTCCGGGTCTTCTGAGCAGGGCTGCTTTATATGCCGACGCGCCCCAGACGCGGGCGGGGGTGTATGTGTTCGCGTCACACCGGCGGGAGGCCGCCGTTGTTGGGAGGGGAACCCCGACGATGTCCGAGCCCGTTCGATGGCGGCTGAGCCGCCGTGACCACACCCGAGGTCCGCGGGAAACCCTCGCCCTGATCGCACCACCACAAGCCCCCGCTCCGGTCGGCTGCGGCCAGCCCGCCCGGGGGGACGTCGAACCCGCCCTGCTGGAGGGCCTGGTAGCCGCTGCCGTCGACGGTGATCCGGAGGCCAAGGAGCGGTTGCTCGGCGAGATCCATCCGCTGGTACTGCGCTACTGCCGCGGCCGCCTCGGTCGCCAGGAGACCGTCATCGGGTCGGCGGACGACGTCGCCCAGGAGGTGTGCCTGGCTGTCATCAGCGCGCTGCCGAGCTACACGGTCAAGGGCCTGTCGTTCCGGGCGTTCGTCTATGGGATCGCCGCGCACAAGGTGACTGACGCGTTCCGCGCCTTCGGTCGTAACCTCACCGAACCGATGGATGACCTGCCCGACACCCCCGTCCTGCGCGACGGTCCCGAGCAGTGCCTGCTCGCCGTCGAGCTCGCCGAGCGCCTCGGCGGCCTGCTGCACCGGCTCACGCCGCGTCAGCGCGAGGTGCTCGTGCTGCGGATCGCCGTGGGACTCAGCGCCGAGGAGACCGCCATGATCGTCGGCTCGACGCCAGGGGCCGTACGCGTCACCCAGCACCGCGCCCTCAACCATCTGCGCGGGTTCATCGGGGGATCTGATCAGGTCGAGGACGGCGCGTCCACGGGGGTCGCCGAGTACTGAGCCCCGGCTCGCGCCCGCGCCGGCGAGGAGTAGCCTGTCCGACGATCAACTCCTGTCGAGTGTGCGGTACCGAGGAGGCTACGTGTCGGCTGGCCAGATCGCTGCGCTGATCGCCGCGGGAGCCTTCGTGGTTCTCGTGCTGCTGGCGGCCGTGCCGCTGCTCAAGCTCGGTCGCACGCTCGACGAGGCCACCGTGGCGATCCGCAAGGCGCACGAGGGCAGCGCGCCGTTGCTCGACAACGCGCAGACCACCCTGCACCAGGTGAACACGCAGCTGGAGCGGGTGGACGGCATCACCTCCAGCGCGCGCACGGTCACGAGCAACGTCGCCGTCCTCGCGTCGCTGTTCACCGCCACCCTCGGCGGGCCGCTCGTGCGTGCCGCGGCGTTCTCCTACGGCTTGAACAAGGCGGTGCAGGCCCGCCGGGCCGGCCGGGAGGCTGGCGCGCACGCGCTGCGCACCCGTGCCAAACGGGGACGTCGACGATGAGCGAAGGTAGCGGGGGAGTGCGGTGAAACGACTGTTCTGGTTGGGAGCCGGCCTGGGTGCCGGGCTTGCTGTCGGGGTCTATGCCACGCGGCGGGCCACCGACGCCGCCCACGGTCTCACCCCGGCCGGGGTCGGCGAAAACGTCGCCGACGGCCTCCGCGCGCTCGGCGCTGGCCTGGGCGCCTTCGGTGCCGAGGTGCGCCTCGGGATGATCGCACGTGAGCAGGAGCTCACCGAGCTCGTCGAGCGCAGCACGGGCACCGCGCTGCCCACCGTGCGCAACGTGCTGGCCGAGCCCGAACCGGCGGTGCGTCCGGGCGTGCGAGCGCGCCGCGCAGGGGCCTAGCACGGGCGTGCCGCGCCCGTCCCCCTGCCGTTTCGCGTCCCGCTCGCAACAGACCCAGGAAATACCACCGTGCAGACCCACGAGATCGCCCGCCGCTTCACCGACCACTTCACCGCTGCCGGGCACATCCGCGTCCCCAGCGCGTCGCTGATCCTCGATGACCCGACCCTGCTGTTCGTCAACGCCGGCATGGTGCAGTTCAAGCCGTACTTCCTCGGCGACGTGCCGCCGCCGCACCCGCGGGTCACCTCGATCCAGAAGTGCGTGCGCACCGGCGACATCGACGAGGTCGGCCGGACGACCCGGCACAACACGTTCTTCCAGATGGCCGGGAACTTCTCCTTCGGCGACTACTTCAAGGCCGGCGCGATCACCCACGCCTGGGAGCTGGTCACCGGCAGCCGGGACGCCGGGGGCTACGGCTTCGACCCCGACCGCATCTGGGTCACCGTCTACCTCGACGACGACGAGGCCGCCGACCTGTGGCGCACGATCGCCGGCCTGCCCGCGGAGCGCATCCAGCGCCGGGACGGCAAGGACAACTACTGGGACATGGGCGTGCCCGGACCCGGCGGCCCCAGCTCGGAGATCTACGTCGACCGGGGGCCCGAGCACGGGCGCGCCGGGGGCCCGGTCGTCGACGAGGATCGCTACCTGGAGATCTGGAACCTCGTGTTCATGCAGGACGTGCGCGGTGAGCTGAGCCCCAAGGACGGCCACCCGCCGGTCGGGGAGCTGCCGAGCCGCAACGTCGACACGGGGATGGGCATCGAGCGCGTCGCCTACCTGCTGCAGGACGTGGCGAACGTCTACGAGACCGACCTGGTCCGCCCGGTGATCACCCGTGCCGAGGAGCTCTCCGGCCGCCGTTACGGCGCCTCGACCGAGGACGACGTCCGGTTCCGCGTGATCGCCGACCACGCCCGTTCCGGCGTCATGATCATCAGCGACGGGGTCACGCCGTCCAACGAGGGCCGCGGCTACGTGCTGCGCAGGCTGCTGCGCCGCATCGTGCGCTCCTCGCGGCTGCTCGGCGTCGGGGAGCCGGTGCTGGAGTCCTTCGCCGAGGTCGTCCGGGATGTGATGGCCCCGTCGTACCCGGAGCTGGCGGGGGACTTCGAGCGGATCTCGGCGGTCGTGCGCGCCGAGGAGGAGGCCTTCCTCGCCACGCTCACCGCGGGCTCGCGCATCTTCGACACCGCCGTCGCGGACACGAAGCGGGCCGGCGGGACGGTGCTGCCCGGCGATCGGGCCTTCCAGCTGCACGACACCTACGGCTTCCCGATCGACCTGACGCTGGAGATGGCCGCCGAGGCCGGGCTGGAGGTCGACCAGGACCGCTTCCGGACGCTGATGGACTCCCAGCGCTCCCGGGCCAAGGCCGACGCCGCCGCCCGCAAGGTGGGCCACGGCGACGGTTCGAGCTACCGGACGGTGCTGGACGCCAGCGGCACCACCGCGTTCCTCGGCTACACCGAGCTGGCCGCCGAGGCCACCGTCGTCGGGCTGCTCGTCGACGGGACGCCGGTGCCGGCCGCGCGGGAGGGCGAGCAGGTGGAGATCGTGCTCGACCGCACCCCGTTCTATGCCGAGGCCGGTGGCCAGCAGGCCGACACCGGTGAGCTGCGCGGCGCGTCGTTCACCGTGCGCGTGGACGACGTGCAGTCCCCGGTGGCCGGGCTGCGCGCGCACCGCGGCACCGTCACCGCGGGCGAGGTGTCGCTCGACGCCGCCGTCGTCGCCGAGGTGGACGGGGCCCGGCGGGCGTCGGTGTCGCGCGCCCACACCGCCACCCACCTGGTGCACGCCGGGGTCCGCAGCGCGCTGGGGACCTCCGCCGCGCAGGCCGGCTCGCTCAACGCCCCTGGCCGGTTGCGGTTCGACTTCACCTCCCCGACCGGCGCGGTGGCCCCCACCGCGCTCGCCGAGATCGAAGAAGAGATCAACACCGTCCTGCAGCAGGACCGCGAGGTGGCGGCCTACGAGACCTCGATGGAACGGGCCCGGCAGCTCGGGGCGTTGATGCTGTTCGGCGAGAAGTACGGCGACCGGGTGCGCGTGGTCGACATGGGGGACTACTCCCGCGAGCTGTGCGGGGGCACGCACGTCGGGCGCACCGGCGAGATCGGCATGGTCAAGGTGCTGTCGGAGGCGTCGATCGGCTCCGGGGTGCGCCGGGTGGAGGCCCTGGTCGGGCTGGACGCGTTCCGCCACCTGTCCACCGAGCACCTGCTCGTCGCGACGCTGGCCGAACAGCTCAAGAGCCGCCCCGAGGACCTCCCGGAGCGGATCCACGGGCTCGTCGAGCGGCTGCGCACGGTCGAACGCGACCTGGAGAAGGTGCGCGTGGACGCGGTGCTGTCGTCCTCGGCGGCGCTGGCCGACGCCGCCGAGTCCGTCGATGGCGCCGACGGGGTCGCGCTCGTGGCCGTCGCCGCACCGGACGGGGTGGGCGGTGCCGACCTGCGGGCGCTCGCCTCGGACGTGCGGGGGCGGCTCGGGTCGCGCCCGGGTGTCGTGGCGCTGTTCTCCGCCGACGGCGACAAGGTGTCCTTCGTCGTCGCCACCACCGCGGCCGCCCGCGTCCGGGGTCTCGCCGCGGGCACGCTCGTCGCGGCGTTCGCGCCCGCGGTGGGCGGCCGCGGCGGCGGCAAGCCCGACCTCGCCCAGGGCGGCGGCACCCATCCCGCTGGCGTCCCGGAGGCGATCGCGGCACTGCGGGCCGCCGTCGGTCCGTGAGCGAGCGGGGCCGGCGGCTGGGCGTTGACGTCGGGGCGGTGCGGGTGGGTGTCGCGGTGTCCGATCCGGAAGGGGTGCTCGCCACGCCGCTGGTCACCGTCGCGCGCGATGTCGAGGGGGGTACGGACCTGCGTGCCATCGCCGAGCTGGTCGTCGAGTACGAGGTCGTCGGGATCGTCGTCGGGTTGCCGCGCACCCTGGCCGGGAGAGAGGGCCCGGCGGCGGCGGCGGCCCGCACGTTCGTCGATGCGCTCGGCGCCGTCGTCGACGTGCCGATCGAGCTCTCCGACGAGCGGCTGACCACCGTGGTCGCCACGGCGCAGCTGCGGCAGCGGGGCGTGCGGGGCCGCAAGCGGCGTGCGGTGGTGGACCAGGCCGCGGCCGTCGTGATCCTCCAGGGCTGGCTCGACGGCGGGCGCTGACGCGGGCGTCGGGCGCCGGACCGGACCCCGGTCCGGCGCTGCTCCACGACCCTGGTTACCCTCCGACACTGTGAACCGGACGGACGGGATGCGCCCGCATCGCCCTACCGTGGCAGCGCAGTGACCATCTGGGGCGGGACCGACCGGGCGGAGCTCCTCCCCAACCGCCGCGAGGAGCTCGCGGCGCGCCGCGCGGCGCTGCGGGTCCGAGCTCGCCGCAGGCGTCGGCGGGCCGTGGTGCTGGTTCTCTCGGTGCTCCTGTTGCTCGGCGGTGTCTTCGGCGGGCTGTACCTGTTCTCCTCGCCCGACTTCTCGGGCGAGGGCACCGGTCACGTCGTCGTCCAGGTCCAGGACGGCGACTCCACCACGCAGATCGGCAGGATGCTCGCCGAGCGCGGCGTCGTGGCCGAGGTCGCGGCGTTCACCAGGGCAGCGGCCGACGATGATCGAATCCGATCGGTCCAGCCCGGCTACTACCAGCTGCGAATGCGCATGTCGGGCACGGCTGCGGTGGAGCTGCTGCTGGACCCCGCGGCCCGGGTCGGCCAGCTGGAGATCCGCGGTGGGGTCCAGCTCGACGACACCAGCGCGCCCGACGGCACGGTGGCCCCCGGTGTGCTCAGCCAGATCTCGCAGGCCACCTGCGTGACGATGGACGACGCGCAGCGGTGTCTGTCCGTCGACGAGCTGCGCGACACGATGGCCGAGACCGACCCGGCCGAGCTCGGCGTCCCCTCCTGGGCGCTGGACGACGTCGAGAGCGCCGATCCCGCGCGTCGCCTGGAGGGTCTGCTGGTCCCGGGCCTCTACGACGTCCCCCCTGGCACGCCCGCCCTCGAGGTGCTGCGTGGCCTGCTCGACACCTCGTCGGCCCGGCTGGAGGCGTCCGGACTGGTGGCGGGGGCACAGAGCATCGGTTACACGCCGTACCAGGTGCTCATCGTCGCGTCGCTGGTGGAGAAGGAGGCCATCACCCCGGACATGCCCAAGGTCGCGCGGGTGATCTACAACCGGCTCGACGCCGGGCAGCGCCTCGAGCTGGATTCCATGGTCAACTACCCGCTCGATCTGCAAGCGCTGCGTACCACGCCGGAGGATCGTGCGCAGCCGGGGCCGTACAACAGCTACGCCGTGGCTGGGCTGCCGCCCACACCGATCGCGGCGGCGGACCGAGAGGCGATCGCCTCCGCGCTCACCCCTGAGCCGGGGCCCTGGTTCTTCTTCGTTCGCTGTCAGGCCGACGGCACGTCGTGCTTTGCCGACACCTTTGAGGAGCACGCCGCGAACGTCGCGCAGGCTCGCGCAAATGGCGCATTCTAGTACTCCATATGCTGTCAGCAGGAATTGTTTACGGTGTTCCGGCATGACTTGTAACAAGCCGGTCATCAGCCGCTTCTAACGTACGCGACGTCCCACCGACACCACGTGCCGGTCTCAGGAGGTCGCCGTGACGCAGACCATCGATCCCACGATCGCCGGAAAGGGCGGTGGTCGGCGGGGTTTCCGCCGGTGGGCCGCTGCCGAGTCGATCGAGGACTACTCGCTGAGATACGCCCCGACGACGTTCCGGAAGTGGACGCCGCTGGTCGTGGCCTCCACTGCCCTGGGTGGGATCGCCTACCTCGCGGACTACGCGATCGGCGCGTCGATCGTGCTCACCAACGGCGCGCCGAGCGGGCTGGTGGGCATCCTGCTGGCCGCGGTCACGATCTTCGTGACCGGCGTCCCGATCTCCTACTACTCGGCCAAGTACGCGATCGACATGGACCTGCTGACCCGCGGCGCGGGCTTCGGCTACTTCGGCTCGACACTCACCTCGCTGATCTACGCAAGCTTCACGTTCATCTTCTTCGCGCTCGAGGGCGCGATCATGGCGCAGGCCTTCGAGCTCGGTCTGGGCATCCCGCTGCCGATCGGGTACCTCATCACCGCGCTGATGGTGATCCCGATCGTGATCTACGGGATGAAGGCGCTCACCAAGCTGCAGGCGTGGACCCAGCCGTTCTGGCTGCTGATCTTCGCCGCGCCGCTGATCGCGCTCGCCGTGCAGCAGCCCGAGGCCTACGGGCGGTTCCTCGCCTTCGCCGGGCCGGACGGCGCGTCGGGGGTGAGCCTGCTCGGCGTCGGGCTCGCGGCTGGCGTCGCGCTGTCGCTCATCGCGCAGATCGGCGAGCAGGTCGACTACCTGCGGTTCATGCCGCCGCGCACCCCGGCCAACCGGTTTCAGTGGTGGGCCGCGGTGCTCTCGGCCGGGCCGGGCTGGGTGATCCTCGGTGCGATCAAACAGATCTCCGGGGGCCTGCTGGCCGTGTGGATCCTCGACCGGGTCGGCGAGGCCGCCGCCCTCGAGCCGATCCAGCAGTTCACCGCGGGCCTCGGGCTGGTGCTGCCGGGCTGGCTGGTGATTCCGGTCGCCGTGCTGTTCGTCGTCGTCTCCCAGATCAAGATCAACGTGACGAACGCCTACGCCGGCTCCCTGGCCTGGTCGAACTTCTTCTCCCGGGTGCTGCACGCGCACCCCGGCCGGGTCGTGTGGATCTTCCTGAACGTGGGGGTGGCGCTGGCGTTGATGGAGCTCGGCGTGTTCGACTTCCTCAACGCCGTGCTCGGCTTCTACTCCAACGTCGCCATCGCCTGGATCGGCGCCGTCGTGGCCGACCTGGTGATCAACAAGCCGATCCTGAAGCTGAGCCCGTCCTACGTCGAGTTCAAGCGCGCGCACCTGCGCTCGGTGAACCCGGTGGGCTTCGGCGCGATGGTGATCGCCTCGGTCGTGTCGATCCTGGCGTTCTTCGGCGCGTTCGGCGACCTGCTCGCCGCGTTCTCCCCGTACCTGGCGCTCGTGATCGCGTTCGTGCTCTCCCCGGTGTTCTGCTGGCTGACCCAGGGCCGCTACTATCTGGCGCGGCCCGACACGCTGGCGCCGCCGCTCGAGGACGCAGACGGGACACTGTCTACCGCGTTGTTGCGTTGCGGCGCCTGCGAGACCGAGTACGAACGGCCGGACATGGCAGCCTGTCCGTTCCACGGGGGCGTCGTCTGCTCGTTGTGCTGCAGCCTGGAGATGCAGTGCGCGGAGATGTGCAAACCGGCGGGTACGAAAGCCGACTTGCCGATGCCGGGCGTCCGGTTCTGACCGTCGCCGGCTAGGCAGCGGGAGGTCATGGTTGTGGTGAAGGTGGTTTCAGGTGCCACCTGTGGGTGAGCAGGAGCCCGGCAGTGCCGGTGTCGGTATGGCGGAAGTCGACGGTCCAGGCGGTTGCGGCTGGGCGATGAAGGCGTTCCCAGCGGTCGATGAGCGTCATGAGCTCGTCGCGGAGGTGGTCGGCCCCGGCGAGGGTGATGCCGCCGTCGCGGTGAATCCACGCGCCGCCGTGGACTGGGTCGACGAGGGCGCACGGGCCGCGGGTGGGATCGAAATCGGGGTCGGCGAGGTAGGCGCGGGCGATGCGCTCGTCCTCGGTTCCGAGGTAGAACCACAGGTTGTGGTACTCGTCGGCGGTCAAGCTGATGCCGGTTCCGTCGACAGGGTGGAGCCGGTCAGCGGGGAGATCGTCGGCCGGGTGGTGGTGGAACAGCGTCGGCGGCCGGAGGGGGCCGGCGGCGGGCATGAAATCGGCCCACAGCGCGACGCGGGCGACGAGCGCGGCACCGTCCAGCCGGGTCGCGAAGATCGGATGGACACCGGCGTGGGCGATGGGTGCGAGGATCAACCCGTCGTCGGCGAGCTGGTCGAGCCAGTGCGGTGGGATACCGGCGACACCACACGTGACGATGATCCGGTCGTACCGACCGTGCTCGGGGTAGCCGGCGTAACCGTCGCCCTGAATGACGTGGACCTGGTCGGCGAGATCGAGCGCACGGATGGAGGCGGCGGCACCGGCGGCCGCCTCGGCGCCGGACTCCACGGTGGTGACTTCGGCGCCGGTGATGTGGGCGATGAGCGCGGCGTTGTAGCCGGTGCCGGCCCCGATCTCCAACACCCGGTGACGCGGCTGCACGTCGAGCGCTTCGAGCATCTTCGCCATGAGCGAGGGGGACGAGCTGCTCGACGGCGGGTCACCGTCACGGCCGGTATGGGTGACCAGTGAGTTGTTCGCATAGACCAGGTCGAGGACCTCTTCGGCCGGGGTCGTGTCGGGCTCGACGGTGTACTCGTCGGCGCGGTAGCGGAACCGCTGCAGGCAATGGTGGCGCGGCACGGTGGCGAATGCGTCGTGGACGGCATCGGTTCGGATGGCTCCGGCGAGCCGGAGCTCAGCAGCGTAGACGGCGAGCCGGTCGGCGAGCTTGGCCGTCGTGGTGCCAGTCACCGCGGTGATCCCTCCATGTCAGACGGTGATGATCGTTGTGTAGTGCCAAGAGTCGTGAACAGGCGCCGGAATCCGGTCACGTCGCCAGCGGCGACCGTGCAGGCTGGACTGATTAACACTGCATGGAAGCTGCCGGGCAAGGTCATGAGCCCGGCGAGATCCCCACGAACGGCTTTGTCGAGCCGACCAGCCGGGGCGATGCACTCGCCGAGCAAGACCGCTCGCACCGGACCGTTGACGATCCGAACGCTGCACCGCGGTTGGTGGCCGATGATCGCCGGTCGATCCGAGGGGTGCCGGGCGAGTACGTCGCCGACACCGCGCAGCAGAGACGTTGTATGCGCCGCGGACGCGGTATCCGGCAGTGCACACCACCAGGCGACACCACCGCACCCGTGCCGCCCATAGCGATCAGGCATTGATACAGGTCACTCCCAGTACCCGCCAGCATCGCTGTCGTCGGAGTTGGAGCGGGAGTACTGCCCCGTGGTCACCGTGTCGAACCGACCTACCTCTGTCAGCACTGGCGGCTCGTAACCGGCGGACTGTTCGTCGATCTCATGCATCAGTTCGTTCTCCTCTCCTCCCGGCCCTGCGCCGAGACGGCTCACATAAGGTTGACAGCTGCGCTGGTGTTGCTCGGCTCAGGCGGCGTGGGTGGCGCGGAGTTGGTCGTGGAGCGAGCGGACGGGAGCTGGGAGGCGGGTGGGGGGCAGGGCGGCGAGATCGGCTTCCAGCCTGCTCAAGACCAGCGCGCAGCGCCGCGACCGCACCGTGGTTGCCCGGCGCAGCGCGGCGTATCCGGCGGGCACCGCCCGCTCCAAGTCGCCGGCCGCGACATGCGCCCTGGCCAGCCCTGCCGGGTAGTACACCGCGTAGACGGGGGTGCTGGCCGGATCGGTGGCGTAGCGACCGAGGACTACCTCCGCGTCGTCGAGCAGGCTGCGACTGTCTCGGGAGGTGACTTCGGCGAGAACGAGTGCACTATGGGCGAGTTGGCTTTCCAGGGCATCCGGTCCGAACCAGCTCAGGTAGGGCGGGAGCGCGTCCACCGCACCTGGCGTGTCGAGCAGCGCGCGGGCCTCGTCTGCGGCGGCGTGGAAACCGCGCGCGTTCCCGACCGCGGCTTGGGCTTGGGCGAACCGGCTGGCGGCCTGTGCCCGCACCGCGGCGGGGGTCGACCGAGCGGACTCGTAGGCGGCGTTGGCCAGCTCCACCGCGTCCTTCGCAGCGCGACCCAGGTCGATACCGTCACCGAGCTGGCCCCGGCTCACTGCCGCCTGGGCCATGGAGACCAACAGGAAGGTTCCCACCGAGCGATCGCCCGCGGAGTGCGCCGCGTGCAGCCCGCTGGTCAAGTACCGCTGAGACAACCCGTGCCTGCCCGTGTCGTGCGCCACCCATCCCGCCAGCTGCGCCAGCTGCGCCCACTCCGCGAGCAGCCGATCGGCCACCGCGTTGGTACTGAACCGGGATCGCCGCAACAGCGTGCCGACCCAGGTCAGGTGGCGGTGCACGATCCGCAGGTTGTCCTCGTGCCCACCCTCGACGTCACCCAGGTTCCGGATCACGGCCGTCATGCCCGCCACCGCATCCACCGTCGCCGACGTCACGGTCGTGGTGGGCTCGACGTCGGCCAACGCCGTGAACGACCCACCCCGACCGGCGAGGTGATCCACGTACCCCCAGGCTGGACCGGTCAACGCGGCCCCACCCACCGCGAGAAAGACTCGACGATCCATTCCGCTCGAGCCTCCGGTGTGGCGCAGCCAGTCGTCCAAGACCTCCACGGTACCCGCTGCGGTCCACGGCAGCTGCAGATCGATGTCCGCCGACACCCAGAACTCCGCAGGTCGGGCGCGACCCGACCACAACCCCTGCACCGACACCTCACGGTCCAACGCATCAGAGATCAGGTGCGCCACCACCGTAGGCAGTGGGCTACGGGGCACCCGATCTTGGTGCAGCCAGTCCGAGACCGTGCTGCGCCCGACAAAGCCCGGTCCGAGCAGACCGTTCACGGCCTCGGTCAATCCACTGGCCGACCAGCCCAGCTCCACCAGCAACGTCGTCAACATCTCGTTGCCCCGATGCTTGACCCCCACTGCAACCCTCCGAGTCCGAATATCCGCACGAATCACAACGGTCTCCTATAATAACGAGCACCGGACCTTGAACAGTCGTTTCCGGTGTCGACTTCGGGACCGCGACGGGGCAAACCGACACGGCAGCGCCACACAGGGTCCGTCGCTTCGTGGTCAGGACCCCGGTTCGAGTGGTCAGCGCTGGTCAGCGGAAGATGGCGATCGGGTGCAGGACGAGACGGTGGTTCTGGGGGTCCCAGTCCTGCACACGGCCGAGGCAGTTGGCTGGGAAGGAACCGTCGGGGACGGCGGTGCGCAGCCCGCTTGCGGTGCACGTGAGGTGCACCTGGGTCCTTCGGTGGGATCGGTGGGGTTGCCATAGGGCGCCTGGAAGGTGGCGGCTGAGTCGGTTCGTTCGGTCAGGCGGAACTGAGCGCGCACCGACACGAAGGTGTCCATGCCGCGTAACCGCACCGCATCGGAGGCTTCGTCGTCGGCCGTGTCCACGATCGCAGCCAGCGCGCGGTTCGCGACGACCTCGCGCCTGCGCAGGTCAACGGCGACGATGTCGTCGGCGTGGTCCAGCACGTCGAGGATGATGCCGATGACCGTGATCGGCTCGGCCTCCTCGATGTAGCGGCGGAGCACCTCGCTGTTCACGCTGCGGCGTCCGCCTGCCCGTACCGGGGCCAGCTCGGCGAGCACCCCGGTCTCCTGGTTGTTGGTGATCTTCTCCTCGATCTCCTGGCGCAGGGCGGCCCGGTACTTACCGCCCTGCAGGGCGTAGAGGTCCATCACGAAGTCGTCGTCGAGGTAGAAGGCGCTGCCGCCGCCGGGCGGCCCTGCGGTCTCTCCGCCGGTGCGTGACCGTGATCGTGACGGCAGCCACCACCGACCGGCGGTGCCGGCCCAGACTGCCATCCAGGGCCACCAGAACCCCCACCACGACGCGTCAAGAACAGCCACGGATCTCCTTGAAGGCGGCGGGTAGCGAGCCGCGGTCAGCCGCGTGCAGGTCGTCGGCCAGCTCTGTGTTGGCCAACCTCCGCGGCGTCACCGCCCCGCGCGCGCTCATCATCGAGAGGATGGGCAGTTGCCCACTACCGGGATCATCGTTTCCAGCAGGGGCAACTCTGGCAGCACTGTCCTGGTGCTGCGTGCAGGGACGATCGGTACCGGCAATCCGTGCTCGGTAAGGAATGTCGCCAGCTGATCGCTGGAGTTCAGGCCGGTGAAGTCGAGGACTCGGTAACCGAGCTCCAGCGCACGCCTGCGCAGCTGCGGATCAGTGATGAGGAGGCGGCCAAGCCGATCACCGTCGTCAGTGAGTGCGATGAGTTCTGGCTCGGTCTGGAGCACTGTGAGTTCTGGCTTGGGCTGGAGCCTTGTGCCCGGGTAAAGCAGTACCCGGTCGTGATCGGGCTTGCCGTATCGCTCGGTGAACTGCACTTGGTGAGCCAAGAACTGGTGTTCGTAGACGACGACAATCGGTGCGATCGACGGCCCCTCTGGGGTAAGATAATTTTCCATCGGTGCGGTTAAAGGAAGGCCCATGGCGGCCCACCGTGGTCTGATCTCGGCAGCGAGACCCAACGCCTCTTGTTCGGTCTTCACTACACGACCGAGGGTCCGGAAGTAGTCGTAATGAAATAAACTATCGATTTGATCTTTCCTTGATGGTATAGTTCCAGTCACCGTGAAACGCGTGTCGCTCGATGGGAATCGCCTCCTTCTGCGCGTCGGTGAGCTTTATCTTG
>Ga0136634_10000548_pt1 | contig 16276 bp, 15 predicted proteins | sample AntDrymUQ8332106_2_FD_104654 | JGI IMG/M metagenome (GOLD analysis project Ga0136634, IMG submission 104654) | Polar desert sand microbial communities from Dry Valleys, Antarctica - metaG UQ833 (21.06) | ecosystem: Environmental > Terrestrial > Soil > Desert | place: Antarctica: Dry Valley... | reverse complement strand
CGGTCGCGTCGGCTTGTCGGAGTCGCCGGGAACAACGACGGCACCGAGCTCCAAGCCCGGCTGCCGGTCGTCGCGCGCTTCGCGATCGACGGGTTGCGCTTCACGGTGGTGCACGAGACCGGCGCGGCTGGGGGCCGCGAGCGGCGCATGGCGGCGTCGTACCCGGACACCGACGTGCTCGTCTTCGGCCACAGCCACATCCCGTGGGACACCACGACGACCACGGGTCTTCGACTGCTCAACCCCGGGTCTCCCACCGACCGCCGACGCCAGCCCGCGTGCACCTACATGACGGTCGAGACCGCCCGCGGAGCCCTCGACGTACGGCTGCATCAACTGCCGGTGCGCTAGACCGCAACATGATCGCGAGCGCCGCGCGGGGTGCTAGCTCGGCCGACCCCGATGCGGATGCCGGATGGACGTCACGGTGGGCGAGGCGCGCCGCCGGCCGTTAGACGTATAGGTCGATAATTGCACAAACCTGCGGCGTTGCAGGGCATTCGTCCCCACGCCCATCTCGCCAACACGCCGTATGTCACTCTGAGTACTCAAATGATTACCTAGACTCGACCTCCCAGGCACCACCGCCTGGTATTACTCACAGGGGTTGTCATGCACGCAGTCATCACCAGAAATGCCGTTCGCCGCACCCTCACGGGCGGGCTGGCGGCATTCACCCTGGTCGGCGGTTCGTTGCTCGCAGCGTCACCCGGCCAGACCGCCGCACCGCCGAAGTGCAACGGTGAGACGGCGACGATCGTCGGTACGCCGGAGCGTGACACGCTCACTGGCACGAACGAGCGCGATGTCATCGTGGGCATGCAGAGCACGGACACCATCACCGGCCTCCAGGGCAACGACCTCATCTGCGGCGGTGGCGGGAGCGACGTCATCGACGCCGGCGACGGCAAGGACAAGGTCCTGAGCGGCGGCAGCAGTGACAGCGTTCAAGGCGGCGAGGGCCGCGACACGATCATCGGGAACGGCGCGGACGATGTCCTCGAAGGCGGACTGGACAACGACACCATCAAGGGCAGCGCCGGCAGCGACGCGCTGGCCGGCAACGAGGGCAATGACGATCTCATCGGCGGCCAGGGTGAGGACACGGCCACCGGCGGAACCGGCGACGACACCTGCGACGCGGAGATCGTCGTCGAGTGCTGAGACCGACGTACGTCTGATCAGCAGCCCATCGCCCGTCCCTTGATCGTCCAGGGCCGGGCGGTGGCTTGTTCCCGCTCAACCTCTCGAACAACGGGGGCGTTGGCGCTTCAACCGGCGAGATGGCCGAGTTGCCGGCCGCCGAGCACATGTCCGTGCGCGTGGAACATCGTCTGGCCCGCCCCGGCGCCGGTGTTGAAGACAAGCCGGAAGCCCGTCGTGTCGACGTGCTCGATCTCTGCCACCGCCGATGCGGCGCGGACGATGTCGCCGACGAGCTCGTCCTCGGCCTCGGCGATCTCCCGGATGTCATCGTGGTGCACCTTGGGCACCACCAGCACGTGCACCGGCGCCTGCGGGTTGGTGTCCCGGAACGCCACGACCGTGTCCGTCTCGTAGACGACATCGGCCGGCACATCGCCGCCCACGATGCGGCAGAAGAGGCAGTCCATGTCTACGACCATCCGGGCCATCTCCTGTCACCATGTCCGGTCCGTGCGCGAAGGCTCGACGCACGTCCGTACGCCCTCGCCTCACGGTTGTCCCGACCATCTTCGGCTGTCGCCATCTACGCGCCCGGCTGCAACCCGTGTCAAATTCGGGCGGGCTGATCGTCGGATGCGGTAAACCGGGGTGAGAGGTCGCGCGTCTGATGTGCGTGCGACCCACAGCGCTCGAGGAGCCCATGGCGCGCGTGGTGTCCGCCACCGATCCCCGTGATCGGCCGCAGCAGTGGGACGCCGACGACGCGGTGACCCGGCTCTATGCCGCGCACTACAGGTCGTTGGTGCGGCTGTCGGCCCTGCTGCTGCGCGAAACGGCGGTCGCCGAGGAGGTCGTCCAGGACGCGTTCGTCGCCATGCACGGGCGCTGGGGACGGCTGCGGGACACCGACAAGGCCCTGGCGTACCTCCGACAGTCCGTGGTCAACGGCTCCCGCTCCTCGCTGCGGCATCGGGGCGTCGCCCAGCGCTACCTGCCCCGCCTGGTCGGGCCGGCGACCGGACCGAGCGCGGAAAGCGGGGCGCTCGACCGGATCGAGCACGACGCAGTGATCGCCGCCCTTGCCCGACTTCCGCAACGACAGCGTGAGGTGCTCGTGCTGCGCTACTACGGGGACCTGTCGGAGGCGGACATCGCCACCGCCATGGGGATCAGCCGCGGCGCCGTCAAGAGCCACGCGTCGCGCGGGATGGCAGCACTGCGTACGACCTTGGAGACTGACTCATGACCTGGAGCGACGACCGCGAGCGCCCCCATGGGGTGTCCCGCGATGAGGTGTCCAGCGAGGTGTCCAGTGAGGTGTCCGGCGGGCGTCTCGACGCCTACGGGGACGAGTTCGCCGACCGCCGCACCGCCGACGCCCTGCGCCGGGCCCTGAGCCGTGAAGCTGCGGCGGTCGAGCCGTCCGGGGACGGTCTCGGGCGCATCCGGGGCCGTACGGCCCGCCCGACCCGGTTCCCGGGCTGGCTTGTCCCACTTGCGGCGGCCGTGGCCGGCGTCGTCGTCATCGGCGGGGTCGGCTGGACCGTCCTCGACGATGACCCGCGAACGCCCGTCGCCGCCGACCCGGGCCCAAGCCGTGGTCCGGCAACCACGGACCCGTTGAGCGGGCCGGACACGCCCTTGACCACGGTCGAGGGCACGAGTGTCGCGATCCCGGTCTACTACGTCGGGGCGCAGCCGAGCGGGGAGGGCGACCAGTCCGCGCCCACGTACAAGCTGTTCCGTGAGTTCCACCCCACGACCGTCGACGCTGCGCCCGACCTGCCCACGCGGGTCGAGCTCGCCCTCGCGGAGATGTTCGCCGGCACGCCGCTCGACGCGGACTACGACGGCAGCAGCTGGCCAACGACGGCGTCCGCGCGGTCGGTGGCGGTGGATGAGAGCTCGGGCGTGATCACCGTGGACCTCGCCGGCAACACCCTCGGCGACCTGAGCGTGTGCGCCGGAGATCAGGAGCCGTGCCACGACGGCTCCGCCGAGTCCGAGCTGCACGCCGAAGCCACCATCCAGCAGCTCGTGTTCACCGCGACCGCCGCAGCAAGCGTCGACGGCTTCAAGCCGGCGAGCGTCGACATCCTGGTCGACGGTGAGCACGTGAACCTGCTCGGTGTCGACGTCTCGGCGCCACTCCCGCGCGAGACGGCGGCGTTCCGCGCAGCCGTCTGGATCCTGTCGGTCGACGAGGGTGCGACGTTGGCGAGTCCGATCACCGTCTCGGGCGAGGCCAACCTGTACGAGGGTGGGCCTGCCACCTGGGAGGTGCTCGACGGCGAGAAGGTCATCGAGTCGGGCACCTTCGAGACGGGCGGATGCTGCCGCTGGCTGCCGTACGAGTTCGACATCGACGCCACCCTGCCGCCCGGCAGCTACGTCCTACGACTCGTGGACGCGGGCGGGCTGGGTGACCCGGAGCGCGCGCCGTACGACTCGAAGTCCTTCTCCATCGAAGGCCCGGCGGAGTGAAGCGCCTGGCCTGCTCTGGACGGTGACGGCCACCTCGAGCGACGCGGCGGCAGGACGATGCGCGCGGAACTCGCCCACGGCCTGTCGTCGAGGTCGACCTGGTTCTCGCCGCCGGGAGGCTCCTATCCTGCCGCCATGACTGGCGCGCGGTCCGCGGGCATGAGGTCTGCCGGCACTTCGCCGCCCGCGGGCACCCTCGGAGACCTGTTGGCGACTCGCCGACAGCGCCGGTTCGTCGGCCGCACGGCAGAGGTCGAGCTGTTTCGTGCCGCGCTCGACTCTCCCGAGCCACCGTTCGCCGTGCTCCACATCCACGGACCAGCGGGCATCGGCAAGACGACGCTCTTGGACGTCTGTGCGGAGCTCGCCGCAGAGGCCGGCACAACGGTGATCCGAATCGACGGGCACGATCTCGTCCCGACGCCGCGGGCGCTGCTGGACGCGCTGGGTGAGGTGCTGGAGATCACCGACGACGGGGGTCGCCCCATCGTCGGGCCGCCCGACGGCGACCGTCTGGTGATCCTGCTCGACACCTATGAACGGCTGGCGCCACTGGATGACTGGGTACGGACGCGGCTGCTGCCGCGCCTGCCGGCGGGCGCCCTGACGGTGGTGGCCGGACGGGCAGCGCCGGGGTCCGCGTGGCGCGCGGATCCTGCCTGGCGCGACCTGCTGCGGGTGGTGTCGCTGCGGAACCTGAGCCCTGCCGACAGCCGGCAGTACCTCCACGAGTGCGGCGTCGACCCGGCGCGCCACGACCAGCTGGTCGAGCAGGCGCATGGCCACCCGCTCGGTCTGTCGCTGCTTGCCGATGTGGTCGTACGCGGCGGCGAGGCGGTCGCCGATCCGTTGACCCCGGATCTGGTGGGAACCCTGCTGCGACGGTTCGTCGAGATCATGCCGACGCGCGGGCATCGGCGCACCCTGGAGGTCTGCGCACTCGCCAGAGTGACCACCGAGTCGCTGTTGCGGGAGGTCCTAGGGCTGGACGACACGCACGACCTGTTCACCTGGCTGCGTGGGCTGTCGTTCGTGGAGTCGGCGTCGGAGGGTGTGTTCCCGCACGATCTCGCTCGGGACGCCCTGGAGGCCGATCTGCGCTGGCGTGACCCGGAAGGCTATCGGCTGGTGTTGCGGGGGATCCGCGGTCATATCAACAGTCGCCTGCGGAGTTCGCGGAGCGACGAGCAGCAGCGCGCGATCTCCGATGCCAAGTACATGTTCCGCCGGCTAGTCGGCGGGTCATCGCCGGTGGACTGGGACGCGTGGGGTCAGCAGTACCCAGAGCCGGCAGGGCCGCGGGACGGTGCGGCGATCCTGGACCTGGTTGTGGCCCACGAGGGGGAGGCGTCGGCGGCGATCGCCGCGCGGTGGTGGGGGCTACAACCCGAACGCTTCCACGTGGTCCGGGGCCAGGACGGCTCGATCGATGGCTTTCTCGCCCTGCTGGACCTGAGCTGCGCATCGGCCGAGGACATCGCGGCCGACCCGGGAGCCCGCGCGGCGTGGGACTACGCGCAACGGCAGGCTCCGCCGCGGCCCGCGGAGACGGTCACCCAGACGAGGTTCGTCGTCGACCGAACGGCGTACCAGGGCCCGTCCCCGACGCTGAACGCCACGCCGATCCTGACGATGCAGCACTACCTGGGCAACCCGAACCTGGCCTGGGACTTCCTCGCCCTGGCCGAGCCGGAGCGGTGGGACGAGTACTTCGCCGCCGCCGACATGCCCCGCGCGGCGGGAGCGGACTTCTTGGTGGGCGAGCGCCGCTACGGGCTGTTCGCCCACGACTTCCGCCGAGTCTCGGTGGACGCCTTGCTGGAGCTCGTGACGGAGCGCGCCCTTGCCGACGAGGGGTCGGCGTCCCCACCCACAGTTCCGCCTCCGCTGCTGGTGCTCTCCCAGCCCGAGTTCGAAGACTCCGTACGCCAAGCCCTGCGCGACCTACGCCGACCCGACCTGCTGGCGCGCAATCCCCTGCTGCGGACCCGGCTGGTGCGCCACCGCGCCGGTGCGGAGGCACCGAGCGCGGCAACGCTCGCCTCGCTGCTGGCCGCGGCGGTGGAAGCCCTGCGCGAGCACCCGCGCGACGACAAGCTCTGGCGGGCCGTCGAGCGGACCTACGTACGTCCGGCCGCCACCCAGGAGCGGGCCGCCGCAGCCCTGGGACTGCCGTTCAGCACCTACCGCCGGCACCTCACGCAGGGACTGGACCGGATCGTTGCCCGGCTCTGGGACCAGGAGGTCTATCCCGAGCAGCACTGAGCACAGCCGGGGAGCACTGAGCACCCCGGGCAGCACTGAGCACAACCGGACAGCTTCTGGTCTGGGAACCGAGCAACGCTTGGCGACAACCTTTCCTCAACCAAGGAGAGGACAGCCATGAACAACCAGATCGGCGACCGCGCCGTTGTGCGCGGCGCCAGCATGGCGGGGTTGCTCGCCGCCCGGGTGCTCGCCGACAGCTACGGCCAGGTGACCGTGGTCGACCGCGACGAGCTGCCCGAAAAGCCGTCCCACCGGCGGGGCGTGCCGCACGGTCGCCACCTCCATGCACTCGCTGCGCGCGGGCAGCAGGTCCTGGAGGAGCTGTTTCCCGGGCTCACCGCCGAGCTGGTCGCTGACGGCGCCCCAGCGGGCGACATGCTCACCGACGCGCGCTTCTACCTCAGCGGCCATCGGCTCCGGCCGGCGCGCACGGGACTGATGCTGCTGTGTGCCAGCCGCCCGCTGCTCGAGAATGCCGTGCGGGCCCGGGTGGAGGCCCTCTCGAACGTGCGGTTCCAAGATCGGTGCGACGTCGTCGGACTGGCCACCACCACGGACGGTCGTCGCGTCACCGGGGCGCGGGTGCTGCGTCGCGCAGACGGCAGCGCCGAGGAGTTGCTGACCGCCGACCTGGTGGTCGACGCGACCGGTCGCGGCTCCCGTACGCCGGGATGGCTTGAAGCGCTGGGCTATCCGCGACCGCCGCGGGAGCAGGTGCAGATCGGGTTGGCGTACGCGACCCGGATGTACCGGCTGCCACCCGATGCGCTCGACGGGCACCTGGCGATCCTTGACGCCGCGACACCAGCGAATCCGCGGACCGGAGCCCTGCAGAGGCTCGAAGGCGATCGGTGGATGCTGACGCTGGCCGGCATCCTGGGCGACCACCCGCCCACCGAACCCGATGGCTTCCTCGACTTCGCCCGATCGCTGCGGTTCCCCGACATCCACGACGCGATCCGCGAGGCCGAGCCGCTGGACGAAGCGATCAGCTTCCGCTTCCCGGCCAGCGTCCGACACCGCTACGAGCAGCTGGATCGCCTTCCGGCCGGCTTTCTCGCACTGGGCGACGCGGTGTGCAGCTTCAACCCGATCTACGGCCAGGGCATGAGCGTGGCCGCGCTCGAGGCGCTCACCCTTCGCAGCCACCTGGAGCGGGGGGTCGAGCCGGAGCCACGGCGCTGGTTCCGCGACCTCGCCCGCGTGGTCGATATGCCGTGGGACATGTCGGCCGGCGGCGACCTGTCCTTCCCCGGCGTCCCGGGTCGCCGGACGCTCAAGGTTCGGCTGCTCGGCGCGTACCTGACCCGGCTGCACGCTGCCGCCGCCCACGACGCCCACCTCGCCACGTCCTTCATGCAGGTCGCCGGCCTTGTCGCGCCACCCCAGTCCCTGCTGCACCCGGGGATCCTCGTTCGCGTACTGCGAGGAGGTCGCCGTCGGAGGCGACCGTCCGCCGTTGCCGCGAGCACCGCGATGCCGTCTCGGCAACCCGACGCCGCGTGAACACTGCTCGGCCCTGCCCGGGTGGTGTCGGTCGGATTGCACAGTGAGCGGAGCAACGCGTACCGGAATCTGTGCCGACTACCAGCGAGCGCGGGACAGCACGACGGCCGCCGCCACGGCACCGGCAGTCGACGTGCGCAGCACCGTGGGGCCGAGAGATGCACGAACCGCGCCTGCCGCGTCGAACACCGCGAGCTCCTGCTCGGTGAGGTCACCTTCCGGCCCGACGACGAGGAGGACCTCGCCCTGCGAGGGAACCGGGATGCCCGAAAGTGTCCCGGTCGCGTCGCCCGTCAGCACGATGGACAGATCCGCGGCCTGCAACCGGGCCGCTACATCCCGCGTCTGCAGGACCGGTCCGATCTCCGTGAACCAGGACCGACGCGACTGCTTGGAGCTCTCCCGAGCGGTCGACCGCCACCTTGTGACCGCGCGCTCACCACGCTCGCCCTGCCACTGGACAACAGAGCGGGACGCGGCCCACGGAACAACCTCGTCGACGCCGACCTCGGTCATCAACTCGACCGCGCGCTCGCCGCGATCGCCCTTCGCGAGCGCCTGCACCACGACGACACGTAGGGCGCTCGGCGGCTCGTGGGAGCGGCCGTCGACCCGCAGCAAGACCCGCCCGCGCTCCACGGCGGTGACCGCACAGCAGGCCCGCGTGCCGGCGCCGTCGACCAGGTCGACCGTCTCACCGACTCGTACGCGGCGGACCTGAGCCGCGTGGTGACCCTCTGGTCCGTCCAGCACGACCTCGCTGGCGGGGTGCAACTGCGTGCCGAGCGCGCCAGCCTCGACGGTGAAGACCGCGGCGGTGCTAATGATCGGATGGCGGTGCGGGGTCAGCTGCCGGCTCCGAACTCGACACCGCGGCTGACTCCCGTTCCGACTGCAGCGCGCGACGCGGGCCCTCGAGCACCCACTCGGCACTCACCTGGATCGTCACGACCTGTGTCCCAGGCTCGAACGCCGCGCTGTCGCGCATGCTCAGCTCGGCGACACCGGCTTGGTCGTGGCCAGGTCCGCCTTCGACCAGGCGCACGAGCTGGCCAAGGCTGCGTCCCAGCTCGGTCGCGTACAGCTCGGCACGCCGGCGCGCCTCGGCGAGGGCCGCACGCCGTGCCTCGTCCTGGGCTGCCCCCGCGTCGGTGACCGTGAAGCCGAGCCCGCCGATCCGGAGCAGGTCCCCCGCAGCGTCCGCGGCCCCGGTCAGCACGATGTCGACGAGGTCCGGCTGGCGCAGCAGGACCGTCAGGGACGCGGTGGCCACGAACCCGTTCTGCACGCCGGTGCGGCCGTGCGACGCATGGACGTTCAAGCCGGTCGTACGCTGGTCGGCCCCCGCGACGCCGGCAGCCGAAACGACGCGGCGTATCTCGGCCATCGCTGCTCGCGCGATGCCCAGCGCCTCGGCCACTGCGCGCGACGTCGCCTCGACCCCCAGCTCCACCCGCAGCGCGTCGGGCACGATGGTCGACTGGCCGACCCCGACCACCCTGACCGTGGCGGCAGGCGAACCACCCGCAGCAGGAGCCGGTGCTCCGCCGGGACTTCCCGGACCCGCCGTCGTCATGGCGACGGCCGTCGGCTCGCGCGGAGGCCAGACAACGCTCACCCCTTCCAGGCGTCGCGCAGCTTGGCGAACAGGCTCGGTGCTTCCTCCCCCGCCTGACCCTGGGTCTCCTCGTCCCGCAGCACCGCGAGCTCGCGCAGGAGCTCCCGCTGGCGGTCGTCGAGTCGGGTCGGCGTCGTCACCTCGACGTGGACGAGGAGGTTGCCGCGCGTGCCCTGCCGCAAGCGGGCCGCGCCGCGCCCGCGCATGGTGATGACCTCACCCGCCTGTGTCCCCGCGCGGATGTCGACGTCCTCGGCGCCGTCGAGTGTCTCCAGCGGCACCGTCGTACCGAGAGCGGCGGCGGTCATCGGCAGGGTGAGCGTGCAGTGCAGGTCATCGGCCCGCCGCGTGAACACGGGGTGCTGCCGCTCGATGATCTCGACATAGAGGTCGCCGGCGGGGCCGCCGCCGGGGCCGACCTCGCCCTGGCCGGTGAGCTGGATGCGGGTGCCGGTGTCGACGCCGGCGGGGATCTTCACGGTCAACGCACGGCGGCTGCGGACCCTGCCGTCGCCCGCGCACTCCTGGCACGGCCGCGGGATGACCGAGCCGAAGCCCTGGCACTGCGGGCACGGACGAGAGGTCATGACCTGGCCCAGGAACGACCGCTGCACCTGGTTGATCTCACCCTTGCCGTGACAGACGTCGCAGGTGACCGGGGAGGACCCAGGCGCCGCTCCGTCGCCGTCGCACACCGGGCACTCGATCGCGGTGTCGACCTGCACCTCGCGGGTGACGCCGAACACGGTCTCGCGGAGCTCCAGCTCGACACGGATCAGCGCGTCCTGACCGCGCCGCTGCCGACTGCGCGGCCCACGCGTCTGGGCTTGGCCGAAGAACGCGTCCATGATGTCGTTGAACGAGAAGCTGGCGCCGTACGCCCCGCCGCCGCCGTTCGCGGCCGTGGGATCCACGCCGAGGTCGTACATCTCGCGCTTCTTGGGGTCGGACAGCACCTCATACGCTCGCGCGACGTCCTTGAACTTCTCCTGCGTCGTCGGGTCCGGGTTGACGTCGGGGTGCATGGTGCGGGCAAGCCGGCGGAAGGCCTTCTTGATGTCGTCTGGCTGTGCATCGCGGGAGACGCCGAGGACGGCGTAGTAATCGGTGGCCACTGCTCAGTTCCCCGCAAGGATGCGACTGACGTACCGGGCGACGGCGCGGACGGCCGACATGGTGCCCGGATAGTCCATCCGGGTAGGGCCGACGACCCCGAGCTTCGCGAGCGACTCGCCTTGCGGACCGTACCCCACGGAGACGACGGACGCCGTGGCCAAACCCGTGTGGGCGTTTTCGTGACCGATGCGTACGGTCAGCCCGTTCGCCCCCGAGCTCGTCGAATCGTCCGTCTCCCCCAAGAGGCGGAGCAGCACGACCTGCTCCTCGAGCGCCTCCAGCACCGGGCGGATCGAGGGCGCGAAGTCGTGGCCGAAGCGCACGACGTTGGCCGTGCCGGCCAGGACGATGCGCTCCTCGTGACGCTCCACGAGCGAGTCGAGCAGCACGCCGACGACGGCGGTGACGATCGGGCGGTCGTCGACGCCGAAACCCAACGGCACCTCGGTGACAACCCTGGCGACATCGGCGAAGCTGAGCCCGTCGACCGCGGCGTTGAGGCGGGCGCGCAGGTCGCCGAGCAGGTCCTCAGGCAGCGGTCCGCCGGTCTCGATCACGCGTTGCTCGACCCGGCCGGTGTCGGTGATGAGCACCAGGAGCAGCCGACCCGGGGCGAGCGTCACGAGCTCGACATGGCGCACGGTCGAGCGAGTGAGCGATGGGTACTGCACGACCGCGACCTGCTGGGTCAGCTGCGCGAGCAGTCGGACCGTACGGGACACCACGTCATCGAGGTCGATCGCGCCGTCCAGAAAGGCCTGGATGGCGCGACGCTCAGGGCCGGTCATCGGTTTCAAGCCGGCAAGGCGATCCACGAACAGCCGATAGCCCTTGTCAGTGGGCACGCGGCCGGCGCTCGTGTGGGGCTGGGTGATGTATCCCTCGTCCTCGAGGACCGCCATGTCGTTGCGGATGGTGGCCGAGGACACCCCCAGGTCGTAGCGCTCCACCAGGGCTTTCGAACCCACCGGCTCCTCGGTCGCGACATAGTCCTCGACGATGGCGCGCAGGACGTCGAGCTTGCGGTCGTCGATCATGCGGTGGCCACCTCCCTGACACGTCCGCGCCTGCGCCGCTCCACGATCCCGTACCCGGTGCGGGCACCCACAGCCGCCACTCGCACTCGGGCTGGCACTCAGCTTGACCGAGTGCCAGTGTACGACGCGCCGCCGGAGGTCGTCCGATCGACAGGGGCAGACCCTGAGCGCGTCGCTGGTCGAGAGCTCAGGGCCATCCCCCGACGCACCCTGGAATGCGGCTCACCTGAGGCGTCTGCGCATCCGACAGCGGTACCGTTCGACACGTGAGCCATCAGCAGGATCCATTCCAGAAGCCCCCGTCAGGCGCCGGCGAGCCGATGCCGCCGCCTCCGAGCTATCCCCAGCCGGCGTACGGGCAGCCGCCTCCCGGCTACTCCGACCAGGCGTACGGCCAGCCGCCTCCCGGCTACTCCGACCAGACGTACGGGCAGGGCCAGGCCGGCTACCCGCAACAGGGCAGCGTCGACCATTGGGCGCAGCCCCAGGGCGTCGTCACCACCGAGGACCGCACGTGGGCAACGGTCAGCCACATCGGGACGTTCCTCGGCGCGTGGATCGCCATCGGTATCCTCTGCCCGATCGTGGTGCTGATTGCCAAGTCGGGCAGCCAGTACGTCCGCCACCACGCTTACGAGTCGCTCAACTTCCAGCTCAACGGGCTCTTCTGGATCGCTGTGGTCACGGTGCTCGGCATCGTGACCCTCGGCATAGGGCTCTTGTTCTACCTTCCGATCGTGGCCTGGTACGTGATCTTTGTGATCGTCGCGAGCGTGAAGGCGAATGCGGGCGAGCTCTACCGCTACCCCCTGATTCTCCGGTTGTTCAACCCCTGACCTCAGGTCAGGAGGGCGAGCACCAGCCCATCGGCAAGCAGGCGGCCGCGCAGTGTCAACACTGCGCGGCCGTTGTCGTGCGCGACCGGGTCGAGCAGTCCATCTGCGACGGCTCGCGTCGCGGTGGCGCGACCGGCGGTGTCGAGAAGGTTCAGGTCCAGTCCTCGCGCCAAGCGCAGCTCGAGCAGGACCCGTTCGGCGTGGCGGGCCTCGGTGTCGAGGACCTCGCGGGCGTACGCGGGCGAGCTTCGCGCGGAGAGCCGCTCCGCGTACGCAGCCGGGTGCTTGACGTTCCACCAGCGGGTGCCGCCGATGTGGCTGTGCGCCCCCGGGCCGACTCCCCACCAGTCGCCGCCGGTCCAGTAGAGCTCGTTGTGGCGGCAGCGCGCCGACTCCGTCGACGCCCAGTTCGACACCTCGTACCACGCGAAACCTGCGGCTGTCAGTGCCTCGTCAGCCATGAGGTAGCGGTCGGCGAGGACGTCGTCGTCTGGCAGCGGGACTGCACCTCGCTGCACCTGCGCGTGCAGGCGGGTGCCGGGCTCGACGATGAGGGAGTACGCACTCAGATGGTCCGGCTGGGCCGAGATCGCCGCCGCGAGGGAGGTGGCCCAGTCGCGGTCTGTCTCCCCGGGAGCGCCGTAGATCAGGTCGAGGCTCACGTGCTCGAAGCCGGCGGCATGGGCCCACTTGACGCACTGCTCGGGCCGACCCGGAGTGTGCCGTCGGTCGAGCAGCGCCAGGACATGTGGCACGGCGCTCTGCATCCCGAGTGACACCCGCGTGAATCCGGCTTCCCTGAGCGCTGCGAGGTAGCGCTCGTCCACCGACTCGGGGTTGGCCTCGGTGGTCACCTCGGCGTCTGCGGCAAGCCCGAGCTCGCTGCGTACGCCGTCGAGCAGCCGCGCCAGGTCGTCGGCGGCCAGCAGCGTCGGTGTGCCGCCACCGACGAAGACCGTGTCCACCGGGCGCTGGAGGTCGCCGAGCACCTTACGGGCCAGCCGCACCTCGGCCAGCGCCGTGTCGACGTAAGTAGCCTGCGACGCGCCGCCGCCGAGCTCCGTCGCGGTGTAGGTGTTGAAGTCGCAGTATCCGCAGCGGGTCGCACAGTAAGGCACGTGCAGGTAGACGCCGAACGGTCGCTCGCCGAGGCCCTCGTACGCAGTTGCCGGCAGCCGCCCGTCGACCGGGACGGCGTCTCCGTCGGGCAGCGGGCCGGGCACTCTCCCATCCTCGCCTGCCCGCCGCCCCCCGCGCTCTGCTCGCTCTTGACCACGTATCGGGGGTGGCGTGTGCTGTTACGTGGCGTGGGCGCCACGTGTCAGCACCCTTAGCCGCGTAACGGCTCTGGTTGCGAGGGGGCAGCTGGTCGGGTACGGGCTTCCACCCACGTACGGCCACAGGCCCCGCGCGGGCGCCTGCCTCGCCCGTCAACGATCAACCTGGCGGACCTCCGTGCGGATGAGTTCCAGGACCCCTGGATGCAACGTCGGGCGGTCGCCGGGCGTCTGACCCGTGTGGAGCCTCCTCCGACCGCACGCACCGCGCCGGCCGAGGGGCTCGAACAGGCGCCTGACCCTCAGGCGAAGCACCCAAACGTGGCGGCGCCCGAGCAGCCGATCGTTCCGGACTTCGACGAGTGGGTCGCAGCCCGCGGGCTCGGGCTGGTGCGGTTCGCCTACCTCGTCACCGGCGACCGGGGCCGCGCCGAGGAGGCCGTGCAGGACGCGCTCGCGAAGGCGTGCGGTCGATGGGACCGGATCTGCCGGGCCGACGACCCTGACGCGTACGTCCGGCGCATGGTCGTGAACGCCGACATCTCCGCTTGGCGGCGGTTCCGCAAGCGAGAGACGCCGGTCCCGGACGTCATCGCCACCTCGACTCCCACGCGCGACATGGCGCAGGCGGTTTCTGACGAGGACGCGATGTGGCGCCTGTGCGCCGAGCTGCCCCGCCGCCAGCGGGCAGCGGTCGTCCTCCGGTCCTACGAGGACCTGCCCGACGGGGAGATCGCCGCCGTCCTGGGCTGCTCCGAGAGCACCGTCCGCTCCCAAATCCACCGCGCGCTGACCACCTTGCGCGCCAAGCTGACTGAGGAGGCCGGCCGCGATGGCTGACTACGACATCCACCGGGACATCGACGGCGACACAGAAGACGACCCCGTCGTCGCGCTGCTCGAACGCACCCTCACCGCTCGCGCGGCGTCAGCGAGCGCGCCGCTCGACCTGGCCTTCCGCGCGCGGGCTCGGCGCCGCCGCCGCGCCGCGCTGCAGTGGACGGTGACCGGCGCGGCAGCGGTGGGGGTCGCCGCTGCCATCGCGGTGCCGATGGCGCTTGCCGGCGGAGCCGCTGACCCCGTTGCGGCCGTCGACATCGCTGAGCCAAGCGAAGCGCCGGCCCCCCCGGTGTACAGCGGCCTTTCCCCCGTAGAGCCGGCTGACGAAGGCTGGCGCTGGGAGACGTACCGCGGCGTGGAGCTGCAGGTGCCGGCCGACTGGCACACCGGCGGCACGCATCAGCCGTGCGGATGGGCTTACGAAGACGGCACGTCTGTGCCGTACGTCTCGCGTCCTGGTGGTGTTATTGCTGCGGTCGGCTGCGGACCGCAGCCGGTCGAGCGTTGGGTGCCCTACGTCGAGTTCGGTGGCTTCAAGCCAGGACTCGAGGAGCTCGAGGCGGGATGGGTGCGCCAGACCATCCAGGTCGGGGAGGTCGACGTGACCGTTCAAGCCGACGACGCGGATCTCCTCCAGCGCATCGTGGCCTCAGCCCGTCCGGTCGCCGAGGTGGACGCGGTCGGCTGCTCGGTCGTGCACTCGACGACTGAGTCGCTCGACGCCAGACCCACGACCGGAGCACTGGACCCCGCGCAGGCAGGGCCGGACGCTGCGGTGTGCCAGTACGCGCTCGACGAATCCACCGGCGCGAACGAGTTGACCGGCTCGTCCAGACTGTCGGCCGACGAGGTGCGGGAGTTCGTCGACGCGGTGGTGGCGGCTCCCGTTGGTGGCGGCCCTGACAGCCCCGCCGGCTGTGTGCCCGATCGACGACGTGGCGACGTTGCGCTGGTCATACGCCTCCCGACGACGGACGGTCTGCGCGAGGTCGTCGTCTGGTACGCCGCCGGGTGCGGCAACGGCGCCGACGATGGCGTCACGCTCCGTGCGCTGACAGCCGATCTGCTGCAACCGCTGTTCGGCGGAGCGGTGCAGCCGAATCACTTCAGCATGGCCGTGGCCCCGCTCATGCCCGGATGGCCGCGCTAGCGCTCAGACACGGCGGCGGTGCCGAACCTGCTCCGTGGCCCGGCTTGGTGGTACCGGACCCGCGCTCGACGCGCCGGCTGGCTACCGACCGAGAGCCTGCGCGACCCGGTCACGGACCTCGGGACACAGCCGGACCTCACCGTCGTCGCGCGCCTCGAACAGCGTGCGAGCCTGCGCTGGCTCCAGCCCGGTGAAGACGGCGCTGACCGGGACGCCGTGCGCAGGACGGTGGACCACGGCGACAGGGTCGCCCGGCGATACCTCACCCGGGGTCGTGACACGGAGGTAGGCGCCGAGCCGACCGTGCACGCTGAACCGCTTGACCCAACCGCGGCTCTCGCCCATCCAGCGCGCGAACGTCATGCACGGCGTACGCGGCATCGTGACCTCGACGACGACCGCATCGGCGCCGGAGCCGATCCGCCACCGCTCCCCCACCAAGGCGTCACTGACCTCGAGGCCGACGGTCGAGAAGTTCTCGCCGAACGTTCCGGGCGGGATCGGGCGCCCGAGCCGGGACTCCCAGTGCGCGACGTCCTCACGCGCGAACGCGTACACCGCCTTGTCGAGGCCGCCGTGGTATTTGCGGTTGGCCTGCAGATCCCCGGCCACGCCCAACGGACCGACGGCGATCCGTCCGGTAACGGGGCGTTTGTCTATCGCGGTCGGCCGGACCGTACGGCCGTGATCCGGCCGCAGCTCAGCGACCACGTTGACGGTGAGCAGCTGGGCGCCCTGGGTCTGGTCCACACCGCGAACGCTACGGCGCTCGACTGCCCCGCCGCCCGCCTACTCGACCAAGTCCAGCGGTCCTGCGACTGCGTTTCGTGCCTAGATGCCCCGATGGTGAATCCCACATCGCCCGACCGCGCACCCCAAGGGAGGTGATCTGACCCGGACGAGGGCCGTCCTTCGCCAGAATGTGCCGATGCCCCCCACACGACACCTCGCCGAGCTACCCGGGGGCCGCGCCGGCCGGCTCGCGGTAGCGGTAGCGG
>Ga0136634_10000547_pt1 | contig 16296 bp, 23 predicted proteins | sample AntDrymUQ8332106_2_FD_104654 | JGI IMG/M metagenome (GOLD analysis project Ga0136634, IMG submission 104654) | Polar desert sand microbial communities from Dry Valleys, Antarctica - metaG UQ833 (21.06) | ecosystem: Environmental > Terrestrial > Soil > Desert | place: Antarctica: Dry Valley... | reverse complement strand
AGCTCGACCAGCGTCTTGCCGGCGGACGCGATCGCGTCACGGGGCGTGATCGACGGCTTGGTCTCGACGTCGATGACCAGCTTGTCGAAGTCCGTGCGCTGCTCCACACGAGTGGCCTCGACCTTGTAGGTCACCTTGAGCACGGGGCTGTAGATCGAGTCGACGGGAAGCCGGCCGATCTCGTTGTCGTTGCCCTTGTTCTGGACCGAGCTGACGTAACCGCGACCGCGCTCGACGATGAGCTCCATCTCGATCTTGCCCTTGGCGTTCAGCGTGGCGATCTTGAGGTCAGGGTTGTGCACCTCGACGCCCGCGGACGCCTCGATGTCCGCGGCAGTCACGACGCCGGCGCCCGACTTGCGGAGCACCATGGCGACCGGCTCGTCGTGCTCGCTGGAGACGACCAGGCCCTTGAGGTTGAGGATGATCTCGGTGACGTCTTCCTTGACGCCCTCGATGGTGGAGAACTCGTGCAGAGCCGTGTCCACCTTGATGCTGGTGACAGAGGCACCAGGGATCGAAGACAGGAGGGTACGACGGAGCGAGTTGCCGAGCGTGTAGCCGAAGCCGGGCTCCAACGGTTCGATCACGAACCGCGAACGGAACTCGTCCACGACATCTTCCGACAGTGTCGGGCGCTGAGCGATGAGCACTATTTTCTTCCTTTCCGAGCCCACCCACTATTTGACGGGCTCGAACTTCACGCAGGGTTGGGTGGCGGGGGTCCACGGGGGCGGACCCCCCGTGTGCTTACTTCTTCGAGTAGTACTCGACGATGAGCTGCTCTTGGACCGGGAGCTCGATCTGCGCACGCAGCGGCAGTGAGTGCACGAGCACTCGCATCCGCGACGGGACCGCGTCCAGCCACGCAGGGACGATCCGGTCGCCGTGGGTCTCCCGAGCCACGATGAACGGGGTCATCTCCAGGCTCTTCTCGCGCACGTCGATGATGTCGTGCGCAGCGACCTGATAGGACGGGATGTCGACCTTCTTGCCGTTCACGCGGAAGTGACCGTGCACGACCAGCTGGCGGGCGTGACGACGGGTCCGGGCGAAACCGGCGCGGTAGACGACGTTGTCCAGGCGACACTCCAGAAGCTGCAGCAGGTTGTCACCGGTCTTCCCGGGACGTCGGCTGGCTTCGTCGTAGTAGTTGTGGAACTGCTTCTCCATCACGCCGTAGGTGAAGCGGGCCTTCTGCTTCTCCTGGAGTTGGTTGCGGTACTCGCTCTCCTTGATGCGGGTACGGCCGTGCTGGCCGGGAGCGTAGGGGCGCTTCTCGAATGCCTTGTCCTCACCGACGAGGTCGACACCGAGGCGGCGCGACTTCTTGGTCATGGGACCGATGTAACGAGCCATGGTTCAAAGTCTCCTGTTCAGTCTCGGGTCAGACACGCCGGCGCTTGGGCGGGCGGCAACCGTTGTGCGGGGTGGGGGTGACGTCCTGGATGGTGCCGACCTCGAGGCCGATCGCACCCAGCGAGCGGATCGCGGTCTCGCGGCCCGAACCGGGACCCTTCACGAAGACGTCGATCTTCTTCATGCCGTGGTCCATCGCCCGACGACCGGCTGCCTCGGCAGCCATCTGGGCGGCGAAAGGGGTGGACTTGCGCGAGCCCTTGAAGCCGACGGTTCCGGCTGAGGCCCACGAGATCACCGCACCGGAAGGGTCGGTGATCGTGACGATGGTGTTGTTGAACGTGCTCTTGATGTGGGCTTCGCCCTGAGCGACGTTCTTCTTCTCCTTGCGACGCACCTTCTTGGTGCCGGCCGCGCTGCGGCTCTTGGGGGGCATTAGACAGAGTCTCCTGATGTTGCGGGCTGGAAGCTACGAGCGAGTTCGGAAAGCGGGTGCAGGCGCGGGCCCATCACTTCGCCTTCTTCTTGCCGGCGACGGTGCGCTTGGGACCCTTGCGGGTGCGCGCGTTGGTCTTGGTGCGCTGTCCGCGAACGGGCAGGCCCTGGCGGTGCCGGCGGCCCTGGTAGCTACCGATCTCGATCTTGCGGCGGATGTCAGCCTGGACCTCGCGACGGAGGTCACCCTCGATCTTGTAGTCGGCTTCGATTGCGTCGCGGAGCTTGACCAGCTCCTCATCACCCAGCGTGTGGACTCGCGCGTTCGGGTCTACCCCTGTTGCGGCGAGAATCTGCTGGGAGCGGGTCCGGCCAATGCCGTAGATGTAGGTGAGTGCGATCTCGATGCGCTTGTCGCGCGGGAGGTCAACACCAACGAGGCGTGCCATGTGATGGCTCTTCCTTTCAAGGGCCACTCCGGCCCTCAGGTCCTTCACGGTGGTCTGGTCGTGTCGCGTCTCCTGCCTCGCGGCGGGGGCTCCGGCCATCCGTTCCGGAGGTGGTCAGCCCTTGCGGACGTTAGCGATCACGTAGTGGATGTATTCAGTTGTGGTGCACGGCGAGGGCTCAGCCCTGGCGCTGCTTGTGACGCGGGTTCTCGCAGATCACCATGACGCGGCCGTGGCGACGAATCACCTTGCACTTGTCACAGATCGGCTTGACGCTCGGGTTGACCTTCCCTTGTCAGCCCTTTCTAGTGGGATCGGCTGGCTGCTTGCACTGCACTGAACGGTGACCTCGCAAGCTCGGTCACTTGTACCGGTAGACGATCCGACCGCGGGTCAGGTCGTAGGGAGACAGCTCCACCACCACGCGGTCCTCAGGGAGGATCCTGATGTAGTGCTGACGCATCTTGCCGCTGATGTGGGCGAGCACCTTGTGTCCGTTGGTCAACTCGACCCGGAACATGGCATTGGGAAGGGCCTCCACGACGGAGCCCTCCATCTCGATCACGCCTTCCTTCTTCGGCATGTCCTCCGCAATCTTTTCGCTGGTCTGGTCATCTACCGTGTGGCCCGGGAACCGCCTGCGCGACCGGACGAGCCCGGTCATCGCAGTGGACCTCGTGAACCGCTTGGGAGCCTCATCCCCGGGCGCGCGCAATCCACTCCTACGAGCGAGTCAGCGTTTGTCCGGGCAGCCGCGAGGCACCACAAAACGGGCCCACGTTGGGCCGACCACTCAGTCTAGGGGATAGCAGGGGCCAACCGTTAATCCGCTCCGGGACGGCGGACGAGCGTCACCGGGTTGAACGGGGCCCACAGCCGACGCCGCACCGGTTGGCTCGCCCCCAGCTGGCGTCGCTCCCGCATCACCTGCTCCCAGTAGGCGCTCACAGCTCCCTCAGTCGGCTCCGCCTCGGCGAAGACGCCGTCGTCTCCCTCCCTCGACAAGGCGCCCGCGCGGGCCAGGACCCGCGCCTGAGCGGGCCTCGAGGCGTGCACCTTCACCGGGATCCCGAGGTCCCGGGCATGATCCACCAGCTCGGCCCAGGCGCCGGCCATCCGGTCGGAGGCCCGCCCGCGGGTACGACGCAGCCGTCGGCGAGCGAGCTTGGTCAGTGGCACGACCAGGGCGAGCAGCGGCGGGATCAGCCACGGCAACAACCTGACCAGGGCGGTGCGCCGGCTGGCGTCGGCCGCTTCCTGGGCCTCCTTCTCGATGGCCAGCTCCGGCACTGTGGGCACCGGAGTGGGCTCGTTGACCACGGGGCCGCTCGGCATGGCCGGACGAGGCGCCGGCGGCATGCCTGGTCGAGGCGGCCGGTGGCTCATGAAGTTGTCGCTCGGCAGCGTCCGCCAGGAACCGTCCGCCACCCGGACCTCCACCCACGCCTCGACGTCGGCGCCGCGCACCTTGCCGTTGCGCGGGACCACCGCCCCCACCACGACCCTGGCCGGTACGCCGACCCGGTTGGCGAGCACCGCCATGGCAGCGGCGTACTGCTCGTCGTTGCCGACGATGTGCGGCGCCAGCAGGAAGCCCTTGAACAACCGGGTGCTCCCGTGCCCGGAGCGGTACTGCTCCTCGTCCCCCACCCCGTCGCTGTAGCGACCGTAGTCGCGCAGGTACTTGGCCAACACGAACACCTTGCGCATCGGCGGCGCCTCGCTCGCCAGGACTCGTCTGATCAGCGGGTCGACACGCTGTGCCCCTGTGACCGTCAGCACCGGCTCGGGCCAGGGTCGCATCGTCCGGTCCAGCCGGTCGTCGGCGAGGATGGCGGTGAACTCGTAGTCGTTGCCCTCCTCCACGCCCACCGGGATCACGGCCGTGGACGTCGCGAGGTCGTAGCGCAGTTCGTTGCGCCGTGAGTCGTCGTCGGAGTAGAGAAAGCGCAGCGAGGTCAGTGAGCCTATCGTGGGCACCCACGCACTGCTGTAGGCCTTCTGCACCCCGATCTGCACCCGGATCGGCCGCCCCTGCGTCTCGTTGTCGACGGCCGTGTCCATCCGCAGGAACCGGTCCTCGGAGGTGCCGGCCATCGAGTCGTTGTCCGCCACCCACGCTTCGCCGTCGTACCGGTCGAGGGTCTGGAGTCGAATGCGGCTTCCCGAAGGGGCTCCGTTGACGACGAGCAGCAGCTTGCCGTGAAGGTTGTCGCTCGTGACCTCAGCCCGCTTGGTGTAGGCCCGGAAGTTGCGCAAAGGGGAGTCCAGATCCGTCACGTCGGGCACCTCGCCAACCCGGCCCCGCAACGACTCCCCGGCAGAGGCCGCGTTGCCCGACGTCAGCGGGATCGCCACCAGCAGCGCCGCTCCCACGACCAGGGCCGCCATCACGCCCCGGAGGGTCCGGCCGTGAGCGCTGCCCCGGATGCCGTCGACTCGCTCCGGTGTGAACTCCAGACCCCGGAAGGCCACCCACGCGATCGTCGCGATCGCGAAGGCCACGGGGTGCCACACCAGGAGCCCCTCACTCGGCCGGCGCAACAGCAGCACACCGACCAGCACGCCCAGCAGCGGCAGCACTGGCCCACCGGCGCTGCGCGACCGGATCGCGAGTGCGCCGCCCAGGACACCGCCGAGGTAGCCCAGCAGGAACGGGACGAGAGCAGGCGGTCCGGCCAGATCCACGTGTGGCAGCGTGGTCAGCAGCTCGCCCCAACCGGTGCCACTCCCCTGCATCACGTCGGCCAGCGTCTGCCCATCAGGTACGCCGGCCCCGAACCCCGGCGAACGCAGGGCCACCGGCCCACCGAGCAGGATGGCGACCACCGGAGCGGTGGCGACCAGCACCGCGACCGGCAACCGGGCGGTGACAAGCGCCACCAGGATGCCCAGAGCTGCAGCAACCTCGGCGACGACCAGGAAGCCCCAGTCCACGAACGTGCTGGCGAGCCCGACGACGGCGAGCCCGACCAGCACCATCACGGCCACCAGGTCGAGGACCATCCACGCCGGCCGGCGGGTCACGCGGGCACGCCCTGTACGGCGGCCAGCAGCGCACGGGGCAGCTCGTCGAGGGTCCTGAGGGTCAGCAGGCGTGCGCCCGGCGTCCGGGCGACGGTGGTCGCAGCGGAACCGTCGGCACGGATCAGCAGCAGGGTGACGTCGGGGGCGAGCCACGAGCGCAGGGCTCCGGCGAGGCGCACGGGAGCGGCGGCGCCGGTCACCATCACCAGCCAGCTGGTCTGAGGGGCGAGCCGCATCGCCTCCCGGGCAGCCTGGACCGGGTCGGAGGAGCCGGGCTCGATGCGGCAGCAGGCGTCGAGGACGCCGTCCAGCCCACGTCCGGTGACCGCGTGCTCCCCACACAGCATCGAGAGGTCGACGCCGTCGCGGTGCGCGCGGGCCGCGATGGAGGCGGCCGCCGACACGGTCGTCTCGAAGTCCTCCGGGTCGGCGTAGGAGCGCCGGTCGTCGTCGATCACCACGGTCAGGTGACTGCGGCGGGTGTCCTGGTACTGCCTGACCTGGAGGGTGTCCGCCTTGGCCGAGGACCGCCAGTGCACATGCCGCAGGTCGTCGCCGGGGACGTACTCACGGAGTGCATGGAACGCCAGGTCGCTCATCGAGATCTCGTCGCTGGGGGTCCCCTCCTGGTCGCGAATCACACCGAGGCCCAGGGACTCGACGTCGACCATGCGCGGCAGCACCAGCATCTCGACGCTGGGTGACCAGCGCTCGTCCCACCGCAACAGGCTCAGCGGATCCGTACGCCGCGCGGTGACGGGGCCCACCTGGACGACCCCGCGCCGCAACGCGTTCAGGTCGATCAGCTCCTCGACGGCCGCGCGCCGGTGCAGCGTTCGGAGCCGGACGAGGTGCTGGGCGCGACCGGTCGGCACCGAGATCAGCGGGCTGGGCACCGGCACGAAGGTGGAGCTCCGGGCCGACACGCGCACCTGCGCATCGTCACCGGCCATGGTGCGCGGCGGCGAGAGCTCGAGGGCGGCCCTCCCTCGCGACGGCATCAAAGCGAAGACCACCGCCACGAGCACGAGCAGCACGCAGACCAGCCACAGCAGCTGGAAGACCGGCCATCCACCGAAGGTGTCCAGCAGGTAGCAGACGATGCCGAGCAGGACCAGGGACCGGCCCGCAGGGGTGACCAGGTCGAACACCGACGGCAGCCGCCTTCTCGCCATCGTCACACCCGGAGGTCACGCACGGAGGGACGGCACCCGCACCCGGTCCAGGAGCTCGTCGATGACCTGGCCGATCTCGACGCCGCGGAACTGGGCCTCGCCGTCGAGGATCAGCCGGTGTCCGAGGACTGCGTGGGCGAGCTCCGCCACGTCCTCCGGCACGACGTACTGCCGACCGTCTGCGTCCGCCCAGGTCTTGATCACCCGGATCAGGGCCAGGCATCCGCGCGGGGAGAGCCCGAGCCGGACGTGATCCATCTCGCGCGAGGCCTCGGCGAGCTGGCGCACGTAGGTCACCACCGCCCGATCGACGTGCACCTCGTCGGCGATGCGGCTCATCTCGGTGACCATGTCGATCTTCATGATCGGCTCCACCAGGGCCGCCCGGTCGCGCACCCGCGAGTTGAGCAGCAGCTCCTCGGTGGACTCGGCATCCGGGTAGCCGACCGAGGTCTTCATCAGGAACCGGTCGAGCTGTGCCTCCGGCAGGCGGTAGGTGCCCGCCTGCTCGATCGGGTTCTGGGTGGCGATGACCATGAACGGATGGGGCACGTCATGGGTGACGCCGTCCACGGTGACATGACCCTCCTCCATCACCTCCAGCAATGCCGACTGGGTCTTGGGCGAGGCCCGGTTGATCTCGTCCGCCAGCACGATCGAGTGGAAGATCGGACCGGGGTGGAAGGAGAAGCTGCCGAGCTTCTGGTCATAGACGGTGACGCCGGTGACGTCGCTGGGCAACAGGTCAGGCGTGAACTGGATTCGTGCGTGCGAACCCTCGAGGGTGCCGGCCAGGGCGCGCGCCAGCATCGTCTTGCCGGTGCCCGGGAAGTCCTCGAGCAGCATGTGACCCTCGGAGACGAGGCAGGTCAGCGTGAGCCGGATGACATGCCGCTTGCCAAGCACCGCGCGCTCCATGTTCTGGGTCATCGCCTCGAAGGTGTCCCGGAACCACGTCGTGCGGTCACTGCCGATCGTCATGGGCGTCATCGTAGGCTGCCCCGCCGCGCTGCCTGTACGGGTCAGCGGTGATGCAGCCGGACGAAGTTCGCCAGGACCTTCATCGGATGCTCGACCTGCACGGCACGTGACTGCTCCTTGATCGACTCAGCCAGGCTGGGGTCGAAGTAGCCTGCATTCTTGTAGACGTCGACCCTGGTGCAGAGCCCCTCGAGGTCGAGCTCCGGGTGGAACTGGGTGGCGTAGACGTTGCGGCCCACCCGGAACGCCTGCACCGGACAGGGCGCGGAGGTTGCCAGCTGGACCGACCCAGGGGGCAGGCGCACCATCGCCTCCTTGTGCCCGCCGTACGCCGCGAACTCGGTGGGCACGCCGGCGAAGACGGGGTCCGACTCACCGGCTGCGGTGACCGTCACGGACAGCGGCCCCACGGGCTCGGGCCAGCTGCGATCGACGGCCCCGCCCTGGTGCAGCCCGATGGTGCCGATGCCATAGCAGGCGCCGAGGAACGGGAAGTCACGGGTGACCACGTCATCGAGCAGGCTGGAGATCTCCTTCTCGGCACGCACCTGGGCCTCCGACTTGCTGCCCTGCGAGTCGCTGGCGTTCCAGGGTCCACCACCGAGCAGGATGCCCGACCACTCGCCGAGGTCGATGGCTGGCAGGCTCTCCCGCGCCAGGTTGACCAGTGGCAGCTCGGACTCCTCCAGCCCGGAGAACCGGAGGAAGGACGCATACTCGTTGTCCGCGGCGGCCCGCTCCGGACGGATCGACAGCAGGAGGAACGGCTTCACGACGTACCCGCCTCCCACGAAGAACGGTCGCTTGCCACGTGATGTTTCGTGTGGGCAGTGAGAGTTCCCCTAGCTGACACGGGAACCCATCAATCCCCACCGTAGGCAACGCCCAGCTCGGCCAGCTTAGCCTTCCCGCCGTCGACGGCGGTCAGGATCCAGGCGCCGTTCGGAGTGAGGGTGAAGGTGTGCTCGAAGTGCGCGGCCCAGCTGCCGTCGTCGGTGACCACCGTCCACTCGTCCTCGGCCAGGTCGGTGTACTTGCTGCCCAGGGTGATCATCGGCTCCACCGCAAGGGCGAGACCACGCTCGATCCTGGGTCCGCGACCGGGCCGGCCGTAGTTGGGCACGTTCGGGGGCTGGTGCATGGCGGTGCCGATGCCGTGGCCGGTGAATTCCTCGAGGATGCCGTAGGCGCGTCCGGCCGGATGTGCCTGCGCACGGACGTAGCTCTCCACGGCGTGCGAGATGTCGGTGACCCTGCCGCCGAGCCTGGCCGCGGCGAACCCGGCCCACATCGAGCCCTCGGTGACCCGCATCAGCTCGACGACGTCCGGCCGCACCTCACCCACGGAGACCGTGACGGCGGCGTCGCCATGCCAGCCGTCAACGATCGCGCCGCAGTCGATGGAGATGACGTCGCCGTCCTCGAGCACCCGGTCGCCAGGGATTCCGTGCACCACCTCGTCGTTGACCGACGCGCAGATCGTGGCCGGGAAGGGCGGATGGCCGTAGCCGAGAAAGGAGGGTACGCCGTCCCCGGCGCGGATGTTCTTCTCCGCGATCGCGTCCAGCTCAGCAGTGCTGACACCAGCGCGCACCGAGTCACGGAGGAGCTCGAGCGTCTCGCCCACCAGCAACCCGGCGACCCGCATCTTCGCGATCTGGGCCGGGGTCTTGATCTCGACGCCCCGGTCACGGAAGCCCATCTCGTTAGCTCTCGTTGATGTCCCGCAGGGCCTTGAAGATCCGGTCGGTGACCTCGTCGACCCCGCCTGTGCCGCCGACCTCGATCAGCAGGCCTCGGTCGCGGTACACCTCGATCAGCGGCTCGGTCTGCTCGATGAAGAGCTCCTGGCGACGTCGGATCACGTCCTCGGTGTCGTCGGAGCGCCCCTCGGTCTGAGCACGCTGCAGCAGACGCTGCACCAGCTCCTCACCGTCCACGGTCAGCACCACCACAGCGTCGAGCGCGTGACCGGTGTGCTTGATCATGCCGTCGAGCTCTTCGACCTGCGCCAGCGTGCGCGGGTAGCCGTCGAGCAGGAAGCCGGGCTCGGCGTCAGCCTCGTCGATGCGGTTGCGCACCATCAGGTTGGTCACCTCGTCGGGGACGTACTCCCCGGCATCCATGAACTCCTTGGCCTTGCGGCCGAGGTCGGTGCCCTGTGAGGCGTTGGCGCGGAAGATGTCGCCGGTGGAGATCGCGGGGATGCCGAAGTGTTCGGCGACGACCGTTGCTTGGGTGCCCTTGCCGGCACCCGGCGGGCCCATCAGGATGATTCTCATTAACGGAGGAATCCTTCGTAGTTGCGCTGCTGGAGCTGGCTCTCGATCTGCTTCACCGTGTCGAGCGCGACGCCGACCATGATGAGCAGGGACGTGCCGCCGAACGGGAAGTTCTGGTTGGCGTTGACCAGCACGAGGGCGACCAGCGGGATCAGCGACAGCAGACCCAGGTAGAGCGCGCCCGGCAGCGTGATGCGGGACAGGACATAGGCGAGGTACTCCTCGGTCGGCTTCCCCGCCCGGATCCCGGGGATGAAACCGCCGTACTGCTTCATGTTGTCCGCGACCTCTTGAGGGTTGAAGGTGATCGCGACGTAGAAATAGGTGAAGAAGATGATCAGCAGGAAGTAGGTGAGCATGTACAGCGGGTGCGAGCCGCTGACGAAGTACGTGGAGATCCAGCGCACCCATGGCGACGTGGAGCTCTGGTTGAACTGCACCGCCATCGACGGGAGATAGAGCAGGCTCGAGGCGAAGATGACCGGGATGATGCCGGCCTGGTTGACCTTGAGCGGAATGTAGGTCGAGGACCCGCCGAACATCTTGCGTCCGACCATCCTGCGGGCATACTGCACCGGGATTCGCCGCTGTGCCTGCTCGATGAAGACCACGGCGGCCACCACGACGAGGCCGATGATCAGCACGCCGCCGAAGACCCAGGGACCCTTGGCCTTCTGCACCCCCCAGAGGGCAGCCGGGAAGGTGGCGACCACCTGGGTGAAGATCATGATCGACATGCCGTTGCCGATGCCACGCTCAGTGATCAGCTCACCGAACCACATGATGATGGCAGTGCCGGCGGTCATCACGAGCACCATCAGCATCGCGATCAGCGTGGTGTCCTCGTAGAGCAACGGCTTGGTGCAGCCCTGGAGCAGGCTGCCACTGCGGGCAAGGGCCACGATGCCGGTGGCCTGCAGGATGGCCAGCGCGAGGGTGAGGTAGCGGGTGTACTGCGTGATCTTGGTCTGCCCCGCCTGCCCTTCCTTCTTCAAGGCCTCCAGGCGTGGGATCACCACGACCAACAGCTGCAGGATGATGCTCGCGGTGATGTACGGCATGATCCCGAGCGCGAACACGGTCAGCTGGAGCAGCGCGCCGCCCGAGAACAGGTTGATCAACCCGTAGATGCCACTGTCCTTGGTGGCTTCGAAGCAGGACTGCACGTTGGGCACGTGGACGCCGGGCGTGGGAATCTGCGAACCGAGGCGGAACAACGCCACGATGAACAGCACGAACAGCATTTTCTTGCGCAGGTCCGGTGTCCGGAAAGCGTTGGCGAAGGCGCCTAGCACGTGCTCCTCTTTCGGATAGCGACTGGTCGGGCCCGGCGGTCCGGGCCACGGACTGTCCCGCTCAGTGAAGGTCGAGCACAGTCGAGACCCAAATCCGTGGAAGCCTAACAGGGCAGGAAGACCGCCCACTGGCCCTAGTTCACATTGGGTCCCTCAGGATCATCCTGCCCTGTCGGCGACGACCATCGGGGGCTCAGAGCTCGTTCGCGGTGCCACCGGCAGCCGCGATCTTCTCCTTCGCGGAGCCGGAGAACCGGTTTGCGGTGATCTGGACGGCCACCGAGATGTCGCCCTGGCCGAGCACCTTGACGGGCTGGTCCTTGCGGACGGCACCCTTGGCGACCAGGTCGGCGACGGTGACGGCGCCACCGTCGGGGAAGAGTTCGTTGATCCGGTCGAGGTTCACGACCTGGAACTCCACCTTGAACGGGTTCTTGAAGCCCCTGAGCTTCGGCAGACGCATGTGGATGGGCATCTGACCGCCCTCGAACGCCGCCGGAACCTGGTAGCGGGCCTTGGATCCCTTGGTACCGCGACCAGCGGTCTTGCCCTTGGACGCCTCACCGCGACCTACCCGGGTCTTGGCGGTCCTTGCGCCGGGGGCCGGGCGTAGGTGGTGCAGCTTCAAGCTCATTTGGAGTCAACCTCTCCGTCAACTTCCGTGACCGTCACGAGGTGACGGACGGTGTGGACCATGCCCCGGAACTCGGGACGGTCCTCCTTGACGACCACGTCACCGATCCGCTTGAGACCCAGTGAGCGCAACGTCTCGCGCTGGTTCTTCTTGCAGCCGATGGTGGACTTCTTCTGCTCGACCTTCAGGCGCGCCATCACTGAGCCCCTGCCGGCTGGGCCTTCGCCGCCTCGATGCCCTCGGCCTGGGCCTTGAGCAAAGCACGGGGAGCGACATCCTCGACGGCCAGACCACGCCTCGCGGCGACCGCCGCGGGCTCCTCGAGAGCGCGCAGGGCGGTAATCGTGGCGTGCACGATGTTGATCTGGTTCGAGGAGCCGAGGGACTTGCTCAGGACGTCATGGATGCCGGCGCACTCGAGCACCGCACGCACCGGGCCACCGGCGATCACACCGGTACCGGGAGCAGCCGGACGCAGGAGTACGACGCCTGCGGCCTTCTCGCCCTGCACGGGGTGAGGAATGGTGCCCTGGATGCGGGGGACGCGGAAGAACGACTTCTTCGCCTCCTCGACACCCTTGGCGATCGCAGCCGGGACTTCCTTGGCCTTGCCGTAGCCGACGCCGACCATGCCGTCGCCGTCTCCGACGATGACCAGGGCGGTGAAGCTGAAGCGACGACCACCCTTGACGACCTTTGCGACGCGGTTGATGGCGACCACGCGCTCGATGTAGGTGCTCTTGTCGGCGCCGTCACGGCCGCGGTTGTCGCGGCCTCCACGGCGCTCGCCACCGGCGCGTCCTCCGCGCTGGGGTCCGCTCATGAGACTACCTCTTCCATTTCTTAAGCTCTGTTGGATTCTTGGGGGTGATCAGAAGGTCAGGCCGCCCTCGCGGGCGCCGTCAGCTAGGGCCGCGACGCGACCGTGGTACTTGTTGCCGGCGCGGTCGAAGACCACACCATCGACACCAGCGGACTTCGCGCGTTCGGCAACGAGCTCGCCGACCTTGCGGGCCTTGGCCGTCTTGTCACCCTCGACGGAGCGGACGTCGGCTTCCATGGTCGAGGCAGACGCGAGCGTCTTCCCGGCCAGGTCGTCGACGAGCTGCACGCTGATGTGCTTCGAGGAGCGGGTCACGACCAGGCGCGGACGCTCGGTGGTGCCACTGACCTTCTTGCGTCCCCGGATCTGGCGACGCATGCGCGACGCCACCCGAGCCGAGGTGTGCTTGCCAGCCTTGAGTGCGATAGCCATCGTCACTTACCAGCCTTTCCGACCTTGCGGCGAATGTGTTCTCCGGAGTAACGCACGCCCTTGCCCTTGTAGGGTTCCGGCTTGCGCAGCTTGCGGATGTTGGCGGCGACCTCGCCGACCAACTGCTTGTCGATGCCCTGGACACCGAGCCTCGTCGGGCCGTCGACGGTGAAGGTGATCCCGTCAGGGGCGTTGAAGGTGATCGAGTGCGAGTAGCCGAGCTGGAACTCCAGCTGGGTCGGGCCCTTGGAGAGCACGCGGTATCCCACGCCCACGATCTCGAGCCTCTTCTCGTAGCCCTCGGTGACTCCGACGACCATGTTGTAGATCAGCGATCGGGTCAGGCCGTGCAGGGCACGACTTTCCCGCTCGTCGTTGGGACGCTTCACCTCGAGGGCGCCGTCACCGTTCTCGACCGTGATCGGAGAAGCGACCGTGTGGCTCAGGGTGCCCTTGGGCCCCTTGACCGTGACGGTTCGTGACTCCACCTGCACGTCGACCCCGGACGGAACCTGGACGGGCAGCTTGCCAATGCGCGACATTGCTAAACCTCTAGTTCCTAATCACCAGACGTAGGCGAGGACTTCCCCACCTACGCCCTTGCGGTTGGCCTGACGGTCGGTGAGCAGGCCCTGGCTGGTCGAGATGATCGCGACGCCGAGACCGCCGAGCACCTTGGGCAGCGCGGTGGCCTTGGCGTACACGCGCAGGCCGGGCTTGCTGATCCGACGTACGCCGGCAATGGAACGCTCGCGGTTGCGGCCGTACTTGAGCTGGATGTCGAGCGTCTTGCCAACCACGTCCTCGAGGTCCTGGACCTCGAAGGAGGTGATGTACCCCTCCTGCTTGAGGATCTCAGCAACGCCCTGCTTCAGCTTGCTGTACGGCATCGACACCGAGTCGTGGTACGCCTGGTTGGCGTTGCGCAGACGCGTCAGCATGTCTGCGATCGGGTCAGTCATCGTCATGGCCGTGTCGGCCCTTTCTCCACTCCGGTTTCGCCCTGCATCTCAGGACGACCTGTAGCGATCGTTGTGTGTGGGTGTTACCAGGAGCTCTTGGTCACGCCGGGCAGCTCGCCCGCGTGCGCCATCTCGCGCAAGCAGATCCGGCAGAGGCCGAACTTGCGGTAGACAGCCTTGGGGCGGCCGCATCGTTGGCAGCGGGTGTAGCCGCGCACCGCGAACTTGGGCTTGCGTGCGGCCTTGACCCTCAATCCGGTCTTCGCCATGTCAGTCACTCTCCTTGAAGGGGAAACCGAGCTTCTTCAGCAGCGCACGACCCTCGCCGTCGTTGCTGGCTGTGGTCACCACCGTGATGTCCATACCGCGTGAACGGTCGATCTTGTCCTGGTTGATCTCGTGGAACATGACCTGCTCGGTGAGTCCGAAGGTGTAGTTGCCGCGCCCGTCGAACTGGCGGTCCGAGAGTCCGCGGAAGTCACGGATGCGGGGCAGCGCCAGGGCGAGCAGCCGGTCCAGGAACTCCCACATCCGGTCGCCGCGCAGCGTCACGTGGGCGCCGATCGGCATTCCCTCGCGCAGCTTGAACTGGGCGATGGACTTGCGGGCCTTGGTGACCTGCGGCTTCTGGCCGGTGATCGCGGTGAGGTCCTTGACTGCACCCTCGATCAGCTTGGAGTCACGAGCTGCCTCGCCGACGCCCATGTTGACCACGATCTTGGTCAGGCCGGGCACCTGCATCACGTTGGCGTAGCCGAACTGCTCGCGCATCGCGGGGATGATCTCCTCGCGATAGCGCGCTTTCATGCGCGGCCCGCTCCCCTGCGCGGCAGAGTCCTCGGCCACCTTGTCGCTGTTGATGTCGGTCATTGCTTCAGTCATCAGATCTCTTCTCCGGACTTGCGGGAGATACGCACGCTGCGCTCAGCGGGGTACGTCGAGCCGTCCGAGCGACGCTTGGTGGCCTCCACGCGCTTAGAGCCGAGGCGGGTGGTCCCCTTGCCGTCGACCACCATCACGTTGGAGATGTGGATCGGCGCCTCCGCGGTCACGATTCCGCCGGTGTTTCCGGCTCGCCCACCCTGGTTGACCACCTTGGTGTGCTTCTTGACGCGGTTGACGCCCTCGACGATCACCCGCTGCTCTTCGCGGATCACCTGGATGACCTTGCCTTCGGCACCCTTGTCCTTGCCTGCGATCACCTTGACGGTGTCGCCCTTCTTGATCTTGACGCTCATCTCAGAGCACCTCCGGTGCCAGCGAGATGATCTTCATGAACTTCTTCTCGCGCAGCTCGCGGCCGACGGGGCCGAAGATGCGCGTTCCACGGGGTTCCCCGTCGCTCTTGAGGATCACTGCTGCGTTCTCGTCGAAGCGGATGTAGGAACCGTCGGCACGACGGCGCTCCTTGACGGTGCGCACGATCACGGCCTTGACGACGTCGCCCTTCTTGACGTTGCCGCCCGGGATCGCGTCCTTGACGGTGGCGACGATGACGTCGCCGATGCCGGCGTAGCGCCGACCAGATCCACCGAGCACGCGGATGCACAGAATCTGCTTCGCACCCGTGTTGTCGGCGACCTTGAGTCGCGACTCCTGCTGAATCACAGTTCTCTCCTACTTCGCCTTCTCGAGGATCTCCACCACGCGCCAGCGCTTGGTGGCGCTCAGCGGGCGGGTCTCCATGATCCGGACGCGGTCACCGACGCCACAGTCGTTCTGCTCGTCGTGGGCCTTCAGCTTGCTCGTACGGCGTAGGACCTTGCCGTAGAGAGCGTGCTTGACGCGGTCCTCGACGGACACGACAACGGTCTTGTCCATCTTGTCGCTGACGACCAGGCCCTCACGGACCTTGCGCGCCGAGCGCTCGTCGAGTGCGCCCTGAACTACCGGGTTCTCACTCATGCGCCAACCTCCTCAGACTCAGTCTTGGTGCCCGGCTCGGACCGGATGCCGAGCTCGCGCTCACGCACCACGGTGTAGATCCGGGCGATGTCCTTCTTGACCGCGTTGAGGCGGCCGTGGCTCTCGAGCTGACCGGTGGCGGCCTGGAAGCGGAGGTTGAAGAGCTCCTCCTTGGCCTCACGCAGCTTGCCCTCGAGGTCGACGTTGTTCAGGTCGTCGAGCTCATGTGCTGTCGCCATCAGAAGTCACCTGCTTCTCTGCTGATGAACCGGCACTTCATGGGGAGCTTGTGGATCGCGCGGCGCATGGCCTCGCGTGCCACTTCCTCAGTCACACCGGAAAGTTCGAACATGATCCGACCGGGCTTCACATTGGCCACCCACCACTCGGGCGAGCCCTTGCCGGAACCCATGCGGGTCTCGGCCGGCTTCTTGGTCAGTGGACGGTCGGGGTAGATGTTGATCCACACCTTTCCGCCTCGTTTGATGTGGCGGGTCATCGCGATACGCGCGGACTCGATCTGGCGGTTGGTCACGT
>Ga0136634_10000546_pt1 | contig 16367 bp, 13 predicted proteins | sample AntDrymUQ8332106_2_FD_104654 | JGI IMG/M metagenome (GOLD analysis project Ga0136634, IMG submission 104654) | Polar desert sand microbial communities from Dry Valleys, Antarctica - metaG UQ833 (21.06) | ecosystem: Environmental > Terrestrial > Soil > Desert | place: Antarctica: Dry Valley... | reverse complement strand
ATCGATACCCTGAACGAAGATGGCACTCTTAGTGAAGCAGCGGAAGTATGCGTCGGCATGGATCGCTTTGAAGCCAGGAAAAAGGTAGTGGAGTTGCTAAAAGAGGACGGGCTGTTGCTTAAACAGGATGAGTATCAGACAAGATTGGGTTTTAGTCAACGTACCAATGCCATTGTGGAGCCCCGAATCTCTACACAATGGTTTGTTGCCATGCGATCCCTGGCAGACAGCGCATTGGAGGAAGTAATTGAAGGAAGAATCAATATTCATCCGGGTGATAAATTTTTAGCAACCTATAAATATTGGCTTGAGAATGTAAAGGACTGGTGTATCAGTCGCCAGTTATGGTGGGGACAAAGAATACCGGCATGGTACGATGACAGCGGAAAGTTTGTGGTGGCGGAGACGGAAGAAGAGGCCAGGGAAATGTTCAATGTTCAATTTTCAATACCCAATCCTCAATTGAAGCAAGATGAAGATGTATTGGATACCTGGTTCTCATCCTGGCTTTGGCCAATTGAAGTGTTTAAAGGAATTTCCCAACCGGGCAATGGTGACATCAAATACTATTACCCTACATCTGCCCTGGTAACCGGCCAGGATATTATTTTTTTCTGGGTGGCAAGAATGATCATGGCAGGGATGGAATACATGGGTGAAAAACCTTTCAGTGATGTTTATTTCACCGGGATGGTGCGGGATAAACAGGGAAGAAAGATGAGTAAGAGTCTTGGAAATTCACCTGATCTATTACAAATGATTGAACGGTCAGGAGCTGATGCCGTTAGATTTGGCATCATGATCTCCTCTCCTGCCGGTAATGATCTTTTATTTGACGACAACTCTCCTGAACAGGGACGTAACTTCAATAACAAATTATGGAATGCGTTGAAGCTGGTAAGAATGTGGAACGGGCGGCAGGTGCCGGAGGCCAGTAAGAAAATCAATGATAACACTTACAATTTTGCGATTGATTGGTTTCAAAACAGGTTGGCCGAATCAAGATCCGAGGTAGAGAATTTGTTGACTGATTTTAAACTGAGCGAAGCTCTAAAAATGATTTATTCGCTGATTTGGGATGATTTCTGTAGCTGGTATCTCGAATGGGTAAAGCCAGGTTTCGAGCAGCCAATACCTAGTACTGTTTATCAAAAAACTGTTTTTTTCTTTTAAGAATTGATGCAATTATTGCATCCGTTTATGCCTTTTATTACAGAGGAAATTTATCATTTGTTGAAAGAGAGAAATGATGACATCTGCGTAAAACAATTTCCGCAAATAGAGCAGCCCAACGTGGAGATTCTAAAACAAGGAGCACAACTAAAACAAGATATTACTTCAATAAGAGATGCCAGGAAAAAGCATGAGATAAAAAACAGCGAGCAAATTAAATTCATGGGCAATCCTCAGGTCCAGGCATTTTATTCAAGAAATAAATCATTATTGATCCTGTTACAAAAGCAAACAAATACTGTTTATTTCGAGCCTTCAACAGGGAAAGACTTTGTAGAATATTCAAAAAACGAGATTATAGCAACTTCTGCAGAAAAAACTTTTTTCTTGTATGTGAACAAAGAAATTGATAAAAATGCACAGAAGGAACAATTGAACAAAGAACTGGAATATTTAAAGGGTTTTTTATCTACCGTGGAAAAAAAGTTGCGTAACGAACGTTTTGTGCAAAATGCAAAACCCGAGGTGCTGGCATTGGAACAAAAGAAAAAGGCAGATGTGGAAATCAAGATTAAAGGAATTGAGGACACTGTTTCGAAGTTGTAAATGCTGTTACGCGTTTTATGAAAAGACAATCAAATAAATTTTAGCAGTTGTCAGAGAGGCATGCCACGCCTCGTAGCCGTGGCATGCCTCTTCGATTGATGTTAATGATCAATCATCTGCTCAATAAATTCACCGGCAACACAAACTCAAACTGATTGGCCGTTCTTCCATCAATATCTCTGTCTATCAACCGACTGTAGCGAAAGCCAAAACTTACAGGTAATTGGTTCCACCATTTTGTATCAAAAAACAATTCTGTACCGTATGACCGAAAGCTCAATCGCACCAGTCTATTCGCGTTATTGTAATCTGCAACCTGGGTATAATCGTAAAAGATATTGGCACGGACCCGTAGAAAATAAAGGATGTTCGCAAAACCCCAGTCAGGATACAGTAAAGGAAAATGATAATTCACTCCTCCTTTCCACATCTGATAAAAATTATTAGCAGAATACCCCCTTGAAAAAGGAAAACTGTTTGAGAACCGGATATTATTCAACGTATCCCGATGATGCCAGGCAGCTTGCAACACCAGGCTGTGGTTACTGGAAATGCCTGGCAAGTAAATATTTCCTGATGCCAAAAATTGATTGCCTGTAAGCTTTGTAATAGCTTTTTTATAATTCAGGATTATTGATTGAGCAAACCGGGGGTTAATATGTTGACGCGCCCGTTGTATTTGATTGGAGAAACTAACGGATGCATTGACGTAGCCAAATGCCCGGTTTTCAAAACTGTCTTTATAGAACCCTGTAAAGTATCTTTTATTATAAACATATTCGCTAGCTGCTGTAAGAAAGGTAAATGTCCGGCCATTACTCAGATTTAAAGGAACCGATACGCCGAGGTTGGTTTCCCATTCATTCCAATAGGTACGCGGTCCATTGCTTCTGATTCTTGCATTACGATCAAATGTGTACTCAGTACCGATTGATAACAAGGGAAACCAGCCTCCGTAGATAGCTGAAAATCTGAGTTGCTTGTATTTTTCATTTCGATTGTAGTTTAAAGAAACTTCAGACTGCAGGGTATTGAGGATATTTTCGCTGACAAATGAAAAACTGTAGTCCGGATCATTGATATAAGGACGCCGGCTATGAAAATTAAAAAGCCTGAAAGATTTCGAATAGTCAGTGACATTATAATTTCCAACCCTGACCTCTGAAAGAAACTGATTTAAGGAATCAGAAATGGAGTTAATTCCGAAATCTGATTTTTGCATTTCAAATTCAGACACCGGAAAATTTGTTCTTTCATTGGTATTTTTTTTTGCGAACATCAACTGGTAACCGCTCGCTGTAAATCTTGTCCATACTAATCTATCATTCAGAACACTTACCTGATAATCGCCAGTATTGTCTGAATCCTGCTCGGTTTCATGTACAACGTATAGCTGGTCATTACTCCAACAGAATATTTTATCACGACCCTGGTATGATGCTGTGAAATAGATAGAGTTGTTATTTACCGACGGAAAACCAATGACCGTCCAAACAAATGGTAAAATATATATGGTATTATAATTCTGCAGATCAATAATAACAATAGACATTTTGCCTTCCCTGCTTCTTACCGCACTGATCACTTTATTGTTTCGATAAAACTTAGGATATGTATAAAATAACCCTTCCGGATTGGGGAGTTTTTTCTCTACAGACCCATTGTGTGTGTTCAATAAATGGAGGGTACTGTTACCTTTTCCGTCGACATCAACAGCTATTACCTGATTTCCGTTTTCAGAAATATCAGGGGAAAAATATTTCGTTTTGCTTGTCAGCCTTTTTTGTGAGCCCGTTTGCACATCCAGTAATTTCAATTCGTTATAATCACGCCAGCCCCAGCGTATATCAGGTTTATAAGAGGTATAAACAATTTTTCCATTGCGATAACAGAAATAGTTATCCGTGGATACATCGCGCGTTCTTATTTTTTTCTCAGCATTATTTGTTTGGATAACAAATGTCGGGATGGTCTTATAGCCTGTCTTCATGAACACCAAAGAGGTAGTGTCAATCCAGTATGGATATTCCTGGTCTGATACAAAATGACGTGGTGTGTGAGAGGCCGGTGTTAAATCTGTTTGAAAGAAATGAAAAGAATTTTCCCGGAATTCTTTAAATGTTTTTCCTGAATATTTTTTGATAGCCTTTTGAAATGGATAAAACAGGCCTTTCCAGGCAGCAGCATCGGCGGTTATTCTTTTCCAAAAATCCTGACCATAATTTTCCCGGCCATAGGCAACCAGCATATATCCCAACGAGTAATGGTTCGGTATAAAATCCCTCAATGAACCATTACGCAGTTTCATGTAGGAATATTGCTTGCCGGCTGACCACAATGAACGATAGCCATTAAAAAAATAGGGCAATCTTCCACGCCCCTGCATACTCACCTGTGTCTCCTGGTAAACGGCATCACCCTCAAAAAACCAATCCGGAATAGTCAGTGCATTGGCCAGCGCCTGACCTTCCTCGCCAAAAATTACATAAAAGCCAGAAGCAATTCCTTTTCTAAAATTATTATACTGCTGAACATGCCGGTATTCATGAATCGCAAGACTGTGGACCCATGGCAAGCTTCCCAACACGAAACTGTTTGGATCGGGAGTTAATTGAAATTCACTCCGGTAAGGCCCGAGTGCAACATAGCCATTCGATATGGTCGTTTGATTCTGCAGCACAATATTTATTTTCTGTATCCGGCCACCAATAGAATTGATCGTTTGTAAAGAAAGGCTGTGAGAAATTGCTGCCACTTGTTGGGCCTTTTCTTCAAGTCCGGCGGGAAAAACAATGCGAAGCGTATCCGTGTCAATCTGTTTCCATTTAAGGGCTGGCGGGCTACCGCCAAATTGTTGCCCTCTAAGTAGAAAAGGAAAAATCAGGGTACTGATATAAACAATAAGCTTTATCCGTTTCATGTACAAAAGAATGTGAGAAGTAGTTAAGACTGCAGATTCCACTGGTAAAAGTTTCACCTTCAATAAAGTTCATACTTCTATTGTAGCTGTACAGTTTTCCCGGTTCTGGCAGATTCTTTAGCCGCCTCCAAAATCCGCATCACGATCATATTGTTTGGGAGCGAGTACACGCCATGATCAGTAACCGTTATTTTTTTTCTGATGACATCGGCAAAATAGGAAAAAGGGTCTTCATACACCTTTATATCCTGAGCCGTCACTTGCATGGCCCTTTCAGGCATTTGTGCTTTGTTACGCAATAACATCTTTTGTGAATTCTGTGCGATGATATATCCTGTCTCACCATAAATTTCCATATCCTTTCGGCTAAAGGGCCAGTTCCATGACGCTTGAATGAGGCACTGGGCATTCGGATAGGTAACAACAATAGTAGCCTCATCATCCACTTTCGGGTAGGTATCGGGTTTAAATTGTCGGGTCACAGCCATTACGGAGGATGGTGTGGCGCCTTTCATTAAATAAGTCATTAAGTTTGCACCATAGCATCCAAAATCAATAATGGCCCCTCCCCCATTCTGAACAGGATCCGTAAGCCACTCAAGGAATTCGTTACTAACTCCAATTTCCTTTGGACCTTGGTGCCCATGATGAAATACTGCTTTTTTTAACTTCCCAATGGAATTGCTGTCATTCAACAATTGAAATGATTTTTCAGTAGTCGGATACCAGGATGTTTCGTAATTAGTAAGCAAATGAATGTTGTGCTTTTTTGCCAGTGCTTCCATTCTTACGGCTTGAGCCAAAGAGGCAGCGAGTGGCTTTTCAACCATCACATGTATTCCTCTTGGCGCACAAATTTGCACCACTGCCAGGTGTTCATATATCGAACCGAATGCAACGACCGCCTCCGGCTTTACCGCATCCAGCATTGCTTTCAGATTTGTATAGAATAAATCTTTATTAAGATTAAACTGCCTGGCATGTTTTTCTGTCAATACTAAGTTTGGCTCATAAATACCAACTACCTGGACATCGCTTTTATTTTTTCTATTCAGGATCCAGGAAACATGTCCATGCGTAGTACCTGCCACCGCCACCCGAAGTGGAGTACTCGCCGATGACTGCCCGAGTACGGTCATTAGAGACAGATTTAAAATGCCTGCCATCGCCACAATGATTACAGGGAAAAGATAATTTTTCATTTTTCACTCTTTTAAATAGTCATGATTATTAATAACCGTGCATTTTTAGCCTTAGTACTTCTTTCTCTCGTACTTTATTTTGGTTCCAAAAAAACGTGTATACCTGACTATGAATAAATTATCATATTCATTATCTGATAGATCAGAAAGAGTTTTTTTATTCGTCAGTCCATTCACCAGGTCATCTACGGTATTGCTATGACCTATTATCAATGTACTCCTTTTTAATCTTTTTAATTGATGGATAAATACGGAATCGGCCCGGGGCCCATACGTTTCAATACTCAATCCGGAATACATACGGAATGGCTCGGCTGTTAAAAGGGTTCGAGTTGTATTTGTAGAAAACAAATACCTGATGTTCTTATCCTTTAATATCAATTTCAAAGCTTCCGATCTTTTTGTACCGGATTGATTGAGTGGTGGATCATCGGGAGTACTCATGGCAACACCTCCAGACCGCACCGCTTTTTCTGCATGCCTTACTATATAATAGGTATGACTGCACGCAGTTAATATAAGGGAAACCGCCAGTAGATAAATCATTTTTTGCATGTTCCTATTTAACTTTTTAAAATTAAGCTCAATTTAGAAATACCTGTCAATTATTGTATATTCATATACCACTTTACTAAATCGTATAAACATGAAAACATTATCCGAAACCTGGTTCGCTGATGGATACATCGACTTTGAATTAAAAAAATATACTTTGCTGGCTTACTTACAGGAAGTGAATAAATACTTTAATGAAAACAAATTATATCCCCAATTGGCTGAGGTCATTTTCCATTACAACAACCTGGTAGCCTTCCGTGAGAATAAAAAATATCTACAGGAGCAGTTTCCAAAAAAATTCAGTGGTATTCAAATGGAAAAACTTCAATTGCTGTATGAACAGATGATCGAAGATGATGAACTCATGCGGGAACTGGAAGAAATCATCAATTATTCCACAGATAAAATCAAAACTGCCATCTCAAACGGCACCGAAATTTATGAATTTGTAGAAGATAAGATAAGGATATTTCCGATAGGCCTGATACCGTTGGAAATTCACGAAGGCTATTTTTTCCTGAGCGAAGGATCTTATCGAAATACCCGCGTTTACCAATTCCGGTTAAGCTTTTTTGAAAAGCACGATGCAAAATACCGTTCAATCAGAACGGAATTTATCGATGATTGGCAGAAAAATATGGTAAACACGTACGAAAACATCAAGGCTGAGCTTATCCGCACCAAAAAAGATTTTCCCAACCCTGCCGTATATTCTATCGAAACAGAACTCGCATTCCCGGTTGACGAAACTTTACTGCCGATTGCAAAAAGAACATTGGTAAGATATATTTCGGGCAATGCGGCTTAATGTGCCAATTAGCTGATGTGGTGATGTGCTGATGAAATTTGGGGCAGGGCGAATGAATACAATTGTCAAGGCTTTTCTATTCTAAATAAAACTTTTGTCACCCTGCTGAGCTTACTCATGTATTATAACAATCGGCGAACTCATCAATTTATTTTTTTATGCTTTCGGTAAATAAGCATCGTTTGAATCATCACCGAAATTACGATTAGCGAAAGCCCCCAATAAAAACTTTCCTTTAGCAACTTGTCTTCCCTGAAAAGAATAAAGGCGAGTAAAATACCATACAAGGGCTCCAGATTGTAAGTGAGGTTAACCGTGAATGCCGATATCTTTTGCAACGCTTTCATGGATAAATTAAACGCAATGACCGTACAAACCCAGCTTAATATTAAAAGCCATCCCAAATCACCCCATCCAGGTATGAATTGATCAGTGGGAAACCAATGTATGTACATAGGAATTATAATGGTAAGAAACAGAAAACCACCTGTAAGTTCAAGCATCGTAACTGTTTCTGAAGACTGTCTTTGCAGTAATTTTTTATTAAAAATTGGGAATAAGCAACCCAAAAATGCAGAGATAATCCCTATGACTATGCCGGTTTTAAACCGGGGATCGAAATGAAAAATAAGGAAGATACCTATGATGGTAAGAATACCCAAAAAAATCTCTGTGTAATCTATCCGATGCTTCATCAACAAGGGTTCCATAATTGCCGTAAAAAAACCAATGGACGAAAAGCAAACCAACGCGACTGATACATTAGCATTTTTAATACTGGCATAAAAAGTTACCCAATGCAGGGCAGCAATAATCCCTACTCCGAATATTTTGAATACTTCTTTCCATGAGATACGTTTGATTTGCTTCTGAAAAAGGTACAGGACCCATAAGGTGGCAACTGTAATTAACAGTCTGTACCATACCAGCAACACTTCGTTCAGCGTAATTAATTTTCCCAGGACACCGGTAAAACCAGCAAGAAAAACGGCTGCATGTAATTGAAAGAAAGCTTTTCGCATGTGGACTGCAAAGTTGCAGAAAAGATAAGAAGTCTAAGGCATTATGCAGGTCGCATTATTTGGTTTTTGCCAAAGCCTCTTCGCGGGAAGGTGAAGGAAATTCAGGAGATCCGTTATTATTTTTTACGCGGTTGCGGTAGTCCTTGAATAAACTATACCAGCGCAATTTCAATACGCCTAAAATACCTTCTTTTACAATCCCTTTGTGCATTTTCGAAATCCCATATTTTCTATCCATAAAAATAATGGGAACTTCTTTTATCTTAAACCCAAGTTTCCAGGCAGCAAATTTCATTTCTATCTGAAACGCATATCCCAAAAAACGGATTTCATCGAGGTTGATTGATTCAAGCACTTTCTTTTTGTAACACACAAAGCCGGCTGTGGTATCCTTAACAGGCATCCAGGTGATTAAACGCGTATACAGTGAACCACCCTTTGACAACAGGATGCGATTCTTTGGCCAGTTTACAGTTCCTCCCCCTTTAATATATCTTGAGCCGATAGCAACATCGGCCCCATCGAATTTACAGGTTTCATACAAGCGACGCAGGTCCGTGGGATTATGCGAGAAATCGGCATCCATCTCAAAAATAAACTGAAATCCTTTTTCTACCGCCCACTTAAAACCGAAAATATAAGCAGTACCAAGGCCTAGTTTCCCTTTTCTTTCTTCAAGATATAATTGTAAAGGATACTTTGATTGTAAGTCCCGTACAATTTGAGCAGTCCCGTCGGGTGAAGTATCATCAATGACTAAAATGTGGAAATTCTCTTTCAAAGAAAATATTGCCTGGATAATAGCGGCAATGTTTTCCTTTTCATTATATGTGGGTATTATTACAATTTTTTCCAAGACAAGAGTGTAAATACGAATGTACAATTTTTCACTATCGGTTTTTCACACAAGTTTCCCACGTTTTAATTTAGCCCTTTTTTAACATGGTACGATTGAATACTTCTGTCAGTTTTTGTTTGGTATGGAGCGGGAAGTCTCCTTTCATCATCCAATCGTAGTATTGAGGTTCAGCCCGCAGAACCTCTGCCACCGGCCGTCCCTTGTGTTTTCCAAAATTAAAAATTTCAATACCGTTTTCCACTATCATCCGGCGGGCAAAGTCAACAATACAATCTTCACCGATGCATTGAATGATACTGTCAATGGTTACCCCTAGTTGCGGATATTTTTGAACCTGTGCCTGAAGTACCTCCCAGGTTGCAACTGCGTCCACTTCTGCACTGTGGGCATCTTCCAGGGTTTGGCTACAATAAAATTTATAAGCAGCGCCTAATGTTCGCTGTTCCATCATGTGGAATATCTTTTGTACATCAAGGAGTCTGCGGCCTTTGAATTCAAAATCCAGGCTAACCCGAAGAAACTCTTCTGCAAGCAGTGGAATATCAAAACGGTTGGAATTGTATCCTGCCAGGTCACAATTTTCCAGGAACTGCTTTATTTCATTTGCTGCCTGTTTAAATGTTGGCGCATCCTTCAGCATTTCATTGGTGATGCCATGAATATCACTTGATGTTTTTGAAATGGGTATTTCCGGGTTCAGCAATTTACGCTTTACCGTTTTAGTACCGTCGGTTGAAATGCGCACGATGGCTATTTCAACAATCCGGTCTATACTTAGATTCAGCCCGGTAGTTTCCACGTCAATGATAGCAAGAGGCTTGGTTAGCTGTAACATAATTATTATCTCAGGATGAAGGTGCTGGACTTCTATTTTTTTGTGATCAGGTTTGCAAATGTATGAATATCTGCTCCATCATAATTGCCTGAGCTCATTAAAACCAGATTGGTATTCGAGTATTGCCGGGAGGTGAGCCATTTTTCAAGTTCTTCACGCGTGTTGAATACATTCAATCCTTGTTTTTCAAATCCCTCTTGCACTTTTTCCGCCGAGAGAGGAGGCAGTTTTTTTAATTCCAGCGCGTGTCCCGAATAAAAAACAGCCACTTCATCAGCTTTATCCATAGTTGTCTTGTACTCAATCATAAACTTTTCATTCAAACTGCTATAGGTATGTAATTCAAGTACAGCAATCAACTTTTTTTCAGGATACTGTTGTTTAACGGCTTCAATGGTTGCCTTTACTTTTGAGGGGGCATGCGCAAAATCACGAAAAACAGCAACATCATCATTTTTAGCTAAAATTTCAAGACGCTTGGAGGCTCCGGTAAAGTCAGCGATCGCTTCAATAAAAGTTTTAGTGCTTACACCAAGTTTCTTACATACATAAAAGGCAGCATGAAGGTTCAGCAGGTTATGGTTTCCAAAAACGCGCAGCATTCCTTTTTCCCCTTCAAGTTGCAGAAGGGTGTTTCCCTGTTCAATAACATGTTCGGGCAAACCGTAGGGCTGGTATTGAATATCATTTCGTTTGCTTTCCTCAATAAGACTGTTCAGATCACGATCTGTTTCGTTGTAAACCAGCAATCCACCAGGTTCAATTTTATTGATAAAAATTCTGAATTGCTCAAGATAAAAATCGAAAGTTGGAAATACATTGATATGATCCCAGGCAATGCCGGTAAGTATCGCTACGTGCGGAAATAAAAAGTGAAACTTGGGTGATTTTTCAATAGCGCTTGCAGGATATTCATCTCCCTCGCAAATAATAACCGGCGCATCGGTAATATTAACCGATTGATTAAACCCTTCCAATTTTGCTCCTACCAGGTAATCGAATGGTTTGCCAGCTTTTTTGAGCACATGCATGATCATCGAGGTGGTGGTAGTCTTGCCATGGCTGCCGCCAACCACCACCCGGGTTTTTTCTTTGCTTTCCTGGAAAATATACTCTGGGAAAGAATAAATTTTCAATCCTATTTGCCGGGCCTTTATCAGCTCGGGATTATCTTGTTTAGCATGCATGCCGAGGACAATTGAATCCAGTTGGTCATGTATTTTATCCGGAAACCATCCTGTTTGCACGGGAAGCAAATTCTCTTTCGAAAGATTAGATTTCGCGGGTTCAAATATTTCGTCATCACTCCCGGTCACAGTATATCCTTTGAATTTTAAGGCCATTGCCAACTGGTGCATGACACTGCCCCCGATCGCTATAAAATGTATTTGCATATATTGGATTTGTGCTAAAGTATTTAAAGCCCAATACATTAAGAAAACTTTTTTTATTAGAAGGCCTGTTATTTGCATAATCAGAAATTTTATGTTTATTTTGAAGTCTTATCCGTCCAATCCCTACCGATTCCACCCTATTTATTCAGCTAGTCCGCCTCCTTTGAATCACCTGATGATCGTTAAGCCCTTTTGACATCAGGCTTACTTAAACTTTAAATACCACAAAAATGAAAAGGACATTGTTTATCGCATTTATTGCAATCGCAGCTATGGTTACAATTACCTCCTGCAGTGCTCAGAAAGGTTGTAAAGGAACGCAGGGAATGGTTGGATACGGCGCACGCTAAAAATCATTTGTAGCTAATATGAAAGGTTACCACTGCGGTAACCTTTTTTATTTTTTTGATCGTTAAGCAACCGTTCATTACGAATGTGGCATTTCTGCCTCAATACTTAGAGTTAATAACCTCTTCACTTATCAATCTGGTGTTCACCTTACTGGCATATTATTAGCGAATAAGATTAAACTCCGAGCATGAATTGGATACCGTTACAAAACGAACAGCAACTGGAAGAACTTAAAATAAAATCAGATAGCCGGACCCAGGTTATTTTTAAACACAGCGTTCGTTGCGGGGTGAGTGGAGTTGTGAAAAGTAGACTGGAAAAAGGCAAGCTTCCATTGGACCTTGATATCCATTTCCTTGATATCATTCATCATCGCACCCTTTCTAACAAAATTGCCGAGGAGTTTAAAGTTTACCATGAGTCTCCCCAGGTGCTCGTTATCAGAAATGGTGAATGTGTATACGATGAAAGCCATCTGGGCATCAACCCCAAGGAAATCGTTGCTCAAGCTATGTAGTCATCAGATTGCCCGCCACAATCAGCGGATATGTCAGACTACTTTCGCTTCCTCAGGATTCATTGATTCAATATCGATGGCAGGGGCAATTTCTTTACGAGTATACCGCTCTATATTCCTGACTACCCAAATAGAAAGAACAAGCCATACAAGTCCCATAGCAAAGCCAGCCAATACATCACTGGCATAATGCACGCGTAGATATATCCTGCTGAGGCCTATGGTCAATATTAGAAGAAACAAGAGCACCATAAATATCCATTTCCATACTTTATGGACTACATTATGCCAAACCAGATAAATTAATAATCCGTAAAATGCACAACTCATTAAAGCATGTCCACTTGGAAAACTTAACCCGCTGACTGTGCGTAACAAGGGATCGTCCGGACGAGCGCGGCCAAAAAGATTTTTCAATATAGACATCAGAGATAAACCTCCCAATGATACAACAGGAATTGTAATGGAATACCAGCGATGTCTTTTTATAAATAGAAAATAACCTATCAATAAAAAATTCATGGGAACTAAAAAAGTATGAGTGCCCAAAAAAGTTACAAATTCCATCGTATCTGTACGCAGTTCACTGATCAAGGGCCTTATAAAATCAAACACTGCAAAATCAAACTCGTCCTTTTTTTGCCAGAAAATTCTTCGGACAATAAATACAAAAACAAAAAAAGAAAGAACGAAAAGAACCAATATTATAACCAGTTCCACGGACAAGAGAGTAATGGTTGCCCAAAATTTTTTTGCTGTATTTTTAACATATCGCCTCATTGTATTCGAATATACGCTCTCTATGCAAAAAAATTATCGAATTCCTTGCCGATGAATTCATCGGGCCGGTCAATTCCCGGCTTTCGGTGAATTGTTTACTGAAAAAGTAGCAACAGAACTTCCGGAAAAACCATCATGGGTAATACCCTGTACAACAACCGCATATTTTCCGGGTATTTCAGAGGTAAAAAAAGTTAATTGTCCCTTTCCTTCCGTATTGGTGATGATCTCGGGCGACCAATACAATACATTTCTAAAATCGGGTATCCTTGTATTGAGTTCTCTGTTAAAATCGTATACGGGTGAATAAAACTGACGCTGCAATTGCAGACCTTCATATTCGACAATTAAAGAGCCCGGATCCAATTGAAATCCATCAAGATCACCATCATAGGTTTTATAGCTTACAATGCCATTGTTTACCAACGGCCCGTAATAATATCGCTGCGTTACCACTTCAATCTTTTTTATTTTTAATGGATCAAATGAAACAATCCTGTCAATATCAAAAACTGGCACGCCATCAAGCAGCACAAGAGGATCGTATTCAAAAAACGTTTTGTATGGAGCATTGCGCACTTCAAAATGATAATGATCCTGGCGTTTTTGTAATCGTACCTCACTAACAAATTCCCGCAATACTTCTTCCATGGAAACAAACCGGGTATAATCATCCAGTAAATATTCTTTATCCGGTTTACCATAAAAAGAGGTGGTATCGGGGAGTTGTGGATAAAAAAATTGACGGATACTGTCTGGGAAATACGTATTTGGCACCTGTACTCCTATGCTTCGTGATACCAATTGATCTTTCGATTTTTCGGATAATTCGAAAAGTGAAAACGCGGTAGATGAAGTATCTTCTGAAAAAGGACTGGAAAGATCAATACTGTAACCACTATCCTTTTTAAAATTGGTTTGTGTTATTATTTCTTCGGAACCATAAAAGTTGCTGACAATAAAACGCAGATTTCCTTTTTCATCGCTTACAGCATTACTGAATTGAAAATGCTTGCCTGGTATCGAGAGGAAGGTAGCGATCCCATTTGCCGGCATGCCTGAGTTTTTACTGATAAGTTTTCCATTTATCAGATGGCCTTCATACTCTGGAAGAAAGTTGAAGGACGGCGTTGTATTTTCCAGAATATCTTTCCAATTGAATCTACGCCAGCCATGGGTTAACATGAGATTATCGGCAGCTTCATCCGTCTCTTTTCCTGTCCCGATACAGTAATATGCAGGCGATTCAATGGCACCTTTTAAATCAGCATCAAGCCACAAATAACTAAAAATATCACTCTGTTCCGGCAATTGAAGGGAGTCTAACAAAAAAACCGAAACAGACATGTTTGCAGGAAGTGGATAGTTGGCATTGCTCCGGGCCGTAAAATTTATTTGCACGGAATCCTTTGTTCCATATTCTATACGATCAGGTCTGATGTCAATGCTTATTTTTTTTGCCGGGCGTTTAAAAAACAATCTTTCGCATAATGGCTGGCGTAACTCGTTAAACAGGGTAAAATGCGAAACGCCCTCTGCAAGCTCCTTTTTATCGATAATGAATATTGCCGTTCCATTTTCCAATGGTTTCATCATGGCAGCTTTCACCAAATGCCTTGTATGTACAAATAGATAAACCGGTTCTCCAGAAGCGGTACTGTTTGAGCTCGCGGTCACTTGCAACTGATCGTTTTCCAATGCAACGAGGTTTATTACATGACCCTTGTTATAGACCGTTGGCAAACTCTTGGTTACAATCGTATTGCCGACATCCATTTTCGCCGTATATGTTTTGCCAGGCTTAGGAATAAAAACAAAGCTGCCTATCCCAAAACGTAAAGTTTGAATGGCCGCAACCGTATCATTTTTTTCATCGAGCATGATACCTGCGCACTGTATTCCCTTGCCAAATTGATCGACTATTTTAAATGCCACTTTGCTTTTTAGACCTTCAACCAGGTTTCCACCTTCAGGAAAAAATTGAAGATCGTACACAGCCGCATTTTCCGTTTTCCATTCTGGCCGCTTCAACGAATTAACAATAGTGATCTCCTTTTCGAAATAAAAGGTTGAAGGAAAATTCTTCATCCAGTTTGTATAGGCTCTTAACAGGTAATTACCGGAGCTTAGAGAAGGAGGCAGTAAAAAAGATCCGCTTCCTGTCCCTAAGTTCATAGCTATTTTGGCTTGCAAAACAGGCTTGTGATCTTTTGAAAGGATTTCAACATAGCTTAGTTTACTTAAATTAACCGGCTTGTTGAGATACCCATCCGTTTGATATAATTTAAACCAGATTACCTCCCCGGTCAGGTAAAAGCTTTTATCGGTATGTACAAATATTTTTTCATACCACCCATGTAGTTGCGCTTTATCGAATTGATTCCGAATATTATGAAGTACCCTATCCTGCCCCATTCCTGAAATATGCACTACCATCACACTAAAGAAAACGAGAAATATTTCTTTAAAAAATTGCTTAGCCATGCTCTGAAACTGATTTAACTTATTTTTTCTCACAACATATCTTAATGTAACAAAGATCTTATTGCCAGAATGATGGTTTGACCGGTATCCCATTTCCATTTAATCTACAGTCTACACAGCGCTTATGTGTAATAACCAATCCACCACCTGTGACAAAATAAGCCGGTGTATTTTCCGGATCGCGGAGCATGTAAGCAGCGGCCTCACTGGGGTCGATGTATATCACAGGACATGCTACTCCCGTGGGCCCACGGCCCCAGGGAGCAACCTCGCTATTACGGATATAAATTCTTTTCTCATGAATTGTTGAGGCACTAACCCACCCTATCACCCGTTCACCTGGGTTAGTAACACAATGGATGTTTTCGGTAAGTTGCGCGGGTTGCCCTTCGAATATACTCCCCCGCTGCTTTTTGTTTTTCTCAAGAATCTGCCAATGTTCAAAAGCTTCTTTGGTTAATGCATATTGTTTTACCTGAATGCTATACCTAAAAATGATCTTCTCGTCATGGCGAGATATAGAAGTTATTGGTGCAAGACTAATAATATCTTCACTCAACTTTAATGAATTCGCAATTAATACTTCAGTTGATGGGGAATTGCTCCAGCATCTGTTTTTTAATTCTGACGAGTCTAAAAAATAAACCTGACCGTTTTTAAAACCCAGGTGAGAATCAAAAAATGAATGATATTCCCAGGTTTCCAGAAACTCCCACCTGTAATAGATTGTTTTGTTTAGAGGGTCATGGGTATTTACAAAAATGTTTACCCCCGCCAGGCTTTGTTCCCAGGAGATGCTATCAATGGGGGGAGCCTGTTTTACCGGCACAAAATCTGAAAGATATTGATTTTCATCTT
>Ga0136634_10000545_pt1 | contig 16367 bp, 14 predicted proteins | sample AntDrymUQ8332106_2_FD_104654 | JGI IMG/M metagenome (GOLD analysis project Ga0136634, IMG submission 104654) | Polar desert sand microbial communities from Dry Valleys, Antarctica - metaG UQ833 (21.06) | ecosystem: Environmental > Terrestrial > Soil > Desert | place: Antarctica: Dry Valley... | reverse complement strand
GAGGACCTTACGATCGAGTTCTATCTCGGCCAGATTAAGTCCGTGAATGAACTGCGAATATTTGATGTCGTTCAGACGGCAGGCCGCGTTGATACGGACGATCCACAGTTTACGAAAATCGCGTTTTTTCAATTTTCGGCCCGTGTAGGCAAAATTAAGCGCGCGTTCGACCGATTCTTTGGCAGAGCGGTACAGCTTCGATTTCGTTCCCCGATAACCTTTGGCTAAGGCTAATATTTTTTTGCGTTTTTCCAAACGCTTATTTCCACGTTTTGCTCTTGGCATTTCATCACTCCTTTCAGTCGTTCAATTTTAGATTTTGGGTTGACTAACGTAAACGAGTCTTCAATCCAAAATCTAAAATCCAAAACCCAAAATCACTAATCCCTTCCGTACGGCAGCATTTTTTCGACGCGTTTTTGATCGCCTTCGGAAACCATCACGTCGATGTCCAGGTTGCGTTTACGTTTGCTGGTTTTTTTGGTCAAAATATGACGCGCGTGAGAATGGCCGCGTTTAAATTTGCCCGAAGCAGTCGAGCGGAAACGCTTTGCCGCGCCCTTATGTGTTTTTAATTTTGGCATTGATCTATCTCCTTTAATTCTCTACGATTCTTTTACAGCTTCCGCCGATTTAATGGCCGGTTCCGCGGAAGGCTTATTTTTTAAAGCTGTCTTTTTTTTCGGTTCGGCACTTTCCACCTTAGCTTTTACCGGAGCGGCCTCGTTATTGTCGGCAGCCTCTTTCTTAGTTTCCGTCGTTTCGTTCTTTACATCCGCAGCGGCTTTCACACTATCACCCAAATCTTTTTTCTTCTCCGGCTTTTTCTCCATCTTGGCCTTCTTCGGAATAAAGATCGTGAACATCTGGTAGCCTTCCATCTTAGGATAGACCTCGACATCGGCGAGGTCGGCTAAATCGACCGTCAACTTCTTAAGTATCTTTGCTCCAAGCTCTCGGTGCGTCATTTCGCGTCCGCGGAATGCGATCGCGGCTCTCACCTTGTCGCCGTCGGTTAGCCATTTACGGGCATTTTCCTTGCGGTAATCGTAATCGTGATCGTCCGTTCCGGGACGAAACTTGATCTCCTTGACTTGGACCGTAACTTGCTTTTTCTTTGCCTCGTGCGCCTTTTTCTTTTGCTCGTACAAAAACTTTCCGTAATCAATGAGCTTGCAAACCGGCGGCTTGGCGGTCGGAGCAATTTCAACCAGATCAAGGCCCATTTCGCGTGCTTTTGCGATTGCGTCGCGCGTGTCCATCACTCCAAACGCCTCGCCATCTTCCGTTACAACTCGCACCGACGGAACCCTGATTCTTTCATTCGTCCGATGAAGCGGCTCGCGAAAACGCGGGCGATTTCTATTTCCACCAAATCTTCTTGCGATACTAACCTCCTTTTGTTATTTGCCCTTCAGAGACTTCGCAGCAATTTCTGCTGCGTGATCATCTCTTTAAATTCCGATAGAGACATCACCCCGATGTCTCCCTGCTTCCTTTCCCGAACAGCGATTTTTTGCTCGTCTAGTTCCTTGTCACCCAATACCAACATAAATGGGATCTTCTGCATCTGAGCATCCCGTATTTTCGCACCGATTTTATCACTTTTCGTATTCGATTCAACACGAAAGCCCGCGTCCTTTAATTCTGTGGCAATCTTAGCTGAGTATTCGTTAATACGATCCGTAATTGGCAGCACTATAACCTGCACGGGCGCCAGCCACAGAGGAAACGCACCAGCATAATGCTCGATCAACACGCCGAAGAATCTCTCGATCGAGCCGAATAATGCGCGATGGATCATAAATGGGCGATGCTTCCAATTATCATCTCCCGTATATTCCAGTTCGAAACGTTCAGGCAAATTGAAGTCCAGTTGAATAGTTCCGAGCTGCCACACGCGTCCGATTGCATCCTCGATCTTAATGTCGATCTTCGGGCCATAAAATGCTGCTTCACCTTCGATGCGTTCGTATAAAATATTTCGTTCCTTCAAAGCATTTGCAAGCGAAGCCTCCGCGCTTGCCCAATCTTCATCGGCGCCGAGATAGCCTTTATTTTCAGCCTCGCCGCGGACCGAAAGCTCGAATTTTACCTTGTTGAAACCGTACGTATCGAAAACCTTGATCGCAAAATCCAAACAGTCCGCGACTTCCACGCTTACCTGATCGGGTCGGACGAATAAATGGGCGTCGTCAACCGTAAAACCGCGAGCACGCATCAGACCGTGCAGCGTCCCTGAAAGCTCGGCTCGATAAACCGTTCCCATTTCCGAATAACGCTGCGGCAGATCGCGATAGCTTCTCGGCGAAGATTTATAAATGCCGATGTGAAACGGACAGTTCATCGGCTTCAGACGATATTCTTCTTCCTCAATACTTGTTGGAGCGTACATGCCGTCAGAATAGTTCTCTTCGTGGCCGCTTACACGCCAAAGATCCCGTTTGGCGATATGCGGGGTGAATACAAAACTGTACCCGCGCTGCTCAAGCTCTTCGCGCAAAAGCCGTTCCATTTCCATGCGGATTATTCCGCCTTTCGGGTGCCAAAGAATCAGGCCCTGTCCGTAATCGTCCGAAATCGAAAACAGATCGAGTTCTTTGCCCAAGCGCCGATGATCACGTTTTTCTGCTTCTTCACGCTGTTTCACCCAGGCGTCAAGTTCTTCTTGTGTCGCAAAAGCCGTTCCGTAGATCCGCTGCATTTGCTGATTTTCAGCGTCGCCTTTCCAATAAGCCCCGGCGATCGCCAGCAGCTTAAAAGCTTTAAGCTTTCCCGTGTGCGGAACGTGCGGCCCCATGCAGAAATCGATAAACGGGGAACTGTCGATATAATAAATACTGGCCGAATCCGTGACCTTTTCTTCGATCAGTTCACGCTTTAACGGCTCGTCGCGTTCGGTAAAGATGTCGAGTATCTTTGCCTTTTCAATATCTTCACGTCGATAGATAAGATTCGCCTTCGCCATCGACTTCATTTTCTTTTCGATGACGGGCAGATCGGCTTCGGTCAAAGTTCGCGGTGCAATTACATCGTAAAAATAACCGTAACGCGGATCTTCCATCAGCGCGGGACCGATTCCGAGCTTCGTTCCGGGAAAGAGGTCGAGCACAGCCGCCGCCAAAAGATGAGCGGTCGAATGGCGAATGACCTCGAGGCCGTCGCGGGTATCGACAAGGATCGGCTCGAGAGTTACGTCAGCGTCAGTGAAGAATTTCAATTCGGCTAAGCCAAGATCGGAACCTAAATTCTGAAGGCTTTCTTGGGTTAAATAGAAATTAAGATCTACTTCCTTGCCGTTGACCTTCGCCGCCAGCGACTGCTTCAGAACATCGCGATCAAACGCTTTAATCGCATCCGCAACCGTCGCGGGCGCAGGTATGACGCGCTGATTTTCACCGTATTTTACGTTTAATTCACTCATATATTTGTTAATCGTCTGAGTAAAAGAGAGGATGAATACTGCTTCGACGGGTTTTTATACCCCAAAAGTCTACTCAAATAAATCAACGACTAACAATTTCACCACTACTAAACTAGATTTGATTCGATAAGAGCGACTTTGCCAATGTCAGACAAGCTAATGTTTGTCGGACTCCCACGCCATTAGTAGCGTGTCGTAGTAGTTATAAAAGCTGCAAAGTTCTTCGTAAGCATCGTATCGAAAGTGTAATGGTAGTCTCTAGCAGACTCGAACTGCTGACCCCTACCTTGTCAAGGTAATGCTCTACCAACTGAGCTAAGAGACTAAGTATCCGCAAATTCTTGAAGAAAAGCGAACTTAAAGGATGACAAATAGGTAAAAAACTGTCAAGTAAAGCGGCTTAGAGACTTGCGAAACGGCGGTAGGATTTTTCTAAAACACGAATAATTAGTGCAGTGAAACAATACATAATTATCCAAACATTTTTTTGGATATAAAAGTTAATCACGTTTATTGCAGAAATTTCATAATGGCATCATAATTGCATTTGCAAAAGTCATAGTTCACGAACCTTTCAAAGAATTTCAAGAATATGTTTTCGGGATGCGCTTTGAAAAATTTCTAATCTAAAACGGAGGAAAGAAATGATTTCTTTATTGATTTGGTTGATTCTTGGTTTTTTAGCGGGTTATTTGGCTAAGATTATAATGCCGGGTCCTGATGGCGGAGGTGTAATCTTGACAACAATCCTGGGAATTGTAGGTGCGGTCGTCGGCGGATATGTGGGAACATTATTCGGCTCGCCAATGGCAAGTTCGTTCGATAATATCGGCGGCTCTCTGTTAAGCTTTATCTTTTCGATTATCGGAGCGATCGTCGTATTAGCGATATATCGTTTGGCTACGGGCAGAAGCGTAAGCACGTAGTTCTGGATATATTGTTTTTAGCTGGCTAACAACGAAAGTTGTTAGCTTTTTTTTAATGCGTTCCTAGGAACTTTCAACCATAATTTTATACGATTTATTTAGGAAAGCTAATCTGAGCAGGAAATTCAGCAATTGCTGACGGGGGCGAAAATGCAGACGGTCGAAAGAGAACTGATAATGCTGCGCCGCGAAATTAACATGCTTGCCGAGAAGTTGACTTGATGCAACATTATCTCTAAACATTAGCATTCATTTGCTCGTTTCGTCGGTGTTGCCGGACGGCAGTATCTGTGTTGAGACTTGCCCTTCGGATTTCGGAGCACGAAAAATGGGCCCCGCTGCCATCGCGAGTTTCGTTCCGTCCTCCAGGCAAAAGTTGAGGCTGATATCCGGATAGTTCCTACCGCATTTCGGGCAGTTCTTCACTTGCGCCGGAGGTCCGGCATCAAACGGAGACACGATCTCGCGGCCAAGGAAACGCCTCATTTCTTCCAAGAGTTGTTCAAAGGCCGGCTCGTTTTTTAAAGGAATATGATTCCTGCCCTCGAGCGGAACGAATCGTGAGCCGGGGATGAGCGAAGCGAACCGGCGGCCTTCCTCAAATGGAACGACTTCGTCACCGCGGCAATGCAGTACAAGTGTCGGGACATTCAGTTTTGGCAGAAGATCAACCACGTCGATCTCTCCGAGCACTTCGAAAATCCTGGAGGCCATCTCGGGCGAGGCGGAAACGCGCTGCATTTCATTAAACCCATGTGTTACCTCTGGATCCCCATCCGGAAAAAAAAGTGTCGTCCATAGCTGCCTAAATGCAGGATTCTCCTGGCCCCAACCTAAACGGATGAGGGCTGCCTCGGCATGGCGCAACTCGAGAGTCTCGGATGAACCTCCGCGTTTGTTCCAACCTCGAGCATATGATCCGAACAGAACAAGATGAGACACCTTCTCCGGATGCCGGACCGCATAAGCAATCGCGACCGGACCGCCTTGCGAGATACCCAGAACCGGAAAACGATCAAGGCCAAGTGCGTCCACTACCGATTCGAGATCGTCCACGAACGCATTGAACGAGATGTTATCGACATTCCAGTCCGAAAGGCCGTTGCCCCTTTCGTCATACCGAACGACGTGTTGATTCCGCGCCAGCTCTTCGAACAGGTACCGCCATATCGGACTCTTCCAATCGTATTCAAGATGATTAAGCCAGTTCGCGGCCTTGACGAGTGGCGGGCCTGAACCAACGGTTGCGTACGCGATCTTGACGTTATCGTCCGTTGTGCAAAAGTAGATTTCCTGTTCCATATTTAGGCGGCGTGCGAAATGAAGCGGTGCATTCCGATCGCTACAAGCTTCGCTGTGCGGTTATCGATATCGAAATTCGGATTTACCTCGCTAAATTCAATAATCTTTGTATTGGCCAGGCTTGCAGCATATTTTACCAGCGTAATAAATTCGCCCGCGCGAAGACCCAGAGGAGAAGGCGCCGATGTTCCGGGGGCATCCGACGAGCGCACGGCGTCCATATCGAACCCGAAAAATGTATTCAGCGAGGCGCTTTGCCCGATAAATCTTTGCCGGATCTGTTCCCTTAACTCAATATCTGCTTCATCCCGCGAGCGAAGCAGCTCAAGGCTGATCCGGTTCACGCCAAGATTAGATATATAATCGTAATAAATTGGCGATGCAAAATGAGTCTGATAGGCGACTTCGTAAAAATATTGCGGCAGCATATGTTTCTCTTCAAGCAACTGACGATATGGTGTACCGCTGTTTCGCTTTTCCGCAATTCGTACGTCGAGGTGCGAATCGACATTTATCCCGATCCAGCGTTCGGAGCCAAAAACTTCCGACATGGCTCGTCCGTCCGGATATGAAACGTCGTTGCCGCCGCCTAATACGATCAGGCGCTTTCCGTCCTGAATTATTTGTTTGACAACATCGTAATGCGTGTCGTGAGTTTCTTCCAGACTTTCGCTTATATTTACGTCGCCCAGATCTAACAGCCTTTTTTTTATATTAAATGGTGTTAATTTGTAAAATTGGTCTCGAATCGCGTTGGGTGCAGCCGCCGCACCCGCCCGCCCGCCGTTCCTTCGCACGCCTTCATCCTGCGGACATCCGAGAATAATTATATCGGCCGCGTCGTAATCCTTTTCTTTGCTGGAAACGATCTGACCCAAACGGGGATCGTTGCGATCGTTACGGGTAAAAAAAAGGCCGGGATCAGGTCGTGATGTTTGACTAAAAATTACGCTCATTCTAGATCTAAGAAATAATGTTAGAACAACCCGAATGTCTTCAAATAATAACCGATTGAAGCGAATCGTGAAACATTATGTGAACGATTTGTTAAGGAAGTGATAGGTATTTAGTTCGTATCAAAGTAATCGGCTAGACTTATGGCATCATAATTGCAACTAACTTCATAGCACTCTCTCCATAAAATATTTGATTACAGATTTGGGGGAAAAATTGGACATGAAAAAAATTATTATAAGTTTAGTCATGATGATCTTGTTCGGCGGGATGTTTATGTTTGCCGCACCGGAAGCGGTTGAAGCACAAAGTTATTACACAAAGCGGGTGGTGCGTAACGGTCGCGTTCGCTATGTTCGTGTACGAAAGCCGAGTTATTACCGACGCCATCGCAACCGAATTAACATGGCAGCCGGGACTGCCGGCGGTGCGATTTTAGGCGGGCTAATCGGCGGCAGAAAAGGAGCGCTGATAGGCGCAGGTGCGGGATTAGGCGGTTCTGCTCTCTATACATACAAATTCAATCCGAAGACAAGGAAATATTACAAGGTTCGCCTTTATCGTAGATAATAGTCCGCAAGCGAAATATTACCGAAAAGTACTTAATAAAATAAAGCCGTGAGAGATTACCTTTCACGGCTTTATTTTGGCCAATTTCCTGACTTTGCTTTGAGGTTGCGGATTATATAGTTCACTGCCCTCTTCTTTGCGGATGCGGCCATCAGCCGTGTCATACCAATGCTGATAGCCGTTTTTTTCAATCTCCACAACAGTTTCGACGGCGAGCCTAACCGCTTCGTCGTCGAGTAAATCAAACTCTAAGTTTTACTATTTTTGCGTTCTATTTATCATCGGAATCTTAACACTATTCTTTTCTGCAAAATCGATCGCCTCTTCATATCCAGCATCTGCGTGGCGGATGATGCCCATGCCGGGGTCGGTGGTTAGTACTCGTTCGATGCGGGCGGCGGCTTCGGGAGTGCCGTCGGCGACGATGACCTGGCCGGCGTGGAGGGAATAGCCGATGCCGACGCCTCCGCCGTGGTGTACGCTTACCCAAGTTGCACCGCCGACCGCGTTGATCATCGCATTTAAATAAACCCAATCAGCAATTGCGTCAGAACCGTCCTTCATTGATTCGGTTTCGCGATTTGGCGAAGCGACCGAGCCGCAATCGAGATGGTCGCGTCCGATAACGATAGGAGCTTTTAATTCTCCTCTCCCCACCATCTCGTTCAACATTAAACCGGCTTTTGCCCGCTCGCCGTATCCGAGCCAGCAAATACGGGCTGGAAGACCCTGAAATTCAACCTGCTCCTGGGCCATTGTCAGCCATTTTGTCAAATGATCGTTCTCAGGAAAAAGATTCATTACTGCCCGGTCGGTTTTGTAAATATCCTCTCGTTCGCCGGATAGAGCGACCCAGCGGAACGGGCCTTTGCCTTCGCAGAAAAGCGGCCTGATATATGCGGGAACAAAGCCCGGATAATCAAACGCATTTTCGACGCCATTATCCTTTGCGCGCTGCCGAAGGTTGTTTCCGTAATCGAATACAACCGCACCTCTTTTCTTAAATTCGAGCATTGCTTCGACATGCCTTGACATCGAATCCATTGCGCGTTTTTTGTAATCAGCCCGATTCGCCTTGCGGAATTCATTTGCCTGTTTAACGGATAGACCTGCGGGAATGTAACCGTAAAGAACATCGTGGGCCGAAGTCTGATCCGTAACAACGTCGGGAATAACATTGCGAACAAGCAATTCCCAAAGAACCTCCGCGGCATTTCCTTGCAGCGCAATCGATTTAGGCTGTCTGTTATCAACAGCATGACCTATCAAACTTAAAGCTTCGTCTAAATTATTCGCAGCAATATCGATCTGCTTTAATGCCATTCTTCGCTCGATACGCCACGGATCAACTTCAACCAACAACCCGACACCGCCATTAAATGTTATAGCCTGCGCCTGAGCTCCGCCCATTTCGCCGAGTCCTGCTGTCAACACAAATTTACCCGCCAGATTTCCCCAGCCGTTTTGCCGAGCAAGCGAGCCGAATGTCTCGTATGTTCCCTGCAAAATACCCTGCGTACCGATATAAATCCAGCTTCCGGCTGTCATCTGGCCGTACATCATCAGGCCTTCGCGTTCGTATTTATCGAATTGCTCCTGCGTCGCCCAATGCGGGACGATATTTGTATTGGCGATTAAAACACGCGGTGCGTCCGTGTGGCTTTTAAAAACACCCACAGGCTTTCCGGACTGAACTAACAGAGTTTCGTCTTCGTCAAGATTTTTAAGCGACTCGAGAATCGCGTCGAAACATTCCCAATTTCTCGCCGCTTTCCCCCGGCCGCCGTAAACGATCAGATTATCGGAATCGAACGCCACTTCGGGATCGAGGTTATTTTGGATCATTCGATATGCGGCTTCGATCAACCAGTTTTTGCAGGTAAGCGTGTTGCCGGTCGGTGCTTTTACGATTCGTTTCATATGCTTGCAAATATAATAGCCGTAAAGGCCGTTTGAACGAAAACGTGGTAAAATTTCCGTAAAAACCGAGTATGAGATTGGATATGAAAACAACAAGAAATACAATTGGAACATTCGCGATGATCGCGCTTGCGACAATCTGCGGGTTAGCTCAAACGCCTCAAACAACAATTAGCACAGACTATGACGCCGCTCTCGCAAGAAAACTTGGTGCGGACGATATGGGAATGCGGCAGTACGTGATGTGCTTTTTAAAAACGGGTCCGCTCAGGGTTAACGACCCCGCAAAACGCACGGAGTTGATGAAAGGCCATTTCAGCATGATCAATCGCCTGGCCGGTGAAGGAAAGCTGATCCTCGCCGGGCCTTTCGTGGAGGGCGGCGAGTTTCGGGGAATATATCTTTTTGATGTCAAAACTGTTGACGAGGCAAAGAAACTTACCGAAACCGATCCCTCTATTAAAGAGGGTTATTTCAGAGTTGAGTTCATAAAGTGGTATGGTTCCGCGGCGTTAATCGAAGTGAACAACACTCATAAAAAGATCGAAAAACCCAAACTTCCAAATGCACCACGCTGATGTCGTAATCCACAACGCCGGACAACTGGTTACATGCGCTTCCAGGGGTAAACCGAAGCTCGGTGCGGAACTGCAGGACGTAGGCATTATCGAAAACGGCTCGGTTGCGCTCACCGGTGGAACGATTGCCGGTGTAGGCAGATCGCAGGATATCGCCCGTGAATTTAAAGCGGAAATCAATATTGACGCACAGCGTAAAGTTGTTACGCCCGGCTTTGTCGATTGTCATACGCACATTATTTATGCGGGCGACAGGCTGAATGAATTTGAGCTAAAGATAAAAGGCACAGATTATCTCGAAATATTAAATAACGGCGGCGGCATTATCTCGACGGTCCGACACACGCGGGAAGCTAGTCTTGAAGAACTGGTTGAGCAAAGCCGCGAGCGTTTAGACAAAATGCTCGCCTTTGGCACGACGACGGCAGAGGTCAAAACCGGTTACGGATTGGACACCGATACCGAGATGACGATGCTGAAGGTGATAGAGGAACTCGATCGCAGCCACGCGATTGATTTAGTCCCGACCTTTCTCGGAGCCCATGCAATTCCACCCGAATTCAAAGAAAATGCGGACGATTACGTCAATTTGATCTGCGGTGAAATGCTTCCGAAAGCATGGGAATGGTATTTGACAACCTATTTTTTTACAAATAACACCCCTTTTTTTGCAGATGTTTTTTGCGAAAAAAATGCGTTCGACTTTCAACAATCGAAAAGAATTCTTAATGCGGCAAAGGCTTTGGGATTCGGCATTAAGGCTCATGTGGATGAATTTACAAATCTTGGCGGCAGCCGTCTGGCAATCGGATTAGACGCAGTTTCAATCGATCATCTCGACATGATTTCCGACGAAGAAATTCAGCTTTTGGCAAATTCGGAAACTGTAGGAATCGTCACGCCGACAGTTAATTTCAACTTCGGAAGCAGTGAATTTGCAGATGCCCGAAGGATGATCAACAGCGGCTGTGCGATCGCTCTTTCCACAGATTTTAATCCCGGTTCGGCACCTTGCCCGTCTCAGCCGATGGCAATGGCAATTGCCTGCCGTTATCAAAAACTTCTGCCGTCCGAGGCATTAAATGCCGCAACAGTTAATGCAGCGTTTGCAGTTGGGTTAGGTGCGATGACGGGCTCGATTGAAGCTGGCAAGCATGCGGATATTTTGATTTTAGACTGTGATGATTATCGTGAGATTGCTTATGAATTCGGTGGGAATCTGGTCAGAACAGTTATAAAGAAAGGTGAAATAGTATCAAAGCAGAAGTTTCCGAGTCCGGAATTTAACTTTTAACTCAGAAGTGGAACTTGGAACTGAACTAATTTTAGATATGAACGAGATCGTCATTGACGGAGAAAATTTAACACGTGATGAAGTCATTGCGGTTGCTTATGGCAAACCGGACAAGCCGAAGATCGTCTTGTCCGAGGGTGCCAAATCAAATGTAAGGCGTTCAGCGCTTGCCGTTCAAACCTTACTCGAAAGAGGTGAAATTGCTTATGGAATTACTACAGGTTTTGGCGCCTTCAAAGACAAGATTATCAGCCCTGATGAAGTCAAAACACTCCAGCGAAACATTGTCCTGAGCCACGCGGTCGGCGTCGGAAAGCCTTTTGATATTCCGACGGTGCGGGCAATAATGCTGATTCGCGCGAATACGCTCGCACGCGGGTATTCCGGCATCAGGCTCGAAACGCTCGAGCTTATTCTTGAGTTTCTGAACAGGGGCGTTCATCCCGAGATTCCCGAAAAGGGAAGTCTCGGTGCAAGCGGAGACCTCGCTCCTTTGGCCCATTTCGCGTGCGTCCTGATCGGCGAAGGCAAAGCGGAATTTGAAGGCGAGATTCTGAAAGGAGAGGATGCGCTCGAAAAGGCCCGCCTTTCGCATGTAACACTTGCCGCTAAAGAAGGCCTGGCGTTGACGAACGGCACAACGGTGATGACTGCCCTGGGTTTGCTTGAAACAGCAAAAGCCATTCGCCTTGCCGAGCTTGCCGACATTTCCGGCAGCCTGAGTCTTGAAGCTTTACACGGCACTACGCTGGCATTTGACGAGCGTATTCACGCACTCCGCCCGCATCCGCGCCAGATAGAATGCGCGAAAAACCTTCGGCATATTCTGGCGGACAGCGATTTTGTCCGCGGCTTCGATCCGGCGAATGTTCAGGATGCTTACACATTGCGATGCATGCCGCAGGTTCACGGGGCATGCCGCGATGCCGTCGCTTATGCGGAATGGCTTTTGAAGCTGGAATTGAATTCCGTAACGGATAATCCGCTGATCTTTATTTCCCAATCTGAACCATCGGCGGCAGCGGATGGCTTAACGCCTTTGGTCGACAATGCTGTAAATAAAAAAGACTTTCCCTCCTTACTCAATCAAAGGGGTATTATTCATCCACCCGCTACCGCTGGCGGTTCTGACATTGAAATTGAAGTAATCTCCGGCGGTAACTTTCACGGCGAGCCGTTGGCGCTTGCTTTCGATTATTTGGCGATTGCGCTGACCGAACTGGGAAATATCTCAGAGCGCCGTATTATGCGGCTTACTGATGAAGCTTCGAATGCTCATGTGCTGCCCGCGTTTCTGACCGAAAACGGCGGATTGAACTCGGGATTTATGATCGTCCAATACACCGCCGCATCACTTTGCACGGAAAATAAAATTCTTTCTCATCCCGCAAGCGTCGATACTATTCCAAGCTCAGCCAATGTCGAAGACCACGTTTCGATGGGAGCAACGGCCGCACTAAAATTGAGACAGGTTGCCGAGAATCTTGAAATTATCCTTTCGCTGGAACTGTTTTGTGCTGCTCAAGGCATAGATTTTAGAAGGAAAGAAATCGGTATGGATAAAAAACTCGGGAAAGGAACGCGTGCAATCTACGATTTGATCCGGGCGAAAATCCCCTTTATTGAGAAGGACGAATATATGAATGATCATATAGTTTCGGCGAAAGAAATTGTTAGAAATTTCGACTATTCGATTTGGAAGGAAACACAGGAAAATATTTAGTCGAAAAATTTTCCTGTTTATTAGCAAGCGAGTCTATCAGATCGCGGATTAAGGCCTTAGAATCCGGCGGCTACAGATATTGGATTCCGATAGCGGGGCAAGCCGTCCTTCCTGACTGTAATAAAATATATTCTTCAGCGTTCAAATCGACAAATCACAGGTCCGGAAGGGCGGCTTGCCCCCGCTTTTTAGATAGAAATACTACATTTTCATATTAACAGGCGCCGGATAGCCCTTTCCTTTAAGTTCAGCCAACACAAACACAACCTCTTTCTTTCCTTTTATATTTTTCGTAACGCTGCCGTCGCCGGAATTTGAAGGCATCTTTGAATTGTTAGAAACGTTAGAATTAATATTCTGATTCATCTCGACTGCCTTGCCCTGCGAATCTACAGCCATCTGAGTCAGGCCTGCCAGGATCTTTTCACGATCTTTCAAATTATCCAAGGATACACCGTACACTTCCAAAACCCGTCTCAAGTTTTCTTCGGTATTTGTGCCGTGTTCGTAAACATCGCGGAAAATTTTCAACTTTCCGTCTTCTATCACGATGGTTTCGTAGCGGAGCTCGACAGGTATCGCCTGTTCCAATTTAACTTCCTTCGTCTCGGTTTTGGTCTTTTCATAATTCTTTATGTCCTGCATGGTCAGCGGTTCCCCGGAAAGATTCGAGATTTCCATGGCGAAATCCTGAATTTGCGGGCTGGTTAACCCGACACATCCGTGCGACGCAAACGTCCCCAGCCGGGCGGGCGATTTTCCGCCATGAATAAGGGACGGCAGACCGATTGGGATTTTGATCGGCCCCAGCGGATTCAGTTTGTCTCCTGCTTCGACTTTTTTGCCCGGCTGTACTTTACCTTTTACCCAAGGTTCGTCAGGAGGCGTCCAGGTCGGATTGAATATAATAGTACTTGCTTTGCGAAGGCCCGTGGGAAGTGGAAACTCAGGGTATCCGATACCGATCTTATACGTTTTCGCAAGCTTACCTTCTTTGAAAATATCCATCCGATAGGCCGGAGCGTTTACGACTATCCGCGTATCAGTCGGAACAGAATTCGGTTGTGCCGCCAAGGTGCCGCCATCATTCTCACCACCCCATCGCTGCTGAACCAGGGCGATAAAGCGGGCAGCTTTCTCCTGTCCCAGCACTTCCTGAATTTGTTTTTCAGCTCTTTCCATCGCCGCTCGAGTCGATCGCGAATCCTCATCCGATTCATCCAAATTCGAGACGGCGTTTTGCGATGCCTCACGAAGTCTCTGAATCTGTTCATCGGTAATTTGCAAAGCTGTCTTCGCTTCGTTTACAAACGTATCGTCCGAAAGCATTGCGCCCAAAAGCGGCATTGTAACCGGCCTGCCAACGGCCTGTTCCTCAGGAATAGAGATGTTGTTCGAGTTGGCTGTATTAGCCATTGTGGAATTGGTGTTTGAAACCGTACTCGATTGGTTTAAACTGGTATTTTCCGGCGGAACACAACCTGCCAAAAGTACGGAAAATGAAAATAAAATCGGTAACGCGCGCGCTTTGCGTGAGGATAAGAATGAAAAATACATACGGCGAATCTCCCTGGTATTGTTTTGATTTAATACGTAATCATATATTCCAAGCAAGAATCGTTCCTTAAAATTAATTGAGTGGGTTTCGATTTTTCAGCAGAGGGTATGGATTAATATATACTCCTTCCCAATTGCGTTTCGGATCGGTAACAATTGCAATGGAAAAATGAAGATGATAATTCCCGGAACCCGCATTGCCGGTATCGCCGACATAGCCAATGGTTTTTCCCTGTTTTACAATATCGCCGACTTTTATGTCTTCGCCCCGTCTTTGAAGGTGGGCGTAATAAAGAACAAATTTCCTGTCGAAGCTGAGCTGATAAATTGTTACCCCGCCGAGATTACTATCAAAAAACTTAATTATCTCACCGTCTGCCGCGGCCATTACCGGTGTCCCGACAGGCGCGGGAATATCTATCGCATCGTGAATTCTTCCGTCCGAGCGGGCATCGGAGAATGAGTCATGTAGCTTTTCCACCGGCACACCGGCGACCGGAATGATAATTCCACCGCTCGCATCGGGCCTTGGAAAACCCTGATCTTGATTGGTATTCGATGGCTCAGTATCCGGGTCGTAAAGTATCGACGGAACCGGAAGAGGCGTCGGCACTTCTTTGATCTCCGTAGGATCCGAGACAATTTCGGCACTCAATTTAGGGGCATAAACATATTTAGCCAAAATTCTTTCGCCGATAAAATATACGGCGACAATATGAAGTAATATCAGATAGATGGCGACAAATATTCTCTTAGATAAATTAAACGCCTCACTCATGTTTTAGCATTGTAAAACGTTAATCATACAGCGACAAGGGCTTTTTGCGATATAATCGTAAAAGACACCGGTTCGCTGCATTTGTGATTCTTTATGATAAAAGACGGCGACAAAGAAACAAACCGAAGTATCTTTTTCGAAAATCTGCCATTCGGTTTTGTCATTCCGAAAGACCAAATTGAATTGCTGTTGCTTAGTGAATACGGAGCACTTTTTGTCGCAAAAGGCGGAGTTGTCGTGCCTAAGTCAGTCGTTTTCAAAAACTCCGGTGAAGTATCGCGTTTTCAAGCTGGACTGCAAAAATCGACTGAGGATATAAGCGGGTTTGAAATGGATCTTCAGTCGCCTGCAATGACGGCGCTTATTGAAGCTATTGATGAAGCGGGGCGACGGGATCTGTCGATTACGCCGCGTTATAGCGATTCGGCAGGCCGCACATACGATGAAACGGTAGGGCTTTGGGCCAGTCGCGTGCAGCCGGCTTTACGGCATTGGGTAGATAACGGAGAAATAGATCAGGCAGACGCGGATCGCATTGAAGCTCTAACGCCGTATTTACAGGTACCCGAAGTATTGAAACTGGAAACAAAGGGGATATTTTTCGCAAAAGACCTCTCGAAATCAATAATATATTCCGTCGCGCCGCCCGGAACCTCGCAACATCTTGCTCTGCTGGCTTTCGATGTCCTGGAACATGAAGATCCTGAGGTACGGGAAATTCTGTCAAACGCAGGCTGGTTTCAAACCGTTACTTCGGATCTGCCGCATTTTACGTATTTAGGTGTAAGGAAAAATGAATTAGAAGAGTTGGGATTGAAGAAAGTGAATAACAGCGATAGAAGTTTTTGGATTCCCGATATTTGATCGCCTACACACTGTGGGAACGCAGGCTGCCTTGAGTGCGAAGCAACAAAATCACATAGCAGGATGCCAACCTGCGTCCGGCTTCAACTAATCCGAAATCTCAAATCCAAAATCAATATGGTACACCCGGCAAGATTCGAACTTGCGACCCTCTGATTCGAAGTCAAACGACCTACCGATAATTTAAAACCGTAAAACATCGCCCGCCACTGTTCGCACTCCGATATTTGCAGACTATTAACCCTTGCAAACCCTTTCAGAATATTCTCCCGATGCTTTTCGCTTTGGGCGATTACGGCGGCCCGACTCCGACGCATCGTTTGCAGACAGGCAGTCCGGCGATTGACAAAGGCAATTTCTTCGGCTTAACCACCGACCAGCGCGGATTCACTCGCCCGGTTGATAATCAAGTATTACCAATGCGACGGGCGGCGACGGCTCGGACATCGGCGCGTTTGAAGTTCAGCTTGCTCCATT
>Ga0136634_10000544_pt1 | contig 16375 bp, 9 predicted proteins | sample AntDrymUQ8332106_2_FD_104654 | JGI IMG/M metagenome (GOLD analysis project Ga0136634, IMG submission 104654) | Polar desert sand microbial communities from Dry Valleys, Antarctica - metaG UQ833 (21.06) | ecosystem: Environmental > Terrestrial > Soil > Desert | place: Antarctica: Dry Valley... | reverse complement strand
GGTCATACTCTCCTGTATGGCAATGGCCGTATTTGGCATCGCTCTGAACACTGGCAGATCTTTTTCAATCACTTCCTCTATATCTTTAATCAACACTCCCGTAACAACGGAAACAACAATATGCTTGCGGGATAAATCATTTTTAATTCCCTCTATCACTTCTTTTACCTGAAATGGTTTCACGGCTAATATAATTAGTTCGCTGTCACGGACAGCATCATTGTTGTTATCGCCAATGGCCACCCCCTGGGATTTCAAATCTTTTAGCGTAGCGGGGATGCGCTTGGTGATCATTATATCTTCAGGCTTGGAAAATTTACTTTTCAACAATCCTTCAGCTATGGCAGTACCCAAATTTCCTCCACCAATAATGGCGATCTTTTTATTCATACAAATTCTTTTTCAATATTAAACCGACACTTTATACCAGTTTTTTAATAGTACTGCTTTGTGCTCAGATAGTTTCGAACATAATCATCAATTCCACCTTCCAATGTATAGAACGAATCCTTATACCCGGCTTTCACCAGTTTATTCATATTCGCCTCTGTGAAGTATTGGTATTTATCACGAATATCTTCCGGCATATCAATATATTTTATATCAGAAGAAAGATCCAATGCCGCAAACGTAGATTTTACCAAATCCTCAAACGTGCGTGCTTTACCTGTGCCGAGATTATAGATGCCGCTTTCTATTTCAGGTTCCTGGCTTGCCGAGAAATTTTCTCCCAGCCTGGCTTCGAAGTCGATTTGCTGATTTGTTTTTCCGGACAGGGATTTTTGCAATAGCCAATAACAGACTTTCAAAACATCTTTCACATAAATAAAATCCCGCAATTGTTTGCCATCTTCAAAATCAGGCCGGTGCGACTTAAACAAATTCATTTTTCCATCTTTCTGGATTTGATTGAATGAATGAAAAATAACACTGGCCATTCTGCCTTTATGGTATTCATTCGGCCCATATACATTGAAAAATTTTAATCCATACCACCGGGGCGGATGATTATCCTGGTGTAATATCCATTTGTCGAACTCATTCTTTGATTCGCCGTAGGGATTCATTGGTTTAAGCTGGAATATGATTTCATGATCATCTTTATAACCCAATTCTCCACCTCCATAGGTAGCCGCAGAAGAAGCATATACTAATGGAATATTCTGTATGGTACAATAATTCCATATTTTTTTAGAATATTCTACATTCAGGTGCTGATGAATTTTATAATCGAATTCAGTAGTATCGGTTCTCGCGCCGATATGAAATAGAAAATCTATGGATGGACGTTCCTTGAAGATCCACTCAAAAAAATTCTCCCTTTCAATCTTTTTTTTATACACTTTGCCCGCCAAATTTGAAGATTTATCCATCCTCGAAAAATCATCAACCAAAATCAGGTTGGCAAATCCTTTTTCATTGAGATAGCCTACCAAACAGCTGCCAATAAAGCCTGCCGATCCTGTTATAACAATCGCACTGTTTTTATCCATACCGATTCTTTTAGACCGCACGTAATCCTCAGAAGAGTTACTAGAGAGTACTTAAAGCATGTTCGCTTTCATGGCCCGCCAATAAGTTTTCAATAGCCGTATCGTATTTTTCTTTCCAAAAAAGAATACTTCCCCAATCCATCCCATCCAATTCCACAGAACCGGCTGTTACAAAACCCAGTTCTTCACAGGGATGAGCACCCAATACCTGTTTAAATACATCGACTTTATCAGGCTCAACACTCACCACGATCCGGCTTTGAGATTCTCCAAACCAGTATGCATCTTTCCTTATTTTACTATCAATGGCTACTACATCGAACCCAAGATCATTGGTGAAGGAAGATTCTATCAGGGTTATAAATAAACCGCCTTCGCTGACATCGTGCGCTGAAACAATAACTTTTTCGCGTATCAACTCAGCAACTTTCTGCTGCAACACGTGTTCTTCCTGTAAATCAAACTGTGGAGCAGGGCTATATTCGATGCCATGAACTTTGTGTAAATATTCCGATGAATTGATATCCTGATTGCTTTTCCCGATCAAAAAAATGAGATCCTCTTCATTTTTAAAATTCATGGTCATCTTCTCGCTTATATCCTGCAACAAGCCAACCATACCTATCGTTGGGGTTGGATAGACAGCACCATCCGGGCCCTGGTTGTAGAAACTAACATTTCCACCGGTAACGGGTGTATCAAATTTACGGCAAGCTTCACCCATTCCTTTTATTGCATGAACAAACTGGTAATATACCGCGGGATTATATGGATTGCCGAAGTTGAGGCAATTGGTAATTCCTAATGGTTCGCCGCCGCTGCAAACAATATTTCTCGCCGCTTCGGCCACTGCAATCATAGCCCCTTTATAAGGATCCGCATATACATAGCGGCTATTACAATCAGTCGTTAATGCCAGGGCTTTTTTTGTAGGCTTTGCTAAAGTGATAACAGCATCGCTGGGCTGATTGGTAGACGTATTGGCAGTGCCTACCATACTATCGTACTGAACATATACCCATCGTTTAGAAGCAATATTTGGAATTGAGATGATCTGTTCGGCAACTGCTTTCAGATCATCAGGAACTTCTATTGCAAAAGGATTGAACTTTTCAATTTCTTTTAAGTAAGCCGGCTCGGCCATTTCTCTTTCATATATTGGAGCGCCACCGCCCAGTACAAGATCGTAGGCTGGCAGTTCGGCCTCCAGTTCACCGTGCATGTAAAAACGCAGAATACCGTCATCGGTAACCTCTCCGATTTCTGCACAAGGCAAATCCCATCTCTCAAAAACTTTTATTACATCCGCTTCCTTTCCTTTTTCTACTACCATCAACATTCTTTCCTGGCTTTCGCTGAGCAACAATTCCCAGGCTTTCATATTTTTTTGACGGGTGGGAACTTTGTCCAGGTCTATCCGCATCCCAACCTCCCCTTTAGCACTCATTTCGGAAGTAGAACAAATAATTCCCGCAGCACCCATATCCTGCATACCCACAACAGCACCTGTTTTAATAACTTCCAGACAGGCTTCCAGTAATTTTTTTTCCTGGAAGGGGTCTCCTACCTGAACCGCTGGCAGTTCTTCTGTACTTTCTTCGGTAATATTAGCGGAGGCAAACGAGGCACCGCCAATACCATCTTTCCCGGTTGCACTTCCCACAAAAAAAACGGGATTACCGATTCCTTTTGCCGTTGCAGAGATAGTGGTACCTGCCTTCAACACGCCGACGCTCATTGCATTAACAAGGGGGTTGGTATGATAGCAATCTTCAAAATAAATTTCACCCCCAACAGTTGGCACACCGAAACAATTTCCATAATGGCCGATCCCGTGCACGATACCGGCAAGCAGGTGCTGCGTTTTGGATTCTTTAAGATTGCCAAATCGGAGAGAATTCAAGGATGCTATGGGCCTGGCTCCCATGGTGAAAATGTCGCGGTGTATGCCACCCACTCCTGTAGCAGCTCCCTGAAAGGGCTCAATCGCTGACGGATGATTGTGACTTTCAATTTTAAATACAACCCCATAACCGTCTCCGATATCCATTAAACCGGCGTTTTCTTCACCAGCTTTTACCAGCATTCTTTTACCATCCCTTGGCAGCGTCTTTAACCATTTAATTGAGTTTTTGTAACTGCAATGCTCACTCCACATACCGCTGAAAGCACACAGTTCAGTGAAATTGGGAGTTCTGCCTAGCTTTTGTTTGATGAGTTCAAATTCTTCCGGAGTGATACGAAGTTGTTCGGCCGTTTGTACTGTTACTTCCATGATTTTTTGAATAGCCGCAAATCTACAATAATCCGATGCAAGCCATGTGAAGGGCAAACCGCCTCGCAACGACACATACGAAAAACTTAAAAAAGAAAATGGCATTTTATCTACCTTGATGATTTCGAAATGCACTGAAGTCGTGCATGTAAATAATTATATCTGAATTAAAATTAAGTATGGCTGCACAATGTCATTAAGTTAACAAAAAGCAGCTTGCCACAGAGACAGGGAGACACTAAGTTTTGAATTGATTGCTTAGTGTCTTTGTGTCTTAGTGGCAACATAAATCCTTAACTTAATGACATTGGTCTGCCGCGACCTTTCGATGATTGCATCTTTCCAGTCAATGATATGCCCCTGATTTATTATTGTTTCACAGTTCTTATATTGCAATGCAGCATACGCTTACCGAAAATCATTTCAATATAAAAAACAATGCTGATCGCTTTTGTACATGCAGGAAAATCTTTTTTGCCCGGCATACAGGCTTATTCCAACTTTTTTTCCAACTATGGAATAGAGACAAAAAGCGTATTGAAAACGGGGCTCAGCGAAATCCAGGCGGACGTTGAATGGCATTTTATGGGAACACATTACAAGAGAAAAAATCCCGCAGCGATCGTCATTCATGAATACGCGTCAGCATCAGTGCCTCCATTTACAAATTTGAAAAACCTGCTTAAAAGAAAATTTAACATTCAACCGGATTTTCGTATTTATCTCAATCAATTTGTAAAGAACAAATTACAATTTTCCGATACCGTCTCCACAGGTTATAGAGATCTTGGATTAAGCAAAGAATTTTTAAATGCTCCTGAAAGGCAGCATCATAATGAAGAGGTGTATGATTTTATATATTGCGGCTCTATAAGCAGGGATTTAAAAATCCACAAATTATTAAACCATTTTACAAGCGAGCTGAAAGAACAAACTATTTTAATACTTAGCAAAAACTATCAGCATCTTATTCAGGAGTTTAAAAAAGCGGATAATATTTTTTTCGCGGGACCCGTATTACAATCAGAGATTCCTGCCTATCTCGGGAAGGCAAGATTTGCCATTAACTTCAAACCAGATGTTGAACCACACAACCAGCAAACAGCAACCAAACTGATTGAATATACAGCTTGCAAAATACCTGTGATTACTTCAGATTTTTCCTGGGTTCGGGAATTTCAACAACGGTATGGGGGTGAATATTTTTATTTAAACGAAGATCTCTCCAATTTTACCTGGGAAAACATCAACCGGGTTAAATATTCATTTCCTGATTTAAGTGAATTGACCTGGGAACATCAAATCCGGAATTCCGGGGTACTCGATTTTCTCTCAACAAAATTTCCCGCCCTAAAATGGCAATCTTAATTTATTCCTTATAAATTTTCACTTCCATTTTCCCCTCCCGGTCAATAAATCCGCGGTACATTCCTTCGGTGCAAAAAGGGGTAGTTATATTACCATTTTTGTCAACCGCGATCAATCCCCCGTCTCCTCCCATTAAAGGCATTTTTTTCATGACCATTTCTATAGCGGCATCTTGCAGAGACATTTTACCATATTCCATCATGTCGCTAATACTTTTTGCCATCACCAGCCGCATAAAAAATTCACCCCACCCAGTGCAGCTAATGGCACAGGTTGCATTGTTTGCATAAGTACCTGAACCTATAATGGGCACATCTCCTACCCGGCCGAATTTTTTATTGGTCATACCGCCCGTGCTGGTGGCAGCCGCCAGGTTACCCATCTTATCCAAGGCAACCGCTCCAACGGTTCCGTGTTTTGAGTCTTTGTTTTCCAACTGCTTTAAGGCATGCTTGTTTTTATTACCGGAGTGATTGATTCCTGCTTTTATTGAATCGGCGGATCTGATTTGCTGTAAACTTTTCCATCGGTCCTCAGTATAAAAATAAGCCGGATCGACGATCGCGAGGCCCTGTTGTTCTGCAAACTTTTCTGCGCCCTTCCCGATCATCATTACGTGTTCACTTTTTTCCATTACCGCTCGCGCGGCTGTTATTGGATTTCGTATAGTGGTTACACCAGCTACAGACCCCGCACCCAGGGTTTTCCCATTCATGATGGCTGCATCCAGTTCGATCTTTCCTTCATTTGTAAATACGGCTCCTTTACCCGCATTGAACAATGGGTTATCTTCCAGCATTTTTACAACCGCTTCAACGGCATCCAGCGAGGTACCACCTTCTTTCAGTATAGCATATCCCTTCTGCAGGGCGCTCGTTAAACCATCTATATATCGCTTTTCCTTTTCAGCTGACATGTTCTCCCTTTTCATTGTTCCTGCGCCACCATGGATCACCAAGACTGGTTTTGTAAGTTCTTGCTTTGATGCCTCCTGTGCCAAGGCGTTGTTAAAAATAAATAGGAGAAAAATATGGATCAGACGTTTCATGTGTTGTGATTGAAGATGGGCCTGTAATTTATGGTTTTCCTGATTCTGGAATTTGAGAATTACATTATCGTTATATCTCCTTGGTATTGAATTTGCTCAACCATTGTGAATTGTTATTTTTACAGTTAAACACCCCGCCTGAGAAAGTCTTGGAAAATATCCCCTGGTTTACGGACAACCACCCTGCGTATCGAAAGGATCTTTGATACCGTGTTGCTGGGGTCTATCACCCTGGTTGTACTGGTGTGGCTGCTCATTCAAACCACGCCGGTGCAAAACTGGCTTGTAAACCAGGTTACCTCTAAATTTTCTAAGGATCTTCAAACGACAGTGACCATAAAACACGTTGATTTTGCCCTTTTTAATAAAATGCTTCTTGAGGGAACGTTGATAAAAGATCAACAACAAGATACATTGCTGTATGCAGGTACTGCCTCGATAAACATTACCGATTGGTTTTTCTTTAAGGATAGAATTGAGTTACAATATATCAGCCTGAAGGATGCTGCGGTTCATTTGCAAAGAACAGATTCAACCTGGAATTATCAATTTCTCATTGATTATTTCAGTGGTCCTAAAAAACCAAGCTCCAAAAAAAACATAGAACTCGATCTCAAACAAATAGAATTGGAAAATATTGCCGTCATTCAAAAGGATGCCTGGAGAGGTGAAAATTTATCTGCTTCTTTAAAGAAGTTCGTTTTAAATGCTGATCAATTCAATCTCACTGAAAAAATTATTAAAATAAATTCAATCAATATAGAGGATCCTTCTTTTGCAATCTATAATTATCTTGGCAATCGGCCGGCACCGGCTGATTTTATCAAGCCGGAACTGCCGGCTGTTATCAATGATCCTAAACATTTGCGATGGAATAGCGATGGTTGGAATGTTTCCATCAATGAATTAAATGTTCAAAATGGCTCCTTCAAAAATGATGTTGAAACTTCCAGACAACCTTATACTTCGTTCGACGGTCAGCATGTCTTCTTTTCAAGTATAAATGCCAATTTTAAAAATCTACAGCTTCATCAGGACTCATTATCTGCAATTGTGAAACTAACCGCGAAAGAACGTAGTGGATTTGAATTAAAAGAAATGAATTCGCAGGTGCGAATGCATCCGGAGGGGATGGAATTCTCCAAGCTCGATTTACGTACGAACCGCAGTCATCTTCACAACTTTTTTGCTATGCGGTATGGTTCATTCAATGATCTGAGTGAATTTATTTCCAAGGTTCGATTGGAAGCCAATTTCACTGATGCTGAACTGCACAGTGACGATATTGCTTATTTTGCCCCTTCAGTAAAAAGCTGGAACAAAAGGATAAGGCTTACTGGTCTTATCAAGGGAACGGTAGAAAATTTAAATGCAAAAAACATTTCCATAGAAGCCGGAAGGAATACTTATCTGAATGGCAATATCAGTTTGGCAGGTTTACCTGATATTAATAAAACCTATATTGATTTTGAAGCGAATAATTTCCGTACAATATATTCCGATGCTGTCTCCTTTATTCCGCAACTGCGAACCATTACCCAGCCACGCCTTGATCTTTTGCAATACCTGCATTTTAAAGGAAACTTTACCGGGTTTGTAACTGATTTTGTAACATTTGGAAGACTGGAAACCAAATTAGGGACCGTAGTAACAGACGTAAACATGAAACTTCCCGTGGGGAAAGTTGCCAGCTATTCGGGTAGCATCAAAACAGATGGTTTTCAGCTAGGTCTTTTCCTGGATAATAGTCAACTTGGCAATGCATCTTTTGAAGGAAAAGTGAACGGGAGTGGATTGGATGCAGGCAATTTAAATGCAAAACTGGATGGCACCGTTCGTTTGCTTGAGTTTAATAATTACCCATACCGAAATATCTCGGTAAAAGGAAATGTTGCCAAACGATTATTTAACGGAGAATTGGTTGCAGATGATCCCAATCTCCAGGCAACATTGATTGGATTGGTAGACTTCAGAAAAAGAATCCCCTTATTTAATTTCGATGCCATTGTTACTACAGCTAATTTAAAAAACCTTGGGTTGATCAATGACAGTATAGAGTTTAAGGGGAAATTTAATTTCAATTTTCAGGGAGATAATATTGATAACTTTTTAGGAACGGCCAGAATATTTGATGCTTCCATTTTAAGAAGCGGTCAACGCATTGCTTTTGATTCGCTTTTCCTGGAAGCAAAAATGATTGATAACAACAAAATCATTACCGCGCTGAGTAACGAATTTGACGCCGCCCTTGCAGGTGAATTTTCCATCAAAGAGCTGCCGGCGGCGTTTCAGACTTTTTTAAATAAGTACTACCCTGCATATATAAAGCCTTCCAGGCTTGCACTAAAGAATGAAAATTTCAGTTTCGTTATCACGACAAAAAAAGTGGATGATTACATTGGTCTCATACATAAAGATCTTTCAGGTTTTAATTTCAGTACTATTACCGGCCGGATCAACAGCAAAGAGAATCTGCTCGATCTGAATACAGATATACCCCAGTTCGGATACAAGAATATCAACGTGTACAATATGAACCTGAAAGGAACGGGCACTTTAGACAGCTTATCAGTAGTCAGTAACATTGGTGATGTTTATATCAATGATAGCCTGCATTTTCCTGGAACATATATTAAAGTAAAATCTTCCAATGATATATCGGATGTAACGATTACCACCAGTGCCAATCAAACATTGAACGCCGCGAATATTTCTGCACAGGTACAAACGCTGGCCAGAGGAGTAAAAATAAAATTCCGCGAATCGAGCTTTGAGGTAAATGGAAAAACATGGATGATCGATAAAGATGGCGAATTGGTACTTAGTGAGTCGCTTGTTTCCGCCGATGGAATAAAGATATACAATGGTCAGCAGGAAGTTCTGGTAACGACAGTTCCTTCCGATATTGGAAATACCAACGACATTAGGGTTGAATTAAAAAAGGTGAATATTGGTGATTTTACACCTTATGTTTTGAACAATATGCGGCTGGAAGGATTGTTAAGTGGAAATATAAATGTGCTTGATCCCTTTGGCAAATTCTCTGTCGAAGTAGATGGTGAAGCTGAACACTTCAGGTTCGAAAATGACTCGATAGGTAAGGTACGGTTGGATGCAAATTTTACCCAGAGGTCAAGGCAGATTAATTATCATGCCATTTCAGCAAATCCAAATTACAATTTTGATGTAACGGGAAATTACAAATTGGGGGATAGTCTTACCAAAGATCAGATAGATCTGACAGCAACACTAAATCCTACAAAAATTGAACCTATTAAAAAATATTTGTCTACCGTTTTTAGTGATATGAGTGGGTTAGCAAGCGGTAACCTGAGAGTTGTTGGCCCACTCAATGATCTGCGTTACCTGGGCAAAGTTCAGTTGAATGAGGGCCGGTTAAAAGTGTCCTATACGAATGTGGTTTACAAGATACCTGCAGCCACTTTTGATTTTAAAGAAGACAGGATTGATTTTGGATCTTTTACTATTGAAGATACTTTTCAAAATAAAGGCTTTATAACACGTGGCATATTGAAGCATCGTGGATTCGATGACCTGGAATTTGATTTTGCCATGAACACCAATAAATTACTGGTGCTGGCTACAAATAACCAGGGCAATGATCCTTTTTACGGGAATGTAATTGCGAGGGCAACGATGAAATTTGAAGGTCCTTTAGCCGATATGCATATGGATATTGAAGCGGAACCCGCTGATAGCTCTTCTTTGTATATCGACTCCAAGAGCGGGCGTGAAAACAACCAGGCCGATTTTGTGGTATGGAAGGTGTATGGAAGAGAAATGGAAAGCTACGCGTTAGATAATGAAAGCAATCTTACCGTAAATCTGGACGTAAGTGCCAATAATTATGCAAACATGTATGTGATTATTGATGAACTTACCGGAGATATCATCAAGGCCAATGGCAGGGGAAATCTTAAAATGAGGGCTACAACCAGTGGAGAATTTACACTAACAGGCCGATATGATATTGATAGAGGCAATTACGATTTCAGTTTTCAATCCTTCCTCAGTAAGCCCTTTACCTTAAGAGAAAATGCTGGAAATTACATTCAATGGACAGGCGATCCTACAAACGCCACTATAAAAATAGACGCTGAATACAGGGCAGAAAATGTGCGGTTCAGTGATCTCGATCTGGCAGATATCAGTGATAATGTGAGACAATACCGTGGAGAGATACTCGTACTTGCTAATCTGACAGGGGAGCTGATGTCACCAACAATAAAATTCCAGATAGAATTGCCGCCCAATAGCGTGTTAAAAAACGATCTGGACGGGTTACGGGTCCTTAATCAAATCCAGAATGATGAAAATGAGTTGAACAAACAAGTAGCCTTTTTAATCGTGTTTAACCGCTTTGGACCCTTATCCACTTCTGCCAGTCAGGGTCTTGGAAATATTGCTTTTGAAGGAATTGTAGTGAACAGTATATCCGGGGTATTATCGAGTACTCTTAATAGACAATTCTCCAGTATTTTTCAAAAGATATTCAATGATAAGAGCATCCAGGTAAATTTTAACGCACAGTTTTATAGCGGAACGAACCTGATTGCTGACATCAATCGCAGCGCCTTTAATATAGATCGGGGAAACCTTAATCTTTCCGTTGCTAAAAGTGTTTTCAATGAACGGCTTACGTTTACCCTGGGTAGTGCAGTGGACTTCGGATTAAGTTCACAACAGGTAAACGCAAGCGGCAGTACTTTACCCTTTCTGCCGGATATTACCGCTGAATGGAAATTAACACCAGAAGGTCGTTTGTTACTGACTTTTTTTTACCGCGACTCCTATAACTATCTTGCGGGAACGGGTGTTCGGCAAAACCGTTCTGGTGCAAGTATCAGTTACCGTAAAGAATTTGATCGCTTCAGTGATCTATGGAGAGGTGACCGGAAGAAAAATAAAAGACCTTTGCCACCTCCCGCAAAAACAGCTAGCACAGGTGCCCATTGAATAGTCATCAAAGAACAAACTTCATTTTAAGCTATGTTTATTGCGGATTGGATCAGGCACCATTCGATACACCAATAATAAAACAATGAAAAGTAGTAACAGGTAATAGAGAAAATTCAATTAAATTTATTGCCGCAAACATTTCTGTAATTGATATCATTCAAAATTTATTTAAACCATAACCAAGATAGTATATGAAATCTTTCATCGTTCTTTCACTAGCCATCATGATTTACGGAGGCCTCCGTGCGCAGCACAAACTGGAAAAATTATGGGAAACCGATAGCATAGTTGCCGTGCCGGAATCTGTTTTACCAGATCTCAAAAAAGGAATTCTGTTTATCTCTTTGATTGATGGCGGGGGCTGGGATGCGGATGGCAAAGGCGGAATCGGGAAACTTGGATTAGACGGCAAAAATTATGACTCGGCCTGGATAACCGGCTTGAATGCGCCCAAGGGATCAGGCATAGTCGGAAACCGGTTGTATGTGGCTGATATTTCTGAGGTGGTGGTTATAGATATAAAAAATGGAAAAATTGAAAAGAAAATTGCCATAGATAGCGCAAAGGGACTGAACGATATTGCCATTACGGATAAAGGCATTGTATATGTATCCGATTCCCGCACTACAAAAGTGTGGCGACTGGAAAACGATATACCTACTCTTTACCTGGATAGTATGAAAGGCGTAAATGGACTAAAGGCCATTGGTGATGACTTGTACATTGGCTCGGGAAAACTTTTTCTAAAGGTCGATTCAAAGAAACAAATCACAAAAATTGCAGAAGTCGTTCAGGGGATCGACGGAATTGAGCCTATCGGAAACGGTGATTTTGTATTGAGTGCCTGGCTTGGATATATCTGGTACGTATATGCTGACGGACGGGTAGAAACTTTACTTGAAACACATGAACAAAAAAGGAATACAGCCGATATTGGATATGATGCCCAAAAAAGGATTTTGTATGTACCTACTTTTAATGCAAAGACAGTAGTGGCGTATAGCTTAAAATAAGTTTTGCTAAGGATTTCTGGTAAACCTGTGAGATCTTTTTGGAGACCTCACAGGTTTAATAACGACAAAAAATCCCGGTATAATCATCCTCCAAGAGCCCGGGTTAACAACGCCTTCCCTTTGGAGCTAAAAGTTAGTGTCAGCGCATTGCTCCTTCCCGGCTCACTCATTTTTTTCCAGCTTTTCTGCAGTACCCGTATTACTTTTTCCTCATCAAGTTTACTAATAAAGTCCTCATACTGAAACTCGAGGAATACAAGGCATAGGGCATTTTCCATAACCTGTACATCATCGTCGTGCTTTATATTTTCCTTAAGCAAAATATGACGCAATTCCATCGCCTCTGCCTCACTATAGCCAGCTTCTTTCAATAGATCCACTGCCGTGTCCGCGTGAAACCTGGCCAGGTCTGTACGCCATCTTAAATAACCTGCTTTTCCCGCCGGATATTGTGCTCTTGGGATTTTCCATCTTCCGATATGTTGACATCGGGACGCCAGGATTAATTGTTCACTGGATTCGGGGGATAATTTTTTTACCCAGTTATACAACTGAAGTGCGTAGAAATATTCGCGCGGATACTCCGTTTCACCCCACATGATCGTATTTGGATCTTCGCGGTTGTAAGCATCAAATAATTCAAAAGCCTTATTGGGTTTATCCATAAAAAATATTTACAAGGCTGGGCCAAGATATGGCAGTATCCCGAAATCTACTTAATAATTTACCGACCCGAAATGGTTATTTTTCATACTAACTTTATTTAGTTTACATCATCAACAATGGCAAAGCAGAGCGCCGGGATATTACTATACAGAAGTAAGAATGGGATATTGGAATTATTTCTGATTCATCCGGGCGGTCCTTTTTGGAAAAACAAGGATTTGGGTGCCTGGTCAATTACTAAAGGTGAATTTACAGAGGCAGAAAAGCCCCTGGATGCGGCGAAACGTGAATTTATGGAAGAAACCGGCATTGCTCTCACCGGTGATTTCATTGAACTTTCACCTGTTAAACAAAAAGGCGGCAAAATTATACATGCATGGGCTGTTAAAGGTGATTTAGACCCCTTACTGATTGTTAGTAATTCGTTTCCCCTTGAATGGCCTCCAAAATCCGGTAAGTGGCAGCAATTCCCGGAGATAAACAAGGGAGAATGGTTTGCGATAGATGTGGCAAAACAAAAAATAAATACCGCACAGGCTTTGCTGATAAACGAACTTCAAGAGAGACTTAGGTAAAAGTAACTAATAACGTACTGCTGGCTTGCACCAAACTAATAAAGCCCCAATCGGAGCTTTATAAAAGATGCCTGGAACACGGTCAATTACTATTGCCTTGTAGAATCTGTTCTATTGGTAGTAGTATCGGTACTCATATCCGACCGGATCATTGTTGAGTCGCTTGCGGTACCGGTTGTAGTTTGCGGTGTATCACAAGCAGCCATAGTTAAAGCTAAAATAGCTACAAACAAAATGCCCTTCATAAAATGCTGTTTTAAGTTGAAAAAGTTAATAAAAATTCTCAACTACCTTTCAAATAATTATGCCACGCCTTGATCCAGTTCAACCCCTCCCGCTCAGGCCACCTGTTTCAGCTTTGTTTCAATAGCGTTTTTCATATTTTCATAAGTTGGCTTGCCTTCCAATAATTGGCCATTGATGAAAAAGGTGGGTACATCCCGAACTCCCTTGTTCAACCCCTCCATTAAATCATTTCGTACTTCCCAGCTGTACGTTGAATTGACAAGGGTATCCAGGAATTTTTTATTGGATATTCCCGCTTCTTTCGAATATAGTTTTAAACTAATCGTACCCAGGTTTTTCCGGTTTTCAAATATAATGTTGTGCATCTCCCAGAATTTCCCCTCCTGTGCGGCTCCAACGGACGCTTCTGCTGCCTTTTGTGCCCGTTGATGAATTTGTGTTAACGGAAAATGCCTGTAATTAAACTTAAGGTCTCCATCAAACTGTTTCATCAGTTTCTTAACCACCTCATTAGCCTTTGCACAAGCTTCACTTTCATAGTCACCAAACTCAACCAATGATACTTTTGCCTGCTTGCTCCCAACCCAGATATTCCTGGTGGGTATTATCTCTACTGTTTTTGCTTTCATAGCCATAATACTTATCCTTCTTTTGATGTTTGTTTAAAAATTTAAAATACTCCTCAATAAATCAAAAATCAACTGTTGCCAGGTATGAGCTTACAGCAGTTGATTTAATCTTAGTGGCTTTTAAAAGGGAAAACCTTATGTGAGAGATTCTTTTTCTCTAAGAGATATTGCTGCGGATTCGTTCCTGAATACAACAACCCCATCAAATACATCCACTAAAACAGGCTTCCCTTTATCAATGTTTCCCGCAAGAATCTTCTTAGACAGCTGGTTTACAATTTCTTTTTGAATCAGACGCTTTAACGGCCTTGCACCATATTGCGGATCAAAGCCATTTTCGGCCAGAAAATCAAGTAAATAATCGCTGTACTCAAGCAGTATACCGCTTTGTAAGACGAGTTTTCTCAAATATTCCAGCTGGATACGGATGATTCCCTTAATTTCTTTCTTTAGCAATGGCTGAAAAAGTATAAGCTCGTCAATCCGGTTCAAAAATTCAGGTCGGATGGTTTGCCTCAGGAGGTTCATCACTTCGAGCCTTGTTTTTTCAACCACTTTTTCTTTATTGTCCTCATTTACATCCTCGAAATTCTCCTGGATAAGATGGCTGCCCATATTGCTCGTCATAATAACAATCGTATTCTTGAAGTTTACAATCCGCCCTTTATTATCAGTCAGGCGACCGTCATCCAGTACCTGCAACAATACATTCCACACATCCGGGTGCGCTTTTTCAATTTCATCAAGCAAAACAACCTGGTATGGTTTGCGACGAACGGCTTCTGTTAGCTGACCTCCTTCATCATACCCTACATACCCGGGGGGCGCACCCACCAACCGGCTTACGGAGTGCTTTTCCTGGTATTCGCTCATGTCAATGCGGGTCATCATGTGTTCATCATCAAACAAATACTCTGCAAGTGCCTTGGCCAACTCGGTTTTTCCAACTCCTGTTGTACCCAGAAAAATGAATGAACCTATTGGCCTTCTTGGATCCTGTAAACCTGCACGGCTTCTTCGAATCGCATCGGCCACTGCAGTTATCGCTTCTTCCTGTCCGATGACCCGATCATGTAATTCTTCTTCCAAATGAAGGAGTTTTTCGCGATCACTTTGCAACATTTTAGAAACAGGAATACCGGTGGCCTTCGAAATGGTTTGGGCAATATCCTCAGCATCCACTTCTTCCTTCATTAGTCTTGAATGTTCACTCAGGCCCGCCAACTCGTGTGAATACAAGCCGATCATCTTCTCCTGATCTTTCATTTTTCCATATCTGATCTCAGCAACTTTTCCATACTCGCCATTTCTTTCTGCCTGCTCAGCTTCGTGTTTTAATTGTTCAATGGCCGCTTTCCCTTGCTGCACTTTTTCTACAAGTTCTTTTTCGTTTTGCCATTTCGCTCTCAACGTGTCTCTTTCTACCATCAGGTTACTAATGATCGTCGTGAGTTCACGAAGCTTTTCATCATCATTTTCTCTTTTAATGGCTTCCCTTTCAATCTCGAGCTGACGAATCCTTCTTTCCAGTTCGTCCAGTTCTTCCGGCATTGAATTCATTTCAACACGAAGTTTTGCAGCGCTTTCATCAATGAGATCAATGGCCTTGTCTGGCAAAAACCGGTCTGTTACATATCGCTGGGAAAGCTCCACTGCAGCAATAATTGCTTCATCCTTTATGCGAACATGATGATGCATCTCATAACGGTCTTTCAGTCCCCGCAAAATTGAGATCGCGTCTTCGACTGTGGGTTCCTCGATCATCACTTTCTGAAAACGACGCTCCAGCGCCTTGTCTTTTTCAAAAAATTTCTGATATTCATTCAGGGTTGTTGCTCCAACGGCTCTTAACTCTCCCCTTGCCAACGCCGGTTTCAAAATATTGGCAGCGTCCATTGCGCCTTCACCGCCACCCGCGCCAACCAGGGTATGTATTTCATCAATAAACAAAATGATTTCTCCATCGCTTGTTGCCACTTCCTTTACAACACCCTTTAACCGCTCTTCAAATTCACCTTTATATTTTGCACCCGCGATCAATTGTCCCATATCCAATGCATAGATGATTTTGGATTTCAGGTT
>Ga0136634_10000543_pt1 | contig 16446 bp, 15 predicted proteins | sample AntDrymUQ8332106_2_FD_104654 | JGI IMG/M metagenome (GOLD analysis project Ga0136634, IMG submission 104654) | Polar desert sand microbial communities from Dry Valleys, Antarctica - metaG UQ833 (21.06) | ecosystem: Environmental > Terrestrial > Soil > Desert | place: Antarctica: Dry Valley... | reverse complement strand
CGGCTCCAGCCGCTACCCCCACCGGGCCGCGGACGCCGCCCCCGTCCGCACCGTCACCCACAGGATCGTCCTGCACCCGCTCCCACCGAGACCAACCTGATCTTTAAAAGAAGTGGCATTGGGGGGTGGTCAGCTAACCACCCCCGGCATGTTGTGCATCGAGATGGTAGATCAGCTGTCGCCAAGCGTTTTCTACTCGGCGTCGCAACCACCATGCGGCCGATGGAGGACTCAATGGCTAACACCCACACCACCCAGCCCCCTGCGTCCGAGGGATGGCGTATCACGATCGACAGCTGGGTCCGTGATCCTGCGATCCGCACCTTCGCCCTGATCGTCCTGGGGATGTGTCTCGCCACGGCGGCGCTTGTCGTCGGCCTGGCCACCGGGACGCTTATCACCGCGCTCAACACCGTGTTGCCGAACCTGCTCACCAGGATGATCGCCCTCGTTGGGCTCGCCCTCACCGGCACCGGCGGCTGGCTCGTCAAGCGGCACCGCGCCCGCAGCCACTACCATGGTCGCTGACTCCCCGTGGGGGGTCAGACGGTGGGTGCAACCACCGTCTGACCCTAAATGCACCCACCACTTGACATCAAGCCGTCTCCAGCCACGTAAGGTAGGTCGCAAGCGATGTACTCCGTCGGCGTTCACCGCGAACCAGCATGTCGACCACGCGCCGCACCTGGGGATGGCGTCTCGCCTGAAGCGGTGCAACGGCACGAGCCTTGAGTAGCTCCGACAGTGCAAGCTGCGACCGGTTCATCCCGAGGTAGGCGTTCGCCATGTCGATGTGATGGTGGCCGATCCGCGTCGGCAGCCAGCCCGCAGGGAACCGCAGGTCTGCGGCCTGCTCGACGGCGTCGCCGAAGCGGCCCAGCTCGACGGCGGTGATGACGTGGTGGGCCCGCACGTTGGTCGGACCGAAGGCCACCCAGAGCGTCTCGACCTGGTCTCCGGTTGAGCTGGCGATGCGGGAGGCCTCGTCGAGATGTCCACGTACCGCATCGTGGTCGCCGGTTCGTGCGGCGACCACCGACGCCCCGAGATGGAGCTGCCCGGTGGCGACCAGCGCGCCCGGGGTCGTCACGTCGGTACCGTCCACATGGTCCAGCCCGGAGGCGTTGAGGCGCCAGCAGGCCGCGTAGGCGTTTCTCGCGAAGGTAGGCAGTGACGCGGAGGTAGTTGCGTATCGCTCGAAGCGCCGGGCCGCGGTCGCCTGCGTTCGCCGCGGCCCAGTCCATGCGGGACAGGGCGACGGCAGACAGATCCGACATCCCCATAGCGATGCCGAAGGAGTGGCCGCAACGGTAGGCCTCGGCGAGCAGGCCCCATGCGGCGACCTGCGCGGATCCCGTCCAGAGGTGCGCCGCTGCGTGCAGCTCAGCCAGCAGGCCGGGCAGCAGGACCGCCATGGACCGGTAGTCCGCAGCCTGAGCGTGGCGGTTGACCGCACGGACCGCAGCCCGTAGCTCCACGACATCGCGTGGTTCGACGCCCTCCTCCGGTGGAAGGTCGAACAGGTCGAGCGCATGCCGGATGGGGACCGTCAGCGCGCGCAGCTGCCGGGTGTCGAGATCACCGTGGTGAGGTCGACCAGCCAGGACGGCCGGGTCGACTCCCAGGGCCCGTGCACAGGCCGCGACGAGTGCCTCCGACGCCGGTCGGCTTCCGGACTCGACCTTGGTGAGCAGCGAGTGGGAGATCTTGGCTCGTTCCGCGAGGGCTCGCTGTGTCAGGTGCCGCGACACGCGAACAGCGGCGATCCGGGCGCCGTCGCCGATGTCGGGCTCACCGACGATCCCTCGCTCCGTCCCCAACGATCCCTCACCTCGTCTCTCAAAGGTGGACTCATGACAGTACTCGCGGTGCCGTGGCGGTTCGGTCAGGAGGCGAGGTCAGGGTGAGCGGCGCAGATACTCCGTTCCGCGCTTCTCACCGCGTCGATCGAGAAGCCCCCGGTCAGTCAGGCGGTGGAGCAATGAACTCGCTGCGTTGCGGTCCAACCCAGTGAGGCGTCGCACGTCCTCGTTGCGAACGGCTTGGGTCGATGCTGCGTCCAGAACCAGTTGCTCGATCTCCTCATCGGTCAGCCCGTGCGCAGCGCCCCGGATCAGCGTGCGGTCGAGCAGGTAGTACGCACCACCGCGTTGGCCGTGCTGGGTGAGGAAACCCTGGTCGCGCAGCCGCTGCAGAACTGCTCGCGTCGCCTCACGGTCGAGACCGGTCACGCTTCGCGCCACGGCATTGGTCAACCGTCGCGGCATCGTCGACCAGCCGAGGGGTTGCACCGCGTTCCCACGGAGCTCGATCGTCTGGACCGGTTCGCGGCGGGCGGCATGCACGAGCAGCATCCGTTCGACGGGCCCCAACGTCGCGCGCTCTTCAAGATCTTTGAGCCACGCGCGCTCCTGCGGGGTGACCGGGCCGGCGATGGGAAGTGTGACGCGGACGAAATCGCCGATCTCCTCGAACACCGGTGGATCGAGCATCTCGTCGCGCATGAGATCTTGCATCACGTCGACGCCGCGACCTGCGTCCTCGGTGAGCCCGAACCGGCGCAGTACCCCGATGACAGTGGGATTCCGGGCCGCCTGCGCATCACGCATCGTCGCGACGGTGACGCTGTCCGGCAGTGGCCCGGGCGAGGTCACGACAACCTGGCGCGGGCGGATCTCGATGACGATCGCAGTCTGGTCGCGTTCGTAGGAACGGTGTGCGACCGCATTGGCAATGGCCTCGCGGACGACTACCGGTGGGAGGCGGGGAAGCTCACGGCGATGGGTTCCCGCCACGATGAGGTCGCTGCCGATGTCTTCTGTCACCATCGTGGCGGCTGCCTCGACCTGTAGCGGCAGCGGACCGCCGATCGTTGCTCGTCGGCGGAAATCGGGCCCGGCCCCGTCGTACCACCTGATCTCCACGACGAACTTGCTGGTATTCAGGGTCTCGGCAGAGTCCGTGATCACGAGTGCACCGGCCATCGTCAGCTCGTCGCCGACGAGTAACCCCCTCTCGCGCAGCCGGTCGTCGAGGTCACCGGCTTCCGTTGTCCAGTCGTAGATCTCGGACATCGCCCGTAGCTGGTCGCGGTCGATCTTGTGGCTTGGCACACCAGACGGTGAGCGCTCGAACCGTCGCGCCGTCCGGCTTGACGTCAGTTGCCAGACGTCGTCACCGATCAGGGGTTGGTTGCGGGCTCCCTGGCGCACGAGAATCCGGCCGTCGCTCGTCTGGGCGATCCCCTCCTCGCGGCGTTTGACCTCGATGGCGACCACGGGCAGGTCACCGACCATGATCTGGCTGACCCGATAGCGCCCCACGTTGTGGGCGTCCACGGCGGCTTGGTGGATCGTGTCGTCCGTGCCCTGGTCGAGCGTACGGCCGACGATGTTCCGTCGATCATCGACGCCGATGAAGATGACGCCGCCATCGGTGTTGCTCAACGCCACGAGAGCTTCCTGCAGCGGCCTCCTGCCTGCGCCGGTCTTCAGCTCGACTCGGTCGTTCTCGCGGTCGATCAGACCCTGGAAGTCCTCGGGTGCGTAGTCCGGTTGTCGGATGATCGACGACATCTCGACAGTATGCCATACTTGCAGATCACGGCTGCCGACCTCCGCAAGTATCACATAATCCGGTCGACGCGTCGCGGGAGCCATCACGGTGGCGGGATCCGAACGTGCGGACTGCGTTACCTCGTTGACATCTTCAGTCCACGGGGCGTAATGAGAGCTACCTACCGTCAGGCCCGTGAGCAGGCGTGTAGTGGTGGTCGGGCACGGGATGGTGGGTGCCCGGTTCGTCGAGGAGGTGCGCCGCCGGGATCCCGACGGCAGAAGGGTGCGGCTCACCGTGCTCGGCGCCGAGCCCCGGCCCGCCTACAACCGGGTACTGCTGTCCTCCGTGCTCGCGGGTGGCCTGTCGGCGCGGTCGGTGGAGCTGCACCCCGCCGGCTGGGCCGTGCGCGCCCGCATCGACCTGCGGATCGGCGTCACGGCCACCGCCATCGACCGCGACGCCCGGCTCGTGTACTCCTCCGACGGCGCCGCGGAGCCCTACGACGAACTCGTGCTCGCCACCGGCAGCCGGGCCTGGCTGCCCCCGATCCAGGGGCTCGACAACGATCGGGTCGCCGCGTTCCGCGACCTCGCTGACTGCGAGCGCATCCTGGCGCTGGCCCGCCCCGGGGCGATGTTCGCCGTGCTCGGCGGCGGGCTGCTCGGCTGCGAGGCCGCCCGCGGGCTGGCCGGGCGTGGGGTGCGCGTGACGCTGCTGCACCTGGAGCCGCACCTGATGGAGCGCCAGCTCGACGCGGGTGCTGGCGAGGTGCTGGCGGCCACCCTGGACCGGCTCGGCGTCGACATCCGGCTCGGGGTGCACACCGCGGCGTGGGAGCCGGGGGCTGGGATGCGCTGCACGGACGGCGAGCTGATCGCCGCCGATGCGCTCGTCGTCGCCGTCGGGGTGCGGGCCGAGACCGGGCTTGCGGCCGATGCCGGCATCGCCGTGGACCGCGGGGTGCTGGTGGACGACCGGCTCGCCACGTCCGACGGCCGGGTGCACGCGATCGGTGACTGTGCCCAGCACCCCGGCACCGTGGCGGGCCTGGTGCAGCCGGGCTGGGAGCAGGCCGCCGTGCTCGCCGATCTGCTCACCGGCGTCGACCCGGCCGCGCGCTACGGCGGGACCCGTGCGGTCACCCGGCTCAAGGCCCGCGACATCGACCTCGCGACGTGCGGTGATCCGGGTGCGCTCGCCGCGCCGGAGACGGAGGTGCTGCGCTTCGCCGACCCGGCGGGCGGGCGCTACGCCGCGCTCGCGCTGCGCGAGGACCGCGTCATCGGCGGCGCGATGATCGGGCTGCCCGACGCCGCCGCTTCGATGATCCAGTTCTACGACACCGGCGTGCCGGCTCCGATCGACCGGCTCGGGCTGCTGCTCGGGCGCGCGCTGCCCGGGGCGCCGGAGACCGCCGATCCCGGCCGGCTGCCAGCCTCCGCGGTCGTGTGCCGTTGCAACACGGTCACGAAGGGCGCGCTGGTGAGCGCCTGGCGCGGGGGCGCCACCGGCGTGGCGGCGCTGAGCCGCGCGACCCGGGCCGGCACCGGATGTGGCAGCTGCGTGGACACGGTCCAGGGGATCTGCACGTGGCTGGCCGAGAGCGATCCCCCGGTGCTCAGCCCCGTTCCAGAGGAGGGCGCTGCATGAGCGGCACGGGCAGTTCTCGAGGCGAGCTCGTCGTCATCGGCAACGGCATGGTCGGGCACCGGCTCGTCCAGGCCGTGCGCGACCGGGACGCCGAGGGGCGCTGGCGGATCACCGTGCTCGGCGAGGAGCCCCGGCCCGCCTACGACCGCGTCGCGCTGTCGTCCTACGTGGACGGGGTGAGCGCTGCGGACCTGACGTTGCCCGACCTCGACCCCATGGTTGAGCTGCACCTGGGCGACCCGGCCGTCGCGCTGGACCTCGACGCCCACCGGGTGCGCACCGCGTCGGGCCGCGAGGTCGGCTACGACGAGCTCGTGCTGGCGACCGGTTCGGTGCCGTTCGTGCCGCCGGTACCGGGCCGCGACCTGCCCGGCTGCTTCGTCTACCGCACGATCGACGACCTGGACGCGATCACGGCCGCGGCCGAGCGCGCGATGGCGGCACCCGGACCGGGGCGACGCTCCGCCGTGGTCGTCGGCGGCGGGCTGCTCGGGCTGGAGGCCGCGCGGGCGCTGCGCTCGCTCGGGCTCTCCCCGCAGGTCGTGGAGATCGCGCCACGGTTGATGCCGGTGCAGGTCGACGAGGGCGGGGGAGCGCTGCTGCGGCGACTGGTCGAGTCCGAGGACCTGGCCGTGCGCTGCGGGGTGTCGGTCACCGGGATCGCGCAGGACCGCGGCCGGCTCGTCGCCACCCTGTCCGACGGCGTCGAGCTCGACGCCGACGTCGTCGTGTTCTCCGCCGGCATCCGCCCCGCCGACGCGCTGGCCCGCGCGGTCGGGCTGCCGATGGGCGAACGCGGTGGGGTCCTGGTGGACAACCGCTGCCGCACGTCCGACGAGCACATCTGGGCCATCGGCGAGGTCGCCGCACTGGAGGGCCGCACCTACGGGCTCGTGGCGCCCGGCTACGCGATGGCCGAGGTCGTGGCCGACCGCATCCTCGGCGGCGCCGCGACCATGACCCCGGCCGAGCTGGACATGTCCACGCAGCTCAAGATGCTCGGCGTGGACGTCGCCAGCTTCGGCGACGCCCAGGCCGCCACGCCGGGTGCGCTGGAGGTGGTGGTCAACGACCCGGTCGCGGGCACCTACGCCAAGCTCGTCGTGAGCGACGACGCGCGCACCCTGCTCGGCGGCGTGCTCGTCGGCGACGCGGCGCGCTACGCCACGCTGCGCCCGCTCGTCGGGCTGTCGCTGCCCGCGGACCCGGTCGCGATGATCGCGCCGGGCGGGGTGGAGGTGGGTGCCGACGCGCTCCCGGACTCCGCGCAGATCTGCTCGTGCAACGCGGTGACGAAGGGCGCGATCGGCGGCGCGATCGCGGCCGGGGCTCACGACGTGCCCGCGCTCAAGGCCTGCACGCGCGCCGGGACGAGCTGCGGGTCGTGCGTGCCGGTGTTGAAGAAACTGCTGGCGCAGGCCGGAGTGGAGCAGTCCACGGTGCTGTGCGAGCACTTCGTGCACAGCCGCGCGGAGCTGTTCGAGATCGTGGCGGGTTCCGGGATCGCGACGTTCTCCGAGCTGGTGGCCCGGCACGGCACCGGCCGCGGGTGTGACATCTGCAAGCCCGCCGTCGCGTCGATCCTCGCGTCGCTGGGGTTTGGGCACGTGCTCGCCGGGGAGCAGGCGACGCTGCAGGACACCAACGACCACTTCCTGGCCAACCTGCAGCGCAACGGCACCTACTCGGTGATCCCGCGCATCCCCGGCGGCGAGATCACCCCGGAGGGGCTGATCACGATCGGCGAGGTGGCCCGCGAGTTCGGGCTCTACACCAAGATCACTGGTGGGCAGCGGATCGACATGTTCGGCGCCCGCGTCGAGCAGCTCCCGGCGATCTGGCGACGCCTCGTCGACGCCGGTTTCGAGTCCGGCCACGCCTATGGCAAGGCGCTGCGCACGGTGAAGTCGTGCGTCGGGACGACCTGGTGCCGGTACGGGCAGCAGGACTCGGTGGGCCTGGCGGTCGCGCTGGAGCTGCGCTATCGCGGGTTGCGGGCCCCCCACAAGATCAAATCTGGGATCTCGGGGTGCGCGCGGGAGTGCGCCGAGGCCCGGTCCAAGGACTTCGGCGTGATCGCCACCGAGAACGGGTGGAACCTCTACGTGGGCGGCAACGGCGGCTTCACCCCGCGCCACGCCGAGCTGCTCGCGTCCGACCTGGACACCGACACGCTGATCCGGGTGATCGACCGGTTCCTCATGTTCTACGTCCGCACCGCCGACCGGCTGCAGCGCACGGCGCCGTGGATCGAGGCGCTCGAGGGCGGGCTCGACCACCTGCGCGCCGTGATCGTCGACGACAGCCTGGGCATCTGTGCCGACCTGGAGGCCGCGATGGACGCGCACGTGGGCAGCTACGCCGACGAGTGGCGCGGGGTGCTGGAGGACGAGGAGAAGCTCGGCCGTTTCGTCTCGTTCGTCAACGCCCCGGAGACGCCGGACCCGACGATCACGTTCGTCACCGAGCGCGGGCAGCCGGTGCCGGCGCGCGAGCCGGTCGCGATCGGGCTGCCGGCGGTCCGGTCATGACGGCGACGGTGCAGCGGGTGCGCTGGGAGACGGTCTGCCCGCTCGACCGGTTGCAGCCCGAGCGCGGCGTCGCGGCGCTGCTCGACGGCGTCCAGGTGGCGCTGTTCCGCACGCACGACGGTGCGGTGCACGCCATCGGCAACGTTGACCCGTTCTCCGGTGCCGCGGTGCTCTCGCGCGGCATCGTCGGGGACCGCGGCGGCGTTCCGACTGTTGCCTCCCCGATCTACAAACAGGCGTTCAGCCTGCTCACCGGCTGTTGCCTGGACGACCCGGCCAAGGCGGTGCCCGTGTATCCGGTCCGAGTGACCGACGGCCGGCTACAAGTCGGACTACCGTGACGGTTGCCGTGACAACCCCGTCGAGTCCCCCCAACGACGCCCAGGTGGCGCCGCTGGCCGGCTTCACGGTCGGGGTCACCGCCGCGCGCCGGGCCGAGGAGCTCGCCACCATGCTGGAGCGCCGCGGTGCCGCGGTGCAGCAGGGCGCGGCGCTGCGGATCATCCCGGTCGCCGACGACACCGAGCTGGCCGCGGCCACCCGCGGGCTCATCGCGCACCCACCGGACATCACCGTGGCCACCACCGGCATCGGGTTCCGCGGCTGGGTGGAGGCCGCCGACGGCTGGGGGATCGGCGAGGACCTGCTGGCCGCGCTCGGTGCCGGCACGTTGATCGCCCGCGGCCCGAAGGCGCGCGGCGCGATCCGCGCCTCCGGGCTGATGGACACGTGGTCGCCGCCGTCGGAGTCGTCGGCGGAGGTGCTGGAGTACCTGCTCGACGCCGGCGTCGACGGCGCGCGCATCGCGGTGCAACTGCACGGCGAGCCGCTGCCCGACGTGGTGGAGGCGCTGTCCGTCGCCGGCGCCGAGGTGATCGAGGTGCCGGTGTACCGCTGGGTGCCGCCCGCCGACATCGGTCCGCTGGACCGGCTCACCGACGCGGTGCTGGCCGGCGGCGTGGACGTCCTCGCGTTCACCAGCGCCCCCGCGGCGGCGGGCCTGTTGGCCCGGGCCGGCGAGCGCGGAATGGTCGAGGAGCTGCTGGCGGCGCTGCGCGGGCGGGTGCTGGCGCTGTGCGTCGGCCCGGTGACCGCGGCGCCGCTGGAGGCCCTCGACGTGCCGACCGTGCAGCCGCAACGTTCCCGGCTGGGAGCGATGGTGCGGCGGCTGGAGGCCGAGATGCCCGCGCGGGCCCGCAGGCTGCCGGTGGCCGGGCACTGGCTCGAGCTGCGCGGGCACGCCGTGCTCGTCGACGGTGCATTGCGCGCGGTGCCCCCTGCGGGCATGGCGCTGCTGCGGGCGCTGGCCCGGCGGCCGGGCCGCGTGGTGGCGCGCGTCGAGCTGCTGCGGGCGCTTCCCGGCGGCAGCGGCGACGAGCACGCCGTGGAGATGGCGATGGCCCGGCTGCGCGCCGCGCTGGGTGAGCCGAAGCTCGTGCAGACCGTCGTCAAGCGCGGGTACCGGCTCGCGCTCGACCCCGGTGCCGGCCCCGTCCCCGGCGGGGGGCACTGTCTGCACGGGGACTCGCGGTGACGGCGTCCCTGCTGCTCGTCGCGCACGGGACGCGGGACCCGGCCGGTGCCGTCGTCACCGAGCAGGTGGCGGCGCTGGCGGCCGGCGCCCTGCCCGGGGTGCGGGTGGCCGCCTGTTACGTCGACGTCCGGCGCCCGACCCCGGCCGACGCGCTCGCGATGCTGCCCGGGCCGGTCGTCGCCGTCCCGATGTTCCTGGCCGCCGGTTACCACGTGCGCGTCGACGTTCCCGGGCAGCTAGGCGCGACCGGCCGCCGCGACGTGCTGCTCGCCGGCACCTTCGGACCCGATCCCGCGCTGGTCACCGCGGCCGCCGACCGGCTCGCCGAGGCCGGGGTCGACGACGAGGACACGGTGGTGCTGGCCGTCGCCGGTTCCAGCGACCCGCACGCGCAGGCCGACGGGGCGCGGGCCGCGCGGCGGCTCGGGCGCAGGCTCGGGCGGCCCGTCACGCTCGCCACGATCGCCGCCGGTGGGCCTCGGGTGCCCGCCGCGGTCGTCGCGCTGCGGGCGGCGGGCGCGCGCCGGGTGGTGGTGGCCTCCTGGCTGCTCGCGCCGGGGCTGTTCCAGCGCAAGCTCGACGGGTGCGGGGCGGACGCGGTCGCGGCACCGCTGGCCGACCACGCCGCCGTGCTCGACCTGGTGCTCGATCGCTACCGCACCGCCCTGTCTGCGGAGTCGCGCACCGCCTGAGCAGCCCTGCCGCCCAAGATCACGCCCTCGGCGCGCAGCCGCGCCGACTGCTCGGCCGCGAGGTGCGGCGCGCAGGTGCCGTCCGCACGCAGCACCCGGTGCCAGGACAGGTCGTGCCCGTCCTCAGCGAGGATCCGCCCGACCAGCCGCGCCGAGCGCAGGCCCGCTCGGGCCGCGACCTCGCCGTAGCTCGCCGTCTGTCCTGGCGGGATCGCCGCCACCACGGCACGCACCCGCTCGACCGTCTCGTCGTCCATGCCGGTCAGCCTGCCAGGACGGCGCGAATCCGCGTCGCCACCTCTTCTGTGCGCTCCAGGTCGACCATGTGCCCGGCGTCGATCTCGACGACGGTCAGCGCTTCGCCCAGCTCCACTCGGCAGGCGTGCACCCACGCCGGGTCGACGAAGGCGGCCTTCGTCGCGGGCAGCAGCAGGGTCGGGACGCCGGCCGGCGGGGTGAGCGCGGGGCGTGCCATCTCGCTCCACGCCACCACGGCCGCGGCACCGCAGTAGCGGTAGCGCCAACGGTCGCCGTCGGGCATGAGGTGCTCGGCGATCTCCGCGTCGACGAGCGCATCGGCGACCCCCACCCAGCTCTGCGCGCAGTCGGCGCGGGCCGCCGCCCGGTCGGAGTAGGACTCGTCGGCGCGGCTCGCCTCCGCGGCGGCCAGCATGTCCTCGCCGTCCAACCCGATCGCCGGGTCCAGCAACACCAGCTGCCGCACGCGCTGCGGGGCGGCGCGCGCCAGGTGCACGGCGATCGCGCCCCCGAAGGAGTGCCCGAGGACCGCGACGCGCCGCAGGTCCAGGCCGTCGAGCACGGCCAGCGCGTCGGCTACGTGCTGGCCGAGGTGCCACGGTGGGGTCCACGGCGAGCGGCCGTGCCCGCGCAGGTCGACGGCGATGAGCCGCACCTGCGGCAACGCCTCGGCCAGCACCCGCCAGCGCGCGCCGTGGCCGGTGACGCCGTGCAGCGCGAGCACGGGCACGCCGTCGTCGGGCCCGTAGTTGTGGACGTGCAGCGGCGATCCGGTCACGGCGCGAATCCTGCCAGCCCGCCACCCCGGCCGGGGTGGACTCGGGAGTGTCGGTGCGCCGTGGTTGCATCCCCGCGTGTCCCCGACCGACCGCCGGCCCGCTGGCCGCGCCGCGCTCGCACCCGGGCTCGTCCGCAGGCCGCGGGCGGAGGTGCCGGAGCCGGTGTGGGACGAGGCCGCTCTTCGAGTGCTGGCGCACGACGCCGGTCCGCTGCGGGTGGTCGGCGGGCCGGGCACGGGGAAGACCACGTTGCTGCTGGCCAGCGTGGCCGCGCGGGTGCGGGCCGGGGCCGATCCGGAGCGCACGCTGTTGCTGGTGGGCAGCAGGCGCGCGGCCACGCAGCTGCGCGAGCGGCTGGGTGAGTTGCTGCACGACGGTGCCGGCCCGGAGCGCACGTCGCGCGAGCCGTTGGTCCGCACCGTGCACTCCTATGCTTTCGGGGTGCTGCGGCTGCACGCGGCTCGGGCCGGGGATCCGCCGCCGCGGCTGCTGGCCGGCGCCGAGCAGGACGCCGTCGTGCGCGACCTGTTGGCCGGCGAGCTGGCCGGCCCGGACCACGGCGGGGTCCCGGACTCGGGCTGGCCCGACCGGTTGCGCCCGGCCCTGGGGCTTCCGGGTTTCGCCGCCGAGCTGCGGGAGTTGCTGCTGCGCGCCGCCGAGCGCGGCCTCGGGCCCGGCGAGCTCACCGAGCTGGGCCGCCGCCACGACGTGCCGCAGTGGTCGGCGGCCGGGCGGTTCTTCCGCAGCTACGAGCACGTCATCCTGCTGCGCGGAGCCGCGGGCCGGGGAGCACCGCAGGCCACCGCACCCGCCCTGGACGCCGCCGAGCTGGTGGCGGCCGCGCTCGACGCGCTGGCGGCCGATCCCGGGCTGCTCGCCGCCGAGCGTGAGCGGGTGCGGCACCTGGTCGTCGACGACGCGCAGGACCTCGACCCCCAGCAGATGGAGCTGGTCCGGGTGCTCGGCTCCACCGCCGGCACCGTGCTGCTCGCGGGCGACCCCGACCAGGCCGTCCTCAACTTCCGCGGCGCCGACCCCGGGGGCCTGCGCGCCGTGGATGCCGAGACCGTCGTGCTCACCACCGACCACCGCGGTGCCCCCGCAGTGCGGGCCGCGGGGGCACGGCTGGTGGCGCGATTGCCGGGCTCGGGCGCGGGGCGGGAGCGCGTTGCGCCACCGGTGCAACCACCCGATGACGGCTCGGTGCAGGTGCGGGTGTTCGGCTCGGCCGCGCAGGAGGCCGGGTGGGTGGCCGACCAGCTCCGTCGCGCCCACCTCACCGGAGGCGTCGCGTGGTCGCAGATGGCGGTGCTCGCCCGCTCCACCCGCCGCTGCATGCCCACGCTGCGCCGGGCGCTGCTGGCCGCCGGGGTGCCGATCGCGGCGCCGCCCGACGAGCTCCCGCTGGCCCGCCAGGCCGCGGTCGTCCCGCTGCTGATGGTGCTGCGCTGCGCCACCCGCCCCGACGAGCTGGACGCCGACGCGGCCACCGCCCTGCTCACCTCCCCGCTGGGCTCGGCCGATCCGATGCGGATGCGGCGGCTGCGCCGCGGGCTGCTGCGGATGCACGCCGCGGCCGGTGGTGCTGCTCCCGCCGACGCCGAGCGCTCCGGGAGCGACCCGCTGCTGGTGGAGGCGTTGCGGGCGGCGGCCCGGGGGCGTCCCGACCCGCTCGCTGCGCTGCCGCCGCACGAGACGGCGCCGCTGCGCCGGGTTGGCACGCTGCTGGCCGTCGCCGGTGACGCTGCGCGTGACGGGGAGAGCGCCGAGGAGGTGCTGTGGCGGATCTGGCAGGCCTGCGGGCTCGGGCCGCGGTGGAGCGAGGCCAGCGCCCGCGGCGGCCCGGTCGGCGCTGCCGCCGACCGGGACCTCGACGCCGTGCTGGCCCTGTTCGACGCCGCGGCCCGGCACGCCGACCGGCTGCCCGGTGCCGACGTCGGGGGGTTCCTCTCCTACCTCGCCGAGCAGCAGCTCCCCGGCGACTCCCTGGCCCCGCGGGCGCCGCAGGCCGAGGCCGTCACGCTGCTCACCGCGCACGCCGCCCGCGGCCGCGAGTGGGACGTGGTCGCCGTGCCCGGCGTGCAGGAGGGCAGCTGGCCGGACCTGCGGCTGCGCGGCAGCCTGCTCGGCAACGAGCGGCTCGTCGACCTGGTCGCCGGGGTGGCCGAGCCCGGGGGCGAGACCGTGTCGCGGGTGGCGCCGCTGCTGGCCGAGGAGCGCAGGCTGTTCTACGTCGCGTGCACGCGGGCGCGGCACACCCTGCTGGTCAGCGCGGTGCAGGGGGAGGACGAGCAGCCGTCTCGCTTCCTCGACGAGCTCGATCCGTCCCCGGCGGGTCAGGCCGACCGGCCCGTGCACCGGCCGGGCCGGTCACTGGTGCTGGCCGAGCTTGTCGGGGAGCTGCGCCGCGCGGTGTGCGAGCCGGACGCGGCGGGTGCGGCCGGGCCCGAGCGGGCCGACCGGCGCCGCCGCGCCGCCGCGCAGCTGGCCCGGCTCGCCGCCGCCGGCGTCCCCGGAGCCCACCCCGACGACTGGTACGGCCTGGCGCCGGTCTCGGTCGGGGCCCCGCTGCGCGCACCCGGCGAGATCGTGCCGGTGTCGCCGTCGGACGTCGAGAAGATCGTCCGGTGCCCGCTGCGGTGGGTGCTGGAGCGCCACGGCGGCGGTGACGTGGGCGCGCTGGCCGCCGTCACCGGGTCGCTTGTGCACGCGCTGGTGCAGGCCAGGGCCGCGGGCGCCGACGGCGCCGAGCTGGCGGGTGCGCTGGGATCGGCGTGGTCGCGCCTGGATGCGGGCGCCCCCTGGTTCGGGCGTCGCGAGCTTGCGCGGGTACGCGGCATGCTCGCCGCGTTCGACGACTGGGTGCGGTCGAGCCGCGCGGAGGGGCTGCGGTTGGTGGCCGTGGAGCAGCCCGTGCAGCTCGACCTCACGGGCGCCGGCCCGGCGCTGCGCCTGCGCGGGCGGGTCGACCGGCTGGAGGTGGACGCGGCCGGCCGGCCGGTGGTCGTCGACGTGAAGACCGGCAAGGTGGCCGTCAGCGGGCGCCAAGCCGCCGAGCATCCGCAGTTGGCCGTCTATCAGCTCGCGGCGGCGCTCGGTGCGTTCGGGGAGCTGCTCGAGCCGGGGGCGCGGCCCGGCGGCGCGCGGTTGGTCTACCTCGCCGATCGGAAGGCCAGCGGGCAGGCGAAGGAGCCGACCCAGCCCCCGCTCGACGACGGCGAGCTCACCCGCTGGCAGGAGGAGGTGCGCCGGTGCGCCGAGGAGACCTCGGGGGCGCAGTTCATCGCGCGCCTGGGCCCGGACTGCGACCGCTGCCCCGTGCGGACCAGCTGCCCGCTCCACGAGTCGGGACGCCCGGTGCCTGGCCAGTAGCGTGAGCCGCGGAGCACGATCTCATGGCCAGGAGGAGGTAGCGATGACGCTGCCAGGGCGTGCGCTTCGGTTGTCGATCTTCGTGGGTGCGGGTGACGTCTGGCATCACAAGTCGCTGTATACCGAGATCGTGCACCGTGCGCACCAGGCGGGGCTGGCCGGTGCCACGGTGTTGCGCGGGATCGAGGGTTTCGGCGCGACCTCGGTGATCCACCGGCCGCACCTGTTCCAGCTCAGTGAAAACGTGCCGCTGCTGATCGTCATCGCCGATGCCGAGGAGCGCATCCGTTCGTTCCTGCCGCAGCTGGACGAGCTGGATATCAGTGGTCTGATCACCCTGGATGAGGTCGAGGTCGTCCGCTAGGGGCGGCCGTGTCGGTATATTTGCTCGCAGCGGCGGTGGGGCTCGCCGCTCCGACCTCGGAGAACCGCAGCCGGTCAGCTGCCAACAGTCCCTGCTCAGGCGCCGGTGAACCATGCCCGGCTGGCGAGTAGGAGACTTGGGTGAGTAACGAGGTAGACCGGACTGAACCCGTCGCCCCGGACGTCACCTTCCGGGCGCGCTCCCCGCGGCGCGAACTGCTGCGTGTCCACGTACCGGTGCTCGTCGTGATCTCGTTCGGCGGTGGACTGGGGGCCGCCGCCCGCTACGGTCTGGCCCTACTGTTGCCGACACGTCCAGACCAGTTTCCGTGGGGCACCTTCACCGTCAACGTGGTCGGCTGCTTGCTGATCGGCGTGCTGATGGTGCTGATCACTGACGTGTGGTCGGCGCATCGTCTCGTGCGGCCGTTCCTCGGTGTCGGGATTCTCGGTGGGTTCACCACCTTCTCCACCTATGCGGTGGAGATCCGTAACTTGCTGCACCCCGGTTCGGTCGGCGTCGCGTTCGGCTATCTCGCCGGCACCCTGATCGGTGCGATGCTCGCGGTCCTTGTCGGAATGTGGCTCACCCGCACGGTTACCCGCTCGACCCGCGAACGGAGCGTGTGAGATGCGCCTGGTGGGATCCGCGCTGCGGTTGTCGGTATTTGTCGGCGAAGACGACCGGTGGCAGCACCAGCCGCTCTACCACGAAATCGTCCGACGAGCACACGCAGCCGGGCTGGCCGGCGCCACCGTGCTCCGCGGATGCGAAGGCTACGGCGCACGTTCTTTGATCCACACCACTCGACTGCTCGATCTCGCAGACGATCTCCCGATCGTAGTTATCATCGTCGACGTCGAGGATCGGGTCCGTGCGTTCCTTCCGCAACTCGACGAGGTGGTCGCCGGTGGCATGGTTCTGCTCGACGGGGTCGACGTCCTGCGATGCGAAGGAGAAAGCCGACCATGACCATCGCCCTGGTGTTTCTAGGCGCGATGGTCGGCGCACCATTGCGCTACCTGACCGACCGCGCCGTGCAGATCCGCCACGACAGCCTGTTCCCGTGGGGCACCTTCAGCGTCAACATGGTCGGCTGCCTCGTCCTCGGCGCGCTCACCGGAGTCGGCAACGCCCTACCGAGTCCACTGCTCGCGTTACTGGGCACCGGATTCTGCGGGACCTTGACCACCTACAGCACCTTCAGCTACGAGACCCTCCGCCTGGCCGAACAGAAGGCGTACTTCTACGCCGCCCTGAACGTGATTGTCAGCGTGGTCACCGGGCTCGGCGCAGCCCTGCTCGCCTACACTGCCAGCGCCCTCGTCAGCTAACCTCCGCCTCCGACCTCGGCACATTCCGACCGCCCGGTTATCTTGGTGCACCCATCCCTTGAAATCAAGATCCGGTTCCGAGTCGGTCACGAAATCGGTGGCACTATCCCCGTCGTCTTACGGACGAGGATGGTGCGACCGTGATCCGTCGCTGGGGTCAACTTCGCCCCAGCACTCTGCGCAACCGCACGAACCGGCGAGCCTGTGGGGGTGCGGGGGTCGGAGCTCGCGCAGTGTCGCGCAGCAGGTGGTGCAGGGTCGGCCGGTTGGGGTGACCATGGCGTGGGGTGTGACGGTGCGCCCGCACACGGCCTGGTAGATGCCGTTGTCGTGGTGTGGGCCGGTGGCGAGCTCGGTGTCGGTGACGGCATGGT
>Ga0136634_10000542_pt1 | contig 16447 bp, 15 predicted proteins | sample AntDrymUQ8332106_2_FD_104654 | JGI IMG/M metagenome (GOLD analysis project Ga0136634, IMG submission 104654) | Polar desert sand microbial communities from Dry Valleys, Antarctica - metaG UQ833 (21.06) | ecosystem: Environmental > Terrestrial > Soil > Desert | place: Antarctica: Dry Valley... | reverse complement strand
TGGGCAGAATGTGTTCCGGATGATTTCCGTTTCACTTAATTATAACACATGTAATAGCGATGGAATTCAACCCCATCTATATTGATAAATTCATGCAGACCGTATCGCCTTCCGGTAATAAAAAAGGATGTATACTTATACAGTTTCCACCTGGCCTTTCTGTAAACATACCTAAACTTGATGAACTGATTTTAAATATCTGTAATGCAGATCCGGATAGCGGGTGGAAGATCGATATAGAATTCAGGCATATATCCTAGTACCATGAAAAAGTATACCGTATTATAGAACAATATAATGCGGTAATGGTGATGCACGACCTGCATGTATCAGCACCACCTGATGAATATAAATCTAACTGTGTTTACTTAAGGTTTCATGGTGCTGGTGGAAGATATCGTGGAAGTTATGAAGCAGATTTTTTGCAGGAATATGCAGGATATATAAATGAATGGAAAAAAGAAGGCAAAAATGTATACATCTATTTCAATAATACCATGGGAGATGCTGTAAAAAACCTTCAAACTTTAAATATATTCTTAAATGAAAGAGATGATTAATAAATGAATAATAAAAGGTATTATTAAACGTACTGTTAATCATGCAATGTCTTAATGGTAAAGTAAAATAACCTGATATTTAGAAAAGTATATTTACAAAATGGCAAAAATAATCCCAAAGGAAAATTTAATACACCTCGATAAACTCGCAAAACTAATGGATAGCCAGTTCGGCATTCCGGGTACGCGTATACGCTTTGGTCTTGATGCTATAATAGGAATAATACCCGGGGCCGGTGACCTATCCACATTTGCAGTTTCCGGATATATGTTGTGGATAATGGCACAGAATGGGGCAAGTGGCTTACTACTTTCGAGAATGATATTGAACATTTTAATTGATACAATAGTTGGTGTAGTTCCGGTTATCGGTGATATATTCGATATAGCCTTTAAAGCCAATATCCGGAATATGAAATTAATGAATGAACATTATAGAGAGGGCCGCCATAATGGTTCCGCCTGGAAAATCATCATCCCAATACTTCTTTTTTTATTCGTATTTATTGCAGGTATCATTTGGCTTACCTATAAATTATTATCCTTTTTATTTCAATGACTTGCAGGTTATTCTTTTAAAGATCCTGTTTAATAAGTTAACCTTGATAGATTATTAATTAGTATCAGCCTCCCTACCTTTGCACCCAATGACAAAAAAAGAACGTATAATAATTTTTCTCCTGGCCACGCTTAATTTCACACACATTCTTGATTTTATGATCATGATGCCATTGGGTAATTACCTGATGCCATTTTTTAAAATAAGCCCACAGCAATTTTCCCTGCTGGTTGCCAGCTATACAATAGCTGCAAGCATTTCCGGTTTTTGTGCTGCATTTTTTATTGATGGGTTTGATAGAAAGAGAGTTTTGCTTATTGCTTTTTCCGGATTTCTGATAGCAACAATGGCCTGTGGTTTTGCACCAACTTATTCTTTTTTATTGACTGCACGCCTGGTTGCAGGATTATTCGGCGGACTTATCGGGGCACAGGTTATCTCAATTATTTCCGATCTGTTTGTTTATGAAAGACGAGGGCGTGCGATGGGAGCCGTCATGTCTGCTTTTGCTATTGCCTCAACCGTAGGTATTCCTCTGGCATTGTATGTTTCAAATTTGATCTCCTGGCATGCACCCTTTATTGGAATTGCATCATTGGGATTACTTTTAATTCCTTTCATTATTATTTACATGCCGTCTATGAACAGACACCTGGTTGTGGGGGAAAAGGCTTCTATCAATATGCATGGTTTTAAATCTGTTTTTTATGATGAGCGCCAGATAAAAGCATTGTTATTTACAGGTTTTGTAATGTTTGGCCATTTTATTATTATACCATTTATCAATCCCTTCCTGGAATTCAATTTAGGATACAGTAAAAAAATAACCCCACTCATTTACCTTGTTGGTGGCATAGCTGCCTTTTTTTCTGCAAACTTACTGGGAAGAGTTTCAGACAGGGTAGGTAAAATGAAAATATTCAGGATATGTTTATTTCTGTCTTTGCCTTTAATAATATTAATAACCAACCTCATGACTATTCCTTATTGGATAGTATTGGTTTTATTTGCCGCCTGGTTTACCGTAGCTACCGGCCGTGGGGTTACATCCCAGGCATTGGTAAGTAATGTGGCAGATATTAAACACCGCGGAAGTTTTCAAAATTTCAATAGCAGTATGCAACAAGCCGGAACAGGACTGGCTTCATTGCTTGCCGGATTTGTTGTAGTTGAAAATGAAGGCAACAAAATAGGCAACTATCCGGGGCTTGGCATCATAAGTGTTGCAGCCCTGCTCATTTCATTGTGGCTGGCACAAAATATTTTTTCAGATGAGAAAGAGAGGATTATATCACAAGTTGCAGAGGCTAAAATAATTGAAGAAGTTTAAAGCCATTATTTATGAAGTCTTAATAATTCACTTCTACAATTTGTTTGTTCGTTTATAGCTCTCGTATTAATGTTCTAAATTTTTCCTCCCTTTTAAGCACTTCAAAAAAAACGAGGCTTGCAATCTTTAAAACATTATAAATAATCTTACTGATTTATCTTTATCTTTTAATTATAGATCATGGTCAGCCAGTTCTCCCCATTACACCAGTTTAAAAATCATGTTGACCTGAAGTTTCAATTATACAATAGTTTATTCACTTCACTTCCATTTCATAAAATTGACAAAACAGGCATCCTTTTATCATTATTCCTGGATAATTGTGTGGATGGTTTTAATGGTAAAGCCAACCCCACGGAGATCATAGAAAACTTTTTTGAAAAGCATACAACATTAACTGGTGAAAAAGAAAGGGCAGATATTTTATTTCGTTTTATCCAATTTGTAGAAAGGCAGGTTGTGTTATTTGATGCTTTGGAAGATGCTGCCTTCCCTTATGTAAATGATCTGAACGGAAGCGGCACTTTAAAGCAACTGGAATTACAAATACAACAGAGTCAAAAGGAACAGGCTTTAGCTGACAAATTGGAAGATTTCTCCGTAAAAATTGTTCTTACTGCACATCCTACACAATTTTATCCAGGGCCTGTGTTGGGAATTATTAATGACCTATCCAGATCTCTTGCAGAAAATAACACTGTTCAAATAAATACTTTCCTGCAGCAACTCGGAAAAACGCCTTTCTTAAAAAAGGAAAAGCCCACTCCATTCGATGAAGCTTTAAGCCTGATATGGTACCTGGAAAATGTGTTTTATCAGGCTTCCGGAAAAATAATGTCAACATTAAAAACCCAATTCCCCAAAGCTGTACATGATTTTAACCCTATCATTAAAATGGGCTTTTGGCCTGGTGGTGACAGGGACGGAAACCCTTTTGTTACTGCAGAAATAACATTGAAAGTTGCGGATGCTTTGCGAAGCTCAATCATTAAATGTTATTATCTCGACATTCGGAGACTGAGGCGGCGGCTAACTTTTAAAGGAATTGACGCAATTTTATCAGAACTGGAATCTGAATTATATAATAACATTTTTATACCGGGTCAAAGAACACCGTTAACAAAAGAATGGTTACTTGCAGAGTTAAACAAGATAAAAGATATTATAGTTAGCCAGCATGATGGCCTCTTTCTTTATCTCGTGGATAACCTGATAAATAAAACACATGTTTTTGGATTGCATTTCGCTTCCCTTGATATAAGACAGGAAAGCTATGTTCACAATACAGTAATTGAAGCTTTATCTGATGCCGGTTTATTTCCTGTAAATTATCGGGATCTGACAGAAGGAGAAAAAATGCAGTTTTTAATAAATAATAAAGTAATAATAAAAGATGAAAAGTTTAATAGTGAAATTGTAAAAGACACCATTGAATCTATAAAAGCCATCAAACTCATCCAATCATTTAATGGTGAAGAAGGATGCAATCGTTATATAATCAGCCAATGCAACAGTGCTTTAAATGTAATTGAAGTTTATGGATTATTTATTTTATGCGGCTGGGAAAAACACAATCTGAATATCGATATTGTTCCCTTATTTGAAACAATTGATGATCTGAAAAATGCTCCTTCCATTTTGAAAAGTTTATATGATAATGAACAATATAAATCTCATTTAAAAAGAAGAAAAAATACCCAAACTATAATGGTTGGTTTTTCTGATGGCACAAAAGATGGCGGCTACTTAATGGCAAACTGGGGAATATATAAAGCTAAAGAAGAACTTACTGCAATATCAAAAGAGTATGGGATCGATGTGATATTTTTTGATGGCCGTGGTGGCCCACCTGCAAGAGGTGGTGGAAAAACACATAAATTTTATTCATCCCTGGCAAGAAATATTTCAAATAAAGAAATACAAATCACCATACAGGGGCAAACAGTAAGTTCCAACTTCGGAACTGTTTATGCTGCACAATATTACCTGGAACAATTAATACATGCCGGAATATCAAATGAACTTTTTTCTGAACAACATTCAAAATTTGCTTCAGGGGACATTCAGTTACTTGAAAAACTGTCACAAAAAAGTTATGAGTCTTATTCCACTTTAAAGGATCATCCCCATTTTTTTGATTACCTCTCTGATATAAGCCCTGTTAAATTTTATAGTGAAACAAATATTGGCAGCCGGCCTTCAAATCGCAGCGGAGGCAAATTAAGTTTAAAAGATCTTCGTGCTATTCCATTTGTTGGTGCCTGGAGCCAGATCAAGCAGAATGTGACCGGTTTCTATGGAGTTGGAACAGCACTTCAAAGCCTGGAAAGTGAAGGGAGGTTTAATGATATAATGACATTATACAACAATTCATTATTCTTTAAAACACTTATTGATAATTGCGAGATGGCCATGAAAAAATGTTTTTTTCCATTAACAGAACATTTATCAACTGATGAAAAATATGGCCCTATATGGAACATGATATATGATGAATATCAACTGACATTAAAATACCTGTTTCAGCTGAGCGGTAAAAACCAGTTAATGTCAGACTATCCGGTAGAACAATTATCTATCATGATGAGGGATAAGATAGTATTGCCATTGCTTACTATCCAGCAATTTGCAATAGCCCGGATTCGTGCAATAGAAAAAGTTGCAACCGCTGCTGAATTGAATGATACCTATGAGAAGCTGGTAATTCGTTGTTCATTCGGTATCATAAATGCTGGAAGAAATTCTGCATAGATCATCATTATGCCCCGGAAATTTATGCAACCCGCCACAATTTATTTTCGCATATTATTTGTATAATGTAGATCATGATCTTATCTTCTGACATTTTCACCGGCGCAAGCGGATTGGTTGTCCCTATACCCAGAATAAGCTACCCTCCCGGGTTTGAAGACAAAAGCAGGCTGGAATATTATGCTTCGTTATTTAATTCAATAGAGATCAACAGTTCATTTTATAAATTGCCTATGATATCAACGGTAATGAAATGGAGTGATAGTGTGCCGGAGGAATTTCAGATTACATTTAAATTATCTAAAACTGTTACTCATGTAAAAGGCCTTGAATTTAATACAGAAGAAGTTGACAAGTTCATGCAAATCATTTCACATGCAGGAAATAAGAAAGGATGTGTATTGATCCAGTTTCCACCGGGCTTGCATATCCATATTTCTAAACTTGCAAAATTATTATCTGATATCCGCAATGCAGATATCCATTCGGAGTGGAAGATCGCAATTGAATTTCGTCATACCTCATGGTATTGTGAAAAGGTATATATCCTGTTACAGCAATTTCATGCGTGTATTGTATCACATGATCTTCCGGTATCCGCTCCGCCAGCGGATGAATATGAATCGGAAATTGTATACCTGAGGTTTCATGGTCCGGGAGGAAGATACAGGGGAAGCTATGAAGATGATTTCCTGCATGAGTATGCAGGATTTATAAATTCCTGGAAGGAGGAAGGTAAAATTGTTTATGTGTATTTTAATAACACAATGGGTGATGCGGTTAAAAATTTATTAACGCTGAATAATTATTTAAATATTTAAAAACCTGGAAGAAATTATTTATTCTTTTCTCCCTATTTTATACAACCTTCCTTCATCTGTAATTGCATATAAAGCACCGTCATTTCCCTGGGTTATATCCCTGAACCGTTGACCTTCATCAGCCAGCAGGCGTTCTTCACCAACCACTTTATTTTTGACAATTACAAGTCGTGCTATATGATTGCTGTTTAAACCGGTTATGAAGAGGTTGTTTTTCCATTCTGAAATAGTATCGCTATTGTAAAAGGTCATGCCGCTGGGCGAAAGTACAGGGTCCCAATAATAGATGGGTTGTTCCATATTATCCTTTTGCGTTATCCCTGAACCTACTTTTCCACCGCTATATTCTATTCCATAAGTAATGACAGGCCATCCGTAATTTTTACCTGGCTGAATCAGGTTTATTTCATCTCCACCCCGCGGACCCATCTCACTTTCCCATATATCCCCTGTTTCAGGATGAAGGGCAAGCCCCTGCGCATTGCGGTGGCCATATGAATAAAATTCCGGACGTGCACCGGCTTTGCCTGTAAAAGGATTTCCGGTTGCAGGTTGCCCATCTTTGCTGATCCGTATAATTTTCCCTAATGCTGAATTCAGATCTTGTGCCTGGGGCCGTGTTGAAGGGTCAGAACGTTCACCAGTGCTTATAACCAGGTTACCAGATCTGTCAAATAATATCCGTGATCCATAATGCAACGTTCCATTATATGCCGGTGTAGCCAGATAAATTTCAGCAACGTTTTCCATACTTCGTTCATCTGCGGACAATGACCCTTTAGCAACTGCTGTGAGGTTTCCCTCCGGGGTGCTTTTAGAAAAAGTCCAGTAAACCATTCTATTGTTTGCAAATTGGGGATCAATAGTAACACCAAGCAATCCGCCCTGGCCAGATGCATTCACGGGTGGAAGTCCGGTGATTGGTGCACTCACCTTTCCGGAAGTGGTGACGATACGCATCGTTCCCCCTTTTTGAGTAATCAATAAACGGTTATCCGGAAGAGTAGTGATCCCCCATGGCTTGCTTAATGCATTGGTAATAACCCGTCCTTCATACGTTGCAGCTGTTTTTACTGCCGCTATCCGTGTCTGTCCTAAATATGCGGGTTTATAATTTGTATTGGACTGCCTTGTTTCTACGGGGGTAATAGTAGTATCCGAAACAGTATGATTTTTACTATTGGCATTATTTGTTCCACAAGAAAATACGTAACCACAGATTATTATCAGAACTATTATTTTAAACATAAGTTGTTTTTTGGAATGACTGAGAAAGAAAAAAGCAGGAATTATACCAACCTTCAATATTGTTGGGTTAAATCTTTGCTAATGGAAATAAATAAAGTAGCATTATTCATGGCTTTAACTTTCCTTCAATAGAATCATCCATCGTTTTACCAATCATTGCACCCAGCGCCATTTTTGCAAATGCAATTGCATTACCATGTTTGTTGTCCCAATAATATCCATCACCGGTTTCTACTTTAATAACTGTTATTCGCGGATCATCCACTCCTTCTGTAAACCATGTTTTAAGCAATGGCCCCCAGAATTCTTTTATCTTTTGTTTGTCTCTCGAGATATCAGCAATCCCATTAACTGCAAGAAAATCAGAATGTGCTGACCCCTGGAAAAGCAATTGCACTTTATTATCTGTTTTGATCTGTTCATTTACACTACTATCGTCTGCACTCAGAAACCATATGATACCTTCATCATCCACATCCTGTACAGACATTGGCCTTGTTTGAAATGGCTTATTCAATCCGGTTGATGTGCAAAAAAAGCATGTGCTGGCATTCTTAGCCAGGTCTTTTATCTTTTTAACTGCTTCCTGATTCTGGAGATCTTCCTGGTTTTTTTCTTCTTGTTGTTGGTTAATGCTGCTCATATGTAAAAATATTTCTTCTTTTAATTATCAGATAAAAATGCAAAGTCCATTCCAATCTATTTATTCAATTATGATAATGTGGTTTTCATACAAATTCCATGGATTCTGCTTAGTAATAACAATTCAACAATTAATTTTGTTTACTTTTTATTTTTAAATCATAGGATTTTTATTAATTGTTTTTTAAAAATGTAGCATTACAATTTAATTTTTTTATACCTCCAATAAAAAATCCCTTCATTTCTGAAAGGATTTTTAATTTATAAATCAGGTAATATTAATAATCCCTGTTGTATCCGCCGCCACCGCCACTTCCACCACTACGGCCACCGCCACCACCGTATCCGCTGCCACCACTTTTTTTGTAGCCACCGCCACCGCCACCTCCATAACCGCCGCCGCTTCCACCACCGCTGCGTCCGCCGCCACCGCCATAGCCTCCACCGCCGCCATTGCGTTTTTTAAATCCACCCCCTTCGCCTTCCTGGCGTGGTTGTGATTCGTTAACAATTAATTTGCGGCCCATTACTTCTGTTTCATTCAAATTTGCGATAGCAGTACGAGCTGCTTCATCATCTTCCATTTCAACGAAACCAAAACCTTTAGAACGGCCGTTCATTTTGTCTTTTAAAATTTTACCACTGGTAACAGTACCATATTGAGTAAAAAGATTGCTTAAATCTTCGTCAGTCATTGTCCAACTTAGATTTCCTACATAAATGTTCATTGTAAAAAACTTTTAAATAATTAAATAAATATGTAATGATTAAGTTGCTACAATGAACTGAAAACCCCTTGAAATAAGATACAAATCAGCCGACAATGAAAAACTCAAATCATTAATGCACTACAAATGTAAGGTTTTCTAATAAATAGCATATAAAAAAATAATGTGAGATATATTATTTTTTTATTTAAAAGTTATACATTTTTAAGAAAAAAGCCGCTTCAAAGAGCGGCTTCATATAATATATATGGTTACAACTATTCGCCTATAACTTCAAATAGTACTTCTGTTTCATTTCCGTTACCAAAATCAATTTTAGCCTTAAAAGTACCTAATTCCTTTACATCATCCAGGATAGTTATACGGCGCCGGTCAATTTCGTAACCTTTTTGTTCTTTAATAGCCCGGGCTATCTGAACTGAAGTAACACTGCCAAATATTTTTCCACTAGTCCCGGTTTTGGCCCCCACTTTTAAAGTGCCTTCGTTTAAAACTGCAATTACATTATTTAACTCAGCCAATAATTTAGCTTCCTTCTTTGCCTGCTGTTTTTTCTTTTCTTCCATCATCTTCATGTTGGAAGGGCTTGCCTCTATAGCAAGTTTTCCCGGGATCAGAAAATTACGGCCGTACCCGTTTTTCACAGATACCAGTTCATTTACTCCACCCAGGTTGTTTACGTCCTGTATCAATATTACTTGCATGTTCTTCTATTTTAATAGATCAGTTACATAAGGCAATATTGCCATCTGGCGTGCTTTCTTAACGGCTTCACTCACTTTACGTTGAAACTTCAATGAATTACCGGTAATCCGGCGTGGTAAAAGTTTTCCCTGCTCGTTTAGAAATTTTTTCAGGAAATCGCCATCTTTATAATCAATGTAACGAATACCCATTTTTTTAAAGCGGCAATATTTTTTTGGGCGCTTCTCAGCTTTAATTGCCGTTAAGTATTTTATTTCATTTGCTTTTGCCATTATGCCCCTGCTTTTTGGGTTCCTGAATGTACACCACTTCTCTTTTTGGCATTATACTCGACGGCGTATTTATCGAGTACAGTGAACATGTGACGCATAACTGATTCCTCACGTAAAAGCTGAATTTTCAACTTTTCATTGAAGCTGGTTGGCGCAGAGTATTCCATAACCCAATAAAGACCGGTAGTCTTTTTAGCTACAGCATACGCCAGTGATTTTAGTCCCCATGGTTTTGTGCTCAATACTTCTCCACCTGTATCCTTTACAAGGTCTTCATATTTTTTCTGAGTGGATTTATATTCCTCTTCAGAAAGCACAGGGGTAAAAATCACCATCAATTCGTAGTTGCTCATTTCCCTGTTTTAAATTATAAATAATAAATACCGTTATTTTCAAACGGGTTGCAAAAGTATGAAAAATAAAATTAAAAAAGAGTAGATTTCATCACAGAATTCCCCTGGTAATTTATTTTTCGAGCCTGAAAACCGGGTACATCATATGGGCTCTCTCGTAATAAGTAGAATTCTTATAAATAAAATCTAAAATCGCACTGGAATTTGATGCAAATGCAGGATCAGTTGCTTTTTTTGATTCGAGAAGCTGGTTTAAACCGGGGTTTTTCTTTAATTCATCAGCTGCCAGTTCTTCCCATCTGTAATCACTATAACCTTCTTTTTGCTGAAGGATACCATCAAAAAAATTCCATGCAAAGAAACTATCATCCCCGGTAGGTTCCAGCATTTCAATAATATACCGGTTAGAAGGCTGATCTAACATAATCAGGTGATCACCTTTTAGAAATAATTTATCCTCTGTTGTAATAGAAACTTTTACCGCATAATTCTTGTGATGTTTTTCATATGGAAGAGTAAATGATTTGTAATTATCAATTCTATAACCGGATACTTTTATAATAGTGTCTTTTTTAAAAGGAAGGCTTTTTACCCCATTTAATTTCATTAGATCAATAACGGAATGCCAGCCTTGTGGAATAATATATGCCCGTGGTTTTTGTACAATTTCACGTGGATTATAGGTATTAAAAAATTTTAGCCTGGTAGTAAAAGGCTGTTGTTTGTCAAAATACATTTTCTGCAATCCGGTAGCTTCACTTTTAGTAAACTTCTTCTGGTATCCTTTAAAGGTTATTTCTTTTGATTTTACTGTATCTGTTTTCCAGCTTAATGGAAAAGATGTTTGAATTAAAGCCTGTTTTTTTGATAATGTTCTTTGTTTAATAATTTCCCCTGCATTTTTTCCGGCTTCTTCAATAAAAGTCAACATAAGATCATAAGCAGATCTCACTCTTTCTTTATATGGCTTCAGCATATGTGTCTCCGGCATAAAACCCATAGTATTAAATAAAGCTGCATAGCCAGTGGAATAACGTGGAGATTCAATGAACATGGGCATTCCTTTTTCAACATCAAAGGATTCAAAACTCATGTAAGGAATCATTTCCCAACCTTTATCTGACATACCCGTATAAATCTTTGGCTCAAAACTATCGCGCAAATAATCTCCTAAAGAATTTCCAAGTTTGTCATATTGTGTTGTGATAAGAGTCATTGTATGTTGGTAATCGGCACCGTCACTTACATGATTATCTATAAAAATATCCGGATCCAGTAAATGAAATATTTCAGCAAATGACCTTGATTCTTTACTATCGTTTTTTGTAAAATCCCTGTTCAGATCGAGGTTTTGTGAATTGCCACGGAATCCATATTCCTTCGGACCATTTTGATTGACCCGGGTAGTTGAATTTCTATTTAAAGCACCACCAATATTATATACCGGGATAAATGCAAGGGCAACATTCGGGGGCAGATTAATTTTTTTATTATCAATATCTCTTACCAGCATCATGCTTGCATCAATGCCATCAGGTTCACCAGGATGTATGCCATTATTAATGAGCAGCACAACCTTTTTTTGTTCATGCCATTTTATGGGATCAAACTTCCCATCTGAACTCAACATTACAAGATGAAGGGGATAACCTGCATCCGTTTCACCCATCATTCTGAGTGAAATAATCTTTGATCCTTTCTCGAGTGCTTTATACCACTCAACTATTTCAGAATAAGTTGCTGATTCCATCCCACTTGCTTTTTCAAATGGCGAAAGCTGGCAATAAATATTTAATTGAATGTTCATCGTTATGAGAACAAGTATGATAAATTTCATATTTCCAAGCTACTTATTTTCTACACATTACTTTCAAATATTTGCATAATAAAAAGTATAGCCAAGCCTGCTCAATCATAAAATAAAACAACAAAGCCTGTCATTTGACAGGCTTCATAAATATTGTGTTTGAGTATTACTTTGCTGTTGCATTAATACGCCTGGCCAGTTTACTTTTTAAATTGGCAGCTTTATTCTTATGAATAGTACCTCGCTTTGCAAGCTTATCTATCATTGATAATACAGAGGGTAATTTTTCTGAAGCAGATTTATTATCGTCTGTTGCCTTTATATCACAAATGGCATTCCTTGTGGTTTTACCATAATAACGGTTACGTTCGTTGCGTTTTGTGCTTTGACGCACATCTTTTTTCGTTGCTGCATGATTCGCCATGAAAATCTATTTTTGGGCTGCAAAGATAAGGAGAAGCAACTAAAATATTTAATTATGATGATTATTTCTTAAATGGTTATATTTCTATTAGTATATAGTAGATAATTATGCATGGTTTTATATAGTTAAAACCGATATTTGCAGGCTCAAAATAGATAGTCTAACAACTCCAGCCGTATGAAGGATTTTCAGTACATAACAAATGCCCATCCATCATATATTGAAAATATTTACCAGGATTTTATAAAAAACCCTGAAAGTGTTGACCCTGACCTCCGTAAATTTTTTGAAGGATTTGATTTTGCAATAAATAATGGCACCCCATCAATCAAATCCAATGGTAGTGCTTTAACAGCACCAAATAATATTAATAAAGAATTTGGGATATTTCAGTTGATAATGGCCTATAGAAAGAAAGGTCATCTTATTGCTAAAACAAACCCTATACGGGAACGAAAAAACCGGCATGCAAACCTGGAATTAAATCATTTCGAATTAACGGAAGCAGACCTTGCGACTGAATTTGAAGCAGGAAAATTTCTTGGGCTTGGAAAAACATCCCTTAATAATATTATTGGCCATTTACAGCGCAGTTATACTTCCAATGTAGGTGTGGAATACAGTTCTCTGAACGATGAAAAGAAAATTACATGGTTACAAAATGCAATGGAAAATGATTTTCATAAACCGCTTACGATCGATCAGAAAAAACACATTCTGCAGAAATTGAATGAAGGTGTGATGTTTGAGAAATTCCTTCATACCAAATATATAGGGCAGAAGAGGTTTAGCCTGGAAGGTGGCGAAACAACTATCGCTGCATTGGATGCTATAATAAATACGGCTGCTGACAATAATGTAGAAGAAGTTGTGATCGGGATGGCACACAGGGGACGTCTCAATATTCTCGCCAATGTTTTAGGGAAAACGTATGAGCAGATTTTCACAGAATTTGAAGGCAGTGCAATGCCTGATACAACAATGGGAACCGGAGATGTAAAATATCATCTTGGTTTTAGCAGTGAAGTGGAAACAACATCGGGTAAAAAAATCAATTTAAAACTTTGCCCCAATCCGTCTCACCTGGAAGCCGTTAATTCCATTGTTGTGGGATATGCGAGAAGTAAAGCGGATGTATTATATCAAAGTGATTTCGATAAAATATTACCAATCCTTATTCATGGCGATGCCTCGGTAGCAGGCCAGGGAATTGTTTACGAAGTTTTACAGATGAGTGATCTTAAGGGTTATTACACAGGCGGCACTGTTCATTTTGTAATAAATAACCAGATAGGATTTACAACAGATTTTGATGATGCACGCAGTACAGATTATTGTACATCTATAGCAGCAATGGTACAGGCGCCATCATTACATGTGAATGGTGATGATGCGGAAGCTGTATTTAAAGTTTCAGAGATCGCGACCAGGTACAGGCAGGAATTTAACAGCGATATCTTTATTGATATGGTGTGTTACAGGAGGCACGGCCATAACGAAGGTGATGAGCCAAAATTTACCCAGCCTCATTTATATGCTTTAATTGAAAAGCATTTAAATCCAAGAGAAGTTTATACGCAGTATCTTATAGAAAATGGGGAACCTGATGCCCGGGCAGTAGCAAAGGAAATGGAGCAGAAATTTTTAAAGGACTTACAGGAACGCCTGGACGAAGTAAAACAACATCCCCTGCCTTACACTTACCAGCAACCGGAACTTTGGTGGCAAAGCCTCCGAAGAGCAACTTTACCTGATTTTAATACATCACCGGTAACTGCAATTAAAGAAGACCAGGTAAAAAAATTGTTTGATGGATTAATGAAATGGCCTGCAGATTTTAAGCCTTTAAAAAAAGTTGAAAAGCTTATCCAGGATAAAATTAAATTATTCCAGGATGAAGGAAAGATAGACTGGGCAACGGCTGAGCTAATGGCTTATGGCAGCCTGCTTGATGAAGGTAAAGATGTACGCATGAGCGGACAGGATATTAAACGTGGTACATTTAGTCATCGTCACTCTGTTTTATATGATGAACGAACGAATATTGAATACAACAGGCTGAATTATTTTTCAGATACTCAAAGGCCTTTCAGGATATACAATTCTTTATTAAGCGAATATGCGGTATTAGGCTTTGAATATGGTTATTCTATGGCAAATCCAAATGCTTTGGTTGTATGGGAAGCACAATTTGGAGATTTTGTAAATGGAGCACAGATCATGATCGACCAGTTTATTTCTGCTGCTGAGGCCAAATGGCAAAGAATGAATGGAGTGGTATTATTGCTGCCTCATGGTTATGAAGGGCAGGGACCGGAACATAGCAGCGCAAGAATGGAACGCTTCCTGCAGCAATGCGCTGAATTAAATATGGTTGTAACCAATATCACGACTGCTGCTAATTTCTTTCATGCCATAAGACGCCAGCTGGCATGGCCTTTCAGAAAACCATTAATTGAATTTACTCCTAAGGCCAATCTTCGTCATCCTGGCAGTTACAGTAAAGCAGCGGATTTTACTTCAGGAGGTTTTAAAGAAGTTTTTGATGATATTAATGTCACTGAGCCAGCATCCATTAAAAAGGTACTGATGTGCACCGGTAAAATATATTTTGATATGGATGAAAAAAGGCAAAAGGAAAACCGAAAGGATATTGCCATTGTGCGGCTGGAACAATTATATCCTTTACCACAGGAGCAGCTTGATGTTTTATATAAAAAGTATTCCAAAGCAATATGGCACTGGGTACAGGAAGAACCTCTTAACATGGGTGCAGCTACATTCCTCAGGATGAACCTTAAGAATATAAATTTTTACATTACCAGCAGGCAGGCAAGTGCTGCAACAGCTACAGGTTATGCTAAAGTGCATGCAAAAGAACAGGCAGATTTATTGAATGCAGCGTTTAATGTGTAGACAAATAGACCATGGACCATAGACCATGGACCATGGTAAGTTTAACGGAAAAATTATTAATAAAAATAAAAGAAAAGAGAACAGAAGAAATATTACTCAACCATAGATCTCTGCATCTTCTAAGGTCTAAGGTCTATGGTCTATGGTCCATCGTCCATGGTCTTATTTACTCTATCAAAATAAAATCCTCTTCGAAAGATGTTTCAAAGTTTAAGTGAGCGTTTAGAAACTGCGTTTAAAAATATAAAAGGGCAGGCAAGAATTACCGATCTGAACATAGCCAATACGGTTAAGGATATACGCCGTGCGTTGGTTGATGCAGATGTGAACTATAAAATAGCCAAAGAATTTACAGATAAAATTAAAGAGAAGGCAATGGGCGGGAAAGTGCTGACTGCAGTGAGCCCGGGTCAGCTCATGGTGAAGATCGTGCAGGATGAACTTACTGAATTAATGGGTGGAACGGAAAGTGAACTAATTATCACTGGAAACCCTTCAATCATTCTAATTGCCGGTTTGCAGGGTAGTGGTAAAACAACATTTAGTGGTAAGCTTGCCAATTACCTTAAAACAAAAAAAGGAAAATCACCATTACTGGTAGCAGCAGACGTTTATCGCCCGGCAGCAATAAACCAGCTGGAAATACTGGGTGGACAGATTGGTGTGGAAGTTTACAGCGAGCGGGAAAATAAGAACCCGGTTTCCATTGTTGAAAATGCAATTAAAGAAGCCCGTTCAAAAAATAAAAACGTACTCATCATAGATACAGCAGGCCGGCTGGCAGTGGACGAAGTGATGATGACTGAAGTTGCTGATATAAAAGCGGCTGTTAAGCCACAGGAGATTTTATTTGTTGTTGATAGTATGACAGGACAGGATGCAGTTAATACTGCAGCAGCTTTTAATGAACGCCTTGATTTCAGCGGTGTTGTATTAACAAAGTTAGATGGAGATACAAGGGGTGGTGCAGCTTTGTCAATCAAGTATACGGTTAACAAGCCTATCAAATTCAGCAGCAGTGGTGAAAAAATGGAAACCCTGGATGTTTTTTATCCGGAACGTATGGCCCAGCGGATATTGGGTATGGGAGATATAGTGAGCCTTGTGGAAAAAGCACAGGAACAATTTGACGAAGTTGAAGCCGCAAAACTTGAGAAAAAGATCCGTAAAAACCAGTTTGATTTTGAGGATTTCAGGAATCAGTTGCAACAAATAAAAAAAATGGGTAACCTCAAAGACCTGATGGCAATGATCCCCGGGGTTGGAAAACAAATCAAAGACCTTGATGTTAATGATGATGCCTTCAAAGGTATAGAGGCAATGATCAATTC
>Ga0136634_10000541_pt1 | contig 16458 bp, 10 predicted proteins | sample AntDrymUQ8332106_2_FD_104654 | JGI IMG/M metagenome (GOLD analysis project Ga0136634, IMG submission 104654) | Polar desert sand microbial communities from Dry Valleys, Antarctica - metaG UQ833 (21.06) | ecosystem: Environmental > Terrestrial > Soil > Desert | place: Antarctica: Dry Valley... | reverse complement strand
CAACTCCTTTTGGAGGCGCTTCGTCGGCTATTTTAGCTTGTCCAACGCCATAGTTAAAATTCGACCAGATGTTTACTTTCCTTAGCTGACCTATTTTTCCTGCATTCATAAAATCCATTGCCTGTTTCCAATGCGGGCCGCTGCGTTGTTGCTGTCCGACCTGAACAATACGATTGTATTTTCGGGCAGCAGTTACCATCAGTTCGCATTCAGCAATGCTATTGGCCAGCGGTTTTTCTACATAGATATCTTTGCCGGCCTGGCAGGCAGCAATAAAGGGCAAACAATGCCAATGGTCAGGTGTGCCGATGATCACCGCATCGATATCTTTATTCTCCAGAAGTTTTCTGTAGTCTTTATACTGAACAGGAGCTTTTCCCTGGATTTTGACTACGTCAGCCGTACGTTTTTCTAATACTTCATCGTCTACATCGCAGAGGGCTCCACACTCTACACCCGGTATTTTTAACGCGTTTTGCAGATCACCAAATCCCATACTACGGCATCCGATCAACGCTACAACTATTTTATCAGCAGCTATGTTTGTTTTATTGATTGATTGAGATGCCAGTGATGAAGAAGTAAGACCTGCCAAGCCGGATGCTGCGAGAAGTTTTGAAGTATCACTTAAAAAAGCGCGACGGGTTGATGACATCGAATTAAATTTTATAATGGTTAACGATATTTTGTCCTTCTGTCAGGAAGCTACAAAATCTTTTGATTGTACGAAAAAGCCAGCTTGAAAAGCTGGCTCTAAACGGAAGAATAAACATATCTTAATCCGGAATAATTTCCAGGGGTTTCTTATTTGTTTCAAATCCTGAATACCCTTTGTTCTGATTAATGTGACCATTGCTGTTAGCCTGGATGGAAGTCGACTTTCTTTTTATAAGTTCAACAGGAATAGTGACTTTATGATACGGTTTTCCCCGCCGTATTTTGTTATTGACCAGATCCATCATCATGATTGCGGCTTCTACTCCAACTTTGTTGGTGTATTGCTCAATGGAGGTCAAAGGAGGATCAATAATTTGGGAAAGAGGTCCATTGGAATATCCAATTACTTTTAATTTTCCAGGAATTTCTATTCCGAGTGATTTGGCATACTGAATAATTGCAACAGCAGTGGTGTCATTGCACGCAAATACCGCGTCGGGATATGGCTTTTTGTCAAATAATATTTCCCCTGTTTTTAAACCACTCTCAGCACTAAGATCATGAAAAAAGGTTATTTCTTTATCAACCGCAAGATTGTATTCCTTTAAGGCATCTTTATATCCTGCAAAACGGTCCCGATAGAGACTGCACGTAAGAGGTCCACCAATAAGCGCAATTCGCCTGCAGCCAAGATCAAGCAAATGTTTGGTTGCCATGTAGCCACCATTGTATTCGTCTCCCTCGATTTTATTTGCCAGGTAATCAGTGGGTACCCGATCAAAAAACAAAAGCGGACAATTGCTTTTGGAAAAAACATCAAAATGAGTAAAATCAACAGTGTGCAATGTTGCAGAAACTATCAAACCCTCAACCCTTGAAGCGTACAATGCAGTTACCAGTTCCCGCTCCATATCAACAGATTCGTTCGATTGACAAACGACCAGGTTGTACTTGTATTCGTGTAATTTATTCTGAATGGCTGTAATTACAGCAGACTGATAAAACCTGGAAATAACGGGTACAATCAAACCTATTGTTTTGGATTTGTTGTTACGCAAACTGGCAGCAATGGCATTGTGCTTATACCCGAGTTTCGCTGCCGTTTCTTTAATCTTCTTTTTTGTTTTTTCGTTGATGTGATGATGATCATTCAGGCCACGCGATACAGTGGAAGGAGAGAGCCCCAGCTTCAAAGCAATATCTTTTATGGTATTTTCCGTTTGCTTTTTCATACTCGCGAAGGCAGTTTAATCAGTTACACGATTGTAAAATCTTTCAAGTCAATATTCAATCCGGTGGCCTATTATCTGATCTCTTTATTAGAACGGGCCAGATCCAACGCACTGGTTGTTATATAATATTTAGCAATCATATTCGGAACTTCCCAAGGAGGCATTTGTCCATTTTTTAAAAATTCAAGAAATTTTTCAGTTACCCGTGCAAAGTGTGCTTCATGCCCCTCATTGTATTTTTCCGGGATGATCACTTCCCAGGTATTGGATATTTTTTTCAAGTTTATTCCGGGATACCGCTGCTGTATTGCTTTTAATTTTTCTAATACAGCGGTTTCATAACCAGCATTGATTTCCTTTACGGGTTCAATATACAGGATAGGTCTTTTTTGATTACTTTCCTGCCGGATTACCAGGTTGGCGAGCGTACCTCTCATGGTGGAATTGTGTGTATCGCCGGCACCCTCGGGTGCCTGGTAATTCCAGATTACTGACACTTTTGAATGAATGCCTTTGAGCTGATAGTTGATTTCTCCATTTGAAAAAACCTTCAACATCGTATCATTGATCACATCTTTTTTGAGATAGTCCGGGAAGCCATCCATCCTGGTTATCTTATTGAATTGATTCAATGTCATGTCCGTACTCCACCGACGTGCGGAATGAAGTAGCACGTCTTTGTTATAATCAATGTTCTGTTCAGGAAAACTCGCCCATTGTACCAGGTCTACCAGGTGAGTTGTAACATCAACAATTCCCTCGCCTTCCTGGGATACATCCATAAACCAGGCGGGACGTGTCAAAACATTTCCGGAAACATATTTGTAGAAATAATGAATGCTTTCTTTGGTCACCGCAGGGTTTTCAATAGTTCCTTTTTCCAGTTCGCCAAACACCTCGCGCAGCATGGAGAATTCCCGTTGAAGCATATTGGTTATTTCATATCGTTCTGTCATAATATCGTATAATAAAATATTTTTTGAAGAAGCCGTAGCAAAAGCATTCTTCAAAACTTCGAAACTTTTCTGATCTATTGCCATAGGTTTGTCTGCAAGCACATGCAATCCTGCGTCAATACATTTTTTTATGTATTCTGTCTTTTTCTGATTGTTTCCGGCCAGTACCGCAATATTTCCTTTTTTCTCCTGAAGCATTCTTTCAAAAAAATCTTCACCGGTATAGACTTGTTCATTCCAGCTGGTAGGATTTTCAGCGCGGTTATTGTATGCTTTTATTCTGTCAGCATGTAATTGAAGATCAGGTCCGGCCGGAGCATAAACATGTACTGTTGAATCAACATTCGCATACATTGATTTCTGAACAAGCGCTGCATGAAAATGGCCCGGATCCAGGGTTATCAGTTTTACCATACTATCGCTTGAGGGTTGATTGATTGATGATGGTGTTTGACAAGCAAACTCAAATATTGACATCATTACGATAATACTAAATACAGAAGGTTTCATTTTTTCAGGCTTTTTGAATACGGTGGTTTAAGGTTTAAAGTTTAAGGTCTAAGGTTTAAAGTTGTTTTTTTGTGGAACTCTGATTGTATTTTATTTAATGACAAACTTTTTAAACCAACGTTAAACTATCTAAGCATTAATCACATAAGGCCAGCGATTGGTGCGTGAAAGCATGGCGTTGGCATCATCATCATTCTTAAACCTTTCTTTCAAAGGATCCCAATTCAGTTTTCTATTCAGTTTCATAGATGCATGATTGAGGAGACAAACCGTACAGGCACGATGACCCACTTCGATGGGTGTTATGGGAGCCTGCCGGCTGATAATACAATCAAGCCAATTGCTATGATGGTCTTTACTTTCATAAAGTTGAATGCCATCGGCGCCTATTTCAGAACCAAGAATTTTTGGATTACTGGCATCCAACGCCTTACTGCTTTTGCTTTGTGGAACCGGATCACTGGCTGATGCAGTATAACTTCCGCGGGTTACAAATATCCATCCCTCAGAGCCGATGAATTTCACGCCATTGGGATTCTCATTGCTTGTTAAAACTTTTACCCCGTTTTCAAATAACATTTCTGATTTATAAGGACCATGAACATCCCACAGATTTCCAGCCGGTGGAAATTCTGCTTTACAGTAAACTTCAACCGGTCCTGTATATTCTGTTCCCATTCCCCAATTGGCAATATCGAAATGATGTGCGCCCCACCCGGTTATCATTCCCGCGCCAAATTGTTCAACACGCAACCAACCCGGTCTGCCGAATCCCTCTTGCGGATGCACTCTTTTCTCTGTATAACTGGCATAGGGTGTTGGACCGAGCCACATATCGTAATTTAAATTAGAAGGAACGGGCATTTCACGTTCTACTGTACTTTGTTTTGGATCGTCTATCGGAAGTCCGATGATGATTGTTTGTAGTTTTCCAATTCTTCCGTTCCGAACAAGTTCGCATGCTTTTTTAAATTGAGGCATAGACCTTTGCTGACTTCCTATTTGTAGTAGTCTTCCGGATTTATGTACTTCATTGCTTAACATCCTTCCTTCAGCAATCGTGAGTGAGGCAGGTTTTTGCATGTAAACATCTTTGCCAGCTCTGACAGCATGAATTGCAGGAATTGTATGCCAGTGATCGGGAGTGCTGATAAGAACGGCGTCAATGTCTTTGTTATTTAAAAGCTCCCGGTAATCATCATATGTTTTTACGCCATCATAAGGCTTGCCGGTTTTTTTAGTATAGTAATCATTCACCAATGTTTTTGCAGCCTGAACACGTTTGCTATCCAAGTCACATACGGCTACGATGCGGCCGTGGCTGGTGCGTAAAACACCGGGCATGTCATGATCCCGGGAAATACGGCCGTTGCCAATCGCCCCTACATTGATCTGGTTGCTGGGAGCGTTTTTCCCAATAACAGAAGCTGGAACAATGGTAGGAAACCCCGAAAAAGGAAGGGTAGCTGCTACCGTCCCTTTAAGAGCATTTTTTACGAAGTTTCGGCGGCTGGCAAATTTTTTTTCACTTGTGTGCATATGGCAGTATATAATAATTGATGACTAATATTTTTTTGTTGATTCACTAATAACGTACCGGTGTATCCCTTGAATCTGCATAAGCTTTTGAAACATCTAATTTTTTTGCCTGGTTTGCGACAAACGTGATACCCTGGAAAATATGCTTGACATACATCGGATCTTCATAGTTTTCTTTATCATGACCCAAAGCAGTGATCCAGATATTTCCACCGTCAAAATGGTGGTACCATACTGCAGGATACAAATCTGAAAATGGTGCAGAAAACTGTTTTATCTTAACGGAATCGCCGGTGTTATGATCTAAACTGGTTACGTCGTGCGCCATCAGTACTTTAGTACCGGGGTACAATTCTTTCGCGAAATAGCATTCATCTTTTCGTTCCCAGATTGCAGGAATTCCCTTCATGGTAGGATGCGTTGGTTCAATAACTTTCACCTTGAATTTTTGATTTTTTGCATGCCACGAAAACGTTCCTCCTACCATCATTTTAAACCATTTCCAGTTTCTTTCTGTACCCGTTACAGAATGCAGGCCAACAAATCCCCCACCGGATTGAATATATCTTTTAAAAACCAGTCGCTGTTCATCTGTATTAAATACATCGTTATTGGTACTTGGGAACAGGATTAAAGTGTACTGTTTTAGATTGCTTTCTGTAAACACACTTGGTGTATCCGAAACGTCTATTTGAAATCCATTTTCCTTGGCCAATTTTTGTATACACTTTACTGCATGAGGGATATTGTCATGCACATACCCTTTTCCGTTCTTTGTATAGACAAGCACTTTTACATTCTTCCAGTTCGGTTTTTTCTCACTGGTAATTTTCTCGGCTGAAATTGATAACAAGGCAACCAGGAATAGAAGAAGGGGGATCCTAATTTTTTTTAATGGAAAAAATACTGTACTCATTTATTTAATGATTTAATGATCGTATTTGAGGAGGGTAAGCAAATTAATTTCAGATTGCTACGAACATCCAGGCCTGAAGACGGTATGTTCAGATCAAATTCAATTCCGGCAATAGTTTGACCCAGCGAATGACTCACCATTGACAGGAACAGAAGAAGTGGGATGATAATTTTTCTGATAATAACAGCAATCATAATTTGGCAATGAGAAAGATAAAAGTAGTAATTTTTGCAATCGATTGCAGAAGATTATATTTTTGAAAGAAATTTAATTTTTGATCCTGCTATTAAGCTTCCAAAATGCAGAGACTATTATATAAGATTTCTGCTGTTAATGAATCAGTATTTTTCAATTGGTATTATATTAAAGTCTTTTTTTACGGAGACAAATCCATTAATAAATCATATGCGGGAACTAAATCAACTGTTTAGTTTACAAAATAAGGTCATCGTTATTACAGGAGGCACCGGGGTGCTTGGAGAATCTTTCGTTCAGGGTGTTGCCGCCATGGGCGGGAAAGTTGTTTTAGTGGGGCGCAACGAACAAATCGGAAATGAACGAGCTGATCAATTGCAAAAGAATGGTAGTGAAATTATTTTTATCAAGGCCGATGTGCTTTCCAAAACAGATCTCCTTCAGGCGAAAGAAATTGTATTGCAGAAATGGGGCCGCATAGATGGACTGGTTAATGCAGCCGGTGGTAATGTGCCCGAAGCTGTTATCAGTCCTGATCATGATGTATTTGATATTGATGTGGATGGCTTAAAAAAAGCTTTCGACCTGAATTTGTTTGGAACGATATTGCCGGTTACTGTTTTTGGAAAAGCCTTACAAGTGTCTGGCGGAAGCATCGTAAATATTTCTTCGATGGCCGCTCAATCGGCCATCACCAGGGTGCTTGGCTACTCCATGGCCAAAGCAGCAGTCGATAATTATACACGATGGATGTGTGTGGAGACCGCCAATCGTTTCGGAAGTAAAATCCGGGTCAATGCTATAGCACCTGGATTTTTTATTACCCACCAGAACAGGCATCTGCTAACGAATGCTGACGGAAGTTTTACAAGCAGGGGAGAAGCCGTATTAAAAAACACGCCTTTCAAGAGGTTTGGCAAGCCCGATGAATTGATCGGTGTTTTAATTTGGTTATTGAGCGATGCTTCAGCATTTGTAAGTGGAGAAGTGATCTGTGTGGATGGAGGGTTTAATGTTTTTTCAGGAGTTTGATTGATACATTTATTTCAAAAGTTTATGTTGTTAAAAGAAACCTGGCGTTGGTTCGGACCCGATGATCCGGTGCCATTGCAATTTGTTTTACAAACCGGTGCGACCGGTATTGTTACTGCCTTGCATCATGTTCCTGCCGGTGAAGTATGGTCTGTAGAAGAAATCAAAAAAAGAAAAAGAATTATTGAAGCCAGCCTTCTTACCTGGGATGTAGTGGAAAGTGTTACCGTACACGAATCAATCAAAACCCAAACAGGTAATTTCAGGCGTTATATTGATGCATACAAACAAACGCTTATCAATCTTGCATCCTGTGGAATAAAGATCATTACTTATAACTTCATGCCAGTGAATGACTGGACCCGCACCAACCTCGAGTATGAAATGCCTGATCAATCCAGGGCTTTATATTTTGACTGGTGTGATCTGGCCATTTTTGATCTCTTTATTTTACAAAGAAAGCATGCCCGGGATAGTTACACAGATATAGTTTTGCAGCAAGCTGAAATAAGGCATCAACAATACACGACTAACCAGTTAAATCAGTTAAGGGAGATCGTTATGTTTGGTATACCGGGAGAAAAAAAGCAGACTGTCGGGCAAATGCGTGAAAAACTAACGGAGTACAAGGATATCGATCATGCATCTTTAAGAGAAAACCTCCGTTTTTTCCTGCGGGAGATTTCTCCACTTGCTGATGAACTTAGTATCCAGTTGGCTATTCATCCGGATGATCCTCCATTTGACATTTTTGGTCTTCCACGGATCGTAAGTTCCGCCGACGATATTAAATATATATTGTCATCCGTTCCAAATAAAAGCAATGGAATTTGTTTTTGTACTGGTTCCCTTGGCGCCGGAAAGCACAATGATCTTGTATCGATTATCCGAAGCATTGGAACCAGGTTGCATTTTGTTCATTTACGCAATACAAAGCGTGATGAAAATGGAAATTTTTATGAAGCCGATCATTTAAACGGGGATACCGATATGTATGAAGTAATGAAAGAAATTCTGGCAATACAGCAAATGGTGGACGCGCCCATACCTTTCCGTCCCGATCATGGACACCAGATGATGGATGACCTGAACAAGATCACAAACCCGGGCTACTCTTGTATAGGACGGATGAGAGGACTTTCTGAATTAAGAGGTTTGCAAATGGGTGTACATCGGGCTTTATATAAATAATAAAAGTCCCATAAAAACTTAGTCCAACTTTCCCCATTAACCGTTACGATGTTTACCATCCTGGATTTTGTCCCAGCTTTGAATTGGCTGTTTTCGCTGGTTCCGGAATCGGGTACAAATAATTTTTGTCTTCCCATTTTCTTTGAATATTACTCAGCCAGGTTACTTCACCCGAGTTGTCATTTTTCAATCTTTGTGAATTGGGATTGCCACCAACGGTTGCAGATACATTTATATAGGTAACACCAGCAGGTCTGTTTGCAGGCAGCGTTTTGTAAAAAGCCACATCCAGGATTCCATCTCCATTCAGATCAAGGGGTATATCCAACGCGGGGACATATATTCCGTTCCATTCCATTTCCATTAGCTGTCCTCTTTTCCACCTGACTATATCATAAAACCGAAATCCTTCCATGGTCAACTCTATCCCTCTTTCCCTGCGAATTTCCAGAATAGAAGGATCTGAAATACCAGGAAAATATTTTGATTGCAGATAAGGATCAATTGTTACTGGTTTAGTAGTTAGCCCCCCGGTGATTCCAGCTCTTTTGCGAAGCGCACCAATGGTCTTCGTCCAGTCTGCATCCGTAAAAGTTCCTAATTCCGCTTTTGCTTCAGCATAGTTCAGTAAAACCTCTGCATAACGGAAAATAGAAACGGCATTGTTATTCAAATCTCTGGTATCATACAAGGCATCATCAAGGCTCCATTTGATTGGCATATAACCAGTAAATGAATACGAAAAAACGGGCGGCGCAGGAACCAGGGTGGTTCCGTTTAGTCTTTTATAATCCCCCAGGCGAATGGTTTGTTCTAACCTTCTATCCCGGTTCTTCACTTCATCCTTAAACTGCATTGTTACGTAAGCCGGATTATTAGTGAAAGGCGTGCCGTCAATATTCAGGTAGGTATTGATAAAAGTCCGGATAAAATTAAAGCGAACCCCCGTTGTGGCACTTGTATAATACCAGTTGGCTGCATGAAGAACACTAAGGGATGCATCAGAAACTGCCGCCAGCATGATCTCATCTGCCACCGGAGCAACACTTGTAAAAAGTCTTCGGTACGATTGAGCTACCCCGGCGCCTTCATACAATTTGTATCCGGATTCATTCATTATTTTTTGGGCCGTGTTGGCCGCTTCGGTCAACCAGGTGTTGGCTGAACTGGCAAGATTTAAGTTTGTATGATATTTTCTCATTGTTCCCTCAAACAAGCAGATTCTTGCTTTAAAAGCGTGGGCCACCCATCTGGTGATGAGTGTCCGTGAGGCATCGCTCACTGTTCTTAGGTTTTCAGCGGCGTAGTTGATATCAGCCAGAATTGAATCCATCACCAGGGTACGCGGATCTCGGGCATTGAACAAAGCAGGATCATTCACATCAAGCGGTTTGCCTACCCATGGGACATCTCCATATCTTTTTACTTTTTCGAAGTAAAAAAAAGCTCTGAAGAAACGTGCCAGTCCTGTATAATGTTTCCGTACATCTTCCGGAACCCGGGGATCTGTATTGTTTGCAATAAAGTAATTGATATTTCTCAGTGAACGCCAACCCCAGTTCCAATCACTATCGGGACCAAGTCCCAATGCTACAAGATCATAGGCTGATGCGGATGTGTTGTCAGTTACATTAGGGCTATAAGCTCCAGGCCTTAGAAAGCGTGGAGCATCTCTTCTGGCAGCATAATCAGACATTGCATCGGCCGTATGAATATTATTTGCGGAGGGTAACATTCTGTAAAAAGAATTTGCATAGAGTTCAAGCCCTTTTTCACTGCTGAATACTGCATCCCTTGAAGCAGTGGATTCAGGTAGTTGCTCTAATTTTTTACAGCTGATAAAAATAACGGCTATACTAAAGAAAAGTATATATAGTTTTTTCATGATCAAATAAGAATTAAGTGGTAAGATTAAAATGTTACAGACAAACCAAATGTGATACCCTTCATCAAGGGATAATTGTAACCATCCCCGGCATTGCCATCGGGAGAAAAAACCTGGTCAGATACACCTGTATTTTCTACATCTAAATCCTTTGTGAGTTTATACAACTTTGACCGCGTCCAGATATTTTCGGCGGAGCAATAAATACGTGCATTGTTTGCTCTTACTTTCGAGATCAGGCGTGCTGGCAAATTATAACCAAGCTGAACATTTTTCAAACGTAAATAGGATATATTCTGCAGGTATCCCGTTTGTGCTTCTCTTAAAATTCCGCCACTCCTGTTAGCCAGTCGGGAAACATATCTGGGTAAATAAGCATCTGGATTATCTGGCGTCCAATGATTGTCTAAATGCCATCTGGGTAATTTGTTATAAGGCCTGTTGTATTGACCCCAGAAAACACCGGCTTCTGTGCTGGGCCACCAATCCTGTTTACCAACGCCCTGAAAAAATGCAGAGATGAAAATGTTATTCCACTCAGCGCCCAGATTAATTCCATACATATATCTTGGCGTACTGTTGCCAATAATCATCCGGTCTCCAGGGTCACCCAGTTTACCGGTTCCTGGATTGACCACACCATCTCCGTTCACATCTTTTAATTTGATATCACCTGGAAAAGTTTGTCCGGAAGAGGTAGATAGAAATAATTTCTGGTTGGCATGTTTCGTGATATCATCCGATGAAGTAAAAAAACCTTCTGTTACATATCCCCATATTTCACCGATTTTTTGTCCTACATAATAATCATTCAATCTTTTTTCAGGATTGTTGTATTTGGTGATTACCGAAGAGTTATCAGCAAGAGTTAATCTGACATCATAACTGAAAGGTTTAGTTGCTACCGAAAATTGATCGTTCCAGGACAAACTCATTTCCCAGCCTTTTGTTTCCAGGTCCGCATAATTTCCTCGGGGTGCCGTTGCTCCAAAAACGGCAGGTGGCGTAACTGCATTGGTAAACATATCGGTTGTCTTCCGCACATATACATCTCCTGAAAACCTTAAGCGGTTCGAGAGCATTGCAAAATCTAATCCCAGATTTTTAGTAGTAGAAGTTTCCCAGGTTAAACCAGCTGGAAGTACAGAGGGATTTGTTGTGTATTGTGGCCTTAAACCATTCAGGATAAGTCCTAACTGGGTTATATTAAATTGTTCCTGGAATTGATAAGAACGAATACTGCCATTGCCAAGCGATCCGTAAGATGCCCTGATCTTTAAATCGGAAATGATTGTTGGAGAAACATTCCAGAAACCTTCTTTTGCTATCCGCCAGCCTGCCGAAAAAGAAGGAAAAAATCCATAACGTTGATCAGCAGGAAATTTTGACGAACCATCATAGCGCCCATTTACTTCAAGCAAATACCTGTCTTTAAAAATATAATTTATTCTTCCAAAGCCTCCCAAAATCGCCCATTGATCCCAGCTACCTCCTGTTTGAACGGATTGGCCCAAAGCCAGATTGATATTGTCCGCGTTTTCATAGATCAAACCATTCCGCTGGGCAGATATGCCATCAAAGGTTGACTGTTCATAGTTGTATCCGATAAGGCCTTTTACATAGTGGGCTTCCCCAAATGTGTTTTCATATTCAGCATAGATGTTAGTGGCAAGGTAATTCGTCCTTTGTTTAACCTCCCTGAGATCGTTGGTTGTACTTCCCAAATAGGCGATAACGCCGGGCTTGGTGCTATATGGAAGGGGAACTTGTTTACGTTTTTCGCCCACCTGCGTTGACTGAAAAGTAAAATCGCTTTTCAACCTTAGTTTGTCGGCGAAAAATGTCGCTGTCAGGCCGGCTCTGTTTCGCAAAATTCCCCTCTCCATATCAAATCCGCTTTTACCATACCAAAAGTCACCTACAGAATAAGCGGAAGAAAACGTTAGTGTACCATCAGGATTGAACATGGGTGCCAGCGGATGTCCTTCATCTGCAATATTTCGCCAAATGCCGCCTCCTTCGCCAACATTTAAAGGATTGTGATAAGTCATGTTAGAATAATCCATATTGTTATCGAAACGCAACCATGGATATACCTGAACAGATCCCTTGGCACGAAAATTCAGCACACGGTAATCGTCAGAATTGTATCGAAACAACCCTTCCTGGCCAAAATACCGGCCGGTTAACATAAAGCTTGTCTTATCACTGCTACCTGAAACTGTTAGATTGTGTTCGGTAGACGAAACCTTGTCTTTATACAATTCCCGGTACCAATCCGTACTGGCATAATACACATATTCTCCTGTTACAGGATCCACTTCCACTTCCGGCAGATTTAATCCTTGTCTTCTTTCTAACTCCGCCAGGTAGGCTTGTGAAAATTTCAATGTTTTATTTACTGCCTGCGGAAACTGATTTTCCCAGGCTACTGTGGATTCTGCAAACATCTTGGCATAGATGTAAGCATCATTCACAAAATCAGGAAGCGTAGTTGGTTTCTTGATTGACTGATTCACTGTGTAATTAATACTTGTTTTTCCCTTTGTTGGATTTTTTGTAGTGATCAACACGACACCGAATGCTCCTCTTGCGCCATAAATGGCCGCAGAAGAAGCATCCTTCAGAATAGAAATACTGGCAATATCATTCGGATTGATGAGGCTTGGATCGCCTTCCACACCATCGATTAATACCAGGGCGTTGCCGCCTTGTCCTATTGAAGTAGCGCCCCTGATATTAAAACGAGGTGCCTGGTTGGGTTTGCCATCGAGGGGTTTGATATTTAAATTTGGCAACACACCCTGCAGCCCCATGTTAAGATTGGTAAGTGAGCGATTTTCAAATGCTTCGGAACTAACCTGGTCCACAGCCCCGGTTAAGTTTGCTCTTTTTTGTGTGCCATAACCTACTACTACGATATCATGTAATTGTGTTGTAGCAGCTTTTAACTGAATGCTTATATCCATTTTATCTCCCACTGTGATTTCCTGAGTTTCATATCCAACAAATGAAATTACAAGGGTAGCCTTTTCGGGTATTTCCAAAGTAAATTCCCCCTGGGCATTTGTTTGGGTAACTGTATTGGTCCCTTTTATGCTAACACTTGCCCCTGCCAATAGAGCTCCATTTACATCGCGGATCACTCCCTTCACTACAGGTGGGATGGGAGCAGCTTCCGTTTTTTCAAATCGCAGTTCTTTTTTACGCTTGATGACAATGGTGTTGTCCAATATGGTGTATTGTAAAGGCTGATCAAGAAATATTTTATCTAGCGCATCTTTCAATCGTGCTTTTTTTACTGAGATAGAAACCAAAGATGCTTCTTGAAGCATTTCTTTTGTATACAAAAAGAAATAGCCCGTCTGCTTTTTTATCTCAATAAAAATTTTTTCGAGGGGAGCATTTTTTTCAGACAAACTAACCTCCTGTGCAAAGCCACTTGCACTCACCTTAAAACAAAAAGCAAAAGTTAAAAGAATAGTTATTTTCATAATAACAATCGTTTTGAAAGAAAGACGAAGATGATAGGGGGCCAATCTTTTTTGACGGGGCGTCCTACCGGCTTTCTTAAGAGCAGGCAATAGCATATATTTGGTATGTTTGAGTGATTGTGAATAATGCTGTCAGTAGTTTATTCGTCAGCTCGGATAATAACCGGGGGTGCCGCAAACACAACCGGTTTTTGCTGAACTAATACGGAATCGTGTCAGGTCATAATTTTAGTTTTAGCGATTAATTTTTATAGGTGAATTCGTTCGTTTAATTAACTTCTGATCGTACGAAAACTTTTCTTCCCGATCTTCTAAAATGAACAACTCCTGTATACTCCAACATTTTTAATACTCGTTCAATGCTTGCGTTCCTAATAATTGTACCATTGAAATGTTCCGTGATTTTATCTTCATAAATAATTTCGATATCGTACCACCTTGCTATTTGTCTCATCGTTGTTTGAATATCAGTGCCATTAAAATTAAAAACGCCGTTCTTCCAGGCTATCGCCTGCTCAACATCAGCATTTTCAATAATTCTAATTTTGCCATTTTGGCCTTCATGCGCCTGCTGACCTGGTTTCAGGAAAGCAATGTGCTTTTGCTTACGGATCGAAACAGACCCTTCCAATAAGGTGGTGTTGACGATCGATTCTTCCGCATAAGCCATGATGTTAAAATGAGTTCCCAAAACCAGCACTTCTATATCGTTCACTTTTACTTTAAATGGTTTCGTAAGATGGTGGGCCACTTCAAAATATCCTTCACCGTCAAGTTCAACAATCCGTTCTTCATCAGTAAAGGCGCTCGGAAAACGAAGAGAAGATGCTGAATTCAACCAAACTTTCGTTCCATCGGTAAGTGTTATTGCATACTGTCCTCCCCGTGGAGTTGATAACCTATGATAGGCAACCGGAGCGTTTTTATCAGCAGTTGATGAATAAGCCAACTGGCCATCATCTAGTTTAATAACTTTTGTATGCGCATCTTCCGCGATCGTTCCGCTGGCGGCTGCATCCAGTACCAGTTTGGTTCCATCTCCCAAAACAAGCATTGCTTTGTTTCCACCGGGTATTATTGTGTCGGTTTGCGGAATTGTATGAACCAGGCTATTTTCATGAGTACGGGGCTTCGTATTTGTCAAAAAATAAAATGCCGAAAGAATGGCAATGATTGCTACAACCGATGCTACTGCCAACCTTAGCCAGGCAGAACTTTTTATTGAGAAAACAGGTTCGTGCTTTTTTTGTTGTATTCTTATCCTGGATAAGATCCTTTTGCGCAATTCATCTTCCGAGCTTGCAAATTTTTCAGGGATATCAAGAATGCCATTCTCGTTATTGTTGTACCATTCAGAAAATTCGGCCTTCTCTTCTTTTGTTATTGTTCCACTCAACCACTTTTCTGCTAATTCATAATACCGTTTATTTTGCTGGTGCATGGGACATAATCATTGTGGTATATAATAGTCAGTTGAGTGGACAAAATCCCTTAGTCGGAAAAAAAAATTAAAATGGCAGAGCGTGAGTGATGATTTACGAAGATATTAAAGCAGAAATGTCATTAATTGTCCGAGGCTTGTCCGTAAGGGGCGTAATGATTTAGAAAGATGGGATTCAACCGTTTTTTGCGAGATGCTTAATTTTTTTGCTATTTGTTTTTGGGAATAGCCTTCTTCGCGGCTCATTTGAAACACCATTCTGCATTTCTCAGGTAGTTTGGCGGTTTCTCTCGTAAGTTGTTCCTTTAATTCTTCTAATCGCAAGCCATGCTCTGTGGATCGATCCCATAAATTTTGTACGCAAAGAGCATGCTTCTGGTACCGCCATTGCTGGTTTCTTTTGGCAAGAAGATTAATGACTTTATATTTTACGCAAATAGAAAGATATGAGGACAAGTTTGTAGAAATATTCAATTCCGATCGTCGTTTCCAAACGTCCAGAAAGATGTCCTGTACAATTTCTTCGGCTTCTGAAAAATTTTGAAGTTGTTGCGCCGCACTGAAAAATAATTTTTTCCAGTAAAGATTATAAATATCTGTAAAGGCAGCTTCATCACTATTCTGCAATCGGGTTAACAGCTCTTTTTCATCGGTGAAATGGGTGAAAGAGTCCATAGCAATAATCGTTAGAAAGTTCAATAGCAAAAGTAAAATACTAAAAATTCATAGAATCAGGTTTAATTAAAAAACAGAAGGATTGTCATCGGAGTATGATTTCGTTCAAAACGTGCGATTGCCACGTACATGGCATTGTATTTACCTTGACTAGTCAATGACGTTGAAACAACAGATATCTAATGCTATCGATGCGCTCAGGCGGGCCTTTGTTGAATTTCTTACCCTTCCATCTTTGAGCATTATTGCTTTTCTTGCCCTTGCGTATGCGTCTTATGCTGTGGATAAAGCCAAAATCAACTGGCTTTAACAACCAAGGGATTTTTTAAAATTGCATGTGTTCGCCAATTCCAAAGCAACCAGTGACTGGGAGCTATCGCTGTGGAAAAATTCTTTAAACGCTTCAAGCAAACCAATCCTATTTTCTAGGCGACAACGAAAATGCTATCCGTATACAGGTATGGTGTGCGTTCATAAAAGATCTACTTATTAAGGTAGTAAAAGATCAGGTTAACCGCAAGTGATCATTCAGCAATATCTCTTCAATGATCCGTCGCCATCTGATGAACTACCTGGATTTATTTGCCATCCTCAATCATACTGACAAAATAAAAACGCACTTCATCTCCAAGAAAATCAAAATCAATTACATCTGTTTCCAACCTATGAGCATGCTAATCGGAATCATCAATAAAAATTAGCCAAAGTCGGGTACAACAAAGAGTAATAAACTAT
>Ga0136634_10000540_pt1 | contig 16473 bp, 9 predicted proteins | sample AntDrymUQ8332106_2_FD_104654 | JGI IMG/M metagenome (GOLD analysis project Ga0136634, IMG submission 104654) | Polar desert sand microbial communities from Dry Valleys, Antarctica - metaG UQ833 (21.06) | ecosystem: Environmental > Terrestrial > Soil > Desert | place: Antarctica: Dry Valley... | reverse complement strand
AGTATATACAGTACGATCATGATAAAGAATGGAAACAATGGGAAAAAGGAATTGCCCTGATTGAAAATGCTGTCAAATCCATCAACGGGGTTACTACCAAAGTGCATGTGCCGCCGCTAGGGAATATTACACCAACCTTAAATATTTCCTGGGATCCGAATACAGTGAAGCTCTCAACAAAACAGCTCCAGGAAAAATTGCGGAATGGCAATCCATCTATAGAAGTGGGTGGGGGTGGGGGTGGAGGTGGAGAAAATCAAATTAGCGTCACCGTTTGGGTAATGAAACCGGGACAGGATAAAATTGTAGCGAATAGAATTAAGGAAGAGCTTACGACGGCTTCAACATGACCTCACTCAACCTCTGTAAAGAAGAGGGCTTTGGATCTGGTAGGTTGAAGTACTTCCTTTTCAAAAAAGAGGACTAAACTTATTATCGAAATGTACTCCCCTCTCCTTCGGAGAGGGGTTGGGGTGAGGTAAATGATTTCATTATGCATAAAAAAAAGTTTTGTACTTTTTTACTCTTATGTACTACAATTTTTTTTATTGCTGAAATATTAAACGCTTGTAATTCTACGGAAAAATTACCCCCCGGTGCCTGGAAGGCTCCCCTGGAAAGCGAGCAATTAAAAAGTCCTTTTTCATTTGACCTGGTATCAGAAGAAAAAGGGCGTGGACTCTACAAACTCTATTGCAGATCCTGTCATGGGGAAAATGGATTGGGTGACGGCCCGGCCGGGAAAGATCTTCTTGCTAAGCCTACTAATTTTCACCGCAAACAGGTGAAGACAGAAACGAACGGCGCTTTGTTTTGGAAAATGAGTCATGGGAATAAAAGTATGCCGTCATTCAAAGAAGTGTTATCAGATGAACAACGCTGGCAACTGGTTTCCTATATCAGGAAATTACCCACTGAGCCGGTGGCATTAAAATTTCCCGTTGCTTTGAGAGATGATATAAAGATTGAGCATTTTATGAATATTGGTCCGCAGGCCGTGCGGATTCTGCAACATCCCGAAACAGGGGATCTCTGGTATACAAGCTTTGATGGAAATGTATTCCGAATTAAAAATAGCAATGACAGCCAGCGTGTAGCCGTAAAAGTTTTATCCATGCAGGACCATGGTATAGAGGTTTTGCAGGGAGCCTTTTTTTTGCACGACAGTCTTTACTTATGCGGAAATAGTTATTTCGAAAACAAGAAGATTACCAAAGGCCGACTGGTGCGGTTTACCATCCACGATACTGCGAAACCTGCCATGTCGGTTGTTTTTAATACAGTACAATATCCGGCCAATAAAACGATCTACGATCATGGTTGGAATGCGCTTGCAATCAGCCCGGATGAAAAATATATCTATGTCAATTCAGGTGCGCGTACCGATCATGGTGAAGTGCAGGACAATGGTGGTCTGTTTCCAAATGCACGAGACAATGCGTTAACCTCAAAAATTTTCAGGTTCCCGGTAGCTTCAAGAGATTTGGAATTGCCCGACGATGAAACAAAACTTAAGGAAGCTGGGTACCTGTATGCCAGCGGTATCCGCAACGCGTATGACATGGCGTTCGATGGTGCCGGCAATCTTTTTGGAGTTGTCAATTCTGCGGATTATGATTATCCTGAAGACATGTTCTGGATCCGGGAACATCATCATTACGGTTTTCCCTGGTTGATGGGTGGAATCGAAAATCCGCAGCAATACAAAGACTGGAAACCTGATCCCGATACGGATCCATTTATAAATCGCTCCTCTCATTCGTGGGAAGTAAAATATTATCATACAGATACAACATTTCCGCAACGGCCTTCTGGTGTTCATTTTTCTTCGGGTGTTCAGAATATTGGCCCTGATGCCAATGAATACAGGGGACATTCCGGCAAGATCCAGGATGGAGACCAGACAGGGGTTACCGTTAGTACATTTACACCGCATTGTTGTCCGCTGGGTTTGTGCTTCGATACAAAAAAGATGTTGTCCGCCGATTTTAAAGGAGCAGGTTTTGTAATCCGCTTCACCGCCGGCAGTAGTTCTGGTTTGATGGGACCTTTTACCTACGAGGGAGCAGACCTGCTTCATCTTCAACTATCTTATGATAGTTTGACCAATAATTATTTTGTAAGAACGAAACGGATCGTGGAAGGATTTAGAGATCCTGTTGACGCCGTTATGATCGGAGGCGATATGTATGTGATAGAATATGGCGGCGAAGGTGGAAATATATGGAAGATGAGTTTACCAACAGATAAAAACCAGCTCCTCAAAAAAAATAAAAAACAAAATAACTAATCTTAAATATTAACAATGAGGAAAATATTCATTTTTATTTTTTGCCTGCTCTGCTGCATAAACGTTATACGGTCCCAGGCTTATAGTATAGTCATCAAGGACGGTCATGTGATCGATCCAAAAAATAATATCAATGAGGTAATGGATATTGCCATTCAGGATGGTAAGGTAATAATGGTTGCAAAAAAGATCGATGCTGCTAAGGCAGGACAGGTGGTAAATGCAAAAGGTCTATTTGTTACTCCCGGACTGATCGATATCCATACGCATAATTTTGTAGGAACAAATGCAGACCAGGCATACATGAACGGTCCTGCGGGGGTCATTCCGGATGGATTTACTTTCCGTTCGGGCGTGACCACGATTGTTGATGCAGGAAGTTCCGGTTGGCGGACCTTTCCTGATTTTAAGAAAAATATTATAGATAAATCGCAAACGCGGGTACTTGCATTTTTGAATATTGTGGGAGAAGGAATGCGAGGCGGCGCCTATGAACAAAATATTTCAGATATGGATCCCAAAGCGGCGGCTGTTACTGCCAGCACTTACCGCAACTTTATTGTGGGCATTAAATTAGCTCATTATGTAGGACCTGAATGGATTCCCGCAGATAATGCAGTGGAAGCGGGAAAGCAAGCCAATATCCCCGTGATGGTAGACTTTGGGGGAAACACGCCGCCGCTTTCGATCAATGAACTTTTTTTCAAACATTTCCGCCCGGGAGATATTTTCACGCATTGCTTTGCAAAATTGGGCACACGCGAATTCATTATAGATTCTACCACCAATAAGGTCAAACCTTTTGTTTTAGAAGCCCAGAAGAAAGGCATCATTTTCGACGTAGGTTATGGGGGGATCAGCTTTTCTTTTTCACAGGCAGTACCTGCAGTAAAAAGTGGTTTTTATCCAAATACTATCAGTACTGATCTTCATACGGGAAGTATGAATAATGCGATGAAAGATCAGCTCAGTGTGATGTCAAAGTTTCTTGTCATGGGTATGGATCTGCAAAGTGTTATTAAAGCATCCACGTGGAATGCCGCAGTGGTCATCAGGCGGGAGGAGTTAGGAAGTCTTTCTGTTGGCTCGGATGCCGATGTAACCATCCTGAATATCCGCGAAGGCAAATTCGGATTCTGGGATTATACCGGTTATAAAATCGAAGGCACCCGAAAATTCGAATGCGAAATGACCATCCGGGGTGGCAAGATCGTATATGATTTAAATGGAATAGTAACACCTGTTGTTGCAAAACCTATAAACGGTAAATGAGTCTGCGAAAATACTTTATGCAGGCTTGTAAGTAACACAAATTGGGGGTTGATTCCGGTAATGGGAAACTATAGGGGTGTCTATTTGCTGCGGTTTCACAGAGGTTGCAAGGATGAACAACAAACCCTGAATGTTAGAATTTCTTTTATCTAACGTTTCGGGCAATATATCTAAGGAACACGCAGAAACTGGCTATAACAAAAAAGGTTTGCCAGGAGATGATGGTGATATGGATACCTCTTCTCCCGATGACCGGATCGGTGATATAATCGTCGGTGAGGTTAAAGGTAATTGACAGGATTAAAAAAAAGAGTATCAGCATTTCCAGGAATGCGGTATAGATTTTCATGGTATTCGGATTGCCCATAAAACTGCAAACTGTACTCTTTTAGTATGCTATAAGTGATTTCATGGAGCCATTTTAAAAACCGAGCTAACTCTGGCGCGCGCCAGAGTTGGGGTATAACCTTAATTTTATGGTAGTTTATTCAGTCACCCTTATTCAGTCACCGAGCCTATTCACATACAGGCGAAACTCTGTACTAAAAATATGATCGTATGACAACTATAAAACCTAATAATATTGACGAGTATATCGCTGGATTTCCAAAAGACACTCAAAAAGTTTTGGAACAAATTCGGGCGACAATTAAAAAGGCGGCCCCAGAAGCTGAAGAAACAATCAGCTATTCAATACCGACTTTCACAATTAAAGGTCGTTACCTGGTCTACTTTGCAGGTTATAAAAATCATATTGGTCTTTATCCTGTACCAACAGAGAATGAAGTATTTAAAAAAGAACTTTCTCTTTACAAAGGAGGAAAAGGGACGGTTCAATTTCCGCTGGGCAAACCAATCCCTTTAAACCTAATAACTAAAATTGTGAAGTTTAGACTAAAAGAAAATGTAGAAAAAGCTGATAAAGAAAATAGATAAAGAAAGCAAAGAACCGCTGACATGGTATTTTGAAATATGCCGGTTGACGAATAAGTGCAGAAGATTTGTAATTCTATTTGGCTTTTGTCTTTTTTCGGACGAAACACGAATGCCGCTTCATCGGTAAATGCCTGAACATTACCTGCCATTTCAATCATAATGTCATGAAGTCTATAAAAGCAAAACATTGCAATTTTTTTTCCCCGCTTTTCTTATTCTTACTGACTCAACTATCATTTAGCCAGACACCTGACTTCTCAAAAGTGACGAATGTGCATTCCGGAGACTCTGCGAATATTGTTCATCTAATAAAAAATGGCGTTCGTATAAAAAACGAAAAAGTAATTGCCTGGTTTCCGAAGGACTCCTTATCTGAAAAACGGATGAAGGAAATACTTGATACTCTGAACATCGGAGTTACGGCTGCAGAAAAATTCATAAAAGCCCCTCTTCCCTGGCAGGTGCAACAAAAAAATGATTTCTATACTTTTTATTTCCGGTTAGATAGTTTTATATCACACGCTTCGTTTGCGGGTTTTGTATCTGTCCCATTCTGGCGGATAAAAGAAGGGAAGGCGCCCTGGCTGCATGAGGCAATGCATGAAATGCTAAATACAAAAAGGGGGAATTGGCTTAATGCTACAGTTTCAAGGAAAGATTTGGCCGAAAATATGCCACTGTGGCTTGCTGAAGGCTTGCCTGAATACATTGCCATGCAAGTTTCACAGCAACATCATTTACCACATTTCGATCCGCATTCTAATGGCTTTTATAAAGATGTGGATAGTTTATGTAAGGACGATTTAAGAAATGAAAAAGGAGAGTATATTCTTTCTTATATAGGAAGGAAAGGAGTCATGCTTGAGTTGTTCGGAAAAGACAGGCGTTCCTATGCTCCTGCTTTTTATCACTGTTCCTGTTCATTTGTAAAATATTTAGTGTCACAAAACGGGATTGAAATCTTATTAAATAGCCTTTCAGCTTATCCAAGAGAACTTGAAGAATTAGAAAAATTAATGACTCCTTCTCTTGAAGTGATGAAAAAATCTTGGGTAGAAAAATTAAAAATGGAATAAATCAAACGGCAGAATAGCGCATTTCCAAAATGAGAGCAGACGGAAGCCGTGTTTCAACTTTTAGTTTTCCAAACTCTGGCGCGAATGCGGCGCTGGCCAGTGCCAGGAGTTCTCGTGCCTGCACTGAAGGCATGTCAATGATTTCCAACATTCCGGTTCGTTTTATTCGCACTTCTGGCGCAAGGATAAGTCGCGGGGCCTTTGTGGGCGGCTCCTTGTGCTTTCGGGTCTTACACCAAGACCTAGACGCATCAGGCACAAGTTGGCCAAACTATCTTTCCTCAATCATTAAAATTCTTTGGTTGCCCGTCTGGCACCTTGTGCCAGGCTTCCGTTTCAATTGACATGCTTAGATCAGAAATGGGAATTAATCACGGACACTAATGTTGAACCCCCAGAACTGGAAACCAGTACCAGAAGTTTTTTTCAATGAGAATTTTTATGTATAAAAAAGCAAACGGACGCTGAATCTTATCTTATTTGACAGTCCCAGGGTAGAGTTATTTTTAGTTGCTCAAAAAGCCGCACCGTCATCCTTACAGTGCTAATTATCTTAATGAAAGTTTTTTCAGTAGCAACTCTTTCCTGCTTCTTGATACATTGATTGTTGAACCATCACTCATAATTAAATAGCCACCTTCACCCTTGATGTATTTGTCAACTTCATTGATGTTAACCAAATGAGAATTGTGTACTCTTATAAATGGGTAATCTTCCAGTAAATCTTCGATTTCTTTCAAACTTCGGGAGGCGATTATCTTGCGCTTGTCTTTTAGAAACATGTAAGTGTAATTACCATTTGACTCACAACTGATAATTGACTCCGTACCCAATAGTTGAAACCCTTCCATTGTTGGAATGGCAATTTTAGTAATGCGTATTGAGGGAGTTTTTAATTTTTGCAACAGCATATCCAGTTGTTGTGGCAGCGGATGATTGCTGCGTTGGGCGGCTTTTCGGACAGCCTTCTGCAGCTCCTCCCTATCAACTGGCTTTAATAGATAATCTAAAGCACTAAAACGAATGGCCCTGATAGCATACTGATTATAACTGGTAGTGAAGATCAATTCAAAATTAATGGCTCCTAATTTTTCCAGCATTTCAAAGCCATTCATAAATGGCATTTCAATATCCAGAAAAAGTATTTGCGGTGAATGCTCCTTAATTGATTGTATGGCAGTTTCCGCAGAATAGCAGATGTCCATCACTTTTATTTCGGGACAGTAGCGTTCAAGCAGTATAACGAGCGATTCACAACAATCAGGTTCATCATCAACAATAGTTGCGGTGATCATTTTGTTTGTATAAATAGTTTATTCTAAACTTCTGTGGGATCCTTGTAGGGCATTTTAAGTACTACCTTCGTTCCACAATCATTTCCGTCATCGTCTGTAAGATCTTCAATATTAAAAACAGCGGTTTCATTTTTTGACTTGTTTAAAATCGCCAAACGGCCTGCAGTAATGTCGACCCCCATTGATTTATTTTTTTTTGCCGAGCCGCTGTTAAGTGCTGCTGCTTTGTTCCTGCCAATTCCATTGTCAATAATAAGGCAGGTTAAGGTTTTGTTTTCTGCACACAATTGGATATCCAGGCAGCCCATTCCTTTTTTATGCATCAGTCCATGCCAAATGGCATTTTCAGCAAAGGGTTGCATCAACATAGGCGGAATATAGACGGTATGGGTGTCGATATCATTAATTAAGGTAATGCTGTAATTAAATGCATTTTTGAATCTTAATCTTTCCAGGTCAAGATAAAGCCGAAGCGCCTCCAATTCATTGTCAAGTGTTATCAACGATTTTTCAGAGTTGTGTAAGGCCATCCGGATCAGGCGGGAAAATTTGGTAAGATAGTCAGACGCCTCTTCTGTTTTATTGATAAGAATATACCTGTTGATGGAGCTTAGACAGTTGAAAATAAAATGTGGGTTCATTTGCGCTCGCAGGGCCTGCATTTCAAGTTCAGTAGCTTGTTGCTGAAATTCAATTGTATTTTTTTTGCTTTCCAGTTGCTGCAATTCTAATTGATGTTGAAGATGCTGGTTTTCATTTTTACGTTTAAGATTGATATTTCGAAAAATAAAAAACCCAAACAACACAAAGGCACCTATGGTTGTAATAAGAATATATCTGAATAACGATTCGCTTTTTAGTTTTTGCTGCTGCAGCAATAACTTCTCCTGGTTGATCTGCCGGTCCTTCTGCAGCAAGCTAATTTTGGTTTTTTGCTGTTCATCCTGCGATCTCATTTCTGTTAAAGCTATATTTCTCCGGTAATTATCACTCAGGATGGAATCTTTTATTGCTATATATTTTAAACTGTATTTATAGGCACTATCTGTTTTTCCCTGCCGGTCATATATCTCCCAATACAATTCATATGCGTCACGTACAAATGGCCTTGCGCCCGTTTCTTTTGCTAATCCAAGTAAATGTTTCGCATATAAAAAAGATGTAGTAAAATTTTCCTGCTTTTGATAGCACCTTGCAAGTGCAGATAATATTCTCAATACTCCGTATCTGTCATTTCCTTTTTCAAAAAATTGCAAAGCGTGTTTAAACTCTTCAATGGCCAGATCATATTTATGTTGCTTCAGGTAAACTTCCCCTATGGTCAAACTTTTATGTGAGAGATCTCTTTTTCTGATAATGGTATCGGTTGTTATGAGGTTTACATAATTGTGAGATTCCTTGTAATAGTATATTGCTGAATCCAGTTGATGAAGTAACATGGAAATGTCACCCATCAACTTATTATACCGTACCGGGTTCGTTGGCTTTGCATTTTGCGCGGCTAACCGGAAATATGTTAAAGCTGTTTCAGGTTCTCCGGCATCTCTATATAACACGCCGACTTTTTGAGGCGAAGAAATTACGCCCCTGGCATCACTTATTTTATATGTTATCCTGATGGCCTGTAACACATTTTCAAAAGCTTTCTCATTGTATCCGCGCTCACTGTACGTATAAGAGATCAATCTTAATAACATGGACTGCTTTTCCTTATTTTCCGTCGTGGTGTAGTAAAGCATGGCCCGTTCATAAGCGAGTTTTGCATCGGAAAATTTACACTGTCTATGCAAGCACCAGCCTAGCGTTAAGTTAGCCCAGCTATATTTTTCCAGCGCATGGATTTTTTCGAACAAAGGAATTGACCGGCGAAAATAATTTTCTCCTGCAATAAAGTCGCCCCTGTCACGCGCTATTTCCCCAAGATTTTGTAATGCTTCGGCAATCCCTTTAGTGTAATGAATTTTCATTGCTTCCGTGAACGCTTGTGATGCAAACGAAATTGCAGAATCTGTTTGTACGTTGTGATAGGTTTCACTCAAAGCGTTTATGTAATATTCAACACTTACGTTATTCAAACAGTCAATCCTGCTGCTGTCCTTTAAATATTGTAACAGGTTTGTAAGACTATCAATGCGATAATTTTGTGATTGGGAAAGCACAGGAATTAATAACAATATTATCCAACTAAATTTCATTAAAGAATTTTCATATTATTTTAATATTAGCGTGGTTCTTTTGAAATTTTAAAGCATGAGAAGATAAAACCAGATATAACTTATGTTTTTTTGCATGCTCTAACAACCAGGACGATGTTTTGTATATGTGCCCTGGAATTTAGAAGAAGATGCTCCTTTTACAGGCCTGGTAATCCACTGTTGTATAAGAAAGTTAATGCATTATTCTTGTACACATATCATCAATTCTTACAATACTCGTTCTTTGCAATTATAAAAAATTGCGGTAGTAGAATATTTTATTTTACAAATACTGATCTGCTGAAAAATATTCCCGCAGATCAGTATTTGGCAGTGCTCAGTTGTTTAAACGCAATTGTATGACCTTATTTCCCACCAGTCTTCCCTGTATCAACCCTATTGCAATGGAAGGCGAATAGTGTATGCCTGCCAATAACCTTGACCGACCCGCTTCTTTGGCATAATCATCGAAGGACTTATAAGTACGGGCACCATAAGTAGCATCATAAGTATGGTCAGTAAATGAATAATGCGTTCCAAAAACTTTTTCCAGCACTACTGCACTTGCAGCAGATATCACGGCATGTGCTGCCGTATATTCAGAATGCGGGGGGGTAGGTATTACACTGTTCCATTCTGAGTGCATCATGATATTGCGGATATAAGTAGCAGGGCGAACCAGGTTATATTGATATTTTGTTTTAAAAACAGAAATGCTCGCATCATTCAACGCAATACCGTGTTGGGCATAAGCTGCTGCTGCGGCTCCAAGATCAAGGTTGTTCTTTACAATTAATTGGGCGAGAATATTCGTAGCATGTGCAGGCACATTCAGGTTGCCGGGCTGGTCTCCCCAAAATTTGGCAATAGTGGAATCCTCACGTGTCAGTGACAAAGAAATTGAGTATACCTCATTTACCATTTGATAAAAGGCCGAATTCTTAGATGAAGAGTAGGTGATTGGTGGACCAGGTTGCGTGGATGCTGCAACGTTGGGGATAAAATTCCGGTTAGCACCCCAAAGTGAATGAACAGGTGCAGTATTTGGTGTAGTAGGTACCCACAAACCATCCCCCACCGGTGAAATATAAGTTGGGTCAACAATATGCTTGTATGCCTGGTGTGCGCCATCTGTTGTTGACCATTTAAAGATGGCTGTCGCGACCTGTTGACCGTAATCCACCGCATTCTGAATTTTCACTGCATCAGCTTCTATTTGAAATCTGGTTCTATAAGCAGCTTCCAGCGAATCAATGCTTGCCAGGTTAGCAGGCGAAGTAGTTTCAAAAAAACTCTTCGTCAGCATTGCCATGGCGGCATTTACAGAAGCCGGCCAGTAATATTGATCACGGCTTTTATTGATCATTACGGGGGTTCCTCCTATTTGAGATAAAAGGGAGCGGTAAGCCGGACTGCCTGGTACCAAAGATTCATACAACGTGATTCCTGCATACCCAAAAGATCGATCGCTTACAACAGAATTATAACCGGGCGTAGACCTGGTTAACCTTATCTGCATTTGCATCCAGGCATTGGCAATATCAGCAGGGTATTTGCCAACCAGTCCCGGCCTATCATGTTTTGTACAACCGGAAAAAGCGTTCATGAGTACCACGACAAGAAAAATGAATGTTAGTTTCATAAAAAAGTTTTAAAGATTTGCATTTTTTTGCAGGGCATAAAGGTCTCCCTCAAGAGAGGCATTGCAAATCCAAAATGTATAGTTGGATGTAATAGCGTCCAACTATACATTTTGACGCCATGGTTAGCGGTTCAGACACAGACGTAAATATTGATATAAGCCTCAGGAGCTATACCCTGAAACTAGCGCGAGTGTCCATATAAAATCATAGACCTGGCGCGAGGATGCAGGGCAGAGAATGTGTGAGGCGTCCTCGTGCCGCGGATAAGATATGCGTGCCATTCCTTAAAATTTGAAGTTTTTTTTATCTTTAAGGGATTAAAAGAACCCGTTGCCAAACTGATCCAGGTAAAGCAGTTAATGGCATCGGTTGGTTATCCTTTGGGTGTAGTTGAAAAGCCAGAAGATTATTTATGCAGTAGTGCCAGAAATTATGTTGGGATGAAAGGGTTGATTAGCGTAACATTATTAGACCCTCTGCTGCGGTAAGAGGCACGAGTACGCCAACGCACAAGGCCAGCGCCGCATTCTCGCCAGGGCTGGAGTATTCCTCCGGTATATTGCCAGGAAAGTTCAGTAAAAAAGCCAGGTACCAGGAGTATTAATTTTGAAGAGCCTTTCTTTTCCGAAGCATTCAATCACAACGAGCAGGAATGAATGTTCCCACTATTCTTAGAATTTAAGATACTTATTCAAGGCAGATTAGTTTATATTCTTTCGCTAAAAGCTCTATCTTAGATTTTTTTCCCTTCTTATAGAGCCATACTAATGAATGAGGGGCAGATTCAGGACAAACGATTGCTGCAGCTAATTGCCAATGGAGATGAACCGGCATTTAAGACGCTGTTTGAAAAGTACAGGGGTAAGCTCTATACTTATTTAAAAGGCATCATTAAGAGCCCCGAAGTTTCCGAGGAAATTGTAATGGATGTTTTTCTGAAGATCTGGATCGGCAGGAAAACGGTTATTGAAATTCAACATTTCGATAGTTTTTTATTCAGAATAGCTCATAATAAAGCCATTGATTTTCTACGTGCCCTTCATCGCGATCAAACACTTTTTAACCTGGTGTGGGAAGAGATCCAGTTGGCAGCTACCGAAACAGCTGATGCCGGACTGAAAGAAAAAGAAAGTGAAGCCATTTTACAGAAGGCAATTTCCCGCTTATCTCCTAAACGGCGGCTGGTATATGAATTGAGCAGGGAAAATGCACTAACCCATGACCAGATAGCCGCCTATCTAAACCTTTCAAAAAGTACTGTAAATAACCACCTGGTGGAATCACTCCGCTTTATAAGACATTACCTTGGTGGTTATCTCGAGGTATATTTTATCTTCTTTTTTCTATTTAAATAAAATTTTCTTCTTCATTAGTTATCCATTAAAAATAAAGCGTCTTCTTTAAGAGGGATGTTTCAACCTTTTTATACCTGGCAACCATGCAAACGAAGGACCGACTGCATTTTTTATTTAGAAAATACCTGGATAATAGTTGTACAAAAGAAGAATTGACGGAATTACTGGAGCTTTCCCAGGAAAATAACCTTGAACACGGTCTTACTGATGAATTAAAGGAATATTGGAAAAGGCTTGATACACAAAAATTGGATGATGAAGTGAATTGGGCAACCAGGTACAAGAACATTATAGACATTGGCCACTCAACACACTCCTTTGATCATTCCCGGAAATCAAAAATTGTCAAACTTCAGTTTTGGAAAGTTGCAGTTGTTTTATTGGCTGTTATCGGCGCTGCCGTAATCATTTCCCAATCTGTTACACCTCAAAATAAACCTACGGAAATAGCATCATCTGATGTGCCTGTAAAGCAGAAGGACAGCGGTTCCCATCGGCAATTGATTAACCTGCCCGATGGCAGCACAGTGATCTTAAATGCAGATAGTAAGCTGGAATATCCTCCCAACTTTAGCAGCAACACCAGGGATGTTTATTTGAATGGAGAGGCTTATTTCGATATCAGGCATAATCCCTCAAAGCCATTTTTTGTACATACCGGTTCCATCAGCACAAAAGTATTAGGTACGGCTTTTAACATACATGCCTATCGTTCACAACAGTTTATTGAAGTAACGGTAACACGCGGTAAAGTAGAAGTAAAGGCTAAAGAGAAACTATTGGGTGTGCTTGAAAAAAATGAACAAATTGTTTTCAATACGGCGACTGAAAACTTCAGTAAAAAAATAGTAAGCATAGGCCCCGTTATTGCCTGGAGAAAAAATGAACTTTATTTTGATGATGTCACATTAGCAGAAGCTGCATTGGTTCTATCGAACCGGTATCATATTACTATAGAATTTATGAACGAAAAGATCCGGAATTGTCAATTTACCGCCGCCTTCAATAACAGCACTACATTAGAACATGCCTTAACTGTTATCTGCGAATTAAACGATGCGACTTACAGAATGGAAGAAAATAAAATTTTTATTGATGGCGACGGGTGCGAATAACTAACGATTTAATTTAATCAACAAAAAGCTTGACTATGTAAAAAATTAAATTAGAATGACTGGTACAAAAAAAGAGGCTATCCCGATTCGCGGTCAGGATAGCCAGAGTTCAAACATTTTGCCCAAAGGGCATTTAAATTAAACACTGCAAGTTATGAAATTTGATTGCATGAAGCCCTATTGCCGGCTTCAAAGAAACGCTGTTTTTAAGAAAATTGGTTTTTGTATGAGAGTGAGTGCGGTAACTGCTGGGGTTCTAATATTTTCCGCTCAATTGCTGATTGCTGGTCCCGGAGGAGCACAGGAGTTAGATAAAGTAACGATCAAGCTTGAACTTCAGAGTGAATCCCTAAAAGATGCATTTAAAAAAATTGAAATGCAGTGCAATTTTTATTTTGCCTATAAAGACAGGCAGGTAAAGGATGTACGGAACATATCGATCAAAGATGAAAGTAGAACGCTTAGGGAAACCTTGAATCTGATTCTTGCCAATACCACATTAAGTTTTAAGCAGGTTGGCAATAGCATTATTATTGTTAAACAAGGTAATCCAGAAGCTGGTAAAGATCATGGTAAAAGTGTGTCAATTCTACTTCTGCCCGACCCTGTTTCCGGCAGAATAACCGATGAAAACGACAATCCTCTTTCCGGTGTAACTATTTTGGAAAAAGGAACAACCAATGGTACACAAACAGATGCGAATGGAAATTTTTCGTTGAATACCACCACAACTAGTGCCGTTCTTGTGATCAGTTTTGTTGGTTATTCCAGCCAGGAAATAAACATCGCCAACCGCTCCGTTGTAAACCTGCGATTGCAACAAAACAATAAAGACATGGATCAGGTCGTAGTTGTAGGCTACGGCACACAAAAGAGGAAAGCCGTAACGGGAGCTATATCTAAAGTTGATTTAAAAACACTGCAAAATACACCTGCCACTAACCTTTCCCAGGCATTAAGAGGTACGGTAGCGGGTGTGCAGTTTCAGGATAATGGCCGTCCGGGCCAGGGAGGAACTATTTTAATAAGAGGTCAGCGATCCATCACCGCCAGCAATGATCCTTTGATTGTTTTGGACGGAATTATCTACAGCGGCAGTATAAGTGATATCAATCCTAATGACGTAGAATCCATGGAAGTATTGAAGGATGCAAGTGCGGGCGCTATCTATGGTACCAGGGCAGCTAACGGCGTGATCCTGATTACCACAAAAAGAGGAACAACGGAAAAACCAACTATAAACTTCAACTCCTATTATGGTGTGCAGAGCTATTCAAATAAGATAAAATTGAATTCACCAGAGAAGTACATTCAATCTATTCTTGATTACCGCGCTCAAAGCGGACAAGCTTCCGACCCTACAAAAGTAGTGGATTACCTGCAGCCACTTGAAAGGCCAAATTACACAAGTGGCACTACCATCGATGGGTATGATGTAATTACGCAGGATGCGCCAATTCAATCCTATGAACTGGGAATCTCAGGGAGTACGAACAGGGTTAACTACTTTTTCTCGGGCGGGCTTACAAAGGACAGAGGTCTTATTGTAAATGATAAAGCCGATCGGATTTCAGTAAGGGCCAATATTGAGGCAAAAGTAACAGATTGGTTTAAGGTCGGAATTACTTCTCAATATACTCAGCGCGATCTATCAGGTATTGAAGCAAGTGTCGGTTCCGGTTTATCGCTTAGCCCTTATGGTACCCTTTTTTTTGATGCTGAAAAAACACAGCTGCGTCGGTACCCATTGGGTATTTCTTCTACATCAAATCCCCTCTTCGATGCCAGCAGGCAGTTGAATGATGACAAAAATGATAATCTATTTGCCAACATTTATGCCGTTGTTGATATTCCTTTCGTAAAAGGGTTAAGCTACCGGGTCAATTATTCTCCTAACATGCGTTGGAGTCGTGATTATCTTTTCAATCCTATTTATATTAGTTCTGTGGAAAACGTGCGTGATTCGGGCATGGGTAGGAAATTCAATACGCAGACTTTCGATTACTACCTGGAGAACATCGTAAATTATAAGAAAGTATTCGCAGGCGCACACAGTATAGACGTTACTTTATTATACGGCAGAAACCATTCTGAGTTTGATCGGACCAATATTACTGCAGAGCGTTTTTTTAATGATGCGCTGGGGTATAACAACCTGGCTTTAGGCCGCATCCAAACCACTCTCACTGAGGCTGTAGAGCAGGATGGTATCTCTTCAATGGCAAGGGTCAATTACGGATTCAAAGACAAGTATTTTATCACGCTAACTGCCCGCAGGGATGGTTCGTCGGTGTTTGGGGCGAATAACAAGTTCGGAACCTTTCCCTCAGCTGCCGTGGCATGGGTAGTATCGGATGAGAGGTTCCTCCAGAATAACAGCCTGATCACCTATATGAAATTGCGTGTTTCTTATGGTAAGGTAGGGAACCAGGCCATTCCGGCCTACTCCACCATACCACGATTATCAAATACTTATCCCAACAATCGGCCTGTATCTTATGTATTTGGTGATGGCAGTCAGGGTTCTATTGGCTTGTATCCATCTAATATTGTAAATGATAATCTGCAATGGGAGACGACTACGACACTCAATGCAGCCGTGGACTTTGACCTGCTTAAAGGCCGGGTAGGAGGCACTGTTGAAGTATATGACATGGACACCAGGGATCTTTTACTAGATAAAGGCATTTCATCGGTTACCGGCTTTTCCAGTCTTAGAACTAATATCGGCGCTACCAATAACAAAGGGCTTGAGCTTTCTTTGAATACGGTAAACATCAATAGCAAAAAATTCAGGTGGACTACCAATCTTGCTTTCTCGACCAACAAAAACAAGATTGTTAGCTTAGGCAACCGGGATCTGAATAACGATGGCCGCGAAGATGATGATATTTTAAATAGCTGGTATATAGGCAAACCAATAAACGTGTTTTACGATTTTGTATTTGATGGTATTTACCAGGAGGGTGATGTACTGCCGCCCGGTTACAAAGCTGGATATGTGCGCCTGAAGGACTTAAACAAGGATAACAAAGTAGACGCAGCAAATGACCGGCAGCTGGTAGGACAACTTCAACCCAAACACCGTTGGGGCCTAACCAATAACATATCATACGGCGGCTTCTCCCTGGCAATAACAGTGACGGCAATGACAGGCTGGACTGCACCTTACTTAGGGTTGGACCCCAGGTCTAATTATGCTATAAACATTACATCCGTCAACTACGCAGATTTGGGTTATTGGACCGCAACTAACAAGTCCACTACGCGCCCATCGCTGGTTTATCCAAATGCTT
>Ga0136634_10000539_pt1 | contig 16495 bp, 19 predicted proteins | sample AntDrymUQ8332106_2_FD_104654 | JGI IMG/M metagenome (GOLD analysis project Ga0136634, IMG submission 104654) | Polar desert sand microbial communities from Dry Valleys, Antarctica - metaG UQ833 (21.06) | ecosystem: Environmental > Terrestrial > Soil > Desert | place: Antarctica: Dry Valley... | reverse complement strand
GTGCTCGAGGCGTAGGACTTGGTGACGTTCTCGAATCGAATCACTCGTCTGGGTCGGCCGGAGGTCGGGATCGTCGGTGGGGTCCGCAGTGTGCACGGTCCGGCAGCCGCCCACTGTACGGGCGCCGGTGGTCTACCCCGCGCAGGCACACCGTCTCAGGCTCCCTGCACGGACCGCCGGCGACCGCTGGGTCAGGCCTCGACCGGTGCCGAGCGGCGCCAGCGGATGCCGGCCTCGATGAACTCGTCGATCTCGCCGTCGAGCACCCCGGAGGTGTTGCCGCTCTCGTACTCGGTACGCAGGTCCTTGACCATCTGGTACGGGTGCAGCACGTAGTTGCGGATCTGGCTGCCGAAGGCGATGTCGCCCTTCGTGCCGCGGATGGCGTCCATCGCCGCGGCCTCCTCCTCGCGCGTGCGCTCGAGGAGCTTGGTCTGCAGCACAATCATCGCGGTGGCGCGGTTCTGGATCTGCGAGCGCTCGTTCTGGCAGGACACGACGATGCCGGTCGGGAGGTGCGTGATCCGTACGGCGGAGTCGGTCGTGTTGACGCTCTGACCGCCCGGACCGGAGCTGCGGAAGACGTCGATGCGCAGGTCGCCCTGGTCGATCGCCACCTCCACGTCCTCGGCTTCCGGCAGCGCGAGCACACCCGCGGCAGAGGTGTGGATGCGGCCCTGCGACTCGGTGACGGGCACCCGCTGCACCCGGTGGACGCCGCCTTCGAACTTCATGCGTGCCCAGACGCCCTCCGTGTTAGACCCGCGCGACTTCACCGCAACGGACACGTCCTTGTAGCCACCCAGGTCGGACTCGACCGCGTCCAGCACCTCGGTCTTCCAGCCGCGCCGCTCGGCGTAACGCAGGTACATCCGCAGCAGGTCGCCGGCGAACAGCGCCGACTCCTCGCCGCCCTCGCCCGCCTTGATCTCGAGGATCACGTCCTTGGCGTCCAACGGGTCGCGCGGGAGCAGCAGGTGGGTGAGATGAGCACTCAGCGCGGTGCGGCGGGCGCTCAGGGACTCGGCCTCGGCGGCCCAGCCCGTGTCCTCGGCCGCGAGTTCCCGCGCCGCATCGAGGTCACCCTCGACCTCCGTCAGCTGACGGTGTGCTTCGACGACCTGGCCCAGCTCGGCGTACCGGCGGCCGAGCTTGCGCGCGGCGTCCTGGTCGGCGTGCACGCCCGGCTCGGCAAGCCGGAACTCCAGCTCGGCGTGCTCGCGCAGGATCGCGTCGAGGAGGTCCGTCGGCGGCACCGGTGTCGGGGGTCCCGAGCCGGCGGCTGTCGAGCCGGTTGTCGACTGCATGACGGGCCACCTTCCGTACGTACGTGGTGAAGCAGGGAACGACAACGGCGCCGGACCCGCACCCTTGGAGGGTGCGGCGCCCGGCGCCGTCGAGGTCGCTACTTCTTGGTGGCGCCGGCGTTCTTGCCGAAGCGGCGCTCGAAGCGCTCGACCCGGCCGCCGACGTCCAGAATCTTCTGCTTGCCGGTGTAGAACGGATGGCACTCGGAGCACACGTCGGCGTGGATCTGGCCGTTCTTCGCCGTGCTGCGAGTTGTGAACGTGGCGCCGCAGGTGCAGGTGACCTGGGTTTCCGCGTACGTTGGGTGGATGCCAGTGCGCATGAGCTCTCCTTGGCTCTCACGGCGCCGGGTCGTCCGCATCGATGCGGGCCGTGAACCGGAGCCAGCCGTCCAGTGTGTCAGGACAGCCCGTACAGCCCCAAACCGAGCCGCAACATTCCGCCCGAGCCGCGGGTTGACCCGCGTCGATCCCGCACGCTTCCGTCCGTACGCTCGCGCAGCGTTAATCCGGACGGCGCAGGGTCAACGACTGGAACCGGTCCGCACCCGCCACCCGGACATGGAAGTCGACGATCTCGAATGACCCCACCACGAAGTCGCGAAGGTGTTCGTCCGTGCGCCAGGAGAAGAACCGAGGCGGTTGGTGTCGATCGTTCTCCAGCGGTCCTTCGGAGCTTTCGTCACCCCCGTAGACGCCGAGGAAGAACAACCCGCCGGGCCGCAGCACGGTACGGATTGCCTCCAGTGCGGCCGGTAGGTCGCGATTCGGCACATGCAGCAGGCAGTTGAACGTAAAGACCGCATCGAACGACTCCGGCTCGAAGCCCAGGTGCATCACGTCACGCACATGCGCCTCGACGCCCTTGTCGCGGCACAACGCCACCATCAACGGCGAGAGGTCGACCGCGACGACCTCGAGCCCGCTGTCCTGGAAGAACAGACTGTCCTGGCCGGGACCGGCGCCGACCTCCAGCAAGCGTCCTCCGTGTGACTCGAGCACGCGGTCGAGGAACGCCTGGCGCTCGGCCAGCTTCCACGGCTCCCTGACCATGGCGTCGCGCGTCGCGGCACCGCCGTCGTACGCCGTGCGCAAAGGACCGACGACGTCTTCGTATCGCGCGCTCATCGAGACCATCCTGGACCAGGCCCGCTCACCGGCAGGTAGGTGACCAACGCTGGCAGACCCATGAGTTCGACGCGCTTGCCGGCCGGGTCGCACCTCATCCACGCCTGCTTCAGTCGCAGGCGGGCTCGCCCTTGACCGGGGTCTGGGCTTTCCACAGTGGCCCGCCCAGGGTGTCCCACTGGTTGGGCAGCGTGTCGTCGGTGATGTAGATCGAGCCGGCGTGCTGCTCCCTGGACCGGTCACAGACTTCGCCCAAGGCGGCCACGTCGGCCGTGGCGTACACCAGGTGTACGAAGTCGCTGGCCGGGTGGTCCTCCACCCAGTCCGGCGCCGTCCAGGTCAGGTAGGTGTTGTCCGTCCCTTGGAACACGACCACCTTGTCGACGACGGGCGTGCTGAGTTGCCAGTCGGTGGCGGCCGCAGCTCCCGGATTGCCGACCACCGAGCTGCCGCCCGATCCGGAGGCGTCCTTCACGTACTCGTACAGCTCCGCGTAGTAGTCCGCGTCCGCCTCGTCGTTGCTCATCTCGTTGAGGAAGATCCCGTCGATCTCGGGATACCAGGCGTAGTAGTCGTCGATCTCGGCCTTGACCTCTGCCGTCGATCGCGCACCGTAGGACGTGTGCGTGGAGCCGACGACCTTCTGCTCCTTGTCATGGCAGTAGTCGATGACGTCGACGTACTCGGGATCGACTCCGAGCCCCGGGCCGTTGCTCGGGTTCATCACGGCCGTCGAGCCACCCTTCGAGCGGTTCATCCGCTTGCACATCGTGTGCCACAGGTCGCTGGACGGGGGGAAGTACGCCGGGACGAGCGAATGCTGGTCGGCGGTGCCCCACTTGTCGCCCCAGGTCGGCCCTGAAGTCGGCCCGGAGGTCGGCCCTGAGGTCGGAATTGCCTGAGCGCTGGTCGCGTGGACCACGAGGAGAGAGCCGGTCACGAGCACGACCCAGGCTCCGCGAGGTCGGCATCCGGAATGCTTCGATCCGGTCAACGTCGGCCCTTTCGGCCGGTCCGGGACCCACGGTCGCCGGACGAGGTGAGTATGGACCGGACGCTACCGGGAGTCGCATCGCTGTGCTGCGAATCTCGGAAGCAGAACGTTCGCGGTGCGGGCCACGGTGACGCGATGACCAACGGCGACACCCAGTGGGATGCCGCCGACTGGGACGACTGTCGGCGCCTGAGCCAGGCGCGGAAGCGTCTCGAGGAACGCGTGGTGGAGCTAAGGGGACTCGAACCCCTGACCTTCTGCATGCCATGCAGACGCGCTACCAACTGCGCCATAGCCCCGTGAATGTTGCCGTGAATGTTGCCGTGAATGTTGCCGTGAGTGGTGCCGTGCCGACGCGTGCACGCGATGCTGTGCGCGGTCGTGCGGCCACCGAGTCTATCGCGGCTCACGGGATGTCCCACCGGGACGCGTCAGCGGGGGCGGACCGAGTCGGCGCTGCGGTGGGTGCACATCTCTACGGTCTGTCCAGCACGACCTCGCGAACAACAGACTGACTGCCATGTCGCGACGGCGGCGTGGCCCGCATCGCCCGCCCGGTGCGCTCGCCGCAGGAGATCCAGCATTCAGGCAATCGAGGCGTCTGCCGTGGATTATCGACGGCCGGGTCGACCCAGCGAAACCTCTGCCCGGCCGACTCGTTTCGGTAGCCGCAAGCTCACGTGCCCTACGACTTATACGACCGGTACGTGATCTCGTAAATGCCGAGATCAGCGCCGTATTCCGTGTAAATGAATGTTTGCAGGGTGTGCGTGCCCAGCGCGAGACCCGTCTGCGACTGTGTGAAGGACCCCGCACCGTAGTGGGTCGTCGGCACCTGGCCGAGGAATGGGCAGTACGGCTCGCTCATGTCGACGCCGTCGATCTGCGTGCAAATTGCCCAGTTGTTGTCCACGGCCGTGCCTCTCACCTGCACGTTCTGATGGGCCTCAAACATGCACGTACCCGAGGAGCCAGGGCATTTTATCGTTGTCACCTCTGAAAGCACGCGGCTGTCAGCGGTCGTCGGACAGGACCGGCTCGGGCAGGGTGCCCGCGTTGTGCTCGAGGAGCCGCCAGCCGCGAGCATCGCCGCGAGCCTGTCCGAGCAGGGACCACGAGCAGTTGCCCAGCGGCCCCAGCCGCCACCAGATGTCGTCGGGCAGACCGAGGAAGCGGGCGATGCCACAGCGCAGCGACCCGCCGTGACTCACGACGACGAGGGTCGTCCCCGCCGGCGTCGCCTCCAGCGCGTCGTCGAGCGCCGCGACCACCCGCTCCGCGACGGCCTCCTCCGTCTCACCGTCGGGCGGTTGCCAGACGACGGCGTGCTCGGGAAACCGGTCCCAGATCTCATAGTTGGTGAGGCCTTCCCACTGACCTCCGAACCGCTCGACCAGACGATCGTCGTACGCAACCTCCAACCCGGTGACATCGGCGAGCGCCTCTGCCGTCGCCGCCGCGCGCTTCAGGGGGGAGCTCACGATGTTCGACGGCTGGAGCGCGGCGAGCAGTCGCGCCGCCCGCGCCGCCTGGCTGATACCCACGTCATCGAGCGGGATGTCGGTCGAGCCCTGGAAGCGTCGCTCGACATTCCAGCGCGTCTGCCCGTGTCTCCACACGACGATGCGCCGCCCCCCGGTCAGGACGAGTCCCGGGCGCCTCGGCGGCCGACGCCGACCGACTCCGGCAGGGGCACGACGGGGCAGTCCTTCCACAGTCGCTCGAGGGAGTAGTACAACCGCTCCTCGGCATGCTGGATGTGGACGACGATGTCGCCGTAGTCGAGCAGGACCCAGCGGCCCTCGCGCTCGCCCTCGCGGCGGATGGGCTTGGCGTCCAGGCGCCGCAGCGCCGCCTCGACGGCGTCGACGATGGCTCTGATCTGTGGGTCGTTGGCGGCGGAGCACAGGAGGAACGCGTCGGTGATGGCGATGAGCTCGCTGACGTCGAAGGCGATGATGTCGACGGCCAGCTTGTCGGCCGCGGCTTCGGCCGCGGCGCGTACGAGTTGCTCGGCGCGGGAGGTCAGTGCCACGGGCACCTTTCGGGTCGGCGGTGCCCGACTCAGCGCATTCCGCGAGCCGTCGTGACGGCGGTGCGGCTGCTGGGAGCCGGGCGTTGGTGAGACGGCACTAGTTTCCCACGGCCGTCGCGCTTCTCACGGAGGTCGTCGTGGATGGCCCGTACAGCGACCGTTTGCTGATGTACTGCACGACTCCGTCCGGTACGAGGTACCAGACCGGCTCGCCAACGGCGACCCGCTGGCGACACTCGGTGGAGGAGATGGCGAGCGCCGGGACTTCGACAAGGGTGACCGCCTCCCCCGGCACGTGGGCCGCCGCGAGCTCGTGACCGGGACGGGTGCAGCCGACGAAGTGCGCGAGCTTGAAGAGCTCGCCGGCGTTGTGCCACGACAGAATGCGGGTGAGCGCGTCGGCACCGGTGATGAAGTACAGCTCGACGTCCGGTCCGCGCTCGGCTCGCAGATCACGCAACGTGTCGTACGTGTATGTCGGCCCCGGCCGGTCGATGTCGATGCGACTGACCGAGAACCGAGGGTTGGAAGCGGTGGCGACCACCGTCATGAGGTACCTGTCCTCGGCGGAGGTGACCTCTTGATCGGTCTTCTGCCAGGGCTGCCCGGTGGGGACAAAGACCACCTCGTCGAGCTCGAACCACGCTTGCACCTCGCTCGCGGCGACGAGGTGACCGTGGTGGATCGGGTCGAACGTCCCGCCCATCACACCGAGCCGCCGAGGTCGCGGCGTCACGCCCACCTCGTCGATGGTCAGCCTCGGCCTTTGCCGAACGACAGCGTGATCGCGAGCATGATCATGAAGATCACCATGGCGCCGATGCCCCAGACGATCGGTGGCGCGCCGGTGTCGACACCTTCAGCCGCGGAGATCACGGTGGCCCAGGCTGCACTCATGCGGGGAGCGTACCGGTCGCCACGTGACGAGCGGCGGCGCATCGCCTCGGTTGGCGCGGGCTCCCGCGCACTCGGTCACGCCAGAGTCCGGGTGGAGCGCTCAGAACGGGCGGACCTCGGCCATCACGGACACCCGCTGCAGCGGCGCTCCCTCGATGCGGCGATGGAAGGTGTGGCGGTCGATAACCTCGAGGCCGACCAGCCGCCAATCGGGCAGGGAGGCCGACCGTTTGTGCTCCCCCCACAGGCGTAACGCCATGGCGGCGGCGTCCTGGACGTCCCCGGCCTGCTCCCAGTACCGCAGCTCCACCGTGTCCGTGCCGTACCGGCACGACTGGACGAGGGGTCGCTCCGCCAGAAGGCGATGCAGCGCATCGCACACGTCGCTTTCCGACATCGCGTCGCCGGCGAGCGTGAGGGTGACGTGCCAGTGCGCGACGGGTCTCATGGCCACAACATTCATGTCGCCTGCATTTGATCATTCGATGACGCCCGGACGAGCGGACTTTGGTCAACCTTTACCAAGTGCCTCGTCTTGACCCGTGCGGCGCGCCGTACGGGTCAGTCACGATCCATCGGCACGATCCATCGGCACGCCCTCCAGGCGACGATCCGTCCCCCGACTGCCCAGCAGATGTTCCGCGCCGGCCCGGACCGTCGGCTCCCAGTCGAAGACCACGCCGTCCTCGCCCCCGATGACCACGGTGTCACCGGTCTCGGCTCCCGCCGCGACCAGCTGGGCCTCCACACCCAGCCGGGCGAGACGGTCGGCGAGGTAGCCGACGGCCTCGTCGTTGGTGAAGTCGGTCTGGCGGACCCAGCGCTCGGGCTTGGTCCCCCGCACGCGGAACATGTCCTCCTCGCGGGTGACGGTGAAGCCTGCGTCGTCGACCGCGACCGGGCGAAGGACGATGCGGGTCTGCTCCGGCTTCGCCCCCTCGAGGCGGGCGGCAGTGACGAGGCCGGCCATGGCGTACGAGAGCGGCTCCAGGCTCAATCGAGCGGCTGCAGAGATGGCGAAAACCCGGTGCCCCCGCTCCTCGAGCTGAGCCGTCACCAGCTCGGCGAGGTCCCGCGCGTCCGGCACATCGACCTTGTTGAGCGCGACAAGGCTGGGACGGCTGGTCAGATCGCTGCCCGTCGCCTCGTCGTACGCGCGCAGCTCGATCATGAGCGATTCCAGATCGCTGACCGGGTCGCGACCGGGCTCCGGCGTGGCGCAGTCCAGGACGTGCACGAGCGCTGCGCAGCGCTCGATGTGGCGCAGGAAATCCAGCCCGAGGCCCTTGCCCTGGCTCGCCCCGGGGATCAGGCCCGGAACGTCGGCGACGGTGTAGACGGTCTCGCCGACGGTGACGACACCGAGGTTTGGCACGAGCGTCGTGAAGGGGTAGTCCGCGATCTTCGGGCGCGCGGCGGACAGGGCGGCGACGAGCGACGACTTGCCGGCGCTCGGAAACCCGACCAGGCCGATGTCTGCGACGACCTTCATCTCGAGCACCACATCGCCGGCGTCACCGGGCTCGCCCAGCAGCGCAAACCCAGGCGCCTTGCGGCGGGACGAGGCGAGCGCGGCATTGCCGAGACCGCCGCGACCGCCAGCGGCCGCGACCAGCCGGGTGCCTGGTCCTACCATGTCGGCGATCACCGCGCCGGTCGGGCTCTTCACGACCGTCCCGTCGGGCACGGGCAGGACGACGTCATGGCCCACCGCGCCGTTGCGGTTCGAGCCCATCCCCTGCGTGCCGTGCCCCGCGCGCCGATGCGGAGAGCGGTGGTAGTCCAGCAGCGTCGTGACTTGCGGATCAACAACGAGCACGATGTCGCCGCCGCGCCCGCCGTTGCCGCCGTCTGGGCCACCGAGCGGCTTGTATTTCTCCCGCCGCACGGACGCGACGCCGTTGCCTCCGTCACCGGCAGCAAGGTGCAGGACGACACGGTCGACGAAGGTGGGAACCGCCACGAGAACTCCTCTCACCGGATCCCATGATCTCGCGCGTTTCGAGGCCCGGCTTCGTGCACCGGGAGGCGGGGTTGCGAAGGGCGGGCATGACGAAGGCCGGCATGACGAAGGGCGGGCTCGTCGCCCGCCCTCGCTCATTCCCTCGCTCATTCACCCGTCGAGACGGGCTGTTGCGTTGGTGCCGTACGGGGTGGGGCTACTCGCCCGCGACGATGTTGACGACCCGTCGGCCGCGCGCCCGGCCGAATTCGACCGCACCTGCGGTGAGCGCGAACAGCGTGTCGTCGCCGCCGCGGCCGACGTTCTCGCCCGGGTGGAAGTGCGTGCCGCGCTGGCGGACGATGATCTCGCCGGCGCTGACGACCTGGCCGCCGAAGCGCTTGACGCCGAGACGCTGCGCGTTGGAGTCCCGGCCGTTGCGCGTCGAGGAAGCGCCCTTCTTGTGTGCCATGGATCTACTCCCCCGTCTCGGTGCGGCTGGTGTCGTCGATGGTCGGCTCCGTCACGACGGCTTCAGTCACGACTGGCTCAGTCACGACCGGCTCTGTCACGACCGGGTTGGTCTCGATCGGCGCGGTCAAGACTGGTTCGGCCGCGACCGGCGCGGTCTCGACAGCCAGCGGCTTTGCGGTGTCGATGCCGGTGATCTTGACCTGGGTCAGCCGCTGGCGGTGACCCTGACGCTTCTTGTATCCGGTCTTGTTTTTGTACTTCTGAATGATGATCTTGGGACCCTTGGTGTGATCGACCACCTCGGCCGTCACGGTGACCCCGCCGAGCGACTCCGCATCCGAGGTCACGGTCTCGCCGTCGACCAGGAGCAGGGCAGGCAGCTGCAGCGTCGAGCCGGGCTTGCCGGCGACGCGGTCGAGCTCGAAGACGTCACCGACGGCGACCCGCTCCTGGCGGCCACCGCTGCGCACTATCGCGTACACCGAGTTCACTTCCTTCTGCTCTCAGGCGTTCTCTGTACGGTCGTGAAGGTTGACCCGTGGTACAGCCGTCGGCCCGGCTGCGTGCGCGGTCGGGGGCTGAGTTCTCAGCTGCTCGTGCGTCCATGAGCACTCCGGGCGCACAGAATCGGGCGTCGAGGACACGCCGCCTGTACAGGGTACTGGATCGCGTCCCGAGTGCGGTAAACGCGCTTCCCGGAAGCGGGTTCACGCGAGCAGCTGGGTGACACCGACCGTCGTCGGAACGACGTGCCTGAGACCTCCGATGACGCCGAAACCGAAGTTGGCCGACACCAGGCTGGCGCCAGCTCTCATCGCGACTGACGCAAGCACCGCGTCGAACATGCCGACGCCGGAGCTATCCCGAAAGATGGCGAGTGCTTCACGGAGGTGCGCTTCGTCGGTTGGGAGGAGTGGCGAAAGCAGGGTGAGGTACGAGCGACCGCGGGCCACCGCATCCTCACGGTCGCGACGACGAGCCCGAACGTGCACGAACTCCTGCACGACCTCCACGGTCGTCCGCAGCTCGACATTCCGGTCCTCGGCGGCGCTGATCAGCTGGCGGCACGGCTCGCGAAACGGATGCTCGATCCCGACGGCGTACACCAGGACGGTAGTGTCGAGGACGATCACGTGTGCCGACCCCGGACCCCCTCGAGCTCGGAAACCAGCTCTGCGACGTCGGCCGGAACGTCCATGGGCGCCGCATCGAGGATGTCGCGGATGGCAGCCCCACGACTCGCGTCGGGATCACCGAGGCCGCGATCGATCGCTTCCCGGATGACACTGGCGACCGAGGTACGCCTTTGCGCAGCGATCGCAGCGACGCGTTGGTAGCGGTCCTCGTCGATGAGGATCTGGAGCCGGTGACTCATAGGCATGCTCATACATTAGCATGTGTAGATCGGAGATCGAAACAAGAAAGTGCATCCAACTGGTTTGGCTCATCGGAAGCATCAGCAAATCTTGCCCAAGCCTGAGGAGAACCATGACACGAGCCCGCACTGCGCTTTCTGCATCGACCTTCGCAAGCGCCCTGGTGCTCGCCGGCATGGTCACCCTCGCACCGGGAGTCTCTGCCGTGACCGCGGCGGACCAACCCCGCGCCGAAGCCGTGACTCCCGAGTGCACGATCACGGGCACCGCGGGCAAGGACGTGCTGCAGGGCACGAGCCGCGCCGATGTGATCTGCGGCCTCGCGGGCAACGACACCCTCATGGGAGTGGGCGGCAACGACACGTTGATGGGCGGCGCGGGCAAGGACAAGCTCGATGCGGGCAAGGGAAAGGACGACTTGATCGGCGGCACGGGCCTCGACCAGCTGACGACCGGTCCTGGAGCCGACCTGTGCTCCGACGACCCGGCGGACACCGTGACGGACACGTGCGACGTCGACACGAGCGGGCCCGAGGTCAGCAACGTCGACCTCCCCGCATCGCTGGCGGCAGGCTCCACGTTGACAATCACCTGGGACGTGGCAGACGCCGCCGGTGTCACGAACACCAACCTGTTCATCGGCGGGCAGAGCGGGTTCGTGGACTGGTGCCCCTTCGGCCTGGCCGGCGCTCTGATCTCGGGGAATGACACGGACGGCACCTACACCGGCAGCTGCGAGGTGCCTGCGGACGCCGTAAGCGGGCAGTACTCCGTGACGATCGGCGCTTCCGACGTGTTCGGAAACCAGACGTCGCAAGGCGGCACCGAGTTCACTGTCACCGGCGGCAGCGACGACTCCTCCGCGCCGATCTCTTCCGACCTCGTGTTCCCGACCTCGGTCGAGCCCGGGGAGTCGATCGTGCTGCAATGGCGCGCCACGGACGAGACCGGGGTGGAGTACACCTTCCCCTGGATCTCCGGCTCGGACGGCAACCTGATCGGGCCGGACGGTGAGTTCTACGCAACACCGGACAGCAACAGCTCGGAGCTCGTCTCCGGCACGGCCACCGACGGCATCTACGAGGCCTCCGTGACCATCTCCGACACCATCCCGGACGGCTTCTACAACGTACGGTTCACCAACGGCGACGTGCTCGACAACAGCACGTACGAGGTCTATCTCGACGAGGCGGGCAACGAGGTCGGCTTCACGATCTCCTGACCGCGCAGGAACTGGTTGCACGCTCAGGCCTGGACGGCCGACGAGAGGACCGCTCGCGCCTCGAGCGGTCCGGCGACGGAGCTGCTGCCGGCGTACCGGGTCATGTGCTCGCCGGTGCGATGGGCCGAGCGGTTCTGGACGAACCAGGGCGGCATCGGCCGCGGCCGGAACGGTCCGCGCCCAACGCTGCGCTCAACGTGGTCCGGGTCGAGCAGGAGGGCATTGTGGACGACTCCCACACCACTGCCCACGTCGTAGCTGTCGTGGCCCGGACAGGCGCCCCAGGTCGCGCGCGCGACGCCGTACACCATGCCGACCCAGCAGTTGAGCCCGATGTTGCCGTAGCGCAGACGGGCGATGGCGGCGTCCAGGCGCCCGGCGGGACCACCGCCTAAATAGCCGCCGAGGTCCCTGATCGTCCGCGGCGCGGCGATCAGGCCCACGCCGAGGTCGCCGAGGAGCCGTTGGTTGCAGAAGTCGACGGCGGCGTCGAGGTAGCTCGCCGGAGTCGTCCCGGGCAGGCGGGTGACGCCCAGCACCGGGCCGAAGTACTCGTCGCGGAACGCCGGCTCGTCGCGGTCCGTCGCGTCGAGGCTCGCGAGAAGCGTGCGCGGCACGGCCGGGTCGCCGCCGAGCATCTCGGCGTCTGGGTGGCTCCGCGCCGCGGCGTGCTGGCGGCTCGCCGCACCCGGGTAGTAGCCGGGGCGCAGCGGCGCCTCGCGCACGGCTCGGCGCAGGTGGTCGAGGAACCGGTCGGCCTGCGCCCAGCGCTCTGGGATGACGACGATCTGGGTGGCAATGCAGTTGAAACCCGAGTTGTGCAGGCGCTGCGTGGCCAGATGGCGCGCCTGGTGGCGCATCGTGGACTCGCTCCAGCGGCCGGGAACGACGATCACCGGGCAGATGCCACCGAGCTCGCTCGTGATCGGCTTGCGGGTCAGCGGTCGTCGCGCTGCCTTGCGCCGCGCGCCGTCGAGCCCGTGGCCGAACACGATCGTGTCGTGGGAGGCCGCACTGCCGGTGATGTGCAGGCTGTCGATGCCCGGATGGCGGACGAGGTACCGGCCGGTGTCGGCGCCCCCGGAGGTGATGCGTACGATGCCGAGCTCGCATAGCGGAGCGAGGGCGCGGGCGAGGATCGGCTCGAGGTAGGCGTTGACCGGGTTGAGCTTGAGCATGACGACGGCATTGTCCTGGAACAGCTTGGTCAACGTGTCGAGCGGTGGGATCGAGTTGATGTTGCCGCCACCGAGCACGAGGCCGATCTCGGGGGGCCGCATCGGGTCACGCAGTGCGCGGGCGACCCCTGCCTTCGCCTGCTCGAGGCTGACGCCGTTCCGCAGCCAGACGTCCGCGGTGTAGCCGACGAGCAGGATGTCACGGGCGTCGTACGGCAGCACGCGGAGCGCGACCTGGCTGCTCGGCAGAGTTCGACTGCGACACCGGTCGAGGGGGTTGCGGCCCGCCTCGAGCTGGCGCAGCACCGTGATGAGTGAACGCACGTGGTTGAGCACGGCGTACGGCCCGCTGAGCCACTCCTCGCCCGCCGCGGGCGACGACGCGTCGGTCCCCTTGGCGAGGCATGACGCCGTCACCCAGTCATCGGCCGCGGCGAGCGTCGCGGCCCGCACCCGCTCGAGCAGTCGCCGCTTGTCGCCGAGCGGACTGCTGACCCAGCCGGGCGCGCTCGCTTGCAACGTCGCGATGTCGCGGTCGAGGGCTTCGGTGTCTGGCGTGTCGTCTCCGGGCACGTCGATGTGGGGCACGTCGTTGTCGGGCACGTCGTTGTCGGGCATGTCGCCTCGAAGCATCGCAGCGGGCACTGACAATCTCGACCGAGATATCCCTTGCCCGGCATCGGCTCAGGTTGGAGGCCGTCGACGTGGATTTCCAGGAGGTCCTTCGGCGGCGCCGGATGGTCCGGGCGTACGACCCGACGCGACCCGTCCCGGCCGAATTGCGCGACCGGCTGCTGGCGAACGCGCAGCGTGCGCCCAGCGCGGGCTTCAGCCAGGGCTGGGCGTTTCTGGTGCTGGAGGACTCGGCCGACCGGGACCGGTTCTGGCAGGTGTGCGTGTCGGATCGCCCCGGCGACACCTGGCTGGCGGGCATGCGCACCGCACCGCTGCTGGTCGTTGCGCTCTCGCACAAGGAGGCTTACCTCGATCGGTACGCCGAGCCCGACAAGGGCTGGGCCGATCGCGGCGAGGGCCGCTGGCCGGTGCCGTACTGGCACGTGGACACCGGCATGGCGGCGCTGCTGATGCTGCTCAGCGCTGTGGACACGGGGCTCGGTGCATGCTTCTTCGGGGTTCCACCACACCGGTGGGACGCGTTTCGCGAGGCGTTCGGCGTGCCGAGCGGGTATGCGCCCGTCGGCGTCGTCAGCATCGGTTACGCGGCCTCCGACCGTCGCTCACCGTCGCTGCGACGAGGCTGGCGCGACCCCGCTGAGGTCGTGCACCACGGCCGCTGGGGAAATAGGGCGTGAGGCGGTGCGGCGCCCGACCGAATCCTTCGCCGGCCGGGGTGTCGTGAGCCTGGCCGCGTCGAGCGCGATCACGACATCCCTCCGGCGGCACCGGCTCATCGGCAGCGACTCAGGTCGTGGGCGCTCCTGCCGGGCGGGTCGCGCGCCGGCGCCGCGGGGCGGCGCGGCCCTCACCCGGCCCGTCCACCTCGCCGGCGGCAGGCCCCGACACCGGTGCGTGCGGGTGCTCAGAGATGCGATCGCCGGTGCCCGATGCCTTGCCGGTGCTCTCGACGGCCGAGCCTGTGCTCGGTCGGTCGCCTAGGACCGGCGGCCCGGCCGGGGCGTCGAGCACGGGGCGCGGCGGACCAGCCGGTCGACGGGTGGAGCGCGTACGACGAGCGCGGCGGGCGGGCGCGTGCCCCGACTCCGGGCTCTCCGTGTCGGTGACCTCAACGTCCTCTGTCGCTGGAGCATCCGGGGCGGGGTCGACCTGCTCGGGTCCGTCGAGGAGGCTCGGCTCGGCGTTGGGGCTGATCGAGGGCTGCGCATCGGCTGGATTGTCAACCCGAGCCGGGTCTGCATCGGCTACGACCTCGGTGCGCGACGAGTCGTCCTCCGTCGCATCGGCACCGACCCAGTCGGCGGTGGGCGACTCGGCCCCCGCTTTTGGCGCATCACCGATCCAGTCCGCGGCGACATCGCCACCGACCTCGAACAGCTCCACCTGGTCGAGTGCCAGCGCGGCGACGTCGTCGTCGATCGATGCGGAGTCCGGCAGCTCGGGATCGCCCTCCATGTCTGCCTCGGCCGACCGGTGACTGTTGGCGGCGGCCATCGCGACCGCGCGGATGACCTCGGCCGGACTTTGCCGCGGCGGAGCTTCCGGCGCGGCGGATGCGCCGCGGCGCGACCGCCGGCTGGACTGGTCCCCGCGGGCGGCCCGGCCCGGCTGCGGCGTCTGCTCGTGCTGCTCGCCGCTCACCGACTCGATCGGCTCGTAGTAGATCTTGACGCCCCGGCCGTTGCAGTGCTCACACGGCTCGGAGAACACGTCGAGCAGACCCTGGCCCACCCGTTTACGTGTCATCTGGACGAGGCCCAGCGATGTCACCTCGGCGACCTGGTGGCGCGTACGGTCGCGACCGAGGCACTCCACCACGCGGCGCAGCACAAGATCGCGGTTGTTCTCGAGGACCATGTCGATGAAGTCGATGACGATGATCCCGCCGATGTCGCGGAGCCGGATCTGACGCACGACCTCCTCCGCCGCCTCGAGGTTGTTCTTCGTGACCGTCGCCTCGAGGTTGCCGCCGGAGCCGGTGAACTTGCCGGTGTTGACGTCGATGACCGTCATCGCCTCGGTGCGGTCGATCACGAGAGAGCCACCCGAAGGCAGCCAGACCTTGCGGTCGAGGGCCTTGGCGATCTGCTCATCGACGCGGTACGCCGCGAAGACGTCGTCCTCGGCGGTCCAGTGCGAGAGCCGGTCGACGAGGTCGGGTGCGACTTGCGAGACGTACGAGTGCAGCGTCTGCCACGCCTCGTCCCCGGCGATCACCAACGAGGCGAAGTCCTCGTTGAACATGTCGCGGACGACCTTGATCGCCAGGTCCGGCTCGGCGTAGAGACGGGCGGGGGCCGTCGCAGTCTTTGCCTGGGCCTCGATGTCGAGCCACTGTGCCTCGAGCCGGTGGATGTCGTGGTTGAGCTCGTCCTCCGTCGCGCCCTCGGCGGCGGTGCGGATGATGACGCTCGCCTCGTCCGAAAAGACCTTCTTGACAATCGACTTGAGCCGCGCCCGCTCGGTCTCGGGGAGCTTGCGGCTGATGCCGGACATCGAGCCGCCCGGCGCGTACACGAGGAACCGGCCGGGCAGGCTGACCAGCCCGGTGAGGCGGGCGCCCTTGTTCCCCACGGGGTCCTTGGTGACCTGGACCAGGATCGACTGACCGGAGGACAGCGCGGTCTCCATGCGACGGGCCTTGCCGTCCATGCCCATCCGCGACCACGCGACCTCACCGGCGTACAGGACCGCGTTGCGGCCCTTTCCGATGTCGATGAACGCGGCCTCCATCGCGGGGAGGACGTTCTGCACCTTGCCGAGGTAGACGTTGCCCACCGAGGACGTCTGGGCGGCCTGCGCGACGTAGTGCTCGACCAGGACGTCGTCTTCGAGGACGGCGATCTGGGTGCGGCTACCGGCCTGGCGTACGACCATGACGCGCTCGACGGACTCGCGCCGGGCGAGGAACTCCGCCTCGGTGATCACCGGTGAGCGACGCCGGCCCTGGTCCCGGCCGTCGCGCCGGCGCTGCTTCTTGGCCTCGAGCCTCGTGGAGCCCTTCAGGGAGGTGACGTCATCGTCGGTGGTGGGGCGCGGCTCGCGGACGCGGACGACCGTCTGCGGCGGGTCGTCCGGCGCCGGAGCGTCGGTGCTCTCGCCGGCGCGGCGACGGCTGCGACGCCGCCTGCTGCTCGTGCTGCGCTTGGCGCCCTCCCCGGATGCGCCGTCGGCAGCCTGGTCGGGCCCAGTGTCGGGCCCAGTGTCGGGCCCAGTGTCGGGCCCAGTGTCGGGCCCAGTGTCGGGCCCAGTGTCGGGCCCAGTGTCGGGCCCAGTGTCGGGCCCAGCGTCGGGCCCAGCGTCGGG
>Ga0136634_10000538_pt1 | contig 16500 bp, 11 predicted proteins | sample AntDrymUQ8332106_2_FD_104654 | JGI IMG/M metagenome (GOLD analysis project Ga0136634, IMG submission 104654) | Polar desert sand microbial communities from Dry Valleys, Antarctica - metaG UQ833 (21.06) | ecosystem: Environmental > Terrestrial > Soil > Desert | place: Antarctica: Dry Valley... | reverse complement strand
CGCTATGCATGACATGCAAACAACGCGAGGAGCGTCGCTGACCGACGACGGCGAAGGCACTCCCGCGCCGCGCCGGCGGCCGCTCGGCGCGTACCTCGGCGTCATCGCCGCCGTCGTGATCCTGATCGACCAGGTGACAAAGGCCATCGCCGTGGCCGAGCTCACCGATCGTGAGCCGGTCGAGCTGCTGGGTGGCGTGCTGACCCTGCATCTCGCCTATAACTCCGGTGCCGCGTTCAGCCTGGCGCAGGGTTTCACCGTCGTGTTCTCACTCGTGGCCGTCGTCGTCGCGGTGGTGATCGTGCGCGTCGCGCGACAGCTCCACAGCGGCTGGTGGGCGTTCGCCCTCGGGATGCTGCTCGGCGGTGCGCTCGGCAACCTCGCCGACAGGCTCTTCCGGGCGCCGGGGCCGCTGCAGGGTCACGTGGTGGACTTTCTCGAGCTGCCCAACTGGCCCATCTTCAATATCGCCGACAGCGCGATCGTGTCCGCCGGCGTCCTGATGGTGCTGCTCACGTTCCGCGGTGTCCAGCTCGACGGCACCCGCGTACGTGACTGACGCCGCGGGTGCCAGTCGCGCACTCGTGGTCCCGGACGGGTTGGCGGGGGAGCGCCTCGACGCCGCCCTCGCCCGTCTGTTCGGGCTCTCCCGTACGAAGGCAGCCGACCTCGTCTCGGCCGGGCGGGTCCGGGTGGACGGTGCCGAGCCGATGAAGTCCGACCGGGTCCTCGCCGGGGCGTGGCTCGAGGTGGAGCTGCCCGAGCCATCTACCTCAGCACCGGTCGTGGCGGAGCCGGTGCCCGGCATGGTGGTCCTGCACGACGACGATGACATCGTCGTCGTCGACAAGCCCGTCGGTGTCGCTGCACACCCCAGTCCGGGCTGGAGCCGGGCGACCGTGATCGGCGGCCTTTCCGCCGCGGGATTCCGGATCTCAACCTCAGGGGCGGCCGAGCGGCAGGGCGTCGTGCACCGCCTCGACGTCGGCACCAGCGGCCTGATGGTCGTTGCCAAGAGCGAGCGGGCGTACACGCTGCTCAAGCAGGCCTTCCGGGACCGTACGGTCGACAAGACCTATCACGCCCTGGCCCAGGGGCACCCCGACCCGAGCCGCGGCACCATCGACGCGCCGATCGGTCGCCACCCCACCCACGACTACAAGTGGGCGGTCACGGCCGATGGCAAGCCGAGCGTGACGCACTACGAGACGCTCGAGGCGTTCCGGGCCGCGTCGCTGCTCGAGGTCCACCTCGAGACCGGGCGTACGCACCAGATCCGGGTGCACTTGGCTGCGCTTCGACACCCGTGCGTGGGCGACCTGATGTACGGCGCGGACCCGACCATCGCGGCCCGGCTGGGCCTCGAGCGCCAGTGGCTGCACGCCGTCGCGCTCGCGTTTGCGCATCCCGGGACCGGCCGCGACGTCCGGTTCGAGAGCTCGTACGCGGCCGACCTCGCCAGCGCGCTCGACCGGATCCGCGCCGAATCCTGACGCCACGCATGCGCCCGCGCTGAGGGAGAAAGTGTATTGAATATACACCACAGATCTGTTGTACAACAGATCTGTGGTGTATTCTCCAGCCATGACCCGTCCCATCAGGCCGATGCAGGTAGTGGTTGGAGGCATCCCGCCGCTGGACGACATCGTGGGCCGGGAAGAGGAGACGGCATCGGTACTTCGGTCGTTCCATGGGAGCGGAGCGCTCCTCACCGGTGATCGTCGCTACGGCAAGACCTGCCTCGGCCGGCTCGTCGAGCGGACGAGCGTTGACGCCGGTTACGCCGTCGTACGGGTGAGTGCGGAGCGTCGTTCGTTCGAGGACTTCGTCGAGGCTTTGGCGGACGCACTCGCGCAGCACAGCTCGGCCGTCAAGCAGGAACTCGAGCGCTGGCGGGTCGGCCTGACGGCCGGACCCGTGACAGCCGAACGACGCGCGCGCGTGCGCAGCCTCGACGACATGGTCACCGCCGCGCTCGCCGCGCACGACAGTGGCCTGCTGGTGATGATCATCGATGAGATCCCGGTGCTCGCGAAGCGGATGGATGACGACGAGCGCGGAAGCGGTGCCGAGTTGCTACACCTGCTGCGCCGGCTGCGGCAGGACAACGCCGGCCGACTCGTCATGGTGCTCTCAGGCTCGATCGGATTTCACCACGTGACGAAGGACGCCTTGGGTGCGGTCAATGACGTGGAGAGACAACCGGTGCGGCCGCTGAAAGAGGAAGATGCGGTCTACCTCGCTCGCTGCCTGCTGTTGGGTGAGGCCGTCAACACGACGGATGACGCCAGCGTCGCAGTGGCTATCGCCGCGGCCGCCGAGCGCGTGCCGTACTACATCCACCATCTCGTGAAGGCGGCCCGGGACCGCGCGATCCACGGCGGTGGTCAGGTTGCACCGAGCGATATCCCCTCGCTCGTGGACGCTGCATTGAGCGACCGTGACGACCCGTGGGACCTAGCCCACTATCGTGACCGCATTCCGGCGTACTACGGCGTTGCACACACCGAGCTCGCGTCGAAAGTGATCGACATCTACGCCGACGCAGCTGGGCTGTTGTCCGTCGACGAGCTGAATGCTCGACTCAGCACATCCGGGCTCGAATCTGCACCGAGCCGTTCAACACTGCTGGACTTGGTCACCAAGCTCGAGGCGGACCACTACCTCGACCGCGTGGGCGACAGGAGTCATTTCGCGTCGGAGCTCGTCCGCCGCGCCTGGATCGCGCACCGGCGCTGACCGTGCCGCACCCTGTCTTCACTCCGTCGGCGATTTCGCCGCAACGTTTGGACGAGATCACTGTCGGGCGCGTAGACCTCATTGCCCGGCTCGTGCGACGCGTACAGGAAGCAGTCGTCACCGGCGCACGGCCACACACGCTTATCGTCGGCCCGCGCGGCAGCGGCAAGACCCATCTGCTCGGTGTGGTCCTCTACCGTGCGCGGCTCGATTCGAGCGTGGACAATCGCCTCGCACTTGCGTTGGTTCCCGAGGACGCCCTCTCAATCGGGTCGTACGAGGACCTCCTGGTCGAGGTGGCGCGCGCACTAGCCGGTCCCAACGGCTCACTCGGCGAGCGGGCGCGCACACTTCGGCGATCCCGAGATGTGCCGGGTCTGGAGCGCCTCCTCCTCGAGACCGCGAACGACCGTCTTCTCTGCCTGGCCTTAGAGAACCTTGATCGAATCTTCGCCGCCATCGGATCCAGTGGGCAGGCCGCTCTGCGCGGCTTCGTCGAGACGAGTGCGCAGGTCCTGCTGTTCGCCTCTACGCCGTTGCTGTTCGCCGGCGTCTCCTCGCGCGACCGGCCGTGGTACGGCTCGTTCGACGCCGAGCATCTCGGCGACCTCCCGCTCGCAGAGGGCACCGAGCTGCTGACTCGCGCAGCCAACGATGCGGACAATGCGGACCTCGCTAGCTACATTGCCTCCACTCGCGGCCAGGCACGACTGAAAGCCGTCGAGCACCTGGCCGGAGGTTCGCCGCGACTGTGGCACATCCTTTCCGGTTGCGTCACGATCGAGACCCTCGATCAGCTCGTGCCGTCCGTCGAGGCGATGCTGGACGAGCTTGCTCCGTACTACCAGCAGCGACTCTGGGAGCTGCCCGCGAGCGAGCAGAAACTTGTCGTCGAGCTCGCTCGCCAGTCCGGCGCTCAGAAGGTGACCGAACTTGCGGCCGCCACCGGAATTCAAGAGCGGGCGGCCGCGACAGCGCTGGGACGGTTGGCCGATTCGCGTTGGGTGCGAGGCACGAAGGTGCCAGGCACCGATCGCCGGACGACATGGTACGAGCTGCGCGAGCCGTTGCTGCGACACCATCTCCAGTATCGCGACGCTCACGGTGAGCCGCTTCGCCTCATCGTGGAGATTCTCCATTCCTGGTACTCATACTCCGAGCGCAGGCGGTACTTGGCTATGGCCGAACCGAGCTCGGTGGCAGAACGGCATCTCGTCTCCACCTTCGTTGCCGATCCGCCGGCTCGGTCCGACGAGCCGTGGCTCGAGCGAGACTCCGACGAACTCCTGGTCGAGGCTCGGCTGTGGATGCAGGGCGGCGAGCGTGAAGGCCGCATTGCGGGCAGCTCCGCATTGGGTTCAGCGATTGAAGCTATTGTTCTCACCGCCCGCGCTTGCACGGGAGCGGGAGCTTCCTCCGGCCCGATGCAGCGCCGTAGCGGATTTGCAACGCTCGACGAAATGGTCGCCACTGCCGTGCGGAACCAGGGAGGCGACCTTTCGGACCGCGTCGGCGCTGGGCTGCGTGCATTGATCACCACGCCGCACTCCGCACATGACGCCGACATGCTCCTGTTGCTGAGCTCGTGTTGGGATGGTCGGGCAAATCCGCAGGCTGCCCGCGACCAGCTCAGTGCCATGATCGATCGTCGCGCGGGACTCAATGACCGGCTCACCATGATCGCCCGCGCCGAACATGCGTTCTGGGTTGGTGACGCAGGTGACGCCGCAGCCGCTCGAGACGTGTTCGCAGTCCTCGTCGAGCAACAGACGCGGGTGCTTGGCGCCGATGATCGGGACACGCTGAGCAGCCGGCACAACCACGCGTTCTGGGTTGGGCAGGCGGGTGACGCGGTGGCGGCGCGAGATCGGTTCAGGGGTCTGGTCGAAGACCGGGTCCGGGTGCTCGGGGTCGACCATCGGGACACGCTGAGCAGCCGGCACAATCATGCGTTCTGGGTTGGGCAGGCGGGTGACGCGGTGGCGGCGCGAGATCTGTTCGCGGGTGTGGTCGAAGACCTCCTCCGGGTGCTCGGGGTCGACCATCGGGACACGCTGAGCAGCCGGTACACCCACGCGTACTGGGTGGAGCGGGCGGGTGACGCGGCGGCGGCGCGGGAGTTGTTCGGCGCGTTGGCTGAGGACACCGTGTCCGCGCTTGGTGCCGACGACCAGCTCACCGCCCATTGCGTTCGAGAGTGGCTGGCAATGACTCTGGCCGATGACGGGCTAGACCGCGTCAGGCAGGCGCTCGGCGGAGAGCGTTTCATCAAGGCGACGACCGACGTCTTGATGTCTCGGGAGTACCCGACGGAGACCATCGAAAGGGTGGTCGAGGGCTGGCCCACGGGGACGAGCCATGTTGTTGCGCTTGCAACCGTGGTGCTCGCCCAAGGCGCACGCTCGCACGGGTGGCGGCGTGCCGTCGCATCTCAGGCCGCGAAAGCTTCTCCTGGACGCGACGGTGAGCTGCTCGAGCTGTTGGGGGACGCGTTCGGTGACGACGTCACCGCGTTGGCGCGTCTACCTGCTGAGTTGAGAATTATCGTCGATGAGCTGAAGCTGATTGACCATGGCGCGGCCACGAAACTCTGATTGCGTGGAGAGCTGGCCCAAGCCATCACCAGGAGCAGGGTCGGCCAGCCACCGCTCTGCCGGCGCGTCCGCGTCCCGTCGCGAAACGGGTGGCAGCACGGGTCGCAAGTAACGAGGATCCGGCACATGAATCTCGTGCCCTTCGTCCCCGCGATGGCAGCGACCGTCGGCGCCTGGCACACACCAGCGGAGGAGGTCACTGCCGGCGTCGTCGAGCGCTGGTCCACCACCGGGGACGTCACGTCACACGCCGTGCTGCTCGACGGAGAGCTGGTCGGGTACGGCGAGCTGTGGCTCGACGAGGCGGAGGCCGAGGTCGAACTCGCCCGGCTGATCGTCGCACCGGAGCATCGCGGCCGAGGCATCGGCCGCTGGTTGGTCGACGAGCTCACGGCACTCGCCCGCCCGCAGCCCACGGTGTTTCTGCGGCTGCATCGGGACAACGTCGCGGCCCTCCGGTGCTACGTCGCGGCCGGATACGTCCGGATGTCGCCAGACGAAGAGATCGAATGGAACGAGGGACAACCCGTCGAGTACGCCTGGATGCGCGCTCCGGCAGCCGACTGAGTCACGGCAAACACTGTGAACACGCGCACGTGACGCAGCCCTGTGATTGCCGATCGGTTTCTACGAGTGTGGCGACGCCGCCGTGACGTCGGTGTGCCCGAAGTCGTCACCCTTGAACAGGAGCGGCTCGCGGACGTCCGCCGCCAGCGCGTACGCGAAACAGTCGCCGAAGTTGAGTTGAGCCGGGCTCTTGCCCCGGCGGCCGAAGTCCCGGTACGCCTGTCGGGCGATCGTTGCCTGGTCGGCGGTCACCGGTGCGATCTCGATGCCGCTGACGCGGATCAGTTCGTCGAACCGCCGGCTCGCGAGCGGGTCCCCGGCGGAGTCGACGACGATGGCGGCCTCGAGCCAGTTCGCGGCAGACATCTTCAGCCGGTCGGCATCGACGAGTGCCGCCGCGAAGGTCGCAGCGTCCTCCTCGTCGCGCAGGATGGCGATCAACGCCGACGAGTCGACGATCATGCGGGCAGCCCTCGCTCGTCGTAGAGGTCCTCAGGTCGCAGGCCGTCCCGGGGGAGTGCCGCGGCGATGCTGCGGCCGAGATCGAGGATGCGCGCCACCCTCACCTCGGCGCTGTCCTGTCGCGCTCGCAACCGAGTCAGCCGGTCGTCGACAGCGACCGTGATTGCGGTCGTGATCGTCTCGCCCGTCAGATCCGCCAACTCACGGCTGAGACGCTCCGCCTCGGAGTTCTTGATCGTGAGTGCCATGCTGTAAGGCTACCAGTGCAATACAGATAGATACCACGCAGCTCGACAGTCCTGTCCGCGCGGCGTGTGCGCACGCCGTCGATCGCGCGCCGGTGTGTCGTGCGGTGTGTCGCCGCGGCGCTCGCCGACAGGAGTCTCGGGCGGTGTTTCGGTCGGCCGGGGTGTCGGTGGCCGCGGCTAGCATCACGGGGATGCCAGCCGCCAACTCATCAGCCGCCGACTCTTTCGTGCACCTGCACGTGCACACCGAGTACTCCATGCTCGACGGCGCCGCGCGGGTGACCGATCTCGTCACCGAGACGGCACGGATGGGGATGCCGGCCGTGGCGATGACCGACCACGGCAACGTCTTCGGCGCGTACGACTTCTGGAAGAGGGCACGGGCCGCCGGGGTCAAGCCGATCATCGGCATGGAGGGCTACCTCTCGCCGGGCTCCCGCTTCGAGCGCAAGCGCGCGGCGGTGGGCCGGGGCGAGGTTTCCGAGGACAACCCGGGCGAGATGTACACCCACATGACCCTGCTCGCGACGAGCACGCAGGGCATGCACAACCTGTTCCGGCTGTCGTCGCTGGCCAGCCTCGAGGGGCACTACTACAAGCCGCGCATGGACCGGGAGCTGCTCGAGCAGTACGGCGGCGGGCTCGTCGGCACGACCGGCTGCCCATCCGGCGAGGTCAATCGGTTGCTGCAGCGGGGCAACTACGTCGAGGCAAAGAAGGCTGCGGCCGACTATCAGGACATCTTCGGCCGCGAGAACTTCTTCTGCGAGCTGATGGACCACGGCATCGACATCGAGCGGAACCATCGCGACGACCTGCTGCGCATCGCGAAGGACCTGCAGCTCCCGCTGCTGGCGACGAATGACCTGCACTACACCTACGCAAGCGACGCACAGTCCCACGAGGTGCTGCTCTGCGTCCAGACCGGCAAGACGATGGCCGACACCAACCGCTTCAAGCTCAACGGCGACGGCTACTACCTCAAGTCACCCGCCGAGATGCGCGACGTCTGGCGCGACTTCCCCGAGGCCTGCGACAACACCCTGCTGGTCGCTGAGCGCTGCGAGGTTGCGTTCACCGAGGGTGCCGACCTGATGCCCCGCTTCCCCATCCCGGCCGGCGAGACGGCCGAGTCATTCCTCGTAGGAGAGGTCGAGCGCGGCCTGGCCAAGCGATTCCCCGCCGGCCCGACCGAGGAGCACCGCGCGCGAGCCGCGTACGAGCTGGGCGTTATCACCGCGATGGGCTTCCCCGGCTACTTCCTCGTGGTGGCCGACCTTGTCCGCCATGCGAGGGAGTCGAAGATCCGGGTCGGCCCCGGCCGCGGCTCGGCGGGCGGCTCCGTCGTCGCGTACGCGCTGGGCATCACCGAGCTCGACCCCGTCGCGCACGGGCTGCTGTTCGAGCGCTTCCTCAACCCCGAGCGCATCTCGATGCCCGACATCGACCTCGACTTCGACGAGCGCCGCCGCGGCGACATGATCCGCTACGCGACCGAGCTCTACGGCGAGGAGCGCGTCGCGCAGATCATCACCTACGGCACGATCAAGGCCAAGCAGGCGATCAAGGATTCCAGCCGGGTGCTCGGCTTCCCGTACGCGCTGGGTGACCGCATCACCAAGGCGCTGCCGCCGCCGATCATGGGCAAGGACATCTCGCTCGAGTCACTGTTCGACCCCGACCACAAGCGCTACTCCGAGGGCGCGGAGTTCCGGGCGCTGTACGACGCCGACGTCGAGGTCAACCGCGTCGTCGAGACCGCGCGCGGGCTGGAGGGACTCAAGCGGCAGTGGGGCGTGCACGCGGCGGGCGTGATCCTGTCGGCCGAGCCGCTCCTCGACGTCATCCCGATCATGCGCCGCGAGCAGGACGGCGCGATCATCACCCAGTTCGACATGGGTGCGTGCGAGTCGCTCGGGCTGCTCAAGATGGACTTCCTGGGGCTGCGCAACCTCACCGTGCTCGACGACACGCTGGCCGGCATCAAGGCCAACCGTGGTTCCGACCTCGTGCTCGAGACCCTGCCGCTGGAGGACCGGCCGGCGTTCGAGCTCCTCAGCCGCGGCGACACACTCGGCGTGTTCCAGCTCGACGGCGGGCCGATGCGCGCGCTGCTGCGCAGGCTCAAGCCCGACTCGTTCGAGGACATCTCGGCCGTGCTCGCGCTCTACCGCCCCGGCCCCATGGGCGCCAACGCGCACAACGACTACGCCGACCGCAAGAACGGCCGCCAGCAGATCAGCGCGATCCACCCGGAGCTCGAGGAGCCGCTGCGCGACATCCTCGACGAGACATTCGGCGTGATCGTCTACCAGGAGCAGGTCCTCGCGATCGCGCAGAAGGTCGCCGGCTACTCCCTCGGCAAGGCCGACCTGCTGCGCAAGGCCATGGGCAAGAAGAAGCGCGAGATCCTCGACGCCGAGTTCGGCGGGTTCGAGGCAGGCATGCAGGAGCGTGGCTACGGCAAGGGCGCGATCAAGGCGCTGTGGGACATCCTCGTGCCGTTCTCGGACTACGCCTTCAACAAGGCGCACACCACCGGCTACGGCCTGGTCTCGTTCTGGACCGCGTATCTCAAGGCCAACTACCCCGCCGAGTACATGGGGGCGCTCCTCACCTCCGTACGCGACGACAAGGACAAGAGCGCGCTCTATCTCAACGAGTGCCGCCGGATGGGGATCAAGGTCCTCCCCCCCGACGTCAACACCTCTGCCGCCGACTTCACCCCCACCGGCACGGACATCCGGTTCGGGCTCGCCGCGATCCGCAATGTCGGGGCCAACGTCGTCGCCGCGATCGTGCGGGCGCGGGAGACGAGTGGCCGGTTCGCGGACTTCGCCGACTTCCTGCGCAAGGTCGACGCCGTCGCGTGCAACAAGCGGGTCGTCGAGTCGCTGATCAAAGCCGGTGCGTTCGACTCGCTCGGCCACACCCGCCGCGGTCTCATCGCCGTGCACCTGGAGGCGGTCGACCAGGCTGTGGAGATCAAGCGCAACGAGGCGACGGGGCAGTTCGACCTGTTCGGCGGCTCCGGCCTCGACGACAACGTCGGCCTCGGTTTCGTGCTCCGCACCGACGTCGAGGAATGGGACAAGAAGCTCCTCCTCGCCTACGAGCGGGAGATGCTCGGGCTGTACGTCTCCGACCACCCGCTCCTTGGGATCGAGCAGGCCCTGTCGGCGCTCGTCGACTGCTCGGTCGCGGCACTGGACGAGACCAAGGACGGTCAGCTCGTCACGATCGGCGGCCTCGTCACCGGCCTCACTCGCAAGCACACGCGGGCCACCGGTGAGCCGTACGCAGTGCTGTCGCTCGAGGACCTCGACGGCGCGGTTGAGGTCTTCGTGTTCCCGGCGGTCTACCGGCAGGCGTCGGTCCTGCTGGCCGAGGACGTCGTGGTCGTCGTCAAGGGCCGGGTCCGGTACGACGACGGGGTCAAGGTGACGGCGATGGACGTGCTGTTGCCCGACCTCGAGGTGACACGCCGTGGACCGGTTGTCGTGGCGCTGCCGGTGCAACGCTGCACCCCGCCGGTGGTCGACCGGCTGCGCGAGGTGCTGAGAGCGCACCCGGGCACGACCGACGTGCACCTGCGGCTGCTGGCGCGGGGCGGGCACACCACGATGCGGCTCGACCCTTCACTGCGGGTCGCTGCGTCGCCGGCGCTGATGGGTGACCTGAAGGCCCTGCTCGGCCCCAGCTGCCTGCAGTAGCCGGCGGCGGCACCCAGTGTGTCAATGGACCGGGGTCTGTCGCAGGGTTCAGGTATCGTCGAAATCGACTGCCGCACGGGCTGGTACGACGGAAAGTGGGACTGACGATGACGAGCAACACGCCCTTCGGGGATCAGCCAGGCCAACCCTCCGCAGGCGGCCCCGGGCAGGCGCCCGGCTACCCGCCGCCTGACCACATCCAGTCCGGCTACACCCGGCCCGACGAGATCCAGTCGGGCCCGGGGGGCAGCTCGGTGTGGTCTCCCGGCGGAGGCGAGACGATCGAGTCCAGCAGCGCCGCGCCTGGCGGCAGCAGGCGCGCGTTCATCCCTTGGGTCATCGGACTCGCCGTCGTGCTGGTGCTCGGCACCGGTGCGGTCGCCGTGCGGGCCGCGCTCGGTGAGGACGCAGGTGGCCCGGCCGATGCGCTGCCCGGTTCGGCGCTGGTGTTCGCCCGGGTCGACGTCGATCCGTCCGCCGACCAGAAGGTCCAGGCCCTGCGCCTCGCCAACCGGTTCCCCGGCTTCGCTGACGCGACCGGCCTGACCGATCCAGAGATGGACCTGCGGCTGAGCCTCTTCGACGCCATCAGGGAGCATTCGCCCGCCGCTGACATCGACTTCGGCCGTGACGTCGAGCCGTGGCTGGGCTCCAGCTTCGGTGTTGCGATGTTCGCCCCCGCCGACGGCGAGACCGTGCCGGGCGTCGCGCTCGCCGTCGAGGTCACCGATCAGAGCGCAGCAGAGGAGGGCCTCGCCAAGCTCCTCGCGCTCGGCAGCGGCGAGGGCGCCGCGGCATATTCGTTCTCGGGCTCTTATGCGCTGTTCGCCACGACCCAGGAGTTGGCGGACGGCTATGCCGCCGACGCGGCGGAAAGCCCCCTCTCGGCGAACGAGCAGTTCCAGGCCGACATGGCGTCGCTCGGTGACGAAGGTGTCGCGTCGGCCTGGGTCAGTGCCGACGCGTACGACGCCTTGAGCGAGGCTGCCGTTGGTCTCGGCGGCATGGCAGGTGGCATGGTGCCCGGTCTGGGTGCCGGGTTGGGTGCCGGTCTCGGCGTCTCCGGCGGCGCGCCGGCACTGCAGACCGGCAGCATGGCCTACGCGCTGCGCTTCGAGGAACGCTACGTCGAGGTCGCGATGGTGGGCAGCGGTGGTGAGCTCCCCGCGGCGTCGAGCGACAGCGAGAGCCCGATCGCCCAGCTGCCGGAGTCGACCCTGTTCGCCGCTTCGGTGGCCGACGGGGGCGCGTACGTCCAGCAGAGTCTGGACCAGATGGCCGCGGCGGCCGAGCAGACCGGCATGAACTTCGAGCGCGAGCTCAGGCGGTTCGAGAAAGAAACCGGGCTGACGGTGCCGGACGACTTCGTGACGCTGCTTGGCGAGCACTTCACGTTCGCCGTCGACTCCGACCTGGGCGGGCTCGACACGCCGACCGAGCTGCGAGTCGGCGCACTGCTGGACACGGACGCAGCGGCCGCCCAGACCATCATCGATAAGATCGTTGCCGCTGCCGGCGGTGGCATCGAGCTGGCCTCCGTCGAGAGCGACGGGCTGCTCGCGGTCGGCCCCAACGAGGCGTACGCCACGGAGCTGGCCGGTGGTTCGCTCGGCGAGTCGAGCTCGTTCGACCTGGCCGTTGCGTACGGCGCAGACTCGGACATGGCGTTCTATCTCAACGTGGACGAGCTCGAGACGCTCGACCAGTTCGCGAGCGAGGCCGACGCCGAGGTGCTCGAGAACATCGCGACCTTGCAGGCCGTCGGGTTCAGCATGGAGCTCACCGGTGACGGCGACTCCCGCGGGTCCTTGCGCGTCACGGTGGACGAGTGAGCGACGAGTGACCCGTTAGATGGAAGTGGTCAACCGTCCTTCGTCAGCGGCTGGCAGGTCGCGCACGACCGGCATGCCGCGCACATCCTCTTGAGCTTCGGTCGACGAGACCGGCGGTCAGTTGAGCAAGGATCAGTGGTGCAAGACAGACACGCCATCCGGCGACGACAGTTCCAGCCACGCTGACCCGTACCGACGGTGACGAGCGTCACCCCGCCGCAGCGGCGAGCATCGAGAGGCGGCGAGCATCGAGGAGCCAGGCGAGACGGTTGCTGCGCCGCCGCCAGGCGCATGGTGGGGCGTCGCAGCACCCTCGGCAGTGGTCCGCGCCATGCTGGTGATGGTGGGTCTGGCGATGTGTGCGGGAGCCGGCGTAGGCGTTCTGTGGACCTTGATCGCCCCCACCGTGACGGCGGTCGTCGGCGAGAGCTCCATCACATTGACGGAGCATCAGTCCGGTCGGATGTTCGGCCGCGAGGGCATTCTCGGCTTGCTCAGCGCGGGTGCCGGCATCGCCAGTGCAGTTGCTGCTCGCGGCTGGCTGCACCGCGCCGGCCCGTTCGCCGTGCTCGCGCTCGCAGTCAGTGGTTTCCTCGGGAGCGTCGTTGCCTGGCGGACGGGCGTGTGGCTCGGTCCGGACCCTGTGGAGACGCTGACCGGGCTCACCGTCAGCGGGACAGTTCCGCTGCCGTTCGAGCTCCGCAGCTACGGCATCCTGCTGGTCTGGCCCATCGCGGCGGTGTTCGTGACGCTGTGGATGCTTGCCCTGGCGCCGGCTCGGCCCGAGCACGCGGATGACACCGCGGTGCCGGTGACACCAGGCGGCATCGACGCGGCGCGCGGCGATCAGGCCGTTCCGACGTCGATGCCGTGACCCGCGCGGCGCTGACGCTGCTGCCGGCGGTCGACGTCGCCGCCGGGCAGTCCGTCCGGCTCGTCCGTGGCGAGCTGGACGGCGCGGGCAGCCACGGCGACCCCCTGGCGGCGGCCTCGGCCTGGCAGCGGGCGGGCGCCAGCTGGGTGCATCTGGTCGACCTCGATGCATCGTTCGGCCGCGGCTCCAATCATGAGCTGCTCGCATCGATGGTGAGCCACCTCGACGCCTCGGTGCAGCTTTCCGGGGGGATCCGCGACGAGGATTCCCTCCTAGCGGCGTTGTCGACCGGCTGCGCGCGCGTCAACCTGAGCACGGCGGCGCTGCTCGACCCGGCCTGGGTCGCGGCGGCGATCGCGCAGCACGGCGACCGGGTGGCCGTCGGACTGGACGTCCGAGGCTCCCGGCTCGTCGCTCGAGGGAGCGGCGAGGATGTCGGCGAGCTCTCCGACGCACTGCGGCGCCTCGAGGCGGCGGGGTGCGCCCGCTATGTCGTGACCGACGTCGCCCGTGACGGCGCGCTCAGCGGGCCCAACCTCACTCTGCTTCGGCAGGTCTGCGAGCGGACCAGCAGTCCGGTCGTGGCCAGCGGCGGGATCGCCTCACTGGCCGACGTCGCCGCGCTTCGCGACCTGGTGCCGTACGGCGTGGAGGCTGCGATCATCGGTCAGGCGCTCTACACCGGCGGAATGCACCTCGTCGACGCACTCGCGGTCGCCGGAGTCCAGTCCTCACGCGGCGCGGAGGCATGAGGGAATAACGTCGCCGCCGCAACCGTAGGTGTTGCGGGCAGGTTGCACGGCCTACATGCACCGCCAGACGGACGACGGGAGGCCTGTGGAACAGCGCGAGCCGACCCCACCGACCCAGACGACCGACGACATGCCGAAACAGTCAGGCCCCGAGCAGTCCGCATCGAACGAGCAGACGCCGCAGCCGGCGAGCGATCAGGCGACGGCGAGCCAGCAACGCAAGCTGGACCGGTCAGTGCTTCGCAAGGGCCTGCACGTCCTGGCGATCGCGATCCGCGAGGAACCACGGATCTTCGCCATAGCGCTGACGGGCAGCGCCCTGTTCGGCGGCATGACCGTGGCGACGGCGTTCGTCATCGGCCGGGTCACCGACCGGCTGATCGAGCCCGCGCTGAGCAGCGGCGAGACTACCGCGGCAGCCCTGTGGGCCGGCGGACTCGCGATCGTTGCCGTCTCGCTGCTCAAGGCGTTCGGCATCGTCCTGCGGCGGCTCTTCGGCGGCATCATGGTCTACCGGCTGCAGGCGACGTACCGCCGTCGCGTCACCCGTCAGTACCTCCGGCTGCCGCTGTCCTGGCACCACCGGCACCCCACCGGACAGCTGCTGTCCAACGCGAACGCCGACGTCGAGGCCACCTGGTTCCCGATCGCGCCGCTCCCGATGGCACTCGGCGTGATCATCATGCTGGTCGTCGCGGCCGTGGCGCTCGTCCTCACCGACTGGGTGGTGTCGCTGATCGGGTTCCTGGTGTTCCCCGCGATCCTGCTCCTCAACGTCCTGTACCAACGCAGCCTCTCGCCGCTCATGACGCGTGCACAGCAGCTGCGCGCGGAGGTGTCGGAGGTTGCCCACGAGAGCTTCGAGGGCGCGATGGTGGTCAAGTCCCTCGGCCGGGAGACGCGCGAGACGGAGCGCTTCGCCGAGCGCACCAACGAGCTGCGCGACGCCATGATCCGGGTCGGGCGCGTGCGCGGGCTCTTCGACCCCGCGATGGAGGCGCTGCCCGTCCTCGGCGTCCTCGCCGTGCTGCTCGTCGGCGGCGGTCGCATCCAGTCCGGCGACATGTCGCCCGCCGAGCTGGTCCAGGTGGCGTACCTCTTCACCCTGCTCGCGTTCCCGATCCGCGCGCTCGGCTGGGTGCTCGGCGAGATGCCGCGCAGCGTCGTCGGCTGGAACCGCGTGTCCAGCGTTCTGGAGGCGACAGGCGGGCTGGACTTCGGTGCGCGTACGCTCCCGGACACCGGTCCGAGCGCGGTCGGGGTGCGCGGGGTCCACTTCTCCTACGGCGACGGCAGCGACCCGGAGATGGGCGACGTCCTTGCCGATGTCACCTTCGAGGTCGCGCCGGGACGTACGGTCGCGCTGGTCGGACCGACTGGCTCCGGGAAGTCGACGCTGACCAACCTGCTGGTACGACTGGTCGATCCCGCCTCTGGTGCGGTGACCCTCGACGGGGTGGACCTGCGCGAGCTCGAGCCCGGCGGCGTGGCCGGCACCGCCGCGCTGGTGCCGCAGCAGACGTTCCTCTTCGACGACACCGTGCGCGGCAACGTGACGCTCGGCGCCGACTTCCCCGATGCGGACGTCTGGGCGGCGCTGCGCCTGGCCCAGGCGGACGGCTTCGTCGCTGCGCTCGCGTCCGGTCTCGACACCCAGGTGGGCGAGCGCGGCACCTCCCTCTCCGGCGGCCAGCGCCAGCGCCTCGCCCTCGCCCGCGCGCTGGTCCGGCGCCCGCGGCTGCTGGTGCTCGACGACGCGACCTCCAGCGTCGACCCGCAGGTCGAGTCCCGCATCCTGGCCGGACTGCGGGACTCCGACATCGCCTCGACCGTCGTGGTCGTCGCCTACCGCAAGGCCACCATCGCGCTGGCCGACGAGGTGGTCTACATCGAGCACGGGCGGGTCCTCGGGCGCGGCAGCCACGACGAGCTCCTCGTGACGACCCCCGGCTACGAGCGCCTGATCACCGCGTACGAGCGCGAGCACGCCGACCGTATGGCCAGTGCGCTGGCCGACGCGGACGGGGACCTCTCGTGAGCAGCGTCTCCGCGGAGTTGGAGGTCGGGCGCGGGGCCGAGCTCGGGTCGTTCGCGACGATCCGGCGCGGTCTGGTCGTGTCCCCGGAGTTCAAGCGCGGCCTCGGCGTCACATTGGCGCTGGCGGTGGTCGCCACGCTCGGTCGGGTCGTCGTGCCCATCGCGGTGCAGCAGGTGGTCGACCGCGGCCTGTCGGGGCCGGACGGGCTCGACCTCGGCCTGATCCGGACGGCGGTGATCATCTCCGCGCTTGCGATCACCTGCACGGCGCTGGCCGGCTACCTCATGAACGTCCGGCTCTTCACCGTGACCGAGACCGGGCTCGCGTCGCTGCGGGTCAAGGCGTTCCGCCACGTGCACGACCTGTCGACGCTGATGCAGAACACCGAGCGGCGGGGTGCGCTCGTCTCCCGCGTGACGAGCGACGTCGACACGATCAGCACCTTCATGCAGTGGGGCGGGCTGATGCTCGTCGTCAGCCTGCTGCAGATCGTGGTCGCGACCGTGCTCATGGCGCTCTACTCCTGGCAGCTGACCCTGCTCGTGTGGGCGTGCTTCCTGCCGCTGTTCGTGCTGCTGCGGTTCTTCCAGCGGCGCGTCGCGACGGCGTACACGACGGACCGCGAGCGGGTCGGCGACATGCTGGGCGCCATCTCCGAGGTGGTCGTCGGCGCATCGGTCG
>Ga0136634_10000537_pt1 | contig 16517 bp, 16 predicted proteins | sample AntDrymUQ8332106_2_FD_104654 | JGI IMG/M metagenome (GOLD analysis project Ga0136634, IMG submission 104654) | Polar desert sand microbial communities from Dry Valleys, Antarctica - metaG UQ833 (21.06) | ecosystem: Environmental > Terrestrial > Soil > Desert | place: Antarctica: Dry Valley... | reverse complement strand
CCTTCATCTTCGCCATGTGAGCGTGTGTGATGACCTGGAAGTTGCCGGTGGCAGAAACGAAGATGTCCGCCTTGTCAGCGGCGTAGTCCATCGTCACCACGCGGTAGCCCTCCATCGCTGCCTGCAGCGCGCAGATCGGATCGATTTCGGTAACCCACACTTGCGCAGACAGCGCGCGCAATGCTTGCGCCGAGCCCTTGCCGACGTCGCCATATCCCGCAACAACGGCAACCTTGCCGGCGATCATCACATCGGTGGCGCGCTTGATGCCATCGACCAGCGATTCGCGGCAGCCGTACAGGTTATCGAACTTGCTCTTGGTAACCGAATCGTTGACGTTGATTGCGGGAAACGCCAGCTTGCCTTCCTTCGCCATCTGGTAAAGCCGCTTGACGCCGGTGGTCGTTTCCTCGGTCACCCCCTTGATTTTCGCCAGGCGTGTCGAGTACCACGTCGGATCCCGCGCCAGCGTCGACTTGATCGAAGCAAAGAGGAACTCTTCCTCTTCCCCGCCGGGATGCGAGATCAGGCTGGAATCGTGCTCGGCCTTGCTTCCCAGATGCAGCAGCAGCGTTGCGTCGCCACCGTCGTCCAGGATCATGTTGGTGTAGCCATTATCAGGCCACTCGAAGATGCGATGCGTGTAGTCCCAGTAGTCCTGCAGCGACTCGCCTTTGACCGCGAATACGGCAGTGCCGCCGGCCGCAATAGCCGCCGCTGCGTGATCCTGCGTCGAAAAAATATTGCAGCTTGCCCAACGCACTTCGGCTCCGAGCGCTTGCAGCGTCTCGATCAGCACCGCGGTCTGGATCGTCATGTGCAGCGACCCGGTAATGCGCGCGCCGCGCAGCGGCTGCGCGCTCGCATACTCATCGCGAATCGCCGTTAGGCCGGGCATCTCGGTCTCGGCGATGCGAATTTCCTTGCGGCCCCAGTCGGCAAGCGCAAGGTCGGCGATGACGTAATCTTTGGAAGTTGTTTTAGTGGGTTTGAGTACGGCGCTCATCTCGCGCTCCTTCTAAGGGGTTCGCGAGCGCCGTTGCTACAAGCCGGCCAACTGCAGGTCCGGCTGCTTCAAGCCTGGCAGTCGTGAAGGACTGTCGCAACGCTCCTCGAAGCCAAGCAAGTATAAGGCACTCCGAATCGTCGGACTGTTTAAGCGGGAACTGCTTCGCCTGCCCGGAGTTTGATCCCGGCTGCGTCCGCAAGCAACGCGGCGCGATCAGTTCGTTCCCACGTGAACTCGGGCTCGTCCCGCCCGAAGTGACCATAGGCGGCTGTCTTTTCGTAGATCGGGCGCAACAGATCCAGCATCTGAATGATTCCGCGCGGGCGCAGATCGAAGTGCTGCGCCACCAGTTTGCTGATCTGCTCATCCGGGATCACGCCGGTACCTTCGGTGTAGACGGTGATATTCATCGGCTGCGCGACACCGATCGCATACGCCACTTGAACCTGGCACTGCCGCGCGATCCCGGCCGCAACGATGTTCTTAGCAACGTAACGAGCTGCATAGGCGGCCGATCGATCGACCTTCGACGGATCCTTGCCGGAAAACGCGCCGCCGCCGTGTGGGCATGCGCCGCCGTAGGTGTCGACTATGATTTTGCGACCGGTGAGCCCACAGTCGCCCTGTGGGCCGCCCGTGACGAAACGTCCCGTCGGGTTGACCAGATAGCGGGTATTGCCCAGCCACTCGGGCGGCAGCGAAGGCTTGATGATCAGTTCGATGACTGCGTCGGTGAATTCCTTCTTCATCGTCTTGCCGTCGGACATTTCCGGCGCGTGCTGCGACGACACCACAACGGTGTCGATCGAATGCGGCTTGCCATCGACATACCGCATCGTCACCTGGCTCTTGGCATCGGGCCGCAGGTACGGCATTCGTCCGTCGCGGCGCAGATCGGCCTGGCGCTCGACCAAACGATGAGCGTAGTAGATCGGCGCGGGCATCAGGTCGGGCGTTTCGTCGCACGCGTAGCCAAACATCAGCCCCTGATCGCCGGCTCCCTGATTCAGAAAATCGTCCGATGCGTGATCGACCCCCTGAGCAATGTCATTGCTCTGCTTGTCGTATGCAACAAGCACCGCGCAGCCCTTGTAGTCGATGCCGAAGTCGCTGTTGTCGTAGCCGATGCGCTTGATCGTGCGGCGTGCGACATCGATGTAATCGACGTGCGAATTGGTCGTAACCTCGCCTGCAAGTACCACGAGTCCCGTGTTGCAAAGCGTTTCGGCAGCGACTCTGGAGCGCGGATCCTCAGCGAGGATCGCATCAAGAATGGCGTCGGAAATCTGGTCGGCGACCTTGTCCGGATGCCCTTCGGAAACGGACTCGGATGTGAAGAGAAAGTTGCCTGACATCGTGCACCCCCTGCGAATGTTGTTGCGATTCGCACTCATTGGAGTGCGACGCTTTAGCGGCATTTCCCTCGGCTATGCTCCGAAGCTCGCCCCGCAAGTTGTCGTTAACTCGGCGAATGTCAATTGTATTGGAACCCGCGGAGACCGCGTCTGGCTGATTTCTCCGAGTTCGCTGCCGCCTTCACTGGCGCCTTCAGGCACGCCATTGCTTGCGATCATCACGTCGTAGGGACAGCGCCCGTTTATCGGTCGTCGGACCATTGAGCACCTCAGCCCACTGGTTCGCAAGACTTTCGATCGCTCTGATAAACATGACCGGGCGCTGGCGGCAGTCTGCTCGCACGGCCTGTGGAGCATTGGTGGGCGATCTGCTGTGGTGGGTGGTGGTGTCAAGGCGCCGCGTCACTCTGATAAATCTGCGGCTGTGTCTTCCGTCACTGAATGAGCAAGACCGCGTCCAGATTGCGCGAGAGTGTTTTCGAAACATTGCACGCAGCGGCCTTGATCACTCAGTCCTGTGGCGCGCCGAACGCACGGATCTCGAGCGCTATATCAGGATTGAAGGCATCGAGCATCTGCACGCGGCGGCGGGCCGCCCGCTGATCCTGATTGCGCCTCATTTTGTGGGGCTTGATGCCGGCGGCATTCGGTTCAACACCTTGATGCGCGGTATATCGATCTACTCGACGCAAACCAATCCGGTGTGGGATGAGTGGCTGCTCAATGGTCGCCGACGCTTCAATGACCCGGTGCTCGTCGCGAGGCAGAACGCCGACATGCGGGCGGTGATCCGCCATGTTCGCGAACGCCTGCCGCTGTACTACCTGCCCGATATGGATCTGGGTGCGGCAAACTCGATCTTCGTCCCATTTTTCGGCGTATCGGCGGCTACGATCCCGATGGTGCCGCGAATTGCGCGAATCGCTGATGCGCAGGTGATGATGGCGGTGACCGAAATGACGGCTGAGGGTTACGTCCTTCACTTTGAGGCGCCTTGGCAAAATTTTCCAGGGGAATCGATCGAGGCTGATACCGCGCGGATGAATCGTGAGATCGAACGCTGGGTGTTGAAGATGCCGAGCCAGTATCTCTGGACGCATCGTCGCTTCAAGACCCGCCCGGCGGGCGAAGCAGGCCTTTACGGCCGTGCGGCGCGTAGGGCGTACGGCGAGCCATGAAGCTTCGATTTACCAAGATGCACGGCGCTGGAAATGATTTCGTGATGCTCAATGGTGTGGCGCAGCGCATCGATCTGTCGCCGCGGCAATTGCGCGCTTTGGCGGACCGCCGCTTCGGTATCGGCGCCGACCAGATATTGGTCGTTGAGCCGTCGCAACGCCGCGACGTTGATTTCGGTTATCGGATATTCAATTGCGATGGTGGTGAAGTCGAGCAGTGCGGTAACGGCGCCCGCTGTTTTGTCCTTTTCGTGCACGATGAAGGTCTTACCGACAAGAAGGCGATTCGCGTTCAGACGCTGGGCGGTGTCATCGAACCGCAACTGCAGCCAAACGGTGATGTCACGGTTGATATGGGCATCCCGCGATTTGAACCTGAAGCCGTCCCATTCGACGCGAAGGGCTTGACTCCGGTCACTGAGCATCGGGAACGGCTATGGCCCCTCGATATTGGAGGCCCGGCGATGATCGCCGCTCTATCGATGGGCAACCCGCACGCGGTGCAGCTCGTCGATGATGTTGATGCGGCCGCCGTCGCAGTCGACGGACCGTTGATCGAACACCATCGACGCTTTCCGGCCCGGGTCAATGCAGGATTCATGCAGATCATCGACCGTCAGTGCATCCGGCTGCGAGTTTGGGAGCGTGGCGTAGGTGAGACGCTGGCGTGTGGCACCGGTGCATGCGCCGCCGTTGTCAGCGGGATACGACGCGGTTTGCTCGATTCTCCGGTTAAAGTGCTCGCGCGCGGTGGTGAGCTGTCGATTGACTGGCGCGACTCGCCTGGAGCACCCGTCCTGATGACCGGTGGCGCAGTAACGGTATTCAAAGGCGAAATTGAAATCTGACCTCTTGGGCTGGAACCGCTGACCATGACTACTCTGCAGTCTCAGGATGTCGTGCACTACCTGGCGCGCCACGTCGATTTTTTTGAGGAGCATCCGCAGTTGTTATCGCAGCTTCACCTGCCGCATCCTCACGATGGCAAGGCGATCTCGCTAGTGGAGCGGCAATCATTGATGCTGCGCGAACGCGTCAAGGCGCTGGAAAGCAAAGTGGCCGAGATGATGCGGCATGGGCAGGAAAACGACGCGATCGCCGACAAGCTGGTGCTCTGGGTTCGCGCGCTGCTGGTCGAAACCAATGAAGCGGCGTTGCCTGCGACCTTGATTACCGAGTTAAAGCGCATCTTCGATGTTCCTTACGCAGGACTGCGTTTGTGGGAAACCAAATCTGAAGTCGCTTTTCTTGATTGCGCGCAAGCGGTTGAGGGCGACACCGTGAGCTTTGCGAACAGCATGCGGGTCCCTTTTTGCGGCTCGAATGTCGGGTTTGAAGCCGCGTCGTGGCTGGAAGACAAAGGCGCGGTAAAAAGTCTGGCGATGCTTCCTCTTAGAGTGGGCGCCGACTCCCAGACGTTTGGCTTGCTGGTTCTAGGTTCCGCCGATCCCGAGCGGTTTCACTCGTCAATGGGCACTGCGTTTCTAGAGAAAATCGGTGAGCTTGCGAGCGCATCACTGGCCCGCCTGCGCGAGTGACCGCAGCAACAGACCGATGACCGACGTGGTGGGATCACAGGTCGTCAATGATTTTCTGCAGCAGCTTTCGACTCAGCGCCGTGCATCGCGCCACACTATCGCAGCGTATCAAGCGGATCTCGAAAAGCTGATTGCACTGGCGGGGGGTCAGCCCTTGCCGGCGATGACCGCGCATGACGTGCGTCGGTACATGGCGAGCCTTCACTCCGCCGGCTTGAGCCCCGCTTCAATCGCGCGCACGCTATCGGCATGGCGTTCGATGTTCCGCTGGTTATGTGAGCGCGGACTTGCGCCACTGAACCCGGTCGTTGGAGTGCGTGGGCCCAGGCGCAGCAAGCGGCTACCCAAAGCATTATCGGCGGATCAGGCTGTCACATTCGCCGGAAAGCCCACGGACGATTCCTTTCTGGCGCGCCGCGATCATGCGATCGTTGAGCTGCTTTACTCGTGCGGTCTGCGGCTCGCTGAGCTGGTCTCACTCGACCACCGCTACTTTGATCCCCATCCAACAGCGCCCGCGTCCGCGAGCTGGATCGATCTTCGCGCGGCCGAAGCGACCGTGACCGGAAAAGGTGGCAAGACCCGGACCGTGCCGATTGGTGCTCCGGCGTGCTCCGCGCTCGCGCTCTGGATCAGTACCCGGTCTGCACTGGTCGGATGCGATCAACGCGCGCTCTTTGTAGCTACCGGTGGAAAGCGGCTCTCTGCGCGCAGCGTGCAGTCCCGGCTCGCACTGATGTCACGAAAGCTCGGGCTTGGCATTCACGTCCATCCTCACGTATTGCGCCACAGCTTTGCATCTCACCTCTTGCAGTCCAGTGGCGACCTGCGGGCGGTTCAAGAGCTGCTCGGACATTCGAACATCTCGACCACGCAGATCTACACCCGGCTCGACTGGCAACATCTGGCAAAAGCCTACGACGCCGCGCATCCGCGGGCACGCCGCCGCTAGCGTGGTCCGCAAGTAGCCCAATCGGGGCTGTCTGGGCTCATACAAGCCGGAGCGCAAACGACTAGACTCTCGCCCCTCGCGGAGTTCGGCTGCAGGCCAGGCAAGGCTTATGGATGTGAATGCAACTGGGTCACAGGTTCCTGTAACCATCCTCACCGGGTTTCTGGGCGCCGGCAAGACCACGCTGTTGAATCGGATTCTGACCGAGCAGCACGGTCACAAGATCGCCGTGATCGAAAACGAGTTCGGTCCCGAGGGCATCGATACCGAGTTGCTTGTTTCCGAACCGGGCGAGCAAATCGTCGAGATGAATAACGGTTGCATCTGCTGCACCGTGCGCGGCGACCTGGTGCGAATTCTGAATGACCTGAAAGCCAAGCGTCAGGCCGGCACGATTGCGTTCGAGCGGGTGATCATCGAGACGACCGGTATGGCCAACCCAGGCCCGGTCACACAGACGTTTTTCATGGACGACGATATCGCGAGCTACTACCTGCTCGATGCGGTCATCACTGTCGTCGACGCCAAGCACGGGCACGACACGCTGGACAAGCAGCCGGAGGCGCAGAACCAGGTCGGATTCGCCGACCGGATCCTGATGAGCAAGACCGACCTGGTCTCGTCGGCCGAAACTCAATCGCTGAAGGACCGTCTTCTGAAAATGAATCCTCGCGCGCCCATCAAGCCCGTGAACTTCGGCGAGGTTGCGCTGAAGGAAGTGCTGGATCTGCGCGGTTTCAATTTAAGTGCCATTCTCGAGATCGACCCCGACTTTCTCGCGGGAGAACATCCAGACGCCGCCCGAAACGGTAAACACGGTCACGACGGCCACGATCATGCACATGATCATGACCACGATGGCGAGCATCACCATCACCATGATGACGCAATCAAGGCTTTCGTATTTCAGTCGAAGCGTCCGTTCGACCCTGCGAAGCTCGAGGAGTATTTGGGTGCATTGACCCAGGTTTACGGGCAGGACCTGCTTAGGTATAAAGGCGTGCTTTTCATGAACGGCAGTAACCGCCGGACCATCTTCCAGGGCGTGCATATGCTGATGGGAGCCGACGTCGGACGTCCGTGGGCTGCCAATGAAAAGCCTTCCAGCAAGGTTGTCTTCATCGGGCGTAATTTGCCGAAGGACACAATCATCAAGGGTCTTGAGGCGTGTCTCGCGCGTTGAACCGCTCTGCACACGCGTACTGATGCGAAACACACTTTTCAATAAGGGATGACCGATGGCTGCAGCAAAGAAACCGGCCAAGAAAATCGCCAAGTCCGCCTCCAAGGGCGCAAAAAAGGCGGTTAAAAAAGTCGTGAAAAAAGTAGCGAAGAAAGTGGCGAAGAAAGTGTCTTCGTCCGCCAAGAGTTCTGCTGTATCCAAGTCAGCATTTGGCAAGGGCAAGGCGTCCAAGGTGGTGAAAGCCGCTACAAGGAAGCCGGCGCCGACGGTCAAGGGCAAGGCGCCCAGTGTCACCGCTAAGTCCGCGCTGCCGATCAAGTCGCCGCCACCAGCGCGGCCGCGCGGTGGTAGACCGGCGCGTGCGGGCAAAGAACAGCGGCAGATCCCACCGATGCCCGCTCCGGGGCTGTCTGGTCCCACGGCGCTGACGGTGGCGCCGAAGGTCGTTGCCGCGCCATCACCCAAGGCACTGGCGGCGGCGCATGAATATCTGTTGGCACGTTCGGCTACTCGGAGCGAAGCCCCGGTGCTTGTAAATGGCAAGCGACTGCCAACTGAGGAGCAACTGCTGAAAATGCGCGACTCGGACTACATGAACGCCGAGCAGCTGGCGTATTTCAAGCATCGCTTGCAGGAAATGGAAGGCGAGTTGCTTCAAAACGCTGACCAGACAACCGAGCATTTGCGGGAGTCGGTCATCGTTCCTGACCCTGCCGATCGGGCGACTATCGAAGAAGAACACGCGCTGGAGTTGCGCACACGGGATCGCGAACGCAAGCTGCTAAAGAAAGTGCAGCAAGCACTCGCTCGAATTGAGGCCGGCGATTACGGTTACTGCGAGGAGACGGGTGAACCCATCGGCGTTCCGCGCTTGCTGGCCCGCCCAACGGCGACGCTTTCACTCGAGGCGCAGCAGCGGCGCGAGTTGAAGCAGAAGATGTTTGGCGATTGACGATCGTCATTACTCGCTGAGCGAGAATGTGTGCGGGCGCGCCCCGACCTCGACTTTTCGGGGCCACGCCGCAACATGACTGCCCGCTGTCGTAACTGACAGGCGGGATTCCCATGCAGATCGACGGTTCGCCAGGGCTCTTGCTTGTTAAGATCAAGTGAGGCTCGCGCTGGCTCACTTGAACACGGTATCAAGTGTGTCCTGATGCGCGGTCGAACCGTTGGATGCAACTTAATCTAGGCGAAATGGGTTACTTCTTTAGGGTGTTCCAGCGCGCCAGTCCGTGGGCTACAAATGCCAGAATCGGGAGTGTTCATAGGTCCCTTTCGCTCGCGCAGCCTGTCTGTGCGATAAACGAATCGGAAAACGGTAAACGTTAGTGGCCTTTTCTTTCTTCAAAAAAGATTCCAAGGATTCAGAACCGGCAGCCGGTAAGGCCACGGCTCGCACTTCGCCGAAGCCCGTGGCACGGCCGCTTCCGGGGCCGGTGAACCGAAATCCGTCATCCACGCTTGCACGCGGTTCGCAAACCAGTGCAACGAGTTCAGCAGCCGACAAAGATCTGCACCGCACATTGGCGCTGGAAACGGCCGCCAAGATCGATGCGATCGAGTCCGAAATGGCGCGCGACTTCCTTCGTCCCGGCGGCGCCTCCGCGATGTTCTCGAATTCTGCGGCCAACTCGACGCTGCAGCGCGCGTCCCAGCAGCCTGTGGCTGCGCCTGAGCCTGCTGCCGTTGTCAGCGACAAGTCTGCCGCGGACGCCCTTGAGGTTATTTCAGAGGACTGGGTTGGCAACGTCAATGCATTTGAGCTGCATGCCGAAGGTGGCGGTTCGGCGATCGAAGAAACCGCGATCCTGTTTGCCAATGGATTACTCGAGCCCGCCGAGGCCGGGCTGCGCGCGGCGATTCAGTCCGATCAGCTTGGGGAATCTGCGCAGCACGGCTGGCTGATGTTGTTCGAATTGCTGCAGCAGCGCAATGACCGCGCTGGATTCGACAGCCTCACGATCGAATACGTGCTGCGCTTTGAAAGTTCGCCTCCAGCGTGGATTGATTACAAGGACGAGCCTGACGCCGCGGTGTTGGCGTTGGCTGGCGGACAGCTCGCCACCGCGCCGCTGATCGTGCTGCCAGAAGCCGTCGATGGGGGCGTGGTCAAACACCTGGAGCAACTGAAGAATCATTCGTTGTCGCATCAATCGATCACGCTTGATTCTTCGAATGTCCGCAGCATCGACTCGGTCGGTGCGGAGTTGCTACTACGTGTGATCAACGCATTCAAGCGGGCCAGTCACGAATTGCTGTTGCAGGGCGCTGATCAGTTGGTCAATCCGTTGCGCGCAGCAGTTGAAGCGGGTCGCCGAGATCCAAGCGACGCCGTCTGGATGTTGTTGCTCGAAGTGTTTCGCTTGCTCAATCGACAGCACGACTTTGAAGAGACGGGAATTCAGTACTGCATTACGTATGAGGTGTCGCCGCCATCGTGGGAACCGGCGCCGCCGAACTTGAAAACGCGCGCCGCCGCCCCGCAGAAAGTTGTGGTACCGGAGCAGGTCGATGGTCTGTGCTGGCGTGGCACGCTGCGTGGCGAAGGTGAGCCTCATTTTGGCCGCCTAATGGCCGCCTCGCGCGTGGACAAGAGGCTTGTAATCGACTGCACCTATCTGAAACGAGTTGAGTTTTCCACTGCGACGGGCATGCTAGCGATGGTGACCAAAGTGCGGCAGAACGGCGCCAGCATCGAGTTTCGAAATATCAACTATCTGATCGGGGCGCTTTTCGCCCTGCTGGGTGTCGACGCCGTCGCACAGATCCAGCTGCGCAGGGTCTAGAAGTTCCGTTTTTTGACCTTATCTAGGCCGTATTCTGCGGCTGCACAGATAGGTACCCCATCAATGGAAGTCTTTCACGGGACGACAATCGTCTCCGCGCGGCGCGGCGCAAGAGTCGCGATGGGCGGCGACGGCCAGGTCACTCTCGGCAATATCATCGTCAAGCAGGGCGCGAAGAAAGTGCGCCGGCTGCACCATGACCGGATTCTCGCCGGTTTCGCTGGTGCCACCGCCGATGCGTTCACGTTGTTCGAACGCTTCGACGCCAAGCTCGACAAGCATCAGGGCAACCTGCTTCGCTCTGCCGTCGAGCTTGCGAAGGATTGGCGCACCGACCGAATCCTGCGCCGGCTTGAAGCGATGCTTGCAGTAGCCGACAAGGAAACATCGCTGATCATCACAGGCACCGGCGACGTGCTCGAACCCGAGCTCGGCCTGATCTCCATTGGCTCCGGCGGCCCGTACGCGCACGCCGCAGCGCGCGCACTACTCGACAACACCGATCTGCCGCCGGCGCAGCTCGTCAAAAAGGCACTAGAGATTGCGGGCGACCTTTGCATTTACACCAATCAACAGCACACAATCGAGTCCATCGATTAATCAATAAAACGATGGCGTTCGAAGTGAGTTGTCCCCCTGCTTTTGTGACGCGCGCGTACGCGCGGCCGCTCCGAAGGGAGCGCGCCTAACTAATCGTTGCAAGTGCACGTGCGATCGCAACGCGATCGCGTACACGCGCAACGCCACATCATGATGACACCCAGAGAAATCGTCCACGAACTCAACAAGCACATCGTTGGCCAGGATCGGGCCAAGCGCGCGGTGGCGGTCGCCTTGCGCAATCGCTGGCGCCGTCAGCAGGTTGCCGAGCCGCTGCGTTCCGAGATCACGCCCAAGAATATTCTGATGATCGGACCTACGGGCGTCGGCAAGACAGAGATTGCTCGTCGCTTGGCGCGACTCGCAGACGCGCCGTTCATCAAGGTCGAGGCCACCAAGTTCACGGAGGTTGGGTACGTCGGGCGCGACGTTGACACCATCATCCGCGACCTGGTCGATATCTCGATCAAACAAACACGCGAATCTGAGACGAAGAAAGTAGCAAGCCGCGCGCAGGATGCGGCCGAGGATCGAGTGCTCGACATTCTGGTTCCACCCGCGCGTGATGTCGGCTTTGCGGCAGGAAATCGCGACGATCAGAACGCCACAAGACAAAAGTTTCGAAAGAAGCTGCGCGAAGGCGAGCTCGACGACAAGGAGATTGAGATCGAGCTGGCCACGTCGCCGCAAGCGCTGGAAGTCATGGCACCGCCGGGAATGGAGGAGCTGACGCAGCAGATCCAGACGATGTTTTCAAATCTTGGACGCGAGCGTCGCAAGCCGCGCAAGCTCGCAATCAAGGAAGCGCTTAAGCTGCTGACGGATGAAGAAGCGTCGCGTCTGGTCAATGATGACGAACTGAAGACTCGCGCAGTTGCTAACGCAGAGGCCAACGGCATTGTGTTCCTGGACGAGATCGACAAGATCGCATCGCGCTCCGAGATGCAGGGCGCGGACGTATCGCGGCAGGGTGTGCAGCGTGATCTGTTGCCGCTGGTTGAAGGCACCACGGTGAACACCAAGTACGGTATGGTCAAGACCGACCACATCCTGTTCATCGCTTCGGGTGCGTTTCATCTGGCTAAGCCGTCTGACCTGATTCCCGAACTGCAGGGGCGCTTTCCGATTCGCGTTGAACTCGACTCGCTGACCGTCGACGACTTCGAGCGCATTCTGAAAACTACCGACGCCAGTTTGACCGAACAGTACGAGGCGCTGCTTGCGACCGATGGGTGCGTGCTGCAATTCACCGACGAGGGGATCCACCGGCTGGCCGAGATCGCGCACTCGGTCAACGAGCGGACCGAGAACATCGGCGCCCGCAGGCTCTACACGGTGCTGGAAAAATTGCTGGAGGAAGTTTCGTTCGGCGCGGGAAGTCAGCCCAGCGCTGAGTCAGCGCAGGTACGCATAGACGCGGCGTACGTCGACGCGAAGCTCGGTGACCTTGCGCGCAACGAAGATCTGGCGCGTTATGTTCTCTAGCCCAATGTGCCGCGCGACTGTTGTTGCCGTCATGCTTTCGGTGATCGGCGCGTGCGCGCACGCGAAGGACGGCGCGATCATTGAGGTGAGATCGGCCTGGGCGCGCTCCACCGTTCCCGGCCAGTTGGGTACCGGGGCATTCATGCAATTGAGATCAAAGGAGGGCGCCCGGGTCATCGGCGCGTCAAGTGACATTGCAGGCGTCGTCGAGATCCACGAAATGGCAAGGCAGGGCGATTTAATGCTCATGCGCCCAGTTCGTGCGCTGGACCTGCCACCTGGCCGCCTGGTGGAGCTGAAATCGGGCGGGTATCACATGATGCTGATGGATTTGAAACGTGAGCTGACCGCAGGCGAGAGGATCAAGGTTGATTTACGGATTGAGACGCGCGACAAGAAGCTGATCACGCAACCGCTCGAGATCGAAGTCCGTGCGCGCGCGCCGTAAGTTCAACGATATGCGCGTGTAAGATTCGCGCGCCGATGGATGCTGCGTTTACTCTCCCCGCCATAGTCGACGCTGCGCCCATCGCGCCGCAGTTAAAGGCTGAGATTCTGTCCGAGGCCTTGCCCTACATCCGGCGCTTTCACGGCAAGACGATCGTCGTCAAATATGGCGGCAATGCGATGATTGATCAGAACCTGAAAGAGGCGTTTGCCCATGACGTCGTTCTTTTAAAGCTGGTCGGAATGAATCCCGTCGTCGTGCACGGCGGCGGTCCGCAGATTGACGAGGCGCTCGAGCGGGTCGGTAAGAAATCGACGTTCGTGCAGGGCATGCGAGTGACCGATGCCGAGACGATGGAGGTCGTCGAGTGGGTCCTGGCGGGCGAGATACAAGGTGAGCTGGTTACGCTGATCAATCGCTTTGGCGGCCAAGCGGTTGGGCTGACCGGCAAGGATGGCGGTCTGATCCGGGCACGCAAGCTGCGCCTGCTCGACATCGCCGATGCCACTAAAAGTTACGACATCGGCCACGTTGGCGAGATCGAGGCGATCAATCCGGCGGTTGTTAAGGCATTGCAGGACGATGCATTCATTCCGGTCATATCCCCCATTGGCTTCGGTGAAGACAATCTGACCTACAACATCAACGCCGACGTGGTGGCTGGCAAGATCGCCGAGATTCTGAAAGCCGAGAAGCTTGTGATGCTGACCAATACACCGGGCGTGCTCGACAAAGCCGGCAGACTGCTGACCGGGCTTTCCGCGCGTCAGATCGACGAGCTGTTCGCCGACGGCACGATTTCCGGCGGCATGCTGCCCAAGTTGTCGTCGGCGCTCGACGCCGCAAAAAGTGGCGTCAACTCGGTTCACATCATCGATGGCAGAGTTGACCATTGCCTTTTACTTGAGATTCTGACCGACCAGGGTGTCGGGACGATGATCAAGTCGCACTGATCGGAGTTTCACGGAGCGGAGATTCAATGGCGGTGCAACGTCCGGGACTTTTTCCTCGCCTCTTCGCAGGCCTATGGCGCGCGCTCAACTTTATGCGCCAGCTGGTTTTCAACCTGTTGTTCCTGGCAATTGTCGGAATCCTGGTGTTCGCCTGGTTCGCCAGCGACGGCCCGATCGTGGTTGCTGCCGACACTGCGTTGGTCGTCAACCTGCAAGGTGACATTGTCGAGGAGTACACGATTGGACCGCGCGAGGCGGCAGTGGCCGAGGCGCTGGGCGATCAGCGTTTTGAAACGCGCCTGCGCGATATCTCCGAGGCGCTGGATGCTGCTGCTAAGATGCTCGCATCAGGCGCGCCGTGCTGGTGCTCGACGATATGCGGGGAGCGGGCACCGCCACGTTGCGTGAGGTAGCCGCTGCCATCGAGCGTTTCAAGGCGAGTGGTAAACCTGTTTATGCGTGGGGCGAAAGCTATAGCCAGCCGCAGTATTACGTCGCGGCGCACGCCAATGAGGTGTATCTGCATCCGGCAGGTGCGTTGACCATCCGTGGCCTGGAGGCAACACGCGGCTACTACAAGACGCTGCTCGACAAGCTCGGCGTCAAGGTCAACGCATTTCAGGCTGGACGCTACAAAAGTTTCTCAGAGCCGTTTACTCGCACCGGCGCTACGCCCGAAGCCAGGGAGGCGGACACGTTGCTGCTTTCCGGCGTGTGGTCGATCTGGACCGGCGATGTCGAGCGGGCTAGGAAGCTGAATGCCGGAAGCATCGACGCGGCGATTGCTGATCTTCCGCAGCGCCTCACGGTCGCAGGCGGCGATATAGCTCGGCTGGCGCTGAACGAACGTCTGGTCGACGGGCTCAAGACGCGCGATCAGTTTCGCGGTCAACTGCTGCAGGGCGGCGCTGCGCGTAGTGCCGAGGACGAGGAGACGTTTCAGCAGGTCTCGTTGTATGCGTATCTCAGAAGTCTGCGTCCGCGCATTGGCGGCGACGCGATCGGCGTGATCGTTGCGCAGGGCGAGATCACTGGCGGCGATGCGCAGCAAGGCAGAGTGGGTGCACGCACGATGGTCGAACTGATCCAGCGTGCACGGCAGGATGACAGCTTCAAGGCTGTGATATTGCGCATCGATTCCCCAGGGGGACTCGTGCAGGCGTCCGAGCTGATTCGCGAGCAGCTTGATCTGACGCGCAAGGCGGGCAAGCCGGTGATTGCATCGATGGGCGATGTGGCGGCTTCCGGCGGGTACTGGATCGCCATGGGAGCCGATGAAGTAATAGCTGATGCGGCGACGATCACCGGCTCGATCGGAGTATTTGGCCTGGTGCCTACGTTTGAAGGCACGATGGAAAAACTCGGCGTCAACGTTGATGGTGTTTCCACCACGTGGCTTGCAGGAGCAACGGACTTGCGGCGGCCGCTGGACAAGCGCCTCGCCCAGTCGCTCGAACTGGTGGTCAACTCCAATTATCGGGAGTTCATCGGGCTGGTCGCACAGCGCCGCAACGCAACGCCCGAGCAGATCAACGAGGTGGCGCAGGGTCGGGTGTGGACGGGCGCACAGGCAAAGGAGCGCGGCCTGGTGGACGCTCTCGGTGGGCTCGATGTCGCTGTCAAGAGTGCTGCGAACCGCGCCGGGCTGGGTGAGGCTTATCGGCTCGAGTACATCGAGCCCGAGCCACGCGGCATCAACCGGTACCTTTCGCTGTTCTTTGGGCGAGTTGCCTCAGCTTTGCGATCCGAGCTGGGTCTGGAGGGGTTGCTGGGAAACCGCGGCGCTGCCGCGTCGTTGCGGCGCGATCTTGACTTGCTGTTTACCGCTCGGTCCAATCCGCTGGCCGCCATTTCGTATTGTTTCTGCGAGTTTCGATAGGTTTCTCACTCGGCTCGAAGCGATTCGCCGGGCCGGAATCCTTGCCTTCTTCCGCTTTTTGACCGAGCGCGAAAGTGTGCGCAGTCGCGGGCTTCTACGATAGTATGCCTTCACGTCGGCACTCTACCGACCGGATTGTCTCTACTCTCGAATCGTTCACCCAGGCCGACGGGGCGTCATGGACAGCAGTGCGCTTGGTACCCGTAAGCCCGGTGCACGCAAGCTGCAGATCCTGCAGATGCTTGCCACGATGCTTGAAGACCCGAAGGGCGAGAAAGTAACGACGGCCGCCCTCGCGGCCCGGCTCGACGTGTCGGAAGCCGCGTTATATCGCCACTTCGCCAGCAAGGCCCAGATGTTCGAGGGCCTTATCGAATTCATCGAAACCACCATTTTCGGTTTGATCAACAAGATCAGCACCGAAGAGGTGTCGGGATCAAAGCAGGTTCGCGCGATGGTGAGCATGTTGCTCGATTTTGCGCAGACCAATCGCGGCATGACGCGCGTGCTGATCGGCGATGCGCTCGTCAATGAAAATGAGCGCTTGCAGGAACGGATGAATCAGCTATTTGAGCGCGTGGAAGCATCCATCAGACAGAGCTTCCGGATGGCAGTGACCGAAAACGAGTTGCCCGACAGTTTCGACGCCGGCGCGCGTGCGGTCCTGGTGCTTGCCTTTGTACTGGGTCGTTGGCATCGGTTTGCGAAAAGCGGGTTTCGCAAGTCGCCAACTGAGGGGCTCGATGCCCAGATGCCCGCTCTAGTGAGTTGACGCAATTTCGTGGTTTGCGCAGACCGGGCACCCGGGGTCACGGGTCACTCGGACCGTATGCCAATGCATCGTGAGCGCATCGAGCATCATCAATCGAGCGGGCGCGGCGATAGTAGGAATGCCGGCAGCCAGTTTGAGTGCCTCAGCGGCCTGCATCGTGCCGATGATGCCGGTCAAGGGAGCAAACACGCCCATCGTTGAGCACAGTTCGTCGGCGCCATCGCCCGGCGGAAACAAACACGCGTAGCACGGGGAATCCGGATTGCGCAGATCGAACACCGCAATTTGCCCGTCAAAGCGAATCGCAGCGCCGGACACAAGCGGCTTGCGGTGTACGACGCACGCTCGGTTGATCGCATGCCGGGTTGCAAAGTTG
>Ga0136634_10000536_pt1 | contig 16543 bp, 17 predicted proteins | sample AntDrymUQ8332106_2_FD_104654 | JGI IMG/M metagenome (GOLD analysis project Ga0136634, IMG submission 104654) | Polar desert sand microbial communities from Dry Valleys, Antarctica - metaG UQ833 (21.06) | ecosystem: Environmental > Terrestrial > Soil > Desert | place: Antarctica: Dry Valley... | reverse complement strand
GAGGATTACGTCAACATAATTGAAACAACCGCATTTGACGAAAACGCAGAATCACCGCCACCACCGTGTAGTTTGACAAATAGCCCCTGAATTGTCGCACTGTCGAACAAATCAGCTATGAAAGAAGCAGTCAAGCACATAATCTGACCGACCTGCCGAATAAGGCTTATTGCGGCAGGGCTTAATGTTAATGATCGCCGGATGGCGTTTCAAGTTTATTGAGAAAGAACTTTGAATTGAACCAAATACCGTCTGATGTTGCTTTATATGCAGTGACCTTGTTCGGTGATTGAACTAGTTCTACTGTCCCAGTCAGCTATTTGAGACTTCGCTCTATAAAAGAGCGGCCTATGGTCGTATCGGGTAATGGCCAAAGATGAGCGGCGGCGGCCTATCCAATGGACGGGACTTATCCTGACAAGATCGCTCCTTGCACTCAAAATCTAGCGGGCTTAACGCCCATCTCGGTTCGAGTCCGACCTCCGGATACCAACTAATAATTTCCAAACCCATTTATTTTTGCTTTTACCTTAAATAACTAGCGCAAGTCTCTGCGGTTATGGCATAATATTATTACAGGGGGTGATATTATGATAAATAATTCAACTGAGGTAATTTCAACTTAATAATCTTTGGTTTTCCAAAGATTTGCAGTAAAAGACAGCATACCTGATCAGTATGCTGTTTTATTTTTGCTTGCGGATCAATTTACTGTGTAATGTAAACGGATGTCGCGAATACCTTCGAGGACGAGATTTTTATGCTGCTCTCCGATTTTCAATTTGTTCTGCCGGAAAATCTAATAGCTCAGCAGCCGCTCGAGAAGCGTGAAAGCTCGCGGATGCTGGTGGTCGATCGTGCTTCACGATCCCTGCGTAATGAAGAGTTTTTGCATTTCCCTGACTATTTGAATAAAGGCGATGTCCTCGTTTTAAATAATACTAAAGTATTTCCGGCAAGGCTTTGGGGCAAGTCGGAAACTGGCGCCGGCATTGAGATCTTTCTGGTTGAAGAGATTGAAGATAAGGTTTGGCTCACACTCGCACGTCCGGCTCGGCGGCTTCATCCGGGGAAAAAGATTTTTTTTGGCGACGTGCTGAGTGCTGAAGTAATCGAAAAAACCGCGAACGGCAAGATTATTGTAAATTTTCAGGCCGATGGCGATTTTCGAGAGGCATTGCAGGAAATCGGCAAAACGCCGCTGCCGCCTTATATAAAACGCGATAAAGAACAAGACGAAACTGACCGTGAACGGTACCAAACCGTTTACGCGAAAAAAAGCGGCGCAATCGCGGCGCCGACCGCCGGGCTACACTTTACGCCTCAGATTATGGATGAGATTCGGGGTCGCGGAGTGGAAATAGTCGAGATAACTTTGCATGTCGGATACGGAACGTTTGAGCCGGTACGCGTGAGCGAACTGTCGGAACATAAGGTTTCACCGGAGCGGTTTGAAATTGAAGAAACGGCGGCGGAGATTCTTAACAAGGCGAAAAAAGGAGGGCGCCGGATCGTTGCAGTCGGCACAACAACGGCGCGGGCGCTCGAGAGTGTCGTATCGAAGCATGGGAAATTCACGGCCGGAAAAAGTTTGGCGGACATTACCGTTAAGCCGGGTTACAGATTCCTTGCAGTAGACGCGTTGTTGACAAATTTTCATCTGCCGCAAAGCTCTTTGCTCGTTTTGGTTTCAACTTTTGGCGGGCATGAACTTATAATGGATTCATACAAGCACGCTGTGATCTCCGGGTACCGCTTTTACAGCTACGGCGACTGCATGCTGATTGTGTAAGAATATGGCCGTTTTAGAGACTATATACAATTTGTTCGTTCCGGCATACGATACCCGGCCGGAGATTTTTCTGCCCGCGCCCCCGACTTCCTATACGATCCGACCTTTGGCCGAGAAGCATCTGGAAGAAGTAATGCGGCTGAATATGCGGTGTTTTAAGAACGGAGAGAACTATACAAAGCACACCTTCGCATATCTGCTGAACGAGCCAAATGCACTTGCCTATCAGATAGTTACATCAACCAATAAAATGGCCGGCTTCATTTGCATACTAATGGGCGAAGACGGCGCGGCGCATATAACGACTATCGGAATAGCACCGGAACATCGCCGCCGCGGGCTGGCCGAGCGCCTGCTTTCTCATCTCGAACACTCTCTGAAAGTTCGCAGCATCGGAGCCGTGGTGCTCGAAGTTAGGGTTAGCAATATAGCCGCGCAAAGCCTTTACCGGCAAACCGGTTACTCGGTCGTTCAGCGCATTTCCAATTATTACAACAACGGCGAAGACGGCTATTTGATGATGAAGTCTATCCTATAATTCAAGAATCAAAGTCAAGGGCTTTCTCTCAGTAAACCTTTAACTTTGATTCTTGAGATTCCTAAAATTTATCCTGTCACGGACACGGTGCTTTCGGGGCTGTCGCACTCCGAGCAGGTCGAAAGGCTTATAGATGGCGGAGCTGAGTTTATTCAAGTGCGTGATAAGCATTTGTCGGCGCGCGATTTTTACGACTCGGCGGAAAAGGCAATCGCCGTCGCCCGGAAAAGCGGTGTGCGGATTATTATCAACGATCGTGTTGACATTGCCCTGGCGCTGGAGGCCGACGGAGTTCACCTCGGGCAGGACGATCTACCGCCGGAATATGCGCGGGGGATTCTCGGCGACGATGCGATTATCGGATTTTCGACTCATACGCCGGAGCAAGCGTACTTAGCGACAAGGCTGCCGATCAATTACATTGCGATTGGGCCGATCTTTTCAACCCAAACCAAGGAAAACCCGGAACCGGCTGTTGGGCTTGATGGTTTATCGAAAGCACAAAAAGCTGTCGGCAATTTTCCGCTTGTCGCCATCGGCGGTATTACAAGCGTAAATCTGGAAAGTGTTTTCAAAGCCGGTGCGGATTCGGCTGCGATTATTCGAGATTTGGTGTCGGATGCGGACCATATTTCATCCAAAATGAAAGAGCTCCTGGATTTTAATAACGGCCGGTAATAAACATTGTTTAAATAATTGAAAAAACCCTTGCTTTTAGCTATTGTGATAAGCAATAATACTTCTGACGCAAACGCCTTTCCATTTAGCGTTCGCAGCTCAATCTTTTTCCTACCTTCTTTTTTTGATACTTTCCAGGAGTAATCCAACCAATGAGCCTGCTTGATATAGCACCCATAATTGAGCATATGCTGCTCACTTCCGACAATGTCAGTGATCTTAACTTTTCCTGCGGGCAGAAGCCGCAGGTGGAGATAAGCGGCACGCTTTATTCCTCGGAGCCGCACGGCCTGGGTAAATTGACTGCGTTTCAAACGGAAATGATCGCCATGTCGATCCTTCGGGATAATTCCGAAGCTGCAATGCAGTTGGCAAAGCATCACACAGCGGATTTGAGTTACGCCCTGCCGGGTAAATGCAGATTTCGTGTCAATATTTTTCAACAGCGAAATTCGTATTCTATCGTGATGCGGGTGATCCCGCACGAAATCCCGACTTTTGAATCGCTGGCCGTTCCGCCGCATCTGGCAGACATTTGCGAGATTCGCAACGGAGTCGTCCTGCTGACAGGGCCTACCGGATCGGGAAAAAGCTCAACGCTGGCTGCGATCATCGACCGCATAAACGAAATAAAAAGCTACCACATCGTTACTATCGAAGATCCTATCGAGTTTCTCCATACTCACAAAAAATCCACGATCAATCAACGGGAAGTCGGTGCCGACACAAAAGATTTTGCATCGGCGCTGCGCGCGGCTTTGCGTCAGGCTCCAAAAGTGATCCTGGTCGGTGAAATGCGTGATCTCGAAACGGCTGAGATCGCCCTGGAAGCAGCAGAAACGGGCCACCTTGTTTTGTCTACACTCCATACGATCGACGCCTCGAAAACAATCGACCGCATTATCGGGCTATATCCGAAAAATGAGGAGCGGACGATTCGCACACGCTTAGCGCAAACGTTTCGCTATATCGTTTCGCAGCGTTTGATCTCCCGTGCCGACGGGAAGGGCCGTGTCGCAGCTGTCGAGATTCTAAAATCGAACCCGCGCACGCGTGAATATATTGAAAAGGGCGAGAGCAACGGCAAGACGCTTCTGGACGCGATCCGCGACGGCGAAATTGACGGAATGCAGGATTTTGATTCGGTCATTCGCAGGATGATCGAAGACAAAATAATCACGCTTGAGGACGGATTATCTTTTGCCACAAACCAGAACAATCTTCTGCTCCAGCTCAAAGGACTTTCATCGACGGAGGACTATGTTAACCCGAAAAAAGGGATAAAACCGCCCAAGCCTATGGCTCCGCCGCCGCCGCCGGTACAAAATCCCACCTCCGTGCTGGATATGATGGAATAATTCAAGTCATTTTGTCGGTGCTCAGTGTTGAGACTGAACACCGATTCCGACAACCGACAATCTAAAAACTATTATGATAATTCGTTGTGATAACTGTTCAGTTTCTCTGCAGTTGGACGAAGCGAAAATTCCTAACGGAAATTTCACTGTCCGCTGTCCGCGCTGTCAGAATATGATGCGTGCCAACAAGGACATGTCGGGCCGCGGATCATCAACCGCCCGGCAGCTCGAAGCCAACAAGCCGGCTCCGGCAGCTAACGGGGGGTCGGAGGCATTTGCCGAAAAGGAATCCGAATTTCAGATCAACAGCGCCCTGCGTTCACTGCTTTCTGCCCTGCAAACCGGAAAGACCGTTTTGGATGCCGACGACGAAAAAGACTCCAAGCCGCGCCGTGTTCTTTTGGGCCTCGGGGAGAAAAAGGACGAGGTTGCAAAGGTTCTGACCGAAAGCGGATACAGGGTTTATATAGCGGAAACGCCGGCTCAGGCGAACGAGCGACTCCGCGAAGGCAAGACCGAGATCGTAATATTCTCGCCGGATTTTGCGGCGGAATTCGGCGGTGCCGCGATCCTTCAGCAAAAGGCAAACGCGATGTACTCGTCCGAGAGGAGACGGCTTTTTTTGGTATCGCTGGAAGACGGCGGCACGACGATGAACGCCTACGACGCGTTCCTTCGAAATCTCAATTTAATTGTAAATACAAATGACATCCCGCAGCTTCCTTTGATATTAAACCGTGCAGTTCTCGACTTTAACGACCTTTATCACTATCTGAACAGGGGCCTGGCCACTGAGCCGATCTAACCCGAAAAATTTGTTTTAGACAGTGGGCTTCCCGAGCCGCTGCAAATATTGTAGGGGCAGAGCCCCGCGATCTGCCCTTCCCAGGCGCCGATCAACAGGCAGCTATGTATGTTGCCCCTACAATTCATTTTCCGATTCGAATAAAAACACCTCTTCGGGAGGTTTTTTTTGTATGATTCTTCGGTAATACCGACTCTTAAATTTTTCATAAAGAAGTTTTGGTGTATTCTTAACCAGAATTTACCAATGGAGAAAAACTTAATGAAGCTGCCGATCATTTTAATACTGTTCACCCTTTGCCTCTCCTCTGTCATAGCTCAAAGCCCGAATCCTGACACGCAGAAACTTAACACTTTCTTCGATTCCGAGTGGCAATGGACTCTGGAAAACTATCCGACGTTTGCATCTTACCTTGGCGACAAACGTTACAACACGCGTTGGGAGGACGTAAGCATTTCTGCATTAGAAGCCCGCAACCGCCGCCGCGTAGAGGCTCTTGCCAGGCTCAAACAGATCGACCGCACAATGTTGTCCGTCAAGGATCAAGTAAACTACGATCTGTTTCTACAAGATTCTGAATCGTCGATAGAGAATTTCAACACGCGGCTTTATCTGCTGCCGATCAGTCAGCGAAGCGGAATCCAGACGGCGGACGAGCTTGCCGATCTGATCATTTTCGAAACGGTGAAGGACTACGATGATTGGATTGCGCGGCTCAATGCGTTTCCGGCATTTATGGACCAGACGCTTGCGTTGCTGCGTGAAGGCAAGGCTAGCGGGATGATTTGGTCGGGGCAGGTTCTGACCCGCGTTCCGGCGCAGCTTGATAAACAGATTGTCCCGGATGCGGAACTAAGCTCGTTTTATTCGCCCTTCAAAAACTTTGCGAAGGATATTCCGGCAAACGAGCAGGAGCGCTTGCGGGCAAAAGCGAAGGAGGCGATCAACACAAAAATTATTCCGTCGTTTCAAAAGCTAAAAACTTACTTCGAAGTCGAATATTTGCCTGCCGCTTATCCGGCAGCGGGCATTTGGCAGATGAAGGGTGGCGACAAAATCTACGAATTTCTGGCCCGCGATTACACGACTACAAATCTAACTCCGAAAGAAATCCACGAAAAAGGCTTGTCGGAAGTTGCCCGCATCCGCGCGGAGATGGAAAAGATAAAAACCCAGGTCGGTTTCAAAGGAAGCTTGCTGGAATTTTTCGTTTATCTTCGCTCGGACTCTAAGTTTTTTTATAAAACACCCGAAGAACTTTTGAGCGCGTACAGGGCTATCTCAAAACGCATCGATCCCGAAACAGTAAAGGTTTTTAGGACATTCCCGCGCTCTCCCTACGGCGTTATCCCGATTCCCGACAAGATCGCGCCAGATACGACGACCGCGTACTATAACGCGCCGTCAGCGGACGGCTCCCGGCCCGGCTATTACTATGTAAATCTCTATAAGCCGGAAACGCGTCCTAAATGGGAGATGATGGCACTGTCGATTCACGAAGCCGTTCCCGGCCACCATTTCCAGATTGCGCTGCAACAGGAGCTTGGCGAGATGCCAAACTTTCGCAAATATGGCGGCTACACGGCGTTTGTCGAAGGCTGGGGATAGTACTCCGAATCGTTGGGCGAGGACATGGGTTTGTATTCGGACCCGTATGACAAATTCGGCCAGCTAACTTACGAAATGTGGCGTGCTATTCGACTTGTAGTCGATACCGGTATGCACTATTTCAAATGGGACCGGCAAAAGGCTATTGATTTTTTTAAGGCCAACGCCGCTAAAACCGAACAGGACATCGTTAACGAAATCGACCGTTACATCTCCAATCCGGGCCAGGCACTTGCATACAAGATCGGCGAGCTAAAGATAAAGGAACTGCGGTCAAAATCGCGCGCGGCACTCGGCGATAAATTCGACGTCAAAGAATTTCACGATGTGGTTCTTTTGAGCGGAGCGGTTCCGCTAAGTATCTTGGAAAAAAATGTGAATGAGTGGATCGCGAAAAAAAGTGGTAAATGAGAGTTACGCCCCGGCTTCAAAAGCGACTCGTCGATATACATCGGTTAAAAGTATCTTTAGATCGACGGATTCAAGTGTAAAGTCTTCATCGTTACGGTCGAAATAATAAGTGATCCAGCGTCCGTCCGACTGACGGCGATGAATTTCAACGGCGATCTGATTCTGACTGACGACCAGATATTCCTGAACGCTCGGCATTTGTTGATAGGCCAAAAGCTTTTCTCTACGGTCGATCTGAATCGTGGAGGGCAACGTTACTTCAATAATCAGTACGGGTGTCTCGCAAAAATAAGGGTTCTTAAAGTTTCCTTCGCACGTAACTAATACATCGGGATAATAGAAAATATTCTCGGCCGCCTTAACTCTCATCCCCTCCGCGTAAGTCTCGCAGAGTGAGTTTTCAAGATGGCGTGAAAGTGTGTTGGAAAAGTTCATCGCTATGCGATTATGATTCTGGCTCGCTCCGGCCATCGCATAGACTTCACCGTCGAGAAATTCGTGCCGTATCTGACTGATTTCTTCGCCGCTAATATAATCTTCAACACTGATTTTAGCCTTAAGTTTAGCGTATCCCATGCGTACACGAGTTTAACCTTTAATATAAAAAAATTCCATTAAATCTATCGAAAATGTTTTTGCGAAACTCATCTAGAAACCACGAACAAAAAACGCTGATCCGATAAAGGCATTAGTTTTTCCGCAAAACTTAATTTGCTTGTAATCAACGCCTCACGCAAGTTATTTCCGCCGAAAAGCAACAGGGAACGTCTTTTCGACCATTTCAAAAGCCGCGGCACCTTGTCGGAAAATTTATCGAGCGCCCGGCAGGTTACAATTGTGAACTGCCCGCCTTCGATCTCTTCGAATTGCCGGTTAATGATTCGCACGCGATCCGCGATTTTAAGTTCCGCCGCGGCTTCCTCAAGAAATTTCGTTTTCTTTAATTTCGATTCGATCAAAACCGCACGCAGGTCTTCGCGAACCAAAAGGCACGGAATCGAGGGCAGTCCCGCGCCCGTGCCGACATCTGCAAATCTGGTATTTTCCGGCAGAAATTCGAGCAGCGTCAGAGATTCCAGAATATGACGGATCGTAAATTCTTGGGGGGGCATTGGGGCGACAAGGTGAAGAATTTCGTTGTGTTTATGAACGATCTCGTAATAGTCAGCGAGCCGCGAGATTTGCTTTTCGAGAAGCTCGAGCCGGAACGAAGCTTGATGGCTTTTAACTGCGTTGATGAATACGTCGCGCATCGGGAAATTTCATGTAAAGCCTCAAAGAACCCAAGGCGGCATGCACCCGGCTTATTACATCAACGTTGCCAGTCGAACCAATTTTATGAAAATTCGCCCGCGTATAACACGAATGAAGAAAAAACTGAATGTTGTTTTATTTCGCGTATTTTCGCGTTACTCGCGGGCAAAAATTCCGAGTCCCTGGGCTACTTAAGCAAATGCTCTTTTATAAACAGGATAGTGGCATAGAACTGGTAGTCCTGGTTGTTCTTTTTGCCAAAACCGTGCCCTTCGTCGTTCGCCATCAGAAACCAGACCGGTGTGTTGTTGCTCCGGGCCGCGGCGACAATTTGTTCGGCTTCGGTGTAGGGAACACGCGGGTCGTTTTTCCCCTGTACGACAAACAGCGGCTTGGTGATCTTTTTGGCATTGGTCAATGGCGAGATCTTTGTCAAATACTCATGCATTTTCGGATCGCGCTCGTCGCCATACTCGACGCGGCGAAGGTCGCGCCGGTAGGTTTCCGTGTTTGTTAGAAATGTAACGAAGTTTGATATTCCTACAACGTCGAGACTGCAGCATATCCGGTCGTTATAATTCGTTGCAACTGCCAGTGTCATATACCCGCCGTAGCTGCCGCCGGTTACCATTATGCGATCTTTGTCCAGATCGGGCTGAGTGGCGATCCAATCCAAAAGCGCGCCTATGTCTTTGACCGAATCTTCCCTTTTAAAACCATTATCAAGCTGCAGAAACGTCTTACCGTAGCCAGAGGAACCGCGAACGTTCGGTCCAATTACGGCAACTCCCAGTTCATTGACAATATATCCCGCGCGTCCGAGCGGGCCCGGCCTAGCTTGTCCTTCAGGGCCGCCGTGAATACTGATCATTACCGGCCGTTTTCCGGTGAATTTTGCAGGCGGGCGGTTTATAAATCCCGAGACCGTCTTGCCGTCAAAACTCTTCCAACGAATCAACTCGGGTTCGCGCAGGCCTTTAGTTTCATAACCGTTAAGATCCGCCTTTGCCCAATGCGTCGTCTTCATCGTCTTTAGATCGAGCGAGTAAACATCGGCAATTGATTGGTACGAGCGAATCGTAAAACCAAGCTCGTTGGTTGCTCTATGAAACGCGAAACCCCCCATCTCGCCAGCAGGGAGCCTTGGCGTTTTAAGCTCTTTGCCGGACGCAATGTCATATAGATGGAGTTTCGAAAACCCATCCTCGTTTGTAACAAAGGCTATCAACCTGCCGTCGTGAGAAAGCTCGAATCCGTCAACGTCCCAGTTGATATGCGATGTCAGCGGCGTGATCTTATTTGTGGCTAGATCCATGTACACTAAACGCTGAAATTCAGAATCCTTGTCCGACGTGAAGTATAAACCCTTCCCATCCTTACTGAATTCGGCGTCACCGTAAGCTACTTTCTCGCCTTCTACTTTTGGTATAAGCATCGATTTTTCACCGGTCGCCACGTCAAGCAGCCACAGGTAACTCTCATTTGCCGACACGTATTGCCCGATCAATAATTTCTTGTCATCCCGCGACCAGGCCACCGGCCCCCAGCCGACTCCATCAAAATTCACAACCGAACGGCTCGAAGCCGGATCGGCTGGATTCACGACGTGCAGTTCGGTTTTGAAGTTCTCGCTCGAAGTTCCTTTCCCGGTCATTACCGCCGTGTAAGCTCTGCGGTCACCCGCGGTCGACCACGGGCCGCCGCCTATCCGCTTTTTATCATCAGTAGTTACAAGCTTAACGGCACCAGTTCCCAGATCGTAACGATATAGTTGACTGATCTCGTTGCCCCCGCTTGCCTTGGAAAAGGTAAAAAAATTGCCTGATGTAGGTTGATACGATCCTCCCCCGACAGGATCCGGGAAATCGGTGAGCTGCTTTGGTTTTGCCAGCGGCGAGGTAACGATATGAACCTGCGCGGTATTGCCGGCGCGTTTTACAACCAGCATCTCACGCTTCGTCGGATGCCATGAGGATAGCGATACCGGAATTGCCTCGGTATACTTTTTGACCGATTGTACAAGATCCGCAGTTACCGGCGGAACGCCCTGAACAACCAGATTGCTGCCCGGAGCGATTACTTCTTTCTTGTCTGTGGCTGTAGTTGCATTGTTTTGACCCAATACGAGCGAAGAAGTAAAAATCAGACCGCAGATTATGGCGAGTAATTGTTTCATTTTAATATTCTCCAAAAGTGGGATTTGGACCTAATATACAGCGTTTCTCTGTTTTCAGCCAAGAGGAAATCCAAGGAGGATGAAATTTCAGCGTGCGGCAGCTTAGATTATATGCCCGATTTGATAAATCATAAGTTAAACGGGGAAGAGTTTCACACGCAAAGAACGCAAAGAAGGAATGAAGAAAATTCATCCCTCATTCCTCATATTTCATCCTTCAATTGGTGCGGACGAATGGAATCGAACCATCACGGGATTGCTCCCACGGGCTTCTGAGACCCGCGCGTCTACCAGTTCCGCCACGTCCGCATATCCGAACTTATGATAATACGTATTCAAACATGGAAATTCAAGAAAGCCGTGCGGATTTGCTATATTTGAATGTGTGCATACAGCATTGCAGCAAAATTTAGCGGAAATCCGGAAGAGAATCGAGGAAGCGGCGAACCGTGCCGGCAGAAATGCGGACGAAATAAAGCTCGTTGCTGTGAGCAAAACTCACCCGGCCGAAATTTTACGCGAAGCCATTGGCGCCGGTGCAAACGTTCTTGGTGAAAACAAGGTTCAGGAAGCCGAAGCCAAGATCTTAGAAACCGGCCGTGGCGTTGCCGAATGGCATTTGATCGGGCATCTGCAATCGAACAAAGCCCGCAAGGCCGTGCAACTTTTCGATGTAATCCAGTCGGTTGATTCCGTCGAACTTGCGAAGCGTTTGGAGCGTATTTGTATAGAGGAAGGCCGTGAACATTTGCCGGTCTTCGTACAGGTCGATCTGGCAGGCGAGGCAACGAAATCGGGCATTCTTGAAAAGGATCTGTTCGGATTGGCAGCTTTTTTGCGAGATTGCAAGTATTTAAAGTTCGACGGATTAATGATACTGCCGCCGTATTTTGAGAATCCGGATGATGCCCGGCCCTTTTTCCGTCGTTTGCGCGAGATTCGCGATGAACTTTTGAAAAAGAACTTTTTTTTTCGCGGCAAAGGCGAGCTATCAATGGGAATGAGTCTCGATTTTGAGATTGCAATTGAGGAAGGCGCGACGATTGTACGAGTCGGAACCGCGATCTTTGGGGGAAGAATGTAACGCCGCAAATGCCGGCATTACGAAAAGAATATGCTTTCATCAACAGTATATCCGATAGTTGCAATGATTATTTGGGGAGCTTTTTTTGTTTTCCTTTCCCTTTTGATCCTGCGAATGATCTTCAATTATGCGGATCCGAATCCGTTTGGCCGAATCGGTAGATTCGGATTTAAGATAAGAAAGATCACAGAACGGTTTGTTTATCCGGCAGCAAGATTTCTGGCGAATTTTCGGGTTGATACGCGTCTGGCACCACTTGTTACGATATTTGTCGCCCTCATCCTCACCTATTTTGCCACGCGGATTATCTACGACACATTTTTTATAATCGACGGTTTATCGGCCGGTGTCGCCAGTGGCAATCCAAAGGTCTTTATCGGTTTTGTACTTTATGGGCTGCTGAGCGTTTTGATCCTGTTCATTTTTATTCGTTTCATTTCGTCCTGGTTAGTTTTCCCGCGAAACACGTTTTTGGGTTTTGTAAAAAAAGTAACCGATCCGATCATGCTTCCCGTGCAAAGGCTGATCCCGCCCATTGGGATGTTTGATATATCCGCGATGCTCGTTTTGATCTTGATCGGACTGCTGCAATCGATCGTACTGCGGACATTTGTATATTCATAAAGCTCAAAGTCAGAACCACCTGCGGTAGCGGGTGGCTGAACTCAACGTCTTTGTCACTCAAAAATTGATGCATTTCCTGGAAGAAAATGGCGCGGTTACATTCCCGGTTCGAGTAGTTCCTCGTTCATCGAAAAACGAGATCGTTGGTGAGCATGACGGTGCATTGAAGGTGAAAATCGCATCGCCGCCGGTAGACGGTGCGGCGAACGAGGAACTTACGAGACTCCTTTCCAAGACCTTCGGCGTCGCAAAAAGCAGCGTCGAAATCGTCGCCGGACACACGTCTAAGACCAAACGGATACGAATAAACGGCGTAACGGCTGAAAAAGCGCGAAAGCTGATCGGCGGCGATCCGGTTTTTTCTGTCTCGCATGGCTTTTGCGGAAAACCAAAAGTGCCAGAAAGCTAACGGCAAATGCAGAAACAATTTGCGCGATCATCATCGATACCAGAAAAGCGGTTCCAAGCGTTTCACGCATTTCGATTGTCTGTTTGATACAAACCGAATCGGCCAGCAATACCAGAGCGCATAGCATAAGAATCGTTGTGTTTTTTCTCATAACGAGTTTATTAAATGCCGTTTGGCTGAAATTGCTGTGAACGAACCCTGAACAAATTGTGAATCTTTTCGATTTGCCGAAAGAAAAAACGGCGTGATATATTTCATCTTTTGGGCAGAAACGCGAGTGTGAACGAGCGTGTAGCCCTGAACGCAAAGCAACACGCTCCATAACTGTCGCGTTTCTGCCATACATTCACAGGGGAATAATATAAAATGTCAGGACACTCCAAGTGGCACACAATAAAGCACAAAAAAGGTGCGACGGACGCAAAACGCGGCAAGATTTTTACAAAGCTTATTAAGGAAATCACGGTAGCGGCGCGAACGGGCGGCGGAGATCCGGACGCAAATGCGCGCCTTCGCAAAGGCATTTTGGACGCAAAGGCCGCCAATATGCCGAACGATACAATCGACCGTGCGGTAAAACGCGGCAGCGGCGACCTCGACGGCGTGAGCTATGACGAGATCACCTACGAAGGCTACGGCCCGAACGGCGTGGCCGTTTTGGTCGAGACAATGACCGACAACCGCAACCGCACGGTCGCCGAGCTGCGGCATATTTTTTCAAAAAACGGCGGAAACCTCGGGGAAGCCGGTTCGGTGGGATGGATGTTTGATAAAAAAGGCTACATCGTCGTCGATAAAGCCGCAAAATCCGAGGACGAGCTTTTCGACATCGCCATCGAAGCCGGCGCCGACGACATGCAGGACGAAGGCGATGTTTTCGAAATTTATACCGCACCGGACAATTTCGAAGCCGTAACCGAAGCCTTAAAAGCCGCCGGAATCGAACCCCAAGCCGCCGAAGTCTCGATGATCCCGCAAACCTACATCAAACTCGAAGGCGACGACGCTCAAAAAATGCTTAAACTCTATGACGTCATCGAAGACTACGACGACGTTCAGAAAGTTTATGCAAATTTTGATATAGACGAGAGTGAGTTGGAGTAAACGCTTAATGAATCTCCTGCCCGAACGTTATGCGATGGCCGTCGGGCGTAACGACGGCGAATTCACGTAATCCCCAGGGTTTATCGGCTGGCTCAGAATTAAATTGTGCGCCGTTTATTTTGAATTCTTCAAAAACGGCATCGACATCTTCGACCAGGACGTACGCGAAGTATGAATGATCGCCGGTGTCGACCGCGAGCATCGCGTCGGCACATTCGCCGAGCATCACTTTGAAATCGCCGAACGAGAGAAATTCCCAACCCGGAACAGTAAAGTCGCGTACGAAACCGAGCTTTTTAAGATAATAATCCGTCTCGACCGCAAGATCTTTTACGGCCAGAACGTGTCTTGTATGGATAACTTTTCTATGCATCCCTTGTTGGCAGTGCCGGAAACTATGTGCTCGGCACGAAAACTTCAGCGTCCACTCATACGGGCCACTGAAAGCATAGATTATATCCGTCCGGGTCATGAACGTACAACTGTTTCATGCCGTAGTGGGCAACTTCGGGCGGCCCCAGGACCAAGCCCTTTTCCTTTAAATATTCGTAAGCTGCGTCCACATCGGGGCAGCCAAAATAAAGACATGTGTCGTGATGGACGGCAATACGCTTCGGGTCGGGAAACTCAGGCCGTTGTTTGCCATCATATGCGGTATTCAGCATCAAGGTTGTCTCGCCCGCCGAAAGCATTACCCATCCGGAATCATCGGCCTGGCCGGAATCCTGAACGATCTCGAACCCTAACACGTCGCGGTAGAACGCCAACGACGCAGGCATATCAAAAACCGACAACAGGGGCGACATTCCGCGAATTTCTATGCACATATTATCAACGTTCCTCTTGCGGAACCTATCTGGCGGACGAAAGGGCAAACAACATATCGACGTAGAATTTCTCGATGTCGGCAAGCCCCGCGACCTTGGAACCGGCCTTAGGCTCGATGACCATATATTCGTTCGGCGCATGTGCGCCGGAACCGTGGCCAAGACCTCCGGCAACGAGCGGCAGTTTGAGGGTATCGGTGAATACATGGTACGGGGCGCTTCCCGCTAGCCTCGGGGCGACGCTGGGTATCATTCCGTACTTGTTGTAGGTGCCGATCATCGAGCGAACAAGCGGTGTATCGACCGATGTTTGCGCCGGAGGGTAACCGCTGATCTTGCGAAGAACAATATCCGTAAACCCTTTCTTGTCCAGATACACTCGAATCAGCCGCAATGCTTCGTCGGGTGTTTGATTCGGCACAAGCCGCGAATCGACCTTTGCCGTTGCCATATGCGGCAGTATTGTCTTCACGCCCGGCCCGGTATAGCCTCCCCAAATGCCGTCAATGTTTAGCGTGGTATCGAAGAGGTACCGCATTAGCGAATCGCGGCCAGAAATGCCGTCAACCCAGCGGTCGACGCCCAACCCTTGCCGCATCATCGCTTCGCGCTCGGTCCATGAGACGAGCATGCCGTTCACGAGACGCTCCTCTTCCTGGGTCGGCTTGCGGATCGAGTCGTAATAGCCGGGTACAAGAATTGTGTTCCCGTCCGGCGACGTGAGACTCGCGAGTGCCTGGTTGAGCCGCCAAACAGGTGAATCGGTTATGGCTTTGAGCGACCCGTGAACCTCAGCCGTCTTCGGCCCGCCGCCAGGATTGCCGCGGGCTTCAAGTTCGAAATAGACGATTCCCTTTACGCCGAGATTCATCGTCACCGCGCCGTCAGGCCCCTGGCCGTTAAACGGAAAGAGCACTCCGCTCGCGGACTTAAGCCGGTCTGCATATTTTCCGATCAACTCGGGGTAATGCGGCGATCCGAGCTCCTCTTCGCCCTCAGCCAGGACCATTAAATTAACAGGCATTCCCTCACCGGATTTGATTATCGCTTCGATCGCGTTTAGGAAAGCTCTTTCCGGCCCCTTTTGATTTGTAGCTCCGCGTGCCATCAGCACACGTCCAAGCGGATGATCGACAATGGCGCCCGCGAAAGCATCGACTTGCCAGCCTGTCGGTTCAACGGGCTGGACGTCGTACATCATATATACCGCAAGAGTTTTTGCGGCACCGGCGTCGTAGTAACCCCAAACGCCCGGATGTCCGCTGGTCGGCACGACCTCGGCCTCTTTAAAGCCCAGCTCTTTCAAATCGTCGCGGAGCATTGCCGCCATTTGCTGCACACCGTCGTTCTGCGCGCTGATCGACCGCTGGCGTACCCAACGCCGTAGATGTTCATTGTGCCGGGCGAGGTTCGAATCGATATAGGCGTAAGCCTTTATATGGGATCGGGCATAAGCCGGAACGGTGGATGGATCAAACTTTTCAGTTGTAGTGGCGGGAAAACTCGGCTTTTGAAATTTCCGGTCGCTTTGAGCAAACGTGATCGAATAGGCCAACGCAACTGTCAAAACGCCAAGAATTCCCGGCCATCTCTTTAAACAAATTTGCATACTTGTTTTAGCAAACATTTGATCGCTCCTCCACGATGCGCAAATCAACTCAATTTCTATTCAGGATTGCCGCCGGTTTCCGGCAGATAGTCCCCCATGAATTTTCGCTCCATTCCGTTTCCCCAGCCGCAGCCGTGATCGCTTGTGATCAACGCCGCACCGGCTTCGCTTACGTTGTGCGGCGGGAACGCAAGCAGACGAAGAATAGAACCCGGCCGCAGGTGTTCACTTGCCCAGGTCAGGGGCGAATCGCCATTCGCATCGCG
>Ga0136634_10000535_pt1 | contig 16576 bp, 14 predicted proteins | sample AntDrymUQ8332106_2_FD_104654 | JGI IMG/M metagenome (GOLD analysis project Ga0136634, IMG submission 104654) | Polar desert sand microbial communities from Dry Valleys, Antarctica - metaG UQ833 (21.06) | ecosystem: Environmental > Terrestrial > Soil > Desert | place: Antarctica: Dry Valley... | reverse complement strand
GATCGCATTGATCGTCGCCCAGCACCAATTCCAGCTTTTGTCCGAGCACGCCGCCGGCCTCGTTGAGGTCGGCAACGGCTTGGCGCGCGCCGGCCAGCATCTGCTCGCCCAACCCGGCGAGCTGTCCGGTGACCGGCCCAGCCGTCGCAATGAGAATGTCGCCGCGCGCCGGTGTCCAGGCGAGCATGGCTAGCGTGGCAAACAAGATTGTTACGCGTCTCATGTTCATGGACTCCTCCGGCCGCCAACCATCGTCTAAGCGCGCCCGGGCGGTCGAGGCAAGACATAAGCCGGGGGTGCACAAGATAATGCGCTTTCGGCTGTCGAGCGGGCAAGTTCTGGTAGGCTGTGCCCCTTACAGCCACGGAAAGGCCAAAATCATGGGTGCCCTAGTGATGCAACCATCGACATCACTGGCGGGAATTACACCCATGGCAGATCAGGCAAGGCGAAGCTGGGCGTTTTCTTGGCGCGCCGCTTCCGCGGTCATTGCGTCTCTGGCGGTTGGCACGACTTTAGCGCCGTGGATGGGAGCGGCCCGCGCCGACACCCTTCGGCAAGCGCCCAACAGCCGCATCGCCATGGAAGTCGCGGAGAATTTCAAGGCATCCGACCGGTTTTCCGGCTTCGTCGATGAAAAGAGCGGCGCATCCTTCCTCATCGTGGAAATGCCCGCCCTTGCCTATGACGAGGTGAAGCGGATCGCCGACAGGCCCGAGGCTCTGGCGCAAAAGGGCGTGGTCGACACGAAAAAGACCGATCTGCCCGGCCGCGGCGGCGAATATGTCTACCTCACCGGCAAGCAAAAAACGCTGGCTGGCGACTTCGGCAAATACATCCTCGTGATGCGCGATAACGGGGTGACCGCGATGATCACCGCCAATATCCCGCAACGGGCGCTGGACGCCAAGACGGTTACGCAGCAGCAAGTTGAGCGCGCCTTCATATCCGCGATGGTGAAGGCGGAGGCCGTGAAAGGTCAGGAGTTGTTTCGCCTCAGCTATTTGGGGCCGTTCAAAGAAACGATCAGCGTTTTGGGCACGTCCAAAGCCTATAATCTCACCGGCCAGATCCCCGAAATGGGCAAGGCGAAGCCCACTCTCGAGCCGATCTTCGTCGTCTCGCCTTCGGTGGACAAAACGCAACTCCTCGACCTCAAATCCGCCGCGCAGAATTCTTTCCGCTCCATCGGCGGCTTGAGCGCCCACGCGGTGCAGAGCGAGAAGGACGTCACCATCGGCGGTCTGAAGGGCTATGAGATCGTGGGCGAGGGCAAGGACGCCAAAACCGGCACGCAGGCCGGCGTCTACATCGTCCTGCTCTCAGGGGAGGCCGGCGGCTACTATATCTTGGCCGGAACCGCGCCCGCCGCGGAAATGCCGAATTACCTGAGCGAATTTCAAAAGATCGCCACGGGTTTCGAGCCCAAAACCGTGCAATAGCGCCAAGAAGGGCGGCCATGGCTCGCTTGACATGCGGTAGGCCGCGCGCCTAAATCACTGCGCCTGGACAGGACGCGTAGCTCAGCGGCAGAGCACACGCTTCACACGGTAGATGCCGATTTCGGCGGAACCGTTGAAAATCAAGAGGAAACAAACCCGCGCCGGGGAAATGGTAGGTTCAATAACCTGTAAGGCCGGATTTCGGCCCTGTTTCGGGGCAGAGGAAGCATAGCTCAGCGGTAGAGCGTCCGCTTCACACGCGGAAGGTCACAGGTTCAATCCCTGTTGCTTCCACCACTCATCCTTTCCTTGGCCTCGCGCATGGGCAGCCATGTCTCCTGAGAAAGACTGGGCCGTCGAGGCAGCTGTCCAGTTTTTCGAGCCGCGACCGACCGGATCAGCGCCCGCAGCACCGCTGGGTCGAGCTCGGCCTCGACCTTCAGAACGCGCCCGCCTTTGTAGCGGATCTCGATCCGGCTAGGGCGCAATGCGCTTAAATGGAATCGCGCATTCCGCTCTAGCTCTTTGTTTATCGCATCGTTTTGCGCAAAACCGGTTCCCACTTTTGCGCACGATGCTCTAGGGCGCGCAGCGCCTCTGGGCTCTCTCCGCCACCGGCGCGTTCGCCGCGTGGCGCCCCGGGCTCTGCCGGTTCGCCAACAACTGCAACAGGTAGAAAGCGTGGCGGGGCGCCATGTCCGTTCGCATCGGCTCTGACCCTGGCGAGCAATTGGCGGCGCCAGATATAGATCTGCTGCGGCACCACATCATGCCGGCGAGCAACATCCGCAACGCTCAGACGCTCGTCGCCGCCTCGCGAACGATCTGCAGCTTTTTCTCGTCCGGCCAGCTGCGACGGCGCTCCCGCCCCGTTACAATCTCCATCCGTGCCATTGGCCACTTCGCTCCGTCGCTAAATACGAGTGAGCGACGTAACCTCAGCTGAACGCCCGAAATCCCAAAGACCGCACCACCGGACGCTTACTCTTTTGCTCGAGGCACGGCCTGACCTGTCGCAATGCCTCAGTCAACGCGATCGGGCTCGCCTGTAAACTCGCGGGCACATGTTTTGCCGCCGTGAAAGATCTCCGCGACCGGGCCGGCGCCTTCCGTGGGATCGGGCCGGTCGATGGGATGGTCTTCAGCGCGGTCTCGTGGCAGATAGCCGATGCGCTCGGCGGCATCGTCGCGCCAGCGGGCAGCGGCGTTTTGGGACTGGCCGTAAAACACGGCGTAGCGGAGGTCGTCAGGGGCTTCAATCGCGCAGCGCGTGAGTTCGGCCATATCACGCGGACTTATCCAGATGGCGTGCTCGCGGGGCGTGCGCGGGCGATCGCGATAGGTCCCGATACGCAGATTGATGATACTCATGCCATATTTGTCAGCATAGAGACGGCCTAGCGCTTCTCCGAATACCTTGCTGACGCCGTAGCGCCCGTCCGGTCGAAGTTCCGCTGACGGATCGAGTATGCGCTCGGCGCGGTGAAAACCGATAACGTGGTTGGAGCTTGCGTAGACAATGCGTTTCACGTTTGCCTTGCGCGCGTCCTCATAGAGGGTGTAGCAGCCTTCGATGTTTGCCTTCAGGATCGGCTCCCATTCATCTTCGCGCGGAACGCCCGCCAGATGCACGATGACGTCAATATCGGTGACGGCATCAGCAATCGCAGCCGAGTCGGCGAGATCGCCACGTTTGAATATCTCGCCGGGACGCGCCGTCATTGCCACGCGGTCAAATAGCACGAGACGGGCATATCGACCGATGAGATGATCGCGCAAAGCGCTGCCGATTTCGCCCGCCGCCCCGGTAATGAGTACACGCTCTTTCCGCTCGATCATGTTCAGGCTTCCTTCGGTCTGCCGAATTGCGGCGCGGGCCGTGCTCCGGCAACAGGCATTTCCGCAGTTAGGATCGCGCCGCCATCCTGTTCCGTGATGTAAAGTGTACGCCCTTCCGGGCCTCCATAAGCGATGTTTGTCGCCTTCCTGCCGGTTGGGGTGTTGATGCGCAAAAGCGCCTCCCCAAAACGGCTGAACAGCCAGACGCAGCCGAGGCCCACGTGAGCGACAGCGAGATTGCCGTCATTGTCCAGCGCCAGACCGTCCGGTCCCACTCCGCCTGACATCTGTATGAAAATGCCGACTTTCGTAACCGTACCGTCCGGCAGCAGCGGTACACGCCAGATGCAATTGCCGCGCGTCGCCGCGACGTAGAGCTCCGTTTCATCCAGATTCAGCACAAGGCCGTTCGGACTAGGAACATTGCTGAGCAGGAGGTCTAACCGGCCATCGCTCCGCAAACGGAAAACCCGTCCGGTCGGATCGTGAAGACCGGTCAGCCCCTGGTCGGTAAAATAGACGTCGCCATTGGAGGCGAGCGTGAGATCGTTGATCGCCTTGAAGCGTTCGACGCGGTGGCGGTGGCAGATTGTTTTGACCTCGCCGCTCTGTGGAACGAGTTCGACCAGCCCGTTGCGGTAATCGGCGATGATGAACCGGCCATCGCCGTCGATTTTCAGCCCGTTCGGTTCACCCTCATAGTCCGCAAACACCGAAAATTCGCCTGATCCCGAAATGCTGAATATTCGGCCATAGGGCACATCCACGCAAAAAAAACGCCCCTCTCTATCGAAGCACGGCCCCTCCAGACCCGAATGCGGCACATGAGGCGAAGGCTGTCCCGCAACCCACTCGGAGGGTGCGCCCTTGCGGTGAAGCGCATCCGGCAGCTGTGCAAAAATGGTCGCCTCAATGGCACGCGGGGCTGAAAACACTTCTCTCTCCTGTCTCAACTTCTGGCGTTATGCGACGAAACGTTCTTGACTTGCTGCTTGGTATGCAACACGGTATACCAAGAAATGTAAAAAGAAAAAATAGGCTGGTCGGATCGTAGGAAACCGGCGAGGAATGGGAGGTTTGCCGCATATCATGGCTGACGTTACCCTCGATACGAAGCACACAAGCCCCGCCGGATGGCGACGCGTGGTGGCGTTTTCTTCCGGCAGTGCGCTGATTTATGTGCTCTCGTTCCTGATCGGCGTCGCGGTCTGGGAACTGATCGCCGCGCAGCTTCCCGGCGTCGTTTTCGCAACGCCGAGCGAGGTGACCGGGCGGCTCATTGAAGGGCTGGCTAATGGCGAAATCTCCGGCGCATTCGTAAACTCGCTGCGCCATATGATCGTTGGCCTTGCGCTCGCCATCGCCGTTGCGGTGCCGCTCGGGTTTCTTGTCGGACGCAATGAAGCCGCCTTTCATATCGCCGACCCGATCGTCAATGCCTTCTTTGCCATCCCGTCCGTCGCCTTCGTGCCGTTCCTGATTGTCTGGTTCGGGCTTTTCTATGAAGGCCGCGTTTCGCTCGTCTTCATCATGTGCGTGTTCGATATTCTCGTCACCGTTTCCGCTGGCGCACGCAATATCGACAGAGCGATGCTCTCGGTCGGCCGCTCCTTCGGGGCGTCGCGCTGGCACATGTTCGCCAAGGTCATGCTGCCTGCGAGCCTACCTTTCCTGTTCACGGCTCTGCGCATTGGTCTTGTGCGCGCGATCAACGCCATGATCACCGCAGAGCTGTTCTTCGCGACCGTCAATCTCGGCGCATATCTGGAAGAAGCGTCTGCGCGTTTCGATGCCGCCGGAATGCTCGCCATCGTCTTCCTGCTGGCGCTGTTCGGCCTCGGAGCGCAGGAAGCAATCAAGTTTCTTGAACGCCGCCTGCTTCCCTGGCACGTGAGGAACTGACGTCATGAGCAACACGCGCAAACGCTTCTACAATGCTCTGGGCATTGGCATCACGCTGCTGATCTGGGAACTCGCCGGGCAATATATGGGCGATGCGCTGCTTGCGCCGCCGTCCTCCGTCGCGGGCACATTTGTCGAGCTGCTGTTCGAAAGCGACATGGTCCTGAAGCTCATCGGGTCGCTGCAACTTGCCCTTGCAGGCTTCGGCCTCGCCTGCCTGATCGGAATGCCGCTTGGCGCGATGATGGGGCGTTCCGCGGTGATCGACGCGCTGGTCCATCCGTGGATTTCCATGCTGGTCGTCACCTCGGTCGCGGCGATCCTGCCCATTTATATCCTGTTGTTCGGAACGGGCGATCAGTTCCGCGTCGCTATCATCTTCACCGCTTCCGTCGGCTACATCGTGCTGACCGCCTATCACGGCGCGCGCGGTATCGACCCGAAACATATCGACGTTGCCCGCGCCTTTTCGACCGGCCGCGTGGACACATATCGCAAGGTCATCATGCCCGCTTTGTTCCCCTATCTGATTACCGGCGCGCGGCTCGGCCTCGTTCACGCCCTTCGCGCGATGATCGTCGCCGAGATGTTCGTGATCTCCGGATATGGGGGCCTGATTTTCCATACCGGGCTCGATATCTCGACGGCACCGATCCTGGCCTATCTCCTGCTGCTGATGGCGGTCAGTCTGGGTGCGAATATGGTGTTACAGCGCATCGGGCAGGCCGCCGCGCCCTGGTACGAGGCGCGTATGCAGCGGGCCTGAGCCGAAAGCACACAACGAAAAAGTAAGGGTTTAAAACTGGGAGGAAGACATGATCAATCGCCGACATTTCCTGAAGACGACCGGCATCGCCGGGGCAGCCATATTGGCGTCGGGCGGGCTCAGCCAATTGCTTGCTGCAACGCGCCGCCTGACGATCAACGTACCGGGCAACAGCCTAGGCGTTCACATTCCCTACATGGCCGCGATCAACGATATACTGCCGACGCTGGGCGATTACGGGCCGGCAGACTGGCAACGCGTTCCGAAGCTGCAAACCATTACCCAGTCGATCCTGACCGGTACCACGGAAGTCGGCGCAGGAGATGCAATCTCCACATTGCGCGCGGTGGAAGCCGGCGCAAAGCTGAAGATCATCGGCAACGCCTTCATGAATACCAGCCTTGTCTTCGTCGTGAATGGCGACAGGATCAAGGAAGACAGCGATCTTGAAAAATCCGATGTGACCCTCGCGGTCAACTCGAAAGGAGACTTTACCCATGTCATGCTGGTCGGCCCGCTGACCAAACGCGGCGTGAAGATGGACAAGGTCAACGTCATCACGATGGGCGGCTCGGGCGCGCGTATGCGCGCTCTGCTTGCAGGCAAGATTGACGGCGTGCCGATCCATTTCGACCAGGCAAGCGCTGTGGCCAAGGAAGGCAATTTCAAGGTCATGATCGAGCCCGCCAAGGAGTTCGACGCATTCCTGGGCGAAGTCTGGATTGTCGGCGAGGAGTGGCTGGCCAAGCCGGAAAACGAGAAAGCCGCTGTCGATCTGCTCAAGGCGACAATCATGGGCTTCCGCAAGGCCAACAGCGATCCGGCATGGTATGCTGAAATGTATCGCAAATACGGGACCGACAACAATATGAAGGACGCGACAGACGCGGAGATCGAAGTCGTGCGAAAAGCGCTCGGCGAGGATATTGGCTGCTGGCCGAACGATATGCGCCATTCCATGGACGTCTATAAATCGCTGGTGCCGGTCTACAAGTCGGCAGGCGCGATCGGGGGCACCGTCGATCTGGCCAGCGTTGTCGAAACCTCGCTCGTTGACAAGGCCTTGAAGGAACTCGGCTGATGACCGCAGCGGCGAAGCTTGAGCTACACGACGTCAGTAAGACATTCCGGTCCGGTGGCTCGCGCATCGTCGAAGCCGTAAAGGATTTCTCGCTTCAGGTGTCCAATCTCGAATTCTTGTCATTGATTGGCCCGAGCGGTTGCGGGAAATCCACTTTGCTCCGCCTGATCGACGGGCTCATCCCCACCGATCAGGGCCGCATCTTGCTCGACAGTCAGGACATCACCAATATCGTAGGAGGAAAGGGTCGGGGCATGGTCTTCCAGAGCTTCGACCTGTTCCCCTGGCGGACAGTCCTTGCCAATGTCGAATTCGGTATGGAGGTACAGAAGGTCTCGGCTGGCGAGCGGCGGGATATTGCCCGGCATTATGTCGATCTTGTCGGCCTGAACGGTTTCGAACAGTCGTATCCGCATGAGCTGAGTGGCGGGATGCAACAGCGTGTCGGCTTTGCGCGTGCGCTGGCGATCCGCCCCGAAATTCTGCTGATGGACGAACCATTCGGAGCGCTCGACGTTCAGACGCGGGACATCCTTCAGGATGAGCTGCTAAAAATATGGAACAACGAGCGCAAGACAGTGATCTTCGTCACGCATTCCATCGAGGAAGCCATTTATCTTGCCGATCGGATTGCCGTGATCACGCCGCGCCCGGCCCGGATCGAACGCGTCATCGAGGTGCCGTTCGAGCGCCCGCGGCATGAGAGTATCAAGGCGCTGCCTGAATTCGTCGACATGCGTCGGGGCATCTGGCAGATGCTGAAGGATGGCGTGCGGATTTAGGGGTTCGACTGAAACATTTGCATCCCCGCGCAGCACCCACATTTGCAAATGTTTCAGTCACAAGAACCGCTAGCTAAATATTTGTGTCTAGCGGAGCTTTTGAATTTGAGCACAAGCCGAGCCGCAACCGGGACTCAAATGTCAAATTCGCCGCACTAGTCCGTTAGCATCATAAAGACAATGGGATCCCCCCACAGGCGGGGATCCTTTCCCCGAGAAGCTATAGCCGCCTACAGGGCATAAAGATTATATCGCGCCAGCAGCTCCGTCAGTTCGCTGGCGCTGCGCAAACGCTGCTTGCAATGCAGGGCGAGCGCTTCTTCGGCATCGCCCGACCGCAAGGCTTCCAGTAACATGCGATGGCTTTGCGTTGAATTATCGGGTTTGGGACGCAGTCCCAGCGTCAAGATCCGTGCACGCCGTGTCTGATCGCGAAATGTGCTGACGATCGCGGCCAGACGCTTGTTGCCCGCCAGAGAGACCAGTTCCTGATGGAAGCGTTCATCGGCTCCGGCCCAGGCATCGCGGTCGTCATCGGCAAGCGCGTTTTCCATATCCGTCTGCGCCTCGACCAGCTCGGCCATCTCTTCCTCGGATGGTGAGCGCGCGGCAATCAGCTCAACAGCAATAACCTCCAGCCCGGCGAGAATTTCGTAAATTTCCTTCATCGTCTGGGGATGGATCGGCTTGACGCGCATTCCCTGACGCGGGGTCAACTCAACCAGATCTTCCTTTTCGAGCTGGATCAGCGCTGCCTTGATCGGCGTGCGGCTCATGCCCAGTTCGCTCGCCAGATCCTGTATGCGGATCGCAGTACCCGGCACGAGCTTGTTCGACAGTATACGCTGCTTGATCCAGTCATAGGCATGGTCAGAGTTGGATTGGGACGAACTTTGCCTGTCGCCCTTCAAGGTGTCGTCGATGGGTTTGCTGATTGTCATTGTTTCTCTTGGCAAACGATCACTCAATAGGTAACGGCGCGCTCCATTTTAACCGCTGCGCCAGCAGAAGAAAGCATGATAGCGGTTGGCGGTGGATCATTGTCTTAGCGTATTGATAACGCCGGCGGCGAACTGATCCGTCGTGCCCGATCCGCCCAGATCCCGGGTTCTGCTGTAAGGGTTTGCCAGCGCCGTCTCGACGGCATCCAGCAAGGCGCGGGACGCGTCGCCGAAGGCAGGGCGCTGCGCCCGGTTGCCAAGCCAGTCCAGCAGCATTGCCGCCGAAATCATCAGCCCGGCGGGATTGGCGATGTTGCGGCCTGCAATATCGGGTGCGGAGCCGTGTCCCGCATTTGCCGCGGCGTTTGTGTCTCCAGCATTGAGCGAAGCCGCCAGCCCGAGACCGCCGGACAGGGCCGCTGCAAGGTTGGAGAGGATATCGCCGAACATGTTCGAGACGAGGATCACGTCGAACGCTTCCGGCGACGAGTAAAGCAAGGCTGCCGCAGCATCGACATCGATCTCGCGGTAGGCAGTCTGCGAATTGCGTGCCGCTACGGCTTCGGCTTCTCCCATAAAGAGGCCGTCGCTGACTTGAAGCACATGCCGCTTCCCGACAGACGTCACCGATCGGTGCCGCTTTTCCGCGTAGGCAAAGGCAACCTCGGCAATGCGACGGGAAGCCTGGCGGGTAATTTTGCGGACCGAGAGAGCACAATCTGGCGTCGGCATGAACTCGCCGGAGCCCTGAAACATGTTCCGGTCGGAATAAAAGCCTTCGGTATTTTCACGCACGATGACGCAATCAAGCCCGGTACGTGCCGTAGCAATGCATCCACGCGCCTTGGCCGGGCGGATATTGGCATAGAGATCGAGCGATTTGCGGATAGTGCCGGGGACGTTGATACCCCCCTCCGAGGCGGGCGGATAGGCTGTCATCCCGGCAGGGCCAAGCATCAGCCCGTCGGCCTTGCGCGCCATTTCGACAACCGAAAGAGGGAGCGTCGTGCCTTCCTTCGCGTGCCGTGCCATGCCAACTTCGACGGTCTCAAATTGAATTCCGAGACTGAAAATATCGTCGGCCGCCTTAAGGACTTGCAGTGTCGCTCCGGTGATTTCCGGTCCGATATCGTCGCCGGGAAGTACGAGAATGTCCATAAAGTCGCCTTATCTCTAGGATGGTCTCTTTATGGTATACCGTATGGAATACAATTGGGCAACGAAATGGCGACGCTGTAGAGCGAGCAAATGCGCTCACATCGGCGCGGGTTCGGCAACGTGGAGATTGAGCGTCGGAAAGTATCGCGGCAATCAGGCTCGACCGCGGTTCAACCTTGCCTTGAGCACTGTACGGCAGCGCCGGGAGCGGTCAGAACGGGTACTGTGCTTTGCGCTTCGCCCATTGGGGAGAAACACTCTATTATATTCCTCGATCGGTACGGAGAAAATGCGAGATTGAGCCGTCATCGCGCCGCAAGTTGCGGCAGGGCCTTGGCCGTCGGCTTTGCTCAGATGATTGCGGGCAGTTGTCATCGAGCGGGCGATCATCCTGGCCGACGGCATGTGCTGCAAATTGCTGGCGCCACCTGAGATAAGCCGATGGCGTTCCCCGCATTTGGGACGCCATCGTCCGTCCGACCGTCAACGATGGATGGCGACGTGGTGCACGCCATGCGGTAGGGGAATGCGACCGACGCGCGACAATGATGGCCGTCCGCCCTTCTCCACGCGGAACACCTCCAATCCCGCACCCTGCTGCTTCCCCGCGCCGCCATGGCCATGGAAGACCGTGGCCAGGAAGTGCTCTCCGGTCGCATCGAAGCTGCCGCCTTCCGGGAGAACGCCTTCGACGGGATAGTCGGCGATCCTGGTCAGCGCGCCCTTGGCCGGATCAAACTGAAGCAGTGTGACCGTCGCCTGCCGATCGAAGCGCGGGGAGGAGCTCGGAAAGGCCGTTCCGCGCATATTGACAGTCGCGACCAGCCGCCCGTCCGGGCTGACGGCAAGCCCCTCGGAGGACGCGTCGGTCGGTGCGGTGGCGGTGACGGTATGGCGATCCGCCTCGCCGGCCGCGCCCGCTTTGCCCAGGCGAATGACGCTGATCGAGGACGGCTTGGTGGGCAGCCGGCCGTCGAGTGATGTCGCCGAGAAATCGCGGCCCCAGTCGGCGGTCAGGTAATAGGCACCGTCCGGTGTGAACCGCCCGACGAACGGATCGCGCCCCACCTCGACGATGTTACCCCACAGCGTCGGCCGCTCCCCTAGGCGGAAAAATGCGACGCGGTTCTGGGTGTTGATGTTGACCGCCAGCACCTCCTCAGAGGGGTGCCAGTGCACATTGGTAGCCGTCACTCCGCCGCGCGGTCCTGATGCCGTGCCGAGGACGCCGAGATCGGCGAGGTTAAAGCGCTGTACGTCGCTGAATGCGCCGCCCCGGAATTCGACGACCTGCAGCCAGGCGGCTTCCGGCGTGTTGGACACGACGGCAACGCGCCGACCATCCGGGCTGACGGCGACGCTCTCCGGGAAGGCGGCAATCTGTGCAGTCGCGACGATCTTGGGTGCGACTGGATCGCTGATGTCGAGGGCGAACAGCCGGTCGCCGGCCGCGAGATCTTTCACGGCCTTGGCTCCGGACGCGCGCTGCTTCAGCCGCTCAACGACGAACGCGCTCCGGCCATCGGGCGCAAGGGCGAGCACCTCAGGCGCGGCCGTGACGGAGTTGGACACCTCGACCGAGGTGCTGGCCGCCCCTTGCGCGCTAAGCGAAATCACGGTGAGAAGGTCTCGGTGGCCAGCGCTTTCTGGAGCGAGTTGGCCGTCGGCATAGCTGCTGGCGAGGACATCGCCGTCCGAGATCGTAACGATGGATTTGGCGCCAATACGGGGCACGAAGTCCGGCAAATCGGAGGCGGCGGCAGGCCAGCCTACGCCGCAAAAGACGGCCAGGGCCGCGGCGCGGTAGAGACGGTTGCGGTACAGACGATCCATAGGGAATTGCTCCTCGTCAAGCTGTTGCTCATGCCTCCTGATGTGAGGTTGAATGTGATCGCCGTCCAATTCGATTTTTGCCCGCTGTGATCGGATATGCTAATCACCAATATGGATCTGCGTTCCCTGACATGTTTCATTGCCGTCGCCGAGGCCTTGCATTTCCGGCGAGCGGCTATCCGGCTGCACCTGACGCAATCGGCGCTCAGCCAACGCATTCGCGTCCTGGAGGACGAGATCGGCACGCCTCTGCTGGAGCGCGATCGCCGGCATGTGTCGCTATCGCCGGCCGGCGCGGCCTTCCTGGGCCATGCGCGCGCGGCGGTTGCAAGCGCGAGGCTGGCCACGACCGAGGCGCTGCGGGCGGCGCGCGGCGAAATCGGCCGGCTTCGGCTCGGCTTCACCGTCATCGCCTTCTATGGTGCCCTGCCACTTGCCGTGCGCCGGTTTCGCGATCGTCATCCTGAGATCGCAATCGACCTTACCGAGATGAACTCGCCGGCTGTCGAGGTGGCTCTTGCGGCTAACGAAGTGGATCTCGGCGTCCTCCATCCGCCGGTCTACACCGCCGGGCTGGATTGCCGGACGCTGCCCCCTCAGCGTATGCTGCTGGCGGTTCCAGAAGGGCACCCCCTTGCGGAAAAGCCGGTCATCGCGGTTCGGGATCTGGAAGGAGAGCCCCTCCTTATCGCGCCGCGCAGCATCGGACCCAGCATCTCAGACCGGATGATGGCGCTCTTCCATGCCGAGGGCATTACGCCGACCATCGCGCAGGAAGTGACGCCAATGACGACCCTCACCGGCCTGGTCGCAGCAGGAGCCGGCCTCGGCTTTGTCACGGAGGGCATCGCGGGCGTGACCCGGCCGGGCGTGATCTATCGCCCCATTGTTCCAGAACCACCTTCATTACCGATGGCCGTGGCGTGGCGCCGGAGGGCACTGTCTCCCATCGCCGAGCGCTTTATCGAGGTCGTCGCAAGCGATCACGGCGAGACGGAATGACGGGGTTAGGTTCGAGCAGCCCGCTCTGCCAGCCGGGTTTCGTGGTGCCCCAGCAGCAGAACTGGTGACCGGCAGCAGGGTCATGTGCTGTGAACGGACGGGATCGAGCAACGCAGGTTTATAAGCCGTCGAGGACCACCGCACTTGTCCCTCTAGCCGCCCCGTGCCTGAAGCACAAAAACCGAGGGGCAGACGAGCCATGTGCGATTGAGAAAGCGGTTACGTTTTTCCTCCGGGTTTGTGCGCACGCCCGTGGCCGGGTTGTCAGCTAGCGAGCCCCAGCGCTTCGCTAGATTGAACATGCGGCGCAAAAAAGCCATTGCGCGGTTCGCGAGGATTGGGGTGCCCCGGATTGAAGCGATGTAGCTGTGGAGCGCATCCATTTCGGCGTGAGAGATCGAGATAAGCTTTTCCTTACCCAATCGCGGCAAGACGATCTTGGTCCACATGGCGCGCTCGTCCGCCTGCGATTGTGACGCCTTATGCGGCAGGTACTCTGCAGGACCGATGACACGAGTTAGCGACGTAACTTCAGCTGAACGCCCGAAATCCCAAAGACCGCACCACCGGACGCTTACCTTGGCCAAGCGCCGCCGGTTATTTCAAAGCCCGCCAGTCGCCCGCTCAGGCTGAAGTCGGCTCTTCCGCTAGCCCGAAAGTTGCTTATACAGTAGATCTTGCTGGGCAATTGCGTGGGCGATTTGCCGTGGTCTTCTGCTTGGCAATGTTTGCGTTAATGGGGGAACAGGGATGAGACGGAGCACGTTTCTATTGCTTGCGAGTGCGGTCACTGTCGCATTTGGCTTCCAGCTTTCAAGCGACAATGCCTTCGCGCAGGATCCGACCAACACCACGGCAACCTACGGCGCCTGGGTCGTGCGGTGTGATCGCCGGAACAAGGAACCGACTTGCGAAATGCTGCAGACACTGGCTGCGCAAAACCGCCAGCAGGTGATCGCCCAGGTCGCAATTGGCCGTTTGCCCAAAGCGGAAACGCCGCGCGCGGTGCTGCAAGTGCCGCTAGGCGTCGACCTGACCAAGCCAGCTACTCTCCAACTGGGAGAAAAGGCGCAATTCCAAGGAAGATATTTTGTTTGCTCGGCCAATTTCTGTTTTTCCGAGATCGAACTTCCCAAGACCGCGGCCGATGAAATCGCCGTGGCCAAGAAGGCAAGCATTCGTTTCTTCCTTCAAGGCAAAGATCTCACTGTCCCAGTTTCAACGGAAGGGATGGCGGCAGCCTTTAAAGTCGCAGTAGCAACGTCCTAAATTTATTTATTGAACGACAGCCGCGAGCCATTCCAACAAGCCGTGCCGAGGATTGCGGCCGTAATAATTCACATTCAGTAAAGACAATATTTAACCAAATACGCCTAAACATCGTTGATGGTAAATGTATATTCTATCCACTTAGACTTAGATCAAATAAAAAATGACAAGAGACACCAATGCATCGCCCACCCCCCCGCATCGTTCAGTTTGAAACAAACCACTAAACGAATCCCCTGCGGTGTGCCGGGGACGAATGCACGGCCTTTGATGCAACCACAAGTAGTAAAAGGTTAATATTCGCTCAAGGCTACGTTGTGAAAAAATAAACACTGCCCTATGTCATGTATCCGCCGTCCTTTACTCGGGATTTTTCTTATCTTCTCATCTGGTAGCGTAACGAAAGTAAGTAGGTCGTCGGGGGACGGCCGCGTGGGGGAGTGGGCATGGTGTTTGGAAAGTCGGTGAGAGACCCGGCCAATTGCGGGGTTGTGTCGGCCAGCCAATCGTCCGGCTGGACGTTTCCACAAGGTCAATTTCCATCAACGCGTAGTTGCTCTTCCCTAGCGGCGCTTCTGGTTGCCGCCGGCACATTGTTACTGCCGCTTTCCGGTGCGAAGGCCGTCAATATTCGCGAGGATCGGTACGAGCAGAACGTCGATACCACCGACGTCTTCGCTTCGACCGGCAATCTCAACAGGAATTGCACAGCAACCCTGATCGACCGGCGGACGGTCCTCACAGCGGGTCATTGCGTGACCAGCGCCGCCAATGTGATTGGGACCGCGTCGAGTGTGCAGTTCGACAGCACCGGCGTCATCGCAGGCACATCAACCGTTACCTTCGACAATTACCAGCAGAGCAGCAACGCCGCGACGCCGAATAGCGACGTTTTTGACAACAACGACATAGCGATCATTACACTCGGCAGCTCCGTATCGTTGATTGCTCCGGTTACGCTGGCGAACGGGCAGCCCGCTGCCGGCAACGCCATTACAATTGTCGGCTACGGCGTTTATGGAGCGGCTATTGCCATTCCCGCGGGGCCTGGAGGCGTGCCTCCCGCAATCCCCGGACCGGGGACACAGGTCGATGCGCAAAAGCGATTTATCACCAACGTCATCGATACCGTAAACCCAGCCGGCCAGACCGCGCGGATCGAATACAGCTTCAGCGACTTCAACGCCGGCCGCTATGGCGCGAATCCCAATCCCGACTTCAACGCCAATGTCACCGCCAATGAAGGCGTCCAGGACGGCGGCGACAGCGGCGGCCCGATGTTCATTACCGACGCGGGCGGCAATCTCATCCAAGTCGGCGTGTCGAGCGGCACCTTCTGCGCCACGGCAACATGCGGGGTCGCCGCCGGCGCGCCGCCCAACCGCACCTACGGCACGGTCGGTTTTTATACGAACGTTGCGTCCTATCTGAATTTCATCCAGCAGAATGCCGGCCTGGTGAATGCGCGCGCCTTGGCCGGCGATGGAGCCTGGACCGACGCCAATCAATGGGCGGCGGCGACATCGCTCGGGAATGTGGCCTTGGCGGGCCTGGCGCCGGACAATTACAGCGGCGCCTATATCGCCACCAATCAACCCAACACCGCTCGCGCCCGCTATTTCGACGTCCTGCTGGACGTTGCTGGAACGAAGACGATCGGCGCTGGCGACGATATCACGGTCGATACGCTTCGCATCAACAATGGCGGCGCGACGGTCGTCGTTAACGGAGATCTCGAGGCGGTGTTGGACGTGGTGCCGACCAATACGCCGGGCGTCAACTACGCCGGCATCCTGCTCGACCAGGGCGCGCTCAATGTTAGCGCCACTGGCGAGGTCACGACGACTTTTTACACCCAGAATGGCGGCACTGCAGCCGTCAGCGGCGCGCTAGGGGCGAGCGATATCTTCCTCAATGGCGGCACGCTCACCAATGGCGGCGGGGCCGGCACCGTGGAGGCGATACGCTTCCGTCAGACTGGCGGCACGCTTGTTCCCGCCCCGACGCTGCAGCTCGATCCCGTCACCGGTGCGCCTGCGCCCGGGCAAGACTTTGATGGCTTCATCACCGCGAACTACTCGGCCATCGCGCTGAGCGGCACGGTCAGCGCGATCGGCGCCACCGGCATTGCTGTGACTGGCGGGGGCGGCGCGAACAACGTCATCGTCAAGACCTCGTCGCAGGACATCAGCGTGGGCGACGCCACGGGCGCGATCGTCACCAACGGCGTCGGCATTGACGTCGGCAATGACTTTGCCGGCGGGACCGGCAATGTCGTGATCGACCTTGGAGCAAACATTCGCTCGCGGAGTAACGACGCCATTCGCGTGCGCGCAGCATCAGGCACAGGCGCGGTGGTCGTCACAGGCAACGGCAATGTCAACGGTGGCAACGGGCCAGGCGATGACGGCATCGACGTGGAGGCCGGCGGCAATATTTTCGTAGACGTCAACGGCGCCATCAGCGGCGACCCCGGCATCAACCTGACGTCCCTGCTTGGCGGCAACATCACGGTCATTGGTGCCGGCGATGTGACGGGCGACCCGAATGAAGGCATTATC
>Ga0136634_10000534_pt1 | contig 16582 bp, 11 predicted proteins | sample AntDrymUQ8332106_2_FD_104654 | JGI IMG/M metagenome (GOLD analysis project Ga0136634, IMG submission 104654) | Polar desert sand microbial communities from Dry Valleys, Antarctica - metaG UQ833 (21.06) | ecosystem: Environmental > Terrestrial > Soil > Desert | place: Antarctica: Dry Valley... | reverse complement strand
GACCGGCAACACCCATCGCGCCGAAATCTGCATCGACAAGCTTTATTCCCCCGATGGCCCGACCGGCCGCCTCGGCCTCGTCGAATTCCGCTCGTTCGAGATGCCGCCGCATGCGCGCATGAGCCTGGCGCAACAACTCCTGCTCCGCGCGCTCGTGGCGTGGTTCTGGGAAAAGCCCTATAAAGCCAAATTGGCGCGCTGGGGAACCGAGCTGCACGACCGCTTCATGCTGCCGCATTTTATCTGGGCGGATTTCCTCGGCGTCATCGCGGATGTGCAGAGCGCCGGCCTGCCCATGGAGGCGGAGTGGTTCGCGCCGCATTTCGAATTCCGCTTTCCCGTCTATGGGACCGCCGATCATGGCGGGCTGCGGCTCGAGCTTCGCCAAGCCCTCGAGCCCTGGCATGTTCTGGGCGAGGAAGGCATGATCGGCGGCACGGCGCGCTATGTGGACAGCTCGCTGGAGCGGGTGCAGGTCAAGGTCACCCAGATGACCGACCGCCGGCACGCCGTCACCTGCAATGGCCGTACGCTGCCGCTCACGGCAACGGGCGTGAACGGCGAGTTCGTCGCCGGCGTGCGCTTCCGCGCCTGGGGGCCGCCCTTGGCGCTGCATCCCACGATTGCGCCGCATACGCCGCTGGTGTTCGACATCGCCGATAGCTGGAGCGGACGGGCCATCGGCGGCTGCCGCTATCACGTCGCGCATCCCGGCGGGCGGGCCTTCGATACGTTCCCGGTCAACGCCTATGAAGCCGAGAGCCGCCGTTTGATGCGTTTCGAGACCATCGGCCACACGCCTGGACAGGTGAAGACCAGCGATGCGCGGGTCAACCCCGATTACCCGCTGACGCTGGATTTGCGGCTCTCCTCATGACCAGGCATGCGCGTGGCGGAGGCCGCGCGTGTCCTGGCTTATGGCGGGCCTCGGCCAGCGATGTTATGATCCGGTCAAATGCAGTGACTAAACTGATCCTGGCCGTGAGTTCGCCCCTGGTCACCCCGTATTCACTTCCTTCGCGCTTTTGAAGGAAGCTCGTAGGCAGGTTAGCGCTGAGAGTTGTTCCAACAAACATGACGACCAAGACCGAAGGCGCCGAGGCGGCTCGCTACGACCCGCTGGCTGATTATGGCGCGGGTGCTGGCGACTACGATGAGATGGTTGACCGCCAAGGCGGGATTCGCCCGCATTGGCGGCCTTTCGTGGACGGCTTCAAGCAGCTCGATCAGGCCGGGCAGAATGCGCGCGCGCAAAAGCTGCGGCGGCTTGTGCGGGAAAATGGGATCGCTCAGGATCTGTTCTCCCGCAGCGCCGCCCTGGATGAACCCTGGAAGATCGACCTCGTCCCGCTGCTCCTGCCGCCTGATGAATGGCGCTGGCTAGAGCAGTCTCTGGTCCAGCGCGCAAGGCTGTTCGCGGGTATTCTGGACGACATCTACGGCGAGCAGGCCCTGCTCCGCTCAGGCAAGATCCCGCCCGCTCTGGTGCTGGGAGACAAAACGTTCATCCGCCCGCTGAGCGGCACGCCAAGCGGACGCGGACGGCTCACCTTTTATGCCGCCGACCTGGCGCGCGGCCCCGACGGGCGTTGGCGCATCATCGACAGCCATGCCGAGACGACCGCCGGTTCGGGTTTCGCGCTCGCCAACCGCGTGGTGCATTCACACATCGCCGGCGACCTCTTCGCCCAGTGCCGGGCGCTGCGTGTCGCGCCATTCTTCGACATGGTGCAGGGCGAGCTTCTGGCGCGTTCCGGCCGCGACGACGCCTTGATAGCGCTCCTCACGCCTGGACCGCATCATGAGGACTATTTCGGCCACGCTTATCTCGCCCGCTATCTCGGCCTGCAATTGGTGGAGGGCGGCGATTTGCGCGTGGTGGGTAATTCCGTGTACATCAAATCGCTGGAAGGGCTCAAGCCGGTCGATCTGATCGTGCGCAGCGTGGAGGGCGCCCGCTCCGATCCGCTGGAGTTGAGCCCAGACAGCGCGTTCGGCCCGCCCGCCTTCATGCAGGCGCTGCGCCGGAACCCGAACCTTGCCGCCAATATGGTCGGCACGGCCTTGGTCGAAAATCGCGGCTTGGGGCCTTATCTGCCGCAGCTTTCCCGCGACATGCTGGGAGAGGAACTCGCTCTGCCCGACGCGCCGCGCTGGTGGCTTGGCGACCCCGCTTCGCGTCAGCATGTCTTTGCAGGCCTGGCGCGGATGAGCATACGGTCCGCGCACGAAGGCACCGGCCGGCCTGGAGGCGCGCAGCCCGGTGTCTCCACGGACCAGCTTTCAGCGGCCGATCTCGGCGCGCTGCGGGCAAGGATGGACGTGCATGGCCAGGACTATGTCGCCGAGGAGCCGGTGACCTTCTCCAGCGTGCCTTCCTGGACCGCCGAGGGCTTCCGTTCCAAGCCGTTCGCCCTGCGGCTTTATGTTGCGCTGGTGAATGGGGACTATCATGTGATGCCGGGCGGCATCGCGCTGGACGTCGGTCCGCACCGCGGCGTGGCTCTGCATTCGCCCGCAGGCTATTCGCGCGATGTCTGGGTGCTCTCGCGGGAGGAGCTGCCCGCCCATTCGAGCCGTCTGCGCGTGCGTCTGGACATGCCGGCCATCACGCGCGGCGGCGCGGGGCTGCGCAGCCGGATCGCGGACAATCTGTTCTGGCTCGGGCGCTATGCCGAACGCGCCGACTGGACCATGCGGCTTATGCGCGGCGCCTTGCGCCGCCTTGAGCCGGACGCCGGCGCTTTGCAGCACCGCGAGGTCGTCATCAAGGCGCTCGACGTCCTGCTCGCCAAGGACAAGGGTGTTGTCAATCTGCCCAGGGACGCAAACGCGCCCAAGGCGGTGGAGCAGCTCGTACGCCAGCTGATGTCTGCTCGCGGGCGCAGCTATGGGCTGTCGCAGACGCTCGATGACATGCACCATGTGGCGAGTCTCATTCGCGACCGGCTCTCGGTCGAGTTGTGGCGCACGCTGCAGAATTTTCAGGCCTCCCCGATCTGGCTGGGCAAGACCCTGCCCGCCAACACCGCCGAAGCCATCGATTGCCTCGATGAGGGCATCGCCACCCTCGCCGCGTTCAATGGCATGGCCGCTGAGAATATGACGCGCAATTACGCCTGGACCTTTATGGAGATCGGCCGCCGGCTGGAGCGGGGGCGCAATCTTTCCGAGCTGCTGCTGGCGCTCTTCCAGGAGGCTGGCGAGGAGGCTTCGGAGGCGAGCGCGCTCGCCTTGGTGTTGGAAGTGGCGGACAGCGTCCTCACCTACCACTCGCGCTATTTGTTCGCTCCGGCGCTGCCGCTGGTGCTCGACCTGCTGCTTGTGGACGAGTCCAACCCGCGCAGCGTCGGGTTTCAGCTGCAATCCATATCCGGGCATCTGGGTGACCTGCCCAAGGGCTTGAAGCCCGCGCCGCAGCTCGGCGAGCGCAAGCTTGTCCTCGAACTGTGCACCCGCGTGCAGCTTGCCGACGTCTATGCCCTGGCCACGGCGGATGAGGACGGAACGCGTGCCGCGCTTAAGCAGGTGTTTACGCAACTCAGCTCAGAATTGCCCAAGCTGTCCGAGGCGCTCACCCGGCGCTATTTCAACTTGACGGAAGACGAAGTGACGCGCGTAAGCCCCCGCCTTGGATCGCAAAAATGATTTTCGAGGTCAGCCACAAGACCGTGTACCGCTATACGGCGCGTGTCGCGCAGTCGCATCACCTCCTCCATCTCGCCCCGCGCCCGCACCCGCGCCAGCGCGTCATCCGCCACGATCTGCTGATCGCGCCCAATCCTGTCCTGCGCACCGATTTCACCGACTATTTCGGTAACCCCGCTTCGGCGATCGCCATCGAGAACAGCCATTCCGAGTTGCGGATCCAGTCCCGCGGCCTGATCGAAGTGAGCGCGCCGGCGCCCGCCGATCTGTCCGCCTCGCCGCCTTGGGAGAGGGTCGCGCGGTGCGTGTCGCCTTCGCACGGTCCGTATGATCTGGAGGTCGTGCAGTACCTCTCGCCGTCGCATCACACCACCACGTCCAGGGATCTTTTGGCCTACGTGCAGCCTTCCTTCCCCCCGTCCAGGCCGGTGCTGGATTGCGCGATGGATCTCACCACGCGCATCTACCGCGAATTCACCTATGACAGTGAAGCGACCAATGTGGCGACCACGATCGCCGAAATCCTCAAAATCCGGCGCGGCGTCTGCCAGGATTTCGCGCATCTGCTCATCGCCGGAATGCGGGTCATGGGACTGCCCGCGCGCTATGTCAGCGGCTATCTCCTCACGCGCCCGCCACCGGGCAAGGAAAAGCTGGTCGGCGCGGATGCCTCGCATGCTTGGGTTTCCGTATGGGCTCCGGACGCCGGCTGGGTGGATTTCGATCCGACGAACGACCTCATTCCGCGCGACGAGCACATCACCATCGCCTATGGCCGCGATTTTCAGGACGTCAGCCCGGTGACCGGCGTGCTGCTGGGCGGCGGCTCGCACAAAATCGACGTGGCGGTGGATGTCACGCCCGCGCTCATGCCTGGCCCGCCCGGACATGGCGCCGAGTGGAGCAAAGCCGCCCGCTAGCCGTTTGGCACCCGCACTCCACAGCTCCAGCTGCGGGGACCGCCTCACCCGCGCCTCACTGGAACGTCATCGCCGGCCGCGATTTCCCGGTAACCGGTGCGCATGACCGGCGTTATGGATTCCACACCCACATAGATGCGAGTTCTAGCCCTATGCAAAACGCTCCTAATTTTCGCTGTCCCATGCGGCTCAGCACAGTGCTCAAGCGCGCTTGCGCCCTGCTTGGCGTTGCCGCGATGACCATGACCGCCGCCAACGCCGCCCCGGCGCCCACCTTCAGCTCAACGGCCGGGGTCAAATTCCGCGTGACCGAGGTCGCGACCGGCCTTGCCAACCCATGGAGCCTTGCTTTTCTCCCCGGCGGCGACATGCTGGTCACCGAACGCCCGGGGCGGCTTCGTCTCATTCGCGGCGGCCGCTTGGAAAAGGAGCCGATCGCAGGCGCTCCAAAAGTTGCCGCGCGCGGCCAGGGCGGGTTGCTCGATGTGGTGCCGCATCCCGATTTCGCTAAAAACCAGCTGCTCTATCTCAGCTATGCGGCGGATGGCGAGGGCGGCGTCAACACCGAAATCATGCGTGCAAAGCTCAATGGCAACCGGCTGGAAAGCCCGGAGGTCATTTTCCGCGCCACGCCGAAAACACCAGGCGCCAACCACTATGGCTCGCGGCTGGTTTTTGCCGCGGACGGCACGCTGTTCATCACGCTCGGCGATCGTTTTACCTATCGCGACCAAGCGCAGAACACGGCCAATCATCTGGGCAAGATCGTGCGCCTGCGCGACGATGGCGGCATTCCCGACGACAACCCCTTCAAGGGCAAGGCCGACGCCAAACCGGAAATCTTCTCCTGGGGCCACCGCAACATTCAAGGCATGGCGCTACGCCCCGGCACATCGGAGATGTGGGCGCATGAGCACGGGCCGCGCGGCGGTGACGAGGTCAATGTGCTAAAGGCGGGGGCGAATTACGGCTGGCCCAAGATAACCTATGGCATCGGGTATGACGGCGCGATTATCTCCGACAAGAAGGAGCTGCCCGGCATGGAGCAGCCCATCGTGTATTGGGTGCCGTCGATCGCGCCGAGCGGCATGGCCTTTTACGACGGCGACAAATTTCCGCAATGGAAGGGCGATTTGTTCGTCGGGGCGCTGGCGAAAACGCATCTGCGCCGCTTGAAGCTCAGCGGAGCACGGGTGACCGAGCAGGAGGTTTTGCTCGGCGAACTCGACCACCGCATCCGCGACGTGCGCTCCGGCCCGGACGGCTTCCTGTATGTGGTGACCGACGATAGCAGCAACGGACGCGTGCTGCGGCTCGAACCGGCGCAGCCGTAAACGCGCCATTCTGTTTGGGTTGGCCTGATTCCAAAAATCGGCGCGGCCCTTTTACAGCCAGCCGCGCCGCTTGAAATACAGATAAGGCAGCACGCTCGAGACAATCATCAGCACGATCGACATGGGATAGCCGAAGGACCAAGCCAATTCCGGCATGATCTTGTAGTTCATGCCGTAAATGCTGGCGATCAGCGTCGGCGGCAGGAAAACGACCGATGCGACCGAGAAGATCTTGATGATGTCGGTCTGCTCGATATTGACCATGCCCAACGTTGTATTGAGCATGAAGGTAATGTTGTTGGCCAGAAAACTGGAGTGATCGCTCAGCGCCAGCACGTCGCGCGACAATGTCTTGAGCGAGCGGGCGAAGAGCTTGTTGGGCTTGCCCTCGCTGGGCCGGCTCAGAAAAGAGAGCAGGCGTTGTATGCTGACCAGGCTCTCGCGCGCCCGCGAGGTCAGACCCTCGGCGAGGCCGATGCTGCGCAGCACCTCCTCGAAGTCGGTCTTTTGCCGCGCGAAGATGGTTCGCGAGACCTGGCCCATGTCATGCTGCACCTTTTCCAGCACGTCGGCGAGGCGGTCGACAATGGCGTCCAGAAGACCGGCCAGCACCGTGTCCCCTGACAAGCCGGGATCCTGGTGACGCTGCACCTGCGAAGCAAACAGCTGGAACGGCGAAGGATTGGCATAGCGGATGGTGAGCAGCCGTGGGCCGACCAGAATGAAAGTGACGGGATCGGTTTCCGGGCTGATGGTATCCGCTTGCGTCATCAGCGTGGCGGTCATGAACAGCGCGCCGTTCTCCTGATAGAGGCGGCTGGAGATCTCGATCTCGCGCATCTCCTCGCGCGTCGGCAGGGCGATGCCGAGCGCAAGCTCGAGCAGTTTTTCCTCTTCACGGCTTGGCCCGAGCAGGTCGATCCAAACGGACTCCTCGGGCAGCGTCTCGTTCAGCCCCACCGTGACTGGGGAGAGTGTGCCGTTCGCGCGCACATAAGCCGTGATCATTGCCTCACCTCTTTTGGAGCGAGCGCAACCTTCGGTTGCAATTTATTAGGTTTTGTTTAGCAAAACAGAAAAACGCCGACCGCGCCGCCGTCAGCTTGCGCCGCCGTGAACGCGAATACGCTGAGAGGCTACAGCCCGATCTGTTCCGATGGCATCAGAACAGGGGCTTGCCCCTCCCGGAGCATGACCTTTGTGCGCGGGTTGCCCGATACCGATCCGCTCTAGACCACTATCACCTGAGCTGGAATCGCGCACGGCCTTACAGCATTCCGTTGTCATCCCCGCACAAGCGGGGATCCCGTACTCCGCAGCGAATCTGGTGTTTACCGGGTCCGCGGATTCGGGGATGACAACCTCATGTTGTGACGCGTTTCGGTTCCATTTTATTCGCTCACGCTCTGGCCGCTTCTAGCACAACGTTTGCGCACGAATATGAACGAAATGCCGACACCAAGCACATGCCAGACAACATGCGCGGCGGCAAGCGCACACGACTTTGCACGCTCGCAAAAAACCGCGCGCTCAGTTGGCAAACGGGTTTTGCCAACCTCCGGGCTGATTTGCCCTTTGCTGAGGGAAAGCCTTGGCCAGGTAATCGAGAATGGCGTCTCTGTCCTCGCCTTGGATGTCAGCCATGCCGTGCCGGTTCGTCATATAGTTGAGCGTCTCGTTCCAGGCTTCCCGGTTCATGCCTTGCGCGGCGACCAGCTTAAAATTATGGCAGCCCGTGCAAAAACCGAATGTTTCATCGCGGCCGGGCAGATCGGGGAAGTCCGCCGTATCTTCGGCAGACGCGGCCGGCCCCGCCGCGCCTTGCGGCGTTGACGGAGCAGGCCAGCCCACGGCCACGATCAGCAAGAATCCGGCAAACCTGCCGATCAAAGATTTCATGCGTGCCGCCTTAAATCCCCTGCTCTGCCCTGGGGAAGCCTGCGCCTCCCTTACTTATCAGTTCTGCCCGATCTTGCGCCGCATATGGTTGACGATCGCCGATGTCGGCCAGCAATCCAGCTTCAGATTGTGCGCCTTCTGGTAGGCGCCAAGAGCCGAGCGTGTTTTCATGCCTGCCTTACCGTCGATCTTGTCGCGGTAAAAGCCCAGTTCCGCGAGGCGGCGCTGCATTTCCTCCAGATCGCGCGACGGCAGTTGCGCGACGGCGCCCCAGCCCGTCTCGAAGGCGCGGCCCTCGCGGAGCCGGTCGCTCAAATTGCCGACGAACAGCACATAGAGATCGGAGAAATTGTAGTTCTTGAGGACAAAGTAGTTCTTCGAGATCAGAAAGGCCGGTCCATAAATACCTGCCGGCAGAAGCAGCGACGTCTCGTCAGCCAATTCGGCGCGGCTGGGCTGCCGCCCAAAGGCGGGCAAATAGCCGCGCTTTAGCCATTCGCCGAGCGGCATGGTTTGCTCCGGCTCGGCGATGGTGCAATCGACCCCTTGCGGCAAGCGCACCTCATACGCCCATCTTTTGCCCTGCTGCCAGCCCTTGCCCGCCAGCTGTTTGGCGGCGGATGCAAGCGCATCGGGCACCGATGCCCAGATATTGGCGTGGCCGTTGCCGTCGAAGTCGACGGCATATTTGTAATATTCGGATGGCATGAATTGGGTGAGGCCGGTCGCGCCCGCCCACGAGCTGCGCAAATCCGCGGGCTTCACATGTCCATCTTCGATCATCTTCAGCGCATACAGGAATTCGGGCAGAAACTGCTCCTTGCGCCGCCCGTAAAAAGCCTGCGTGGCGAGCGCGGTCAAAGCATTGTGGGGCAGCCGAAAACGCCCGAAATCGGTTTCGCGCGCCCATATCGCCAGCACCACGCTGGAGGGCACGCCGGCGTTCTTCTCGATGGCGGCCAGGGTGTCGCGATGCTCGTCGGCGAGCTTGCGCCCATGTTCGGCGAGACGGGACAGGGATTTCTCGGAAAGATACTCCGCTGGCGTGCGCACGAATTCTGGCTGGCCGGGCTCGTCGCTCTCGGCCTTTCCTGGAATTTCCAGGTCCGGCAGGGAGAGATCGGGCTCCAGAGTTTGCGTCACGCGATCGAAGGTTTGCCGCGACACGCCCAATTTCTGCGCGGCGGGCCATATCTGCGCGAGCCAGGCCGTGAACGCGGCATTGACGGCTGTTGCTGGCGAGACCGCCGCAACCATGACCGTGGCAAAAACCAGAGCAACAACCACGCGTGAACCGAGGCTCCGCAAGGCGGCGCTGCGATGTTTGAGTGCCCGGTGGCCCGGATCGGAGCTGCAAAACCGCGCTGGCTTGTGCCGGGTGATCATATTCGTGAACATCATGCCTGGTTCTTACAAAATGCGGCCCATCTTGCCAAGTCTGGAGCTTTCCTGGCCATACCCCCTCGGCTCGCCCTGGCCACGCGCGACACCCGCCCTATATACAACACGGCAATGCGATGCGGAGAGCCATGCACACAGACCATAAGGATCGAGTCTTTCCGCCGCTAAGCCGGCGGTCGCTCTTAAACTACGCGGGCGCGCTCGGCGCGCTTGCCCTGTCAGGCCGTGCCGGACGCGCCATAGCCGCGGATCCGGCAGTGCTGCAACGCCCGATCCCCTCGACCGGAACGCCGATCCCGGTGGTCGGCATGGGCAGCTGGATCACCTTCAATGTCGGCGGCGACGAGGCTTTGCGCGCGCAGCGCATGGAGGTGCTGAAAACCTTCTTCGCGGCAGGCGGAGTGCTGGTCGATTCCTCGCCCATGTACGGCACCTCCGAGGACGTGATCGGATGGTGCCTGTCGCGGCTGCAAGAAAAGCCCGCATTGTTCTCCGCCACCAAGGTCTGGACAATATTGCAGCGCCTCGGCGTCCGCCAGATGCAGGCGTCACAGCGGCTTTGGGGCGTGGAGCGCTTCGACCTCATGCAGATCCACAATATGCTGGATTGGGAAACGCATCTGGAAACCCTTAAGACATGGAAGAGTGAGGGGCGGCTTCGCCACATTGGCATCACCACCTCGCATGGCCGCAGGCATGGCGATTTTGCCAAAGCCATGGAGAAAGAACCCTTCGATTGCGTGCAGTTCACCTACAACATCGCCGACCGGGAGGTGGAAAAGCGTCTTTTGCCCCTCGCCGCGGAGCGCCGCATGGCCGTTATCGTCAACCGTCCCTTTCAGGGCGGTTCCTTGTTCGATGCGGTGAAGGGCAAGCCGCTTCCCGCCTGGGCTGGCGAATTCGACTGCGCAAACTGGGCGCAATTCTTCCTGAAATTCGTCGTCTCTCACCCGGCCGTCACCTGCGCCATCCCCGCCACCTCCAGCGTCGGGCATATGCGCGAGAATATGGGCGCGGCTTTGGGGCGTCTCCCCGACGCGGAACAACGCCAGCGCATGATCCGCTATTTCGAAACGCTGTGAATGGGCTGGATTTCGGCGGCAGATAATCGGCGCTGCGGGGAATACGAAACGGCATGATCCCATTCACCGCGGAAGTGCTGCTCCGGCTGTATGGCAGTTACAGTCTGGCGATCTGGCCGGTGCCTCTGGCCGGCTATGCGCTTGGCGTTTTGGCGGTCTTGCTGGCTTTGCGGCCCCTCCCCGGCAGCGGCAGAGCGGTCGCGGCCATCCTTGCCGCATTCTGGATCTGGACCGGGTGGGTCTTCCACATCGAGTATTTCGCGGACCTGAATTGGGGCGCGTGGATTTTCGGCGCGCTGTTTATCCTGCAGGGTTTGCTGCTCGCTTGGACAGGCGTGATCAGAGGCAAGCTCGAATTTCGTTTCGCGCGTGATCTGCGCGGTTGGGCCGGGCTGACGCTTGTTGGCCTCGCGCTCGCCTCACCCGCTCTTGGCGCGGTGGCGGGGCATGGCTGGCCGCAGATGCAGCTGCCCGGCACCCTACCGGCGCCGACAACCGTCATCACCTTCGGGCTTCTCCTCATGACAGGCGCCAGGGCGGCGCTGCCCCTCGCAGTCATCCCGTTTTTGTGGGCGCTGATCGGAGGAGCCGCGGCGGCAACGCTTGGTCTATGGGAAGATTTCTCCCTAATATTTTCAGCGGCACTCACAATTTTTGCGCTGATCGCAAGTAAAATTTCGCGCTAGTGACGCATATCTTTCAAATGAGATGCATGGCTGAAAATAAGGTTATTCAATACTATTTTGCATTTATTGACACGCTTTCGCTCTTTTCATTCAGTTCCTGCTAACGGCCTTCGCCGTTTTTCTTCTACACCTCCCGTAATGCTCTATGGTCCGCGTTCAGTGCAGATATAAATCTGCTCACCCCTTTGTGCTGCCTTGCGCGGCCGCGCTGCAGCGACGGAGTTACCATGGCAGCCACCATCCAACTCACTTCTACCGCGACCGAAGCCGACATCATCAAAGCCCTGGCCTCGCTCAAGGACGGCGGCACCGTCATGCTGGCGAAGGGCGATAGCATTGCGATCAGCTCCGGCCTTGTCATCGATGTCGCAAACCGCGATATCACGCTCGACCTCAATGGCGGGACGCTGCAGAAGGCGGGCAATGTCACCGTCATTACCGGCGTCGGTAAGCACGACACCGCGCAAACCGTGAAGCTGGGCACGGACGCGCAAGGTAACACCGCGATCACCTACGCCAAAGCGCCCGCCGGCGTCGTAAGCGGAAGCTGGGTGAAAGTCATATCCGACGACACGCTGCCCGGCGACCATCTCGACGGCGACAACCCCACCCGCATGGGGCAGGCCATGGAAGTGCTCCGCGTCGACGGCAATACCGTGACCTTCAAGGGCGCCCTCATCGACCAATGGCATTACGACACCAATGTGCGCGCCACCTCCTATACGAGCGGTGCGCTCGTGATCAAAAACGGCGATATCGCCGGAGATCAAACGCATACGGCTTGGAACACGCCGCTGGTGCAGCTGCGCAGCGTCGTGGACGCGCAAATCAGCGACGTCACCGTTCGCGACGGCGTCGGCCGCGGCATCAATGTGGTCGACAGCGTCAACGCGCAGATCACCGACGTGACTGTGAAGAACCTGCTCGATAGCGGATCGGCCGCCCTGGGCATCGCGGTCAGCTCGCTGAGCTCCAGCGGCACGACGGTGAAGGGGCTTTACGCGGAAAACGTCACCCACGCCTCCGACAACAACGCCATCGGCACCACGGCCAATTCGGCCTATGTCGTGCAATATGGCGGCGATATCGGCATGCATGTGTCGGACTCGGTGGCCTATGGCACGCGCAATTTCGCCTGGTCCTGGCACTCCGAAGCCGTGAACGGCACATTCGACAATGTCATGGCGTTCGACAGCTATGGCTTTTTAACCGCGCGCGGCATTGGCGGCGAGATGACCAATAGCGGCGGCGCGGGCAACCAACGCGGCGTGATGTTCTATGAATGGGGCAATGGCGACGCTCAGGACATCACCCTCAATGCCGTCACCCTGAAGGAGACGCTGAATTATTCCACCTTCGTCGCCAACAATCCGATGAACAATCTCATTTCCAATTCCTTTTTCGAGGCCTATGGACCCGGCAATCTGGCCCTGGAAAAAAATGTCAAGGTCACGAACACCACCTTCATCAAGGCGGCCGCCAATGCCGACGATGTTCTTGTCGGCACGGCGAACCACGACATGCTGCTGGGCGGCAAGGGCGCGGATAAAATATCCGTAGGCACGGGGGACGACTATTTGTGGGGCGGCGCCGGCGCGGACACGCTGACAGGCGGCGGCGGGCGCGACCGCTTCGCCTACCACGCGCTGAGCGAGGCCGGCGACACCATCACCGATTTCCAAACCGGCGCCTCGGGCGACCTGATCGACCTTTCCGTCATGGCGGCCAAGTCGGGCTGGAACAGCGGCGACGCCATCGCGAACGGCTATGTGCGCTTTGTGCAGGACGGCGCCAACGTCCATGTGCAGGTCGACGCCAATGGCGGGGCCAACGGTTTCACCAAACTCGCGACGCTGACCAATGTCAAAGCCGCCCAGCTCGGCGCCGCCAATCTACGCCTTGGCCTTTCCGATGCCGATGCCGCTCCCGCCCCCGCCGAGCCTGTCCCCGCCGAGCCTGTCCCCGCCGGCGAAGCGGTGCTGCGCGGAACGGATGCTGCCAATATCCTGCGCGGCGGTTCCGCCACCAACCAGATCATCGGCGCGGGCGGCGACGATACGCTCTATGCCTCGGCGAACAGCACGGCGCTCGATGGCGGGACCGGCAACGACAGTTTGACCGGCAATGCCGGCAACGACACGCTGACGGGCGGAACGGGCACTGACTGGATGGGCGGAGGCGCCGGGAACGATGTGTATACGGTGGATGCAGCGGGCGACACCGTCTCTGAAGGGGCGGGCGCAGGCTACGACAAGATCCTCACCGGCATCCAGCTATCCGGCAGCCTCGCCGCCAATGTCGAGGCGCTGACATTGACCGGTTCCGCCGCGCTCTCCGCGACTGGCAACGCTCTCGATAACGAGCTGACCGGAAATAGCGGCGCGAACAGGCTTTCCGGCGAGGCGGGCAACGACACCATCTACGGCGGCTACGGCAACGACATCATCTATGGCGGCAATGGAAACGATAGGCTGGAGGGCGGCGCCGGGACCGACAAGCTTTACGGCGATGCTGGCAACGACGTGCTCATTGGCGGCGAAGGCGCGGACCGGCTTTATGGCGGCGACGGCAATGATATTCTCGATGGCGGTCAGGATGCCGACGTGCTCTCCGGCAGCTTGGGCGCCGACAGCGTAACCTATGCCACGGCATCCGCCGCCGTGACTGCGGACCTCGCCAATTCCTCCGCCAATGCGGGAGGCGCAGCGGGCGACAGCTTCAGTTCCATCGAGAACCTCACCGGCAGCGCCTTTAACGACGAGCTGCGCGGGGGCCAGACGGCGAATGTGCTGGACGGCGGAGCGGGCAACGACCGGTTTTTCGGAGGCATGGGCGCGGATATTCTACGCGGCGGCAGCGGGACCGACTGGCTCGACGGCGGCGCGCAGAAGGACGTGCTGAGCGGGGGGACGGGTGCCGACAGCTTCTATTTCGCCACCATCGCGGACGGCGGGGATAGCATCACCGATTTCGAAACGGGCGTGGATCATCTTGTGCTGTCCCGCTCCGGTTTCGGCATCGGCGCGCTCAAGGGCTTTCTCTTTGTCGAGGGGCTTCAGGCGACGAGCGCCAGCGCGACATTGCTGTTCGATGACGATTCGGGACAGATTCTCTGGGATGCGGACGGCACAGGCGCGCAAAAGGCGCTCGTGCTGGCCACCCTCTCTGAATCCACGCAACTTTCCAATGCCGATATTCAGATCTCCTAGGGTAATAGAAGGCCATGGCGAAGCGGCCCGATATTCGCCACATTGATGCGAATTATCGCCCTCCTTCGCTGCTGCTCCTTATGGATCGGACTGTTCAAGCCAGGCACGGCGGGTCTGGCGACGAACACAAAAAACATGCATGAGCGGGCGGCGCGGACGGCGGATCTGGGCTGCATCATTGCGGCCGGCAGGCCGGTTTGTTTAACTTCGAGGGAACCTACCATGAGGCAGTGCATGCGAATGGCGGCGGTCATCGCTCTACAGGCCGCGCTCGCGCAGACGGCGGCGGCGGAGAGTTTGGCCTATTCCGGCGCGGTCGGCGCGGACGATTTCTACCGCTTCATCGAGCAGCATAGCGGCGATGCGGTCCGGCTTGCCGCGGAGGGCGAGGTGCCCGCCGATCGGATGGAGCGCACGGAGGACGGCGTCTTTTTCTGGTATTCCAACGTGCAGGTCGGCGTCGAACCGGCGGCGTTTCAGAACGACAAGATCGCCATCAATGGCTGCTACCGGGTACGCCTCGCCGAAGTCCGCCAGGGCGTTACCGCTTACTATCTGGATCCCTCCAGCGACTGCGACCAATAGCGCGCGTGAGCCGGCGCGGAAAACCCGGGCCGGCTTACGCCTACCCCGCGCCAAGCGCCGCCCGCAGCCATCGCCCATGAGAAGCGCGCTCGTTCTGGAATTCAGGCCCTTGTTCGCAACCGCTGGCCGTCGGCGGGCGTGGGTCTCCTGACGCGCTTTGACCGGCAATCTTGGCCAAGCGCCATATCGCCTCGAGCCGCCGAGCCGGAAGGCGTTGCGGCTGGGCGTTTCCTTGGAGCATAATCGCGTAAACCGCTCGCGGAATAAAGCCGCCCGCGGGCGCAAAATATGCAAACCAGGAGGACGTCCCATGAAGCTTACCCCCGAGCAGTTGAAAAGCTTCGACGAACTTGGCTATCTGTTCATGCCGCAATGTTTTTCCGAGGAGGAAACCGCGGCGCTTCGCAGCGAGGCGGAGAACATCTACAAAACCGACCGTCAGGAAGTTTGGCGCGAAAAGTCGGGCTCGCCGCGCACGGCATTTGCCGCGCACACCTATAATGAAGCCTTCCGGCTGCTTGGCGCCCATCCCCGCCTCATCGAACCGGTCGAGCAGCTTTTCGGCGAAAAGCTCTACATGCATCAATTTAAAATCAACGCCAAATCGGCCTTCGATGGCGAGGTCTGGCAGTGGCATCAGGATTATGGCACCTGGGCGCGGGACGACGGCATGCCGGAGCCGCGCGCCATGAACATCTCCGTGTTTCTCGACGAGGTCATGCCGGTCAACGGCCCGCTCATGCTGGTTCCCAAGAGCCATAAGCTCGGAGTGCTCGCGGCGGGGCATGATAAACAAACCACGTCCTATCCGCTGTGGACGCTGGACCAGGAAACCGTGACGCGCATCGTGAACGAAGGTGGCATTTACGCCCCCACCGGCAAACCTGGCACGGTCTTGATGTTCCACGGCAATCTGGTGCACGGATCAGCGGGAAACATCACGCCCTATCCGCGCAAGATCGTCTATCTCACGCTATGCGCGGTTTCAAACCACATCCGCAAACCCACCCGCCCGGCGTGGATCGCTCATCAGGATTTTACACCCATCGAGCCGGTCTCCGACGATGCGCTTATGACCTATGCGCGTTCCTACAGCGTCGCGGCGGAGTAAGGTTCCGCGGCATCCCGGCGCTCGCGGCGGTCGCGAACGCCGGGTTCGATGGCGTGTGGGTGAGAAGGGGGGATAGGTACAGCCATCAAAAACTCAGCCTGGAAGCATGACGCGGAACATCGGCCGCCCCTGTTTAAACACCTCTGGTTGTGGGAAGCCAGTCCGCAAAACCACTGATAGAAAGAGCGGGATGAATCTCTATCATCGATTGCAGAGCCGCGCGGCGGCGGGAAAGCCCGTGCGTGCGGGGCTCATCGGAGCGGGCAAATTCGGCTCGATGTTCCTCGCGCAGGTCCCTACCACGCCGGGTCTCGAGATCGCGGCGATCGCGGATCTCGATCCGGAACGCGCGAAAAATGCCTGCCGCGGGGTCGGTTGGGACGAAGCGCGGACTGGCGCGACCGCCTTTCTGGACGATGGCGCGGCTCTCGCGGCGCGCGACGATGTGGAGGTGGTGATCGAGGCGACGGGCAATCCGGCGGCCGGGATTTCGCATGCGCGCGCGGCCATCCGCAACGGCAAGCACATCATCATGGTGAATGTCGAGGCGGACGTGCTCGCCGGACCGCTGCTCGCCGCCGAAGCGCGGGCGGCCGGCGTCGTCTACAGCCTCGCCTATGGCGACCAGCCCGCGCTCACCGCCGAGATCGTCGACTGGGCGCGGGCCTGCGGCTTTAGGGTTGTCGCCGCGGGAAAGGGCACCAAAT